>Ga0209039_10000901_pt1 | contig 28619 bp, 31 predicted proteins | sample BogFormECP12_OM1_FD_188238 | JGI IMG/M metagenome (GOLD analysis project Ga0209039, IMG submission 188238) | Bog forest soil microbial communities from Calvert Island, British Columbia, Canada - ECP12_OM1 (SPAdes) (version 2) | ecosystem: Environmental > Aquatic > Freshwater > Wetlands > Bog ... | reverse complement strand
GTGCTCTGGTTAAAGGCCCAGAGCCTCAGGGACCGGTAAATGCCGGGCGTGCCATCTTTGTACAGGTCGATGGTCACGTTCGCATAGCGCCATTTCAGGGATGACTGTACAGGAACAGTAAGCTGAACCACCCCGGTCGTTCCAGTATTCACCGTGATCGAGCCGGACGTGACATTATTTTTTTGGTCCACGTTCAGGTCTTCGCTCCAGGAGTCGATGCCGCTGTGAAAGATCGTATCCTTGAAGAGGATAGAAACGTCATAGTGGTAGTTAGCGTCCGTTCCCTCATGGTTCTCGATGGTGAATGGTATGGTAAGCGACGTATGGTTTTTTGTTATGTTCCGGTCGATGGCCGAAGTGCTCATGTACATGGCAGTGTAATGGTCGTCGGCCCCGCCCTTGGCCATGGAAGCCACGACAAAGAGCCCGGCCACGATACTTAATAAAGCCATGAGGGCAAGGCCCTTGAAAAGAATACCGTCATCGCTCATACAGGTGCCTCCGCATAATGAAATATCTCATATAAATGAACATCAACGCAAAGTGAAATTTTTTGACAGTGACCGGTCGCCATATAACCAATTAGTTTATAACTTATAATATATAAAAATATTGCTTTAATTTAGTTATTATAAAATTTATCGTTTTTAGCCCGATAAATAAAAAAATATAGGTTATATCGTTCAAATAGTTGGTATTTTTTCCTTAACAGGACAAAGAATTTAAATAAATATCACTTGCAAAACGATGTATGTTTAAAAACGACGCCAGTGTATTCACCTCTACAAAGGGTTCCGCTTTTTTCAATATACTGGTTAAGGTATTCATTTTCATTTTGGTGATCTATGCGGCCAACCTTTCCTATGGGTTCCTGCATGAGATGGGCCACGCGCTGGTCATCAAAACCCTGGGAGGGCAGGTGTACGATATATACGTCAACCCGTTCGGGACCGATGCCTATACGCTCCACTCTTGTGTCACCGGTACGTCCGATACGGTCATCCTTGAGCTTGCGGGAATGGCGGTTACGACGGTACTGGCTTTCTTGACGCTGCTGTCGGGCTACACGCCGCTACCCCTATTCATTGCCCTGCGGACGTCCATCTATGCTCTGAACTACGACCCCGGCACGGATATTTATGTGGTGCATCAGGCGGTCGGCAATGCTTCCCTGCTGTTTTCCTTCGCGCTCATCGCCCTCAACCTGGCATGCGCTGCGATCGCGTTAACGGCCATGGCTAAAAATATGGGCTACGAGATACCGATCCCGGAGCATATACCGCTCAAGCAATTCCGGCAATAACTGGATAAAAAAGATGAATCTCCCGCGCTTTTAGGATAATAAACTGGTAGTCTAATTAATTTAATAGTTTATGACCGGGCATTGGTCATAGCGATACGTTCAATCTCTCGGTTTCCCAACACGAACCGCACAAAATTTTTTTTAGAGGGACACAAAAATATGAATTCCACTAGCATCACGGCTAAATCACAAATTACACTAAGGCACAATGCAAGCTCTCAAAAACACCAGGGGCACGGCTATTAATACCCAAAAGAGTTCCGCAAAAAACCGAACGGCACCAAATCGATACCCAAAAGGACCATAATATCAGAGTCTATGTTTCAGCCAATTATCGGGTTAGCTGGACTTGTGGTCCTTTTAGTTGTATCATTTTTGTGCCAATTCGTTTTTTCGCGGAACTCTTTAGTGTATTAATAGCCGTGCTCTTGGTGTTTTTGTGAACTTGCATTGAGGCTTTGTGCACTTAGTGGTTTAGCCGTGAAGCTGGTGGCCTTTGTAGTTTTGTGTCCCTCTAAAAAAGTTTTAGTGCGGTTCGTGTTGGGAAACCGAGAGATGGATATGTACATCTCCCTAAAACGCGGAAAAGCCAAAAAAATATTATAGAGATTTCTTCATCTTCAAAGCGTGCACGCCGGGAGAATAATAGTTAGGGACGATGCGGGACTTTTCGAAACCGATCTTTTCATACAGCGGTATCGCCCGGCAGTTATCGATCTTCACTTCCAGGAAACAGCGAGTGCAATAGGACTTACGAAGCTCCTCCAGGAGAGCCTCGATCAGGACCGTGCCGATGCCCAGGCGCCTGAACTGGTCATCCACGTCGATCGTATAGACCCGGCCGTACTTACCAAACCGGTTACGGTTGGTCAGCCCTATGATAAAGCCGGCGAAAGCGCCGTCGTACTCGGCGACGAACGAAATAGCCGTCTTCGTGTTTATGAGATATTGTAGCTGGTGCGTGGAAAATGCCTCGATCTCGAAGCACATCTGCTCCAGCCGAAACATGTCTTCAATGTCGTCGTCTTTTGCCCCCCTTATCTGTAATCGGGAGCTATGACACTCACAATCGGTCATAAGAAACCTTCAAGAATAATCATACAACGACTATGATAGAAAATAGTTTTTGGTATTTAAAAGAAAGTTTAATGAATACCTAGTAATGTATTATGCACAGTAACCTTGGATGGTTGAGGTAATCCGATGATCAAGCAGTTATATGGCGTCGAGGACGGCGCGCTGGAGGAGATATTCAAGCGAAGGACGAGCATCGCATCGGTCATGGACACGGTCCGGAAAGTAGCCGACGATGTGCGCAGCGGCGGGGATGCGGCCGTAAGGAAATATACGAAGCAGTTCGACGGCGTCGACCTCCGGGACCTGGAGGTCTCCGAGGACGAGATGTATAATGCCGTGGAGCTGATCGATTACGAGACCATCGGGCATCTCGAGAAGGCCATCGACAACATCGAGGCGTTCCACGCACTCCAGCTACCAACCGGGGACATGTGGCTGACCGAGATCTCGCCCGGGATCCGGCTGGGCCAGAAGTTCACGCCGCTCCGGCGTGTAGGGGCCTATGTGCCGGGCGGCACGGGCGCTTATCCCTCGACTGCGCTCATGCTCATCGTGCCGGCGAAGGTCGCCGGCGTATCCGAGATCATCGCCTGTACGCCCCCGCGAAAGGACGGCACGATCCACCCGTTGACGTTGACTGCGTTGGACATGGCCGGCGCCGACCGGATATTCAAGATCGGCGGCGTGCAGGCCATCGCGGCCATGGCCTACGGGACCCAGAGCATCCCGCGGGTCGAGAAGGTCGTCGGGCCCGGCAATAAGTACGTCATCGCCGCTAAGATGTACATCCGCGACTCCGCCGAGATCGACATGCCGGCGGGCCCGAGCGAGATCGTGGTCATCGCCGACGATACGGCCAGCCCCTCGTTCATTGCGGCCGACATGATCGCCCAGGCGGAACACGACGTTAACGCCATGTCGATACTGCTGACGCCATCGGAATTACTGGCCGAGGCCGTGGACATCGAGATCGAAAAGCAGAAGGAGAGCGCCCTTCGCAGAGACATCATCGAGAAGGCGGGAATGTGCACCTTCGTCCTGGACGATCTGGAGACGGCCGTCCGGGTCTGCGACCGCATCGCGCCCGAGCACGTCGAGGTTATGGTCCGGGACCCGCTGCCGGTGCTCAACAAGATCAAGAATGCCGGCACGATCTATATCGGCGAGTACGCCCCCGTGGCGGCCGGCGACTATGCCAGCGGCGCCAACCACGTGCTGCCGACCGGCGGCTATGCGAAGATATTTTCAGGGATGAACACCATGCAGTTCATCAAGACCACCAGCGTCCAGGTCATTGAAAAGGAAGGGCTGGAAAGCATCAAGGACACGATCATCGCCCTCGCGAACATCGAGGGCTTCGACGCACACGCAAGATCCGTATTAAAACGTTTTGAATAGAATATGAGGTTCCAGTTTATGAAAAGGACTCACTACTCCAGGGACATTACGCCTGAAATGAACGGCGCGACCGTTACGGTAAACGGCTGGGCGCACGAGATCAGGGACTTCGGCGGCCTGTCATTTCTCATCGTCCGGGACAGGGAAGGCCTTGTACAGGTCACCATGCCCAAGAAGAAAGTGCCGAAGGAGATCGTCGATACCGCCCGGGGCTTAAGCCGCGAGTCGGTCGTATCGGTCACCGGGACGGTCAAGGCCGAGGCAAAGGCGCCCCATGGCTACGAGTTGATACCCACGGCCATCGAAGTAGTGTCCATGGCGCAGGCCCCGCTGCCGCTCGACCCCACCGGTAAAGTGCCCGCCGACCTCGACACCCGGCTCGACTCCAGGTTCATGGACCTGAGGAGTCCCGAGGTCACGGCCGTGTTTTACATCCGTGCCAACATGGTAAAAGCCATCCGGGATTATTTATCGTCGCAGGGATGCCTCGAGATCGCGTCACCCAAGATCGTGGCGACGGCGACCGAGGGCGGCACCGAGCTTTTCCCGATATCCTATTTCGAGCGCGAGGCGTTCCTCAACCAGAGCCCGCAGCTTTACAAGCAGATGATGATGGCCGGCGGCATGGACCGGGTGTATGAGATCGGCCCGATCTTCCGCGCCGAGGAGCACGCCACCAGGAAGCACCTCAACGAGGCGACCTCCATCGATGTCGAGCTTTCTTTTGCTACGGAGGAGGACGCCATGCAGCTTCTGGAGAACGCGATAGCATACGTCTACCAGTACGTGATCGATAAAAGCCCGGAGCAGCTTAAAATATTGAACATAGACCTTCGGGTGCCGAAGACGCCATTCAGGCGTTTATGTTATAGGGAAGCCATTGATATCGCCAGGCAGGACCCGGAATGTGTAAACCTGGAGTATGGCGACGACCTGTCGACCCAGGCCGAGCACGCCGTCGGGAAGGCAATCGGCGAGCACTACTTTATTGTCGATTGGCCGACCTCCATCCGGGCGTTCTACTCCCAGCAGTGCGAGAACGACCCTTCTATCTGTAAGGCGTTCGACCTGATGCACCCGCGCATGGAGCTCGCATCGGGCGCCCAGCGTGAGTATCGCTATGAAGTGCTCGCGAAAAAGATGGAAGAAAAGGGCTTGAACCCGGAGAGCTTCAAGTTTTACCTGGACGCTTTCAAGTATGGCATGCCGCCGCATGCAGGCTGGGGCCTTGGGGCCGAGCGTCTCCTCCAGACCATGCTTAACTTGAACAACATCCGTGAAGCCGTCCTGTTCCCGAGGGATAGGGTCCGGCTAACACCATAAAATTGTTTTTTCGTGGGCCGTCCGTTTTTTATTATTTTTAGCGTGCCTCGTCTTCGATAATGGCCCTGGTCAGCGTTATAATGGGATATGATAATCCCGCTTTTACTATGGTCGAAAGAGAAAAAGGCAAGATGACCGTGGAGGAAGCCGGTCACCTTGGCGGGGAAAAGGGCGGCCAAAAGGTAAAAAGGCTCATAGAAGAGGGTAAAGTGCTGGAAAGGGAAAAAAGGGAGAGACGCCGTTAATTTTTACAGCTTGGTGACCCCATTTATCGAGTCTATTGTATACTGGCTCGATGCGTTGACATTCAAGCCCACGGTGTTCCCCATGGCCATGCTGAGCCAATGGTCAGACCCTTTAGTATAGAAATAGGGGTCGGTAATATTGTATCTACCATGGAGATACGATTGTGCGCCGTGCCAGCCATCTTCATTTTTGATATCCACCTGCGGGTAATAATTTATGATGGTGTCATTATATGCGGCAACGACCCTCGAATCGTATCCCAGTGTCCCCATGAGGGACGCAATCAGGATGCTATAATCCCGGTCATCGCCTTTCAGCGTTGTCACGCTTAATACGGCATTTTGTGGGGCCGAAGTGCCGTTAGCCATGACCCAGTGGGCGTTCACGTATTCGTAGAGGTCGCAGGCTTTAGCTATCGTGAGATCGCTTCCTTCCGCAACGCTAGTATGGTCATGGTCATTCGCGAACGCGACAACTGTTGAGTTATTAGAATCGATCGCAGGGACTATTTGTGACAGGCTATTAAGCAGGTCCGTGCCATCAGGTATCGATGGTGTCGGGTTTGGCGTGGCCGTGGGCGTCATTGTGGGTGCTGGAGTGGGCGTTGCCGTCGGTTGGGGCGTAGGAGTCGCATTTGTAATTAGATGGTGCTTGATAGTGGCAACGACGTCCGGCTTGTAAACATAAACGCCGGCTGACGCTATGATGATAATGATGAGCAAAGCCCCGATGACCGGCAGGAGTAAGGAGCGCTTCTTTTTCTGCTTATGGTCCGGCAGCGATGCCATGGCCTTGACCGCCGCCTGTGCTTCTTCCGTTACCGAAGGCTTGGGCGCAGTAGTCTCCGGCGTGGCCGGCTTCTCCGGGCTTTCGAAGCAGTTATCTGGCGGAGTAGAAGGTACGGCGGGCTCGATAGCTGAAGTCTCCGCCGGAGGTTCGGGCTTTTTGTCGATGGGCTCATCCCTCGGAGAAGCCATGATCAATTCCGAGATGGTCTTATCTTTCTTCTGTGCCTGGGGTATCGGCGTCCCACGGGGCTCTACTTCAACGTAGTACGTCGAGTCTCCGCCGATGCCGGTGGTGACCCGGTAATAGGCCTTTCCCTGCTCGTCCTTGAATATCTGGTCTTCGCTGTACTCGACTTTACCTTCATAGAGAAAGCTGCCGCCATCCTCGGTTATCAAATGATAGGCTTCAAGGTTATTACTTTTATATATTTTAGGCTCGAACAATTCGTGATCCCCGCCGCTTTAAAAGTTATTCTAATTATATCGTATGGTCTATTTTATTGTTACTGTCCTGTGGGCTAAAAGCCAGCCAAAATATTCCTATAAAATGGCCAATTTGGTTTAAAAAAGTAGAATATGAAGTATATTTAGCGAATGGTCCCCGTGCTAAATATAGAGTTACGGGTTATCTTGGCGTGGGATGCCTGTGGCTGGCAAACACCCGGTACGTGAAATACAGGAGCGCGAGGAACAGGACAGCCTTGAGCACCCAGATCAGGATGCCGAAGGTGAAGCCGAGTAAAACGTCCAGCACACGCCACAGAAAGACGAATACGATGATCGCCACGATGACCGCAATGATCTTCCCCAATACCATGGATGAAACTTCGCCGGTGGACGATAAAGCCGTATGGGCAATTAACATCGGAAATGTATTTTTAAAAATGGGTCTCATTAGCGTTTTTGTTATGGTGAATAATTTGGAGTTTCATGATCGGGTAAGATACTAATGAGTGATTTGTGTCTCTTCCGACATGCTTCGTGCATTTTGTGGTACCGTTTATACATAGCCTTAGAGGAGATTTAACCCATATTAACACAGGTGAGATAAATTTTCGTTTTTTCTTATTTATGTGGCCATTTCCTCCTGTCGGGTATCACAGAGACACGGATTTTTTTTAAAATTTGAGGCTCAGAGAGCACAGAGCAGGATTTATTGGGTTTCCTGAGACACAGAGTTTTATTAGGGCTTGTCAATAATGATGGTAGTTCATTTTTAATCAGCCCTGTCTCTAATAAAACTCTGTGTCTCAGGAAAATAAAAAATGAGCCTCTGTGCCCTCTGTGTTCTCAATTATAAAAAAGAGTTCTGTGTCTCTGTGATACCCGACAGGAGGAAATGGCAAACGGCTTATAAATATGTTAGCACACAACAAGTCAAACGATCACAGAGTATACGATCAACGATCAAAATATCCCGGAATACATCATCACAAAACCGCGGAAGAACCAAAAATGGAAAAGAAAAAAGATTTTAGTTGGTGTACATGTTGCCGTACGGCCTGTGCGACTTCGGCGTGAGCTTGATGAACGGCTTGCCCATGACCTCTTCTAGGTTACGGCCGAAGTATGAGCAATATTCGTTGACAAGCCCGTTGATGACTGACATGTCTTTGAAGTCAGGTTCCGACTTGACGACCTCGCGGCCCAGCAAATGGTCCTCGATGTCGCCACGGACGTATATGACACCGCCGTGCATGCCCGCGCCCACGTAGTCGCCAGTGAGCGGCTCTCCGTCCTTCTTGTCGAGGCCCAGCAGGACCATAACGCCACCCGCCATGTATTCCCCGAAGAAATTGCTGGCAACGCCGCCGATGACTATTGTCGGTATATTGTCCTGGTACGCCTTCATGTGGATGCCGACGCGGTAGCCCACGTCACCTTTGATAAATATTTTGCCGCCGCGCATCGCGTAGCCGATGACGTCTCCCGCATTGCCATGGACGATGACCTTGCCTGAGTTCATCGTATTGCCGATGCCGTCCTGCCCGTTGCCATTGATCACAATTTCCGGCCCGTCCATGAAGACAGCCAGGTCATTGCCCGGAATGCCGTCGATCTTGATCTTTATCGTGGACTTCAGGCCGTCGCCGATGAACTTCTGCCCGCAGATGTTCTTGAGCTCCACCTCGGCTTCGCCGCCGGCCGCTAGCTCCCGAATCTTCGCGTTCAAGGCCTTGTAGTGCATGTCCTTCGCATCGATGTACATCATGTTATCGCCCCGCGGGCTTGATGCCCAGGATCTCAAGCGTCTTTTCATCCAGGCCCAGTCCACGAAGGCGTTCGCGATTGCCCCTCAGGCTTTCGATGGAGTTAATGCCCAGCGCGCCCAGCACTTCTTGTATCTCGTGGCTCCAGGCGCTCAAGAGGTTCGTCAGGCGCTGCGCGCCTATTTCTGGGTCGAGCCGGGATACCAGGTGCGGCTTCTGCGTGGCAATGCCCCAGGAGCAGTTACCGGTGTTGCACTTCTGGCAGACGCGGCAGCCGAGGGCCACAAGCGCCGAAGTACCGATCATGACGGCGTCCGCGCCGAGGGCGACGGCCTTGACGACGTCGGCACTCTGGCGAATGCTGCCGCCCACTACGATGGATGCCTGGTTACGGATGCCCTCATTCCTCAGCCTGTCGTCCACAGCGGCAAGCGCGAGCTCGATGGGTATGCCCACGTTGTCCCGCATGATGCGGGGCGCCGATCCCGTGCCGCCCCTGAACCCGTCGATGGTGACGATGTCCGCGCCGGCCCGTACGATGCCGCTGCAGATCGCGGCGACGTTGTGTACGGCGGCCACTTTGACCGATACGGGTTTCTTGTACTCCGTCGCCTCCTTCAAAGCATAAATAAGCTGCGAAAGATCCTCGATGGAATAAATGTCATGGTGGGGGGCCGGCGATAGCGCATCAGTGCCGACCGGTATCATCCTGGTCTTTGCGACTTCCTCGTCGATCTTTTCGCCCGGCAGGTGCCCGCCGATGCCCGGCTTGGCGCCCTGGCCGATCTTGATCTCGACGATTGCGCCGGCTTTCAGGTATTCCTCGTGGACGCCGAACCGTCCGGAGGCGACCTGGACGATGACATTGTCCTTATATTTGTAAAAGTCCCGGTGCAGCCCCCCCTCGCCCGTGTTCATGAGCGTGCCGTTTTCTTTTGCGGCAAGCATGAGGGACTTGTGAACGTTATAGCTGACCGCTCCGTAGGACATCGCCCCGAAGATCACCGGAATGTCCAGCCTGAAGTTGGGCGCGAGCTGCGTCTTTAACTTAATATTGCCGCCATCGAAGTCAAACTCCAGGCGGTCGGGCTTTTTGCCGAGATACGTCCGAAGCTCCATGGGCTCCCTGAGCGGGTCGATGGACGGGTTAGTGACCTGGCATGCATCGATGAGCATGTAGTCCCATAAGATCGGGTAAGGCTTATCGGTGCCCATCCCGGTCAAGAGGATGCCGCCAGATTCGGCCTGCTTGAGGATATTTTTACGGATATCTTCCGTAAAGTTCGCGTTCGGCTTGAACGTCAGCGGGTTATGCTCGATGCGAATGGCCCCCCTGGGGCACATGGTGACGCAGCGTAAGCATGCAAAACACTTCGAGTCGTCTGCCAGGATGCAGTCAAACTCCTTGCTGTACGTCAGCGCGCCAAAGCCGCACTCAACGGTGCATTTCTTGCACCGGGCGCACTTCTTTTCATTAATGTTAACGCTAAATTCGGGGGGGACCGTCGATGGCAGTACCTTCGTCGTCATACCGCATCCTCCTCCAGTAATCCGATCACGGGCGTGCCCGCCTTGGGCGCCCATACCTTATCCGGGTCGGGCTCGATGATCCTGATGCCGGCCTCCTCGGACGACATGTACAGGACGTCGCCCTTGGTGGCGGCGATCATGGGCCTCAGCTTGATGCGGTCGTTCAGGCCGATGATGCCCTTGTTGAAGCCGACGATGATGGCGAACGGGCCGTTCATCAGCGCGCTGCCGTAGACCATGCGGATGGCCTCGAACGCTTTCCGCTGGTCCGGCGCCATCCGGTCGATGTCTTTCCAGAACGGGGGCGCGAGCGCCTTTGTAGCTATGTCCAGGGGCAGTTTGTGCCGCCTCACTAAAAGATCGAATAAGTAGGCGATGACCTCGGTATCCGTTAAAAGCTCCAGCTTGTAGCCGAACATCTCGAGGTACCGCTTATTAATGCCATAGGAAGATATTTCGCCGTTGTGCACGACTGACCAGTCCAGGAGAGCGATCGGGTGTGCTCCTCCCCACCAGCCCGGCGTATTCGTGGGGAAGCGGCCGTGGGCCGTCCAGAGATATGCCTTGTAGTCTTCGAGCTTGAAGAAGTGGGCGATGTCTTCGGGGTATCCTACTCCCTTGAAGCCTCCCATGTTCTTGCCGCTCGAGGATATGTAGGCCCCGGTGAACTTCGAGTTGATCTCCATGACCTGTTCGACCACGTAGTCGTCCTCGGCTTTGCCGTCCAGCCCGGTGCCGTCTACCTTGACGAAGTAGCGCCACAGGGTCGGAGGGCTTCGGATGGCCTCCGTCTTCCTGGTCGGTATCCGTTCATCCTTTTCTATGACGAAGTTCTCCGCGAGGTGCTCTTCCAGCCTCGCCTTGCTCTCCTCGTCGTCGTACATGATATGAAAAGCGTATAGGTCCTTGTACTTCGGGTATATGCCGTATGCTGCGAAGCCGCCGCCGAGCCCGTTGGAACGGTCGTGCATGAGGGTGATGGACTTGATGATCTGAGTCCCGTCTATGCGTTTTCCCTTTTTATTGAAGATCCCCGATATGGCACACCCCGAAGGGTTATGCTCACATCTGACCCGCGTGTCGCATCTCATGCGATATTCACCTCTGCAGTGTTCCCTGGGCAATTGAACGATTTCATCTAGCTTCAACCCGATTCCGACATCTCATATATAAAATGTGCGTCGATAGTAGGATTTTCTATGTACTGTGGTATTATTTAAAGTTTGCCAGACAGTAACACAGTCGATCATCCAGCAGTCCCTTATCCGCTTAAGCCTGCTATCGGTGCTGAATCAAGACGTAATCCCTACGATGTACAATATGTTTGTGGTTATGAATAATAATAAAAAATGGGTGCAGGCATTAAGCCTGCGTCTCTACTTCTGCTTCTTTCTTCTCTGACACCAGCTTGGCAACGGCTACAACGGCGTCGGTATCGGACTTCAGGGTGATGATCTTCACGCCCTGGGTGTTACGCCCTATTTCCGAGATGTCCTTCGCGTTGAGGCGCATCATGATGCCGTCCCTCGTGACAACGAGAAGCTGGTCATCGTCCGTTACCGAGGCTATTGTGACGACTCCGCCGTTACGCAGGGTGGTCTTGATGTTTATGATGCCCTGCGTGCCCCGGTGGGTATGGCCGTAGTCAGCTATCGGGGTGCGCTTTCCGAAGCCGTTCTCGCAGACGGTCAGGATGGACGCGCCCTCGCTCACGACCTCCATGCCGATGACCTTGTCCTTTTCGGTGAGCTTTATGCCCCGGACACCTCCGGCCTGGCGGCCCATGCTCCGCACCTCGGACTCATTAAAGCGGTTGGCCTTGCCGTTCCGGGTGGCGATCAGGACTTCCTGGTTCCCGCTGGTCATCTTAACCGATATGAGCTCGTCACCTTCGTCGAGGCCGATGGCGATGATGCCCGTGGAGCGGATGTTCCCGAACGCCGAAAGGGTGGTTTTCTTAATGGTACCGTCGCGGGTACACATGATCAGGTAGTGCAGGTCATCGAACTCCTTGATGGGTATCATGGCGGTAATGGACTCGCCCGGCATTAGCGTGAGCAGGTTCACGATCGCCTTGCCCCGGGACTGCCGGCTCGCATCCGGTATGCCGTAGACCTTCAACGAGTAGATCCTGCCCTTGTTCGTAAAGAACATGAGGTTATCGTGGGTCGATGCGGCAAATACGTCGACGACGAAGTCCTCTTCCTTGGTGTCCATGCCCATGACGCCCATGCCGCCCCTGCGCTGGGTGCGGTAAGTGTCCACGAGCTGGCGCTTGATATAGCCGGTATTGGATATCGATACCACCACGTTTTCCCGAGGGATGAGATCCTCGTCCAGGATCTCGCCTTCGGAATCGATGATGATGGTCCTGCGTCCGTCCCCGTATTTTTCCTTGAGCTCCAGCAGCTCTTTCTTGATGATGTCGAGCACCATCCTGGGGCTTGCGAGCACTTCCTTCAGGTACTCGATGAACTTGAGAAGCTCGACGCGCTCGTCCTCGATCTTTTTGCGCTCCAGCCCCGTGAGGCCCCTCAGGCGCATGTCGAGGATGGCCTTGGATTGCTCTTCGGACAGCCCGTACTTCGACATGAATATGGCCTTGGCGTCGTCTGCGCTGGCCGACTTTCTCAGGATGTTGACGAAGTCTTCGATGTTCTCCAGGGCCACGAGCAGGCCGGCAAGAATGTGTTCCCGGGCCAGGGCTTTCTTCAGCTCGAACTGGCTGCGCTTGGTGACCACATCCTGCCTGTGCTTGATGTAGTATTCGAGAGTTTCCTTCAGGGCCAGCGTCCGGGGCTGGTTGTCAACCAGCGCCAGGTTGTTGACGCCGAAGGTCGTCTCCATCTGGGTGTGCTTATATAATTGGTTTAACAGCACGTTGGCGTTCGCGGCCTTTTTTAGCTCGATGACGATGCGCATGCCGTCCCGGTCCGACTCGTCCCTGAGGTCGGAGATGCCTTCGAGCCTCTTGTCCCGGACGAGGTCTGCCATGTTCTCGATGAGCTTGGCCTTATTGACCATGTACGGTAGCTCGGTGACGAGGATGACGTTCCTGCCGCCTTCCTCGACGATCTCGGCCCTCGCCCTGATCTTGACGGAGCCTCTTCCCGTGAGATAGGCATCCCGGATGCCCTCGCGGCCATAGATGAAACCGCCCGTAGGAAAATCGGGGCCGGTAATAAGCTTGAGGAGCTCGATGGGCGCGATCTCCGGGTTTTCGATGATAGCGACCGTGCCGTCGATAATTTCGGAAATGTTGTGCGGGGGGATGTTCGTCGCCATTCCGACCGCGATCCCGGATGAGCCGTTTATGAGTAAGTTGGGCAGCTTGGCCGGCAATACTGAAGGCTCTTTCAGCGACTCGTCGAAATTAGGCACAAACGCGACGGTCTCCTTATCGAGGTCGTCCAGCATTTCATCTGCGATCTTCGCCATCCTGATCTCGGTATAACGCATGGCGGCCGCGCTGTCGCCGTCGACGCTGCCGAAGTTCCCCTGGCCGTCGATCAGAGGATAACGAAGCGAAAAAGTCTGCACCATTCGGACGATGGTATCATAGATCGCAGTGTCGCCGTGCGGGTGGTATTTACCCATGACATCGCCCACGACCCTCGCCGATTTCTTATACGGCTTATCGTAAGTGTTGCTGAGCTCGTACATGCCATATAAAACACGGCGATGTACTGGCTTTAGCCCGTCACGGACGTCGGGAAGTGCCCTGCCGACGATGACGCTCATCGCGTAATCGATATAGGACTTCTTCATCTCGTCTTCGAGTTTTACGGGTACGATCGTTTCCTGCTTTTTATTTTCCGTTGTCATATGGTCATACATCCAGGTTCCTTACGAACTTCGCATTCTGTATAATGAAGTCCCGCCTGGGCTCCACCTTATCTCCCATGAGCAGGGTGAACGTCCTATCCGCCTCCACCGCATCCTCCATGGTCACCTGCAGGACCGTCCTCTTTTCCGGGTCCATGGTGGTCGACCAGAGCTGCTCAGGGTTCATCTCGCCGAGACCTTTGTAGCGGTTAACGGTGACACCATTTCTCCCCATGGCCTCGAGGATGATGGCCAGGGCCTCCTCGTTATATGCGTACTTCTCTTCCTTACCCTTCTTAGCCCTGAACAGGGGCGGCTGAGCGATATATACGTAGCCGGCCGCGACCATGGGCTGCATGTAGCGGTAAAAGAACGTCAACAGCAGCGTCCTGATGTGCGCCCCGTCGACATCGGCATCCGTCATTAAGATGATCTTGTGATACCGGGCCTTATCGATGTTGAACTCATCGCCTATGCTCGTGCCCATCGCCGTGATGAGCGCCCGTATCTCCTCGCTCTGGAGGATCTTGTGTAAACGTGCCTTTTCAACGTTCAGGATCTTACCCCTCAACGGCAGGATCGCCTGGAACAGCCGGTTGCGGCCCTGCTTTGCCGAGCCGCCTGCAGAGTCACCCTCGACGAGATACAATTCGCACTTCGACGGGTCTTTTTCGGAGCAATCGGCCAGCTTGCCGGGCAGCGTCGTATTCTCTAAGGCGGACTTCCGCCTTGTTAGCTCCCGCGCCTTCCGTGCCGCTTCCCGTGCCTGGAACGCCTGATCCGCTTTATCAATGATCTTGCGGGCTTCGGCCGGGTTCTCCTCGAGATAATCATCCAGGCCTTCCCCGACGAGCGAATTAACTATTCCCTGGACATCGCTGTTCCCCAGCTTGGTCTTGGTCTGGCCCTCGAACTGGGGGTTGGTCAGCTTGACGCTGATGATCGCGGTCAGCCCTTCTCTGATATCCTCGCCGGAGAACTGCATTTCGCCCTTGATCAGGTTGTTCTTCTTTGCGTAATCGTTGAAGATCCTGGTCAGGGCCGAGCGGAAACCGCTTAGGTGCGTGCCGCCCTCGGTCGTATGAATGTTATTGGCAAAGGCGAGTATGATCTCGCTGTAGCCATCGTTATACTGCATCGCTATTTCGACATCGGTGGTATCCTTCTGCTTCTCGAAATAGATGACCTTTTCATTAATGGGCGTCTTACCTTCGTTCAAATACTGGACGAACTGGACGATCCCGCCCTCGAAGTGGAACGTCTCGGAAACGCCCGCCCGAGCATCCGTCAGCGTGATCTTGACGCCCTTATTGAGGAACGCAAGCTCCCGCAACCGGTTAGCCAGTATGTCGTTCTGGAAGTCGGTCGTCTCGAAGATGGACACGTCGGGCTTGAACGTCACCGTTGTGCCGGTGCCTACGGCCGTGCCGATCTCGTGGACATCTCCCTTCGGCTTTCCTTTCGCGTACTCCTGCACGTACAGCTTATCGTCCCTTCGGACTTCGACCTTCAGCCAATCGGATAGGGCGTTCACGACCGATACGCCCACGCCATGCAGCCCGCCGGATACCTTATAGGTCTGGTTATCAAATTTACCGCCGGCGTGGAGCATTGTCATGACGATCTCCAGCGCCGATTTCTTGTATTTTTCATTCAGCTCGACGGGGATACCCCTACCATCGTCGACGACAGACACACTTCCGTCCTTGTTGATAGTGACGTCTATGTTGTGACAATAGCCGGCCAGCGCTTCGTCGATGCTGTTATCGACGACCTCATAGACCAGGTGGTGTAGCCCCTTGTAATCCGTGGAGCCGATGTACATGCTGGGCCTTTTCCTGACGGCTTCAAGGCCCTCTAGCACCTGGATGCTTGAGGCATCGTATTTTTGTGCCGGTATTTCGTTAGACATTCTGTGCTCTACCTCTCCTTTTTTTGAATCGTAAAAATACCCCGAATTTTAGAGTGAAGTTACGTACCATCTCGTAAATCTTAATAAGTGCATTTCAGGCCAATGTTGGCCATTTTTTGACTCTAATTCTAATAGTCCACATTACATATATATTTAGTGCTTTAGCGGGTATTAGTCTCATGGAATGAGACTGGATGAATACCTGGTGAGCGAGGGCCTGGTCGTATCACGTAACAGGGCAAAGCGGCTTATAGAGCGGGGGACAGTCAAAGTCGATGGAAAGACGATTACGAAGCCATCTCAAAAAATAGAGTATGGATCGGCGGTCGTTATCGAGGGAGAGGACATGCCCGAGGGCTATTTTAAGCTTAAGGGCATCCAGGAAAAGACCGGCATCATTCATGAGGGCGATGCAGTCCTGGATATCGGCTCCAGCGCCGGCGGCTTCTTGATGTACGCCTCGGGAATTGCCGGCCACGTCGTCGGCATCGAGTTCAGCCCCGAGTTCGAAAAGCCTTTGAGGAAAGTCGAAGAAGAGTACCCGAACGTGAAGGTCGTCTTAGGCGACGCCTTTAAAATGGATATGACGAAGCTGGATGGGCCCTATGACGTTATTTTGAACGACATGACCGTAGAGCCCATGATGTCCATCGAAGTCTTAAAACGGTTCCTGCCGCTGTTAAAAGAGCATGGGCGAATAATGCAGGTGGTAAAGCTGGGCCTTACAAAAAACCCCGAGCCGATGATGGAAAAGCTCCGTGAGATGGGGCTGAATGTAGACGACGTGATCGTGCCTGAAAAAATGGAAGCCTACATCATAGCTTCAAAATAAGTAAAAAAATGATTAACCGAAGATGGCGCCCATTCCGGATGCCGCTTCATCTTCTTCTTTGTGGATGGCGTCGATGACCTTCTTCTCTTCGTCACCGGTGATCTTCGTCAGCGGGAGCTTGGACTCCTCGATGAGCCTCAGCGCCTCGGTCATCTTCACCGGGTTCTCGGCCTTGACGTATAAGAAATATCCTGATTTGCGGCCGACGCCCATCATCGCGGCGTCCCTCACATTGGGTCCGAGCCTCTTGAAGAATTCTTCCTGCAGAAGAGTGTCTACCGCCTGCTTCTCCTTCTCATCATAAAAATATACGACTTCCATTTGAACACCTTTTAGTCTACCTGTCTATTACCAGCGATGGTTCATAAATATACTGCTTGCGTGAGCCCGGCCATGCCACTACATCCGGTAGTGTTTCCGAAGCTTGCTGATCTGTTCGCCTATGTACTCTATTTTTTCAAGTTGGTTCTCGCCGAGCCCGGCCTTTTTCGCGAGCACGAGATAGGGCACTTCGTCTTCGCACAGGCCCATCAGGAAAGATCCGATGGCGTCGGTCGCCACGAAGTCTTCGCCCGCGATGATGACATCCGAGTTTATGGGGTCGCAGGCCAGCTCATGGCCCTGGCAGCCGATGATGCCGTCGATAACGGTCAGCTCCGGGCCGAAAGCACGGTTCAGGTCTACTATTTTTTGGGCCAGGTCGTCGTGCATGATGCCCTTCGGAAGGATGCCGCCCATCATGTTCTTCATCGATAACGTAGATAGCGACCAGCAGTGTATCTTTAATTTCGGCACCGAAAGAATGCAGTCGTATTCCATGAACGCTTTGGCGACTTTAACGCTTTTCAGGGACTTACCTTTCGGGATGTCTACTTCGACGTGGGGCTCTGCGTTCAGGTCGATGAGCTTGACGTCCAGGCCCTTCAATTGGTCGACGAGCCCGACTGTCTTGAAGGTCTCCAGTGTATTGTAGCTGGCCATGCCCCCTTCGCCCACGGCGAATTCCTTGGTGCTCCAGCCCCTGGCCAGCAGGTATTCCACTATGCCGCGCACCACACGGGGATCTGTTGTAACGCCCGTCGCCGGCTGGCTCGCGTTCACATAATTCGGCTTTATAAGTATACGGTCGTACCTTTCGAGGATGTCGCCGGCGCCTATCATGTCCAGCGCCTTTTTAGGGCCTTCGACAGGGTCACTGGTATGGACAATGGAGACGAGGGTGCTTTTCAAGGTATACACGACCATCCTTCATTTTGTCGGCTCGATTAAAAATATTAACTGAAATAGCTACGACTATATTTGTAGTTAAAACAAATAATATATAGATAACGATGAAACTGCATAAGGTGAGCTAATGGTTAGTAAGGTAGGAATTTCAATGCCCGTATTCATGTCCGCTCTGATACTCATAGGCCTGCTGGCCGCTTTGGGATTTAGCCTGGTATTGCCTCAAGGCTCGACGGCCCAGGTCTTTGGTATCGGCGACAATGGAAAAACGGTGGCCGTGAATGACGGCTCCACGTTCAAGATCAAGTTAGATGAGAACCCTTCAACGGGCTACTCCTGGAATGAGAGCGTAACGCCGGGGTTAACGATCACGGCGAGCGACTATATTTCCGGAGCGAACATGCCTGGAGCGGGTGGCACCCACGAATGGACCGTAAAAGCTGCAGGAAAGGGACAACAGCAGTTCTCTGGAATTTATAAACGATCCTGGGAGCCTGTGACAGGCAACGAAAATAAGTTCGTCATCACGGTCATGGTAAAATAACTTTCTCTTATATTCCTTTTTTGGTTCTTCCGGACTATCTATGAACTTGGTTTTTTTAAACTACATTTAATTTATTATACGTGTAAAAACTGAAAGTATTTAAAAAATTATTGCGGAATACCCATTGTTAAATAATTGCTGTATATCGAGGCGTTTGGCATGGACCGGAAAGAAGCGGAAGGCATATGCATCTGCGGCATGTGCCCGTCATACTATGACTGCGGCGAACGGCTGGCATTTTGCCTTGCGGAGGCCGGGAAGAGCAAATGTATCAGGTCGGAGAGCGGGTGCATTTGCCCCGGATGCCCGTTGCAGGAACAAACACGGTTCCAGGACGTGTACTATTGCATTTACGGCAGCGAGAAAGAGCTGAATGAGAAGAAATAATGGAGGAAAATGAACATGGACTCAAAAGCATTTGACTACGAGGCCGACGTCCTCGTCATCGGGAGCGGAGCGGCCGCATACTCGGCGGCTATCACGGCGCGGTCTAAGGGCGCCGAAGTGATCATGGTGGAAAAAGCTCCGCTGGCCGGAGGGACGACGCTGCGGTCAGGCGGAGGGTTCTGGACGCCTAATAACAGGTTCCAGCGGGAAAAAGGGATCGCCGACCCAAAAGACGATGCGGTCAGGTACATGGCCCGCTATTCTTTTCCCCAGCTATATGACCCGGCAGACCCCCGCCTGGGACTGCCCCAGAATGAATATTACTTAATAACCACCTTCTATGATACGGCAGCGAAAGCCGTGGAATACCTCGAGGGTGCCGGGGCGATAAAGACAACCCAGGAGATCAACTGGCTCGGCCGGCCGCAGGTCGACTACCAGGACCATATGCCGGAGAATAAGGGCGTGCGGGGACGTGTGCTGTATACCCTCGGGCCGGACGGCAAGATGTCTTATGGCGGTAATTTGATAAGCCAGCTCAAGGCATGGGCCGATAGCCACAATATCCGGCTGCTTTTAAATCATCGTGTGACCAGGATACTGCGGAATGGCCGGGGCGAATTCGCCGGAGTCGAAGCCGATGCTAATGGAAAAGCCGTAACGCTCCGCGCTCGCAAGGCCGTAATATTCGGCACGGGCGGTTATACGCATAACAAGGACATGATGCTGCACTTTCAGCGTGGCCCGCACTTCGGGGGCTGCTCTGCCCCCACGAATACCGGGGACTTTGTAAATTTGGGCGGGGCCATCGGGGCGCAGCTCGGAAATATGGCCGGTGCTTTCAGGGCTGAGATCGTGCTGGAAGAGGCGCTCCGCGATCCGAAAGGGGTTCACAACGTATTCTATGTCATGGGCGACAGCGTCCTGGAAGTGAACAAATACGGGCTCAGGGTCATGGACGAGAAGCGTAATTACAACGACCGCACTATGGTCCATTTCCTGTGGGACCCGCAGAATGCGGAATGGACGAATATGCTGATATTCCTTGTTTACGACCAGCGGACGGCCACGCTGTGGCAAGGATTCCCGCCGCTCCCGGTACAGGGGCAACCTGCGCCTTACGTCATCACGGGCAACACGATGGACGAGCTGGCGAAGAATATCGAGGCCAGGCTGGCGCAACTGGCGCCGAAGATCGGCGGGTTCTCGCTGGATAAGAGCTTTGCGGGGAACATCGGCAAGACCCTGGCCCAGTTTAACGAGTTCGCCGCCAATGGCATAGATGAGGACTTCCACCGGGGCGACTTTGCGTACGATAGGGAGTGGACCACTTTCCCACCGTTCGTGCCGGGAGTTAAGTGGCCGCCCGAAGGCTCTAAGAACTATACGATGTACCCGCTGGCCGCCGTGGGGCCATATTATGCCATAATCCTTGCCGCCGGGACGCTGGACACCAACGGAGGGCCGATCATTAACGCCAGGTCGCAGGTCCTGGATACGGAAAGTAAGCCGATCCCCGGAATTTACGGCGCCGGCAACTGCATCGCCTCGCCCACGGCAAACGCCTATTGGGGTGCCGGCAGCACTATAGGCCCCGCCCTGACTTTTGGCCACATCGCCGGGCTTAACGCCGTGCTGGAACCCGTGAAAGAAGCGCCCCCGACTCCGGTGACCGTGAAACCTATCATCAAATAAGAGGTGGTATGGTAATGGCAAATGATCATCGCAGGGAATTTTAAAGGATATATGGAGGAACTTTCATAAGCGAATTTAATGAAGTTGCGAAGAGCATTGAGCTAAAAGATGGCGTGTTGAAAAAAGTCAGCTACGGAGGCCGGGAATACCTGGTAGCGCAGGTAGCCGGTAAGTATTATTGTACCGATCTTCGCTGCCCTCACATGGGCGGCGACCTCTCGAAGGGCACGCTACAAGGGACTATTATCAAGTGCCCGATGCATGCCTCGCAGTTCGACCTTACCGACGGCCACGTCGTCAATTGGGTCGAGATGAAAGGGCTCGCGGGCGGTCTATTGCGGATGATGACGTCGCCGCGGCCTTTAAAGATATACGAGGCCAGGGCTGACGGGGACAGGATATTGATCAAAGTCTAGAGAAAAAAGTTATCCGATCCAGGAGATCAGGATATCTTCGTTCCGCGCGGGGGCCTTCTGGCCTTCGTTCGCCGGGTACCCGAACACCAGCGTAGCCATCAGCCTGTATCCCTTCGGGACCTTCAGTTTATCCCTCGTCTTTCTATCACTCCCCAGCGGCCCGGCCAGGCCGATCCAGCAGCTTCCGATGCCCAGCGACCTGGCGGCCAGCATCATGTTCTCGGCAGCACAGGCGCAGTCTTCGTTGACGAGGCGGCCTTTAGGCGCGAAAATGAAGATCAGGGCAGGGGCATGATGGAAAAGATGTAAGCCGGGTGCGTTTAACATTTTTGCATACCTGGAAACTTCCTTACCGCCGATGCCGAGGGCGGCTGCCACCTTGAGTGTCATGTTCTTTTGCCATAGCTTCTTAGCGCGGTCCGCATACCGGTCTATTTCGGCCTTGTCAGTGACGACGGCGAAGCGCCAGGCTTGCTGGTTGCGGGCCGTCGGGGCATAAATGCCGGCCTTAATGAGCTCGAGCAGAATATCATCGGGCACCGAATCGGGCTTATAATTTCTTATGGAACGGCGGCCGTAAATGTTCTGCATTACCGGGTTCGTGAGCTTTTCGGATGGCTTGGCGCCGGTCGGTAATTTATGAGTTTGTGTATCATCGGGCATTTTATCACGTCGTTAATCGTCTTTTTCCACGCTGCTACCGGCATCTGGACTGGGGTTTTCACCGCATCCGCAGGCCCCATCACAGCTTTCCGGGCCGCCCGTCAGGGCGGCGTTGATCATTGCCGCGGCACAGCCGACCCCGCTTTCCACCTCTATGGCCACGGTGGGGCAGTTCAACAGGCAGGCACCGCATTCCATGCAGGCCTCCTTATTGACGAGCACCGCGGCCTTTTCGCCTCGTGCGAAGACCCCATGGGGACAGACCTTACTGCACATGCCGCAGTTGGTACATTCCTCCTCGATATATTTCAACGTATTCTCCTCGTATGAATTGAACATTTAGATCACCTTCATGAATCGGGCGACGAACAGGCCGATGAATATGAGCGCGCCAATCACGAACATGGCAGCCATCGGGGGAATGTACCGGCGCATTTCCGTTCGCACGCCGGTACGTGACGTGAACGTCGAGCATCCGGTAAAGTTCAGGGCCAGGTACGCGGTGACCGGGGGCATGGCCAGGAGATAACCCAGCGCCGCCAGCACGTTCGGCCACATGGCCCCTGTTTTGGTAAATACAAAATATGCGAAAGGTAATGCGACGATGAAGCCCAGGATAAGCCCTTTGGCGCTGAAATCCTTGACCGGTATGTAAGGCAACAGGATGGGAAACAACACGGTCCCGCCCAGCACCGCCGCGATGACCGCCAGCGATGCAGTAAGGCCCATGGCAAAGTAAAGAACGATGGCCGCAACCGCCGTTATCAGGAAGGCGCTGACAAGCTCCACGGGTATGAGCTGGACACGGTCCCACAGGCTGAACTTAACCCGGCGCATCTCCTGCGTCGCCTTATGCGTTATTAAATATTCCGGCAAGTCTTCGGCACGGACTGGCCCGTACTCGACGTTCCAGCCACACCATTCTCGAAGCGAGAATGCCGATACGCCCGCGGCGCCGAGCTGGGGCAATATCACCTTACGGTGGCTGACCACGTTCTCCAGGCCGGTCACCTTAATACGGTTCATCAGCTCTTCGGTGCCAAAAGTGCCCTTGCCCGCGGCACACCAGACGTTGATGCCCTTCGTGTCAAGCACTAATATATAGCAGTCGATGCCCTTCAAATTCGAGCGCAGGGCGTCAAAGCTCAACGTATAGTTGGCCGTAACGAAGACCGGCGATCCGGGGGTGGGCTTTCCCAGCGAATACAGGCCGGGCTCTACCCGATGATAGGCTCTTCTATAACCCCACCGGGCTAAAAAGTGGTCCAATCGGTCATTGAACGTTAACATACTGGCCGCAGGCGTTATTTTGGAAACGGCAATAGTTTCGGTCATACTCTCTACTCTCCGATTATTTTTTAAGCGTGAGCTCGCCGACCATCGGGCCGAGCTTATCGCTTAGCATGCTCATGAAGTAATCCGTTTTTATTAGCGTTATACAACAGACGTCGCCCTCATTTTTCCGGCTGATGACCACCAGCTTGTCGCCGGCCTTGATGCCCACTTTATCCCTTAATTCCTTCGGCAGCACCATCTGGCCCCGCTCGTCGATGCTGATCACGGCCTCGACCTTGCCGGCATCGTCGGTCAATTTAATGGCCCCACTACAACATGCCGGGTCCATGTCTTTTTTCGCTTTCCTTCCCATGGCTATCGCCATAGACGTAATATAATTCTGAATATTAATACTTTTCTGATTAATCAGAAATATTCAAAAATGTTCATTTTTTATCCATAAATTCAGCAGGGGTGTAAACTTCGTCTAGCCATTTAAAATGCTTTTTATTATTCGTGACCATGGGTATCTTGCGCTTATACGCATAAGCGCCGATGGCATAATCGACAGCATTATTGGATAGGTCGTACTTTAATAGCGCATTTTTAGCAGCGATAAGGGCAAGGGTCTTATCGAAGGGGATGATCTCGATATCCAGCCCGTTTATCATGTTCATGAGGTTGACCATGGAACCGCCAACCCTTCTCATCTCATAATATGAAAGCTCCATAAAAGCATGGGCTGAAAGGTAGCCTTTCACATTTCTTTTATTCATCCAGATCAGAAGCTCAGGGTCACTGCTAAAGACATTGGTATCCAGGCAAATATCCATTACTCGATTCCGTCCTTGAACATCCGGTCGAACGATTTCCTGAATTCCTTATCGGTCTTATCGAAGTCTTTGAAACCCTCCACCACCTCATAGATCAGGTCAGTCAGGCTCCTGATGACGATCTTATTGTCCTCCTCGATGAAAACTACCTTATCTCCGGGCTTGACTCCCAATTTTTTTCTGACGTCTACCGGCAGCGTGATCTGGTTCTGGCTCGATATTCTACTTGAATTTGACTCCATCTCATTCATTTACATACACGAATAATTAAATGTCATACAAATATTTAAATGTTATACTTAAGACATTTAACATATAGCAAGAAAGGTTTAAAAGATATAAGTGCATCTTGAAGCCCGACAACATGACGATCATAGAAACGGCGAAGTGTATCCTCAAAGAGGGCCCGGTCTGCGATTGCTGCCTGGGCCGGCAGTTCGGTAAGCTCTCGACGGGCCTGACCAACGCCCAGCGTGGCTTCGCTATCAAGACGGAAATGTCCATGCAGGCGGCAGCGGACGACGATAAGGAGACACAGCAGCTGCTTGCCCAGGCTTTCTCGCATGCTCGAAAAGTACTGGGGATCTCGCAGGAAAACGACGAAGAGTGCTGGCTCTGCCGTGGACTCTTCCAGAATGCGGAGAACATACAGAAATGGGCCGACAGGTGCGTGGAAGCCGCAAAAGGCTTTGAATACGATACCCTGCTAGTCGGGACCAAAGTGCCACCGCTTTATTCGGAAAAAGAGGAGGTCATATGGGCCGAGTGCAGCGTGTCCCATGCGGAGCCCCTAAAGTCCGAGTTAAACCGGGAAGTGGGCAAGGCCGTTTCTCTAAAGTCGGGAAAAGAAGTCGATTTCAAGAGGCCCGACGTGGTCTTCACCATCGAGCTCGCGGCCGATAAAGTGGAGTTAAAGGTCAACTCGTTATTCATGTACGGCCGCTATAATAAGTATGTCCGGGATATCCCCCAGACCCGCTGGCCCTGCCGGGAATGCGGCGGCAAGGGCGTAAAAGATGAAAAGGAATGCCCCCACTGCCAGGGCCTGGGCAAGCTGTATTCGACGTCGGTGGAGGAAGAGATCAACGCCGAGGTCATCCGCGCTTTTAAGTCCGATGATGCCATCCTGCACGGTGGCGGGCGGGAGGACATCGACGGCCGCATGCTGGGCGACGGCAGGCCCTTCGTCATGGAGGTCATCAACCCGAGAACCAGGTGGGTCGACCTCGAGGAGCTACGGGAAAAGATCAATGCCCATTCGGCCGGTAAAGTATCGGTCTCGGAACTACACTACGTAGATAAAAGCACAGTAGAAGCGGTAAAAAGCATCAAGCTAAACAAAACGTACAGGCTTAAAGTTATATACAAAGACGATATTTCAATAGAAACGCTTAAAACTTCGTTAGCTACCTTATCCAACTCGGAAATCCTGCAGTGGACACCCGAAAGGGTCGCGCATCGCAGGGCCGATCTCGAGAGGAAGCGAAAGGTCTACGACATCGCCCTCGGGGAGTTCAACGAAGCCGAGAAGTATTTCGTAATAACCGTCCGGTGCGAAGGCGGGCTCTACGTCAAAGAGCTGGTATCCGGCGATAATGGCCGAACAAAGCCATCGTTGTCCGCTTTACTCGCTAAAGAGGCCCGCGTCAATGAACTGGACGTCATTAACGTCGAAGGAGGAATATCATGGCAAGATCACATGGCGAAAGAAAAAAGACCCGGTATAAGTTCACAAAGGCGCTAAGAGAGCGGGGATTCTCGCCCGTAAGCCGCGCCGTTCAAGAATTTGCAGTGGGACAGAAAGTCCACATCGACATCGACCCGAGCGTCCACAAGGGAATGCCGTACCGCCGCTTCCAGGGGAAGACGGCCACGGTGACGGGGACCCGCGGCAGGGCTTACTTACTCGAGATGTACGATGGCAACATGAAGAAAGAGGTCATTGCAAGGCCACAGCACCTGAAGCCCCAGAAGGACGCCGAAGGTAACATCCAGTTAGTGCCCACCAAGGGCGAGTAAAGCGGTGAAACCGGATGATAATTAAGAAGGTAATTAGCGAGGAATTGATCACCCTCCCGGAAGTCCGGGACGTCCTTAATAACATCAAGGAAGTGCGGGAAAAGGCGGGCCAGGAGCTGCGCTACGAGCAGAAGCGCTCCGTGGAGCATGCCAACAAGTTCTCCAAGATCGGCGCCAGGGAATCCAGGGAAATGGTGAACGAGCTTCTTACCCTCGAAAAGATGAAGCTGGACATCGCCGTCAAGATCTCCAACCTGTGTCCCCATACGAAGGACGAGCTCAGGGCTATTTACGCTAAGGAGAGGTTCACTCTCAACGAGGCGGAGCTTAAAGCGATCCTAGATGTGGTAGCTAAACATAGCTAGATATCTAAGCAGATATCTAAGCAACCTTTTTTTATTAAAACGTACAATAGTGTATGAGGGGTGAACTTGATGGCGATGACTCATACGACGGACATTAAGGAACAATACGCTTACATACTAGATTTTCTCCCCACGGGGCATGCCGAGGATACGAGGCCCATTCACCTGCGCAAACCGGTAGCCCAGGCTCTGGGCTCGGAATACTTTATTCTGCTGGAGATTAGTGTCAAGGATGGCGTGCGGGTGGAGATCGAAAGCAGGGTTTTTGTAGGCAAGGGAGACCGTGACGTGGTCAAGCACGTCGAGAAGAGGCTGTCTTACGATGAGTTGACGCCCAGTGCCAGGATCGAGCTGCCCTACATGATCGAGAAGATCGTGAAGGAGAACGAGGCCAAGTATGTCGGTTTCTTCAATGATGCCCAGCCGATCACGACCCGGCTACACATGCTTGAGCTGCTGCCCGGCATCGGCAAGAAGATGATGTGGGCGGTCATCGATGAGCGTAAGAAAGGTAAGTTCAAGAGCTTTGCCGATATCGAGGCCAGAATTAAGGGCCTGCATCACCCCGACAAGCTTATCGCCAAGCGCATCGAGCAAGAGATCCAGGATGAGCAGCTTAAGTACAGGATATTCGCCCGATAATGTCTTTTAATGGCGTGATCCCCGATAAGAAACGGGACCAGCATTTTTTAATCGATACTAACATTCTTCGCAAGATCGTGGATCTTGCCGGTATTGAGAAGAATGAAGATATTCTGGAGATAGGTGCAGGTCCGGGAAACCTTACGGAGGCGCTTTCTAAGAAGGCCCGCCACGTCTACTCTATTGAGATGGACCCGGCGCTGGTCAACTTTTTAGAAAACCGGTTCAAGGGCTCTAACGTGACCATCATTAAGGGCAACGCGCTCAAGGTGGACTTCCCGCGTTTCGATAAGGTGGTCGCCAACCTCCCTTATTCAATATCTTCGGACATCACGTTTAAGCTTTTAAAGTACCCCTTTAAGTTTGGCGTCCTGATGTACCAGCGCGAGTTCGCCCTGAGGATGGTTTCCAAAGTCGGAGAGCCCGATTATTCCCGGCTTTCGGTGGACGTCCAGCATTTCGCCGAAGTCGAGATACTCATGAAGGTGTCGCCGCAGGCGTTCAATCCGCCTCCCGAGGTCGAGTCCGCCGTCGTGAAGCTTACACCAAGGCCGGCGTCTTACGTGGTCGAGGATAAAGATCTGTTCATGAACCTGGTCACCGCGGCTTTCACCCAGCGCCGCAAGCGGCTGAGGAACGCGCTCATCAACGGCGCCCACATCATGGGCATTGAGAATATGAAAGAGCTGGTCGCCCGGCTGCCGCAGGAGTTAATGGAAAAGCGCGCAGAAGAGATATCGCCTGAAGAGTATGCAAGCCTGGCTAACCGGCTATATGGGCTAAAACATGAGCATCAGGGTCTACAAGGATAAGGAATTCCAGCTTCTGGACGATGTCTACGATCCCGGGGAGGACTCATTCTTATTGGTCGATGTGGCGCTGAAAGAGGTACGGCCCGGAGAGAAGGTGCTGGAGATCGGCACGGGAAGCGGCATCGTTTCGCTATTCGTCAAGGACGTCGCCGACGTTTTGGCCACGGATATCAATCCCCATGCTGCAAGGAACGCCCGGCTTAATGGGGTGACCGCTGTAAGGATGGATCTTTATAATGGCATTTGCGGCAGGTTCGACCTGATCATTTTTAACCCCCCCTACCTTCCCACGCCCGAAGAGGAGCGGCTCAAGACCTGGCTGAACAGGGCGTTCGACGGCGGGCCGACCGGCAGGGTGGAGATCGCCCGGTTCTTAGAGAACATCGATACGATAATAGCCCCTGGCGGACGCATACTGACGGTGATCTCGTCGCTCACCGGCATTGACGAAACGAAAAAAATGTTCGAGGAGCATGGCTTCAGCATCGAACTCGTCGCCTCCGAAAAAGTACCCTTTGAGAAGCTTGTCGTCCTCAAATGCATGGCGAATAAGAAGAAATAATAGATTTTAACCCTTGAAATAATATACAGTGCTAAATCGTATATAATGTTAAACCATATATGATGCTAAACCATATATACTTGTAATATATACGTATTGCTAATCAAAATATCGCTGCAATAGGTATTGCCGAACAAAAACCTATTCCGAAATTTAGGTCGTGGGCATGATGGAACGTCCCTGTATTCAAAGTCTTATCGTGATTTTTACGATAATTATCATCGTAACGTCCAGTGTCAGTGTGAGCGCGCAATCCGCAGATCCGACGGCTAAAGGATCCCAGTACGATATCAATGATCCCGCCGGCCTCAAGGCATTTATCGATGAGCTGATGCCGGAGCAGATGAATGAAAACAACGTCCCCGGCGGAGCAATAGCGGTCGTTAAAGACGGGCATATTATTTACACTCAAGGGTACGGATACTCGGACATGGGAAACCATACGCCTGTCATAGCAGACCAGACGCTATTCCGCATCGGTTCGGTGACTAAGCTATTCACGGCAACAGCCGTCATGCAACTGGTCGAGCAAGGTAAGCTAGACTTGAACGCCGATGTGAACGTATACTTAAAAGACTTCAAGATACCGGACACATATCCCCAGCCCATTACGCTGAATGATCTTTTAACGCATACGGCGGGGTTCGAGGACCAGAGCGCCTATGGCAAGATCATCGTCATTAGCCCCAATAAATATGGGCCGTTAGGCGACTATCTTGCCCATAACATGCCGGC
>Ga0209039_10000900_pt1 | contig 28624 bp, 28 predicted proteins | sample BogFormECP12_OM1_FD_188238 | JGI IMG/M metagenome (GOLD analysis project Ga0209039, IMG submission 188238) | Bog forest soil microbial communities from Calvert Island, British Columbia, Canada - ECP12_OM1 (SPAdes) (version 2) | ecosystem: Environmental > Aquatic > Freshwater > Wetlands > Bog ... | reverse complement strand
ATTTCGTATCTGGTCCAGATATAGCCAAAGAGGATGCCACATGACCAAAAATATATCAGGTTAACCACTGCGTTGGCCGGGGAAGGGCTGTACAGGCCTCTGTGGAAAGGATTTACCGAGCTCGCCACATATTCCCCAAATTGCTTCAACATCGGGGGGAATTTGCTCAGCTCGACGAGGCTCGCCCCCACAATCAGTTTCGTAAGCCAGTCCGCAACTTCCTGAAGATTGGTGTTGTAAAAAGGGGATTGCGACGCCTGCGCCCCGGTCCTTATTGTTCCAGCATCAGCTCTCGAAGGAAATCCGAAGAGAAAACCCAAGAGCACTCCGATCATGAAAGCGCCCCCCGCTAGCAGAAGTCCTGCACCGGCGGACCTCGCCACGATGCCTAGCTCCCAGTGGTCGTGCCGAACCGCATCGCCCATGACGACAATGATTCCGGCAGCGACAACCAGCAGCAGATATTGGAGGGCCTGGTAGTAGGTCTCAATATCGGGAGAGAGCACGGGCCTCATTCGGTGCTGGAGCCACCAATCGACACCCGCCAGGACCAGCAGAGACAGAATCCCGACGCAAGCGCCCTGCGCCCAGTACCAATAACCCTTCCCCTCGGCCCATATGCAGACACCAGCAAGCGCAACGACAGCCCCCGCAGCAGCCACAAGCAGCCACAGCCTTACAGAGGAAAAAGTCCCCGAAGGATTGTCAGGATCGCGTTGTGCCATGCAGCACCCCCAAACTTGGGGAAATCATACCCTCGAAGCTCGGGCGCCGTCAACAATAAGGGCTGGCGTAGCGCGGGCGTCTCGCCCGCTGTGGCGAGAGCGTCCCGCTCCCGCGCAAGGGACCCTGCGCGGGCAGAGCCTGCCTTGACGTAGCGAAGGTATGCCCGTTCCGCCAAAGTGAGAGGCGGAGCGCCCGTCCCGCCAGAGAGAGGCGGGATCCAATGGCCCGCTTCTCACTTCTACGTTGGACACCGCCCGGCCCTGCTTGGAAGGAGTGCTGAAGATTGGCTTGACTAATAAGATATACGTGCTATAGTGCTATCTGAGCCAAGGATGTGGCTTCTGAGTAGAGGCTGTCGAAGAAGTGGCGAGTGGCTAGTGATTAGTGGCTAGTAAGAAGGACGGAGGCGCGCTCTTGCTAGCCACTAGCCACTAACCACTAGCCACTTCAGGGTTGAGAGATGGAAACACCGACCGAAACCAAACCGAAGCGCAAGTACGTGATGACGCCCGAGCACCGGGCGAAGGTGGTGGCGAACCTCGCCAAGGCGCGCCTGGCGCCCAAAGAAAAGGTCTACCGCAAGACCCCCAGGCGCTACGCGGCCAACATCGGTAACCTCGCGAAGGCTAACGCCAAAGTCCGCGAGCAATCGGAGAGCCTGCGCGCGAAACTGGAAGGTGTCTTTCCCGCACCCGACGTTCCCCCGCCTCCTATCATCCCCCCGTTTGGGCCGCCGTTGCCGGGAATGCCCCGCACTCGACCGGCTTTCGTTCCACCATCGACGGGCGCGGAGGTATTGGACGAGGTAAGGCCCCTCATTGCCAAGCGCCTGCGAAAGGTCCATGCCGCGAGCCGGCGTGAGGGCCGGCGAATCATGCGCCTGCTCATGGCGGCGATTGCCCGATCCCAACCGCTCGGCGCCAACGAGGCTTTCAACCTAGCCCTCCAGTTGTTGCAGTGCCTGGAGGGGTCGCGCGTGGTGGCGGAGGCCCGCCGTTTGAACGATAAGATCGCCCACCTGCTGTCGAAGATGATCGAGACCCGCTACGGGGCGGAGGCACAGGTGGACGGGTTTCCCCTAGCCACGGCAATGGAACAGTTGCGGGAGACGCGGCGGCAACGGGCGGCGGCGCGACGCGCGGACCGCGAGGCCCGAGGGCAACAGCCGTCGGCCGGTGAGAGCTCAGCGGCCCCGGCGGAGGGCAACGCGGCGGGGGCGGCGGAAGGAGAAGGGGAGGGTGGGAAGGCCGATCCCGAAGGCTCTGGAGGGCAACCTGACAAGCCTAGTCGTACATCTATTCCGGTCCTGCCGAAGACTTTGAAGGAGTTCCGGGGGCTGGTGGCGCGCGCCCTGGATCTGGAGAGCGAGGACGCGGCAAGCATCGTCGACCGGTTGGCTCAAGCCATCTGGGAGCGGCTGCAATGGTGGAAATGGCGGGAGGATACGGAAGCGCAGGGATTAGAGCGGCTTTTTCAGGAAGGGGCGGCCGTCGCGCCCGGCTCCAATGAGGATCTCCTCAACCGCACCTTCGATATCAACTTCGTCCTGAAGCTCGACGATGACTTCCTTCACCGAATGGACCAGGTCACGGAGAAAGTGGCGGAAGCGCTGAGGTGGTGGCTGACACAAAGACCTCTGATCGGGTTTCGACCCCGCACGGCGGGGCCTGCCGCCAAACCGCCTATCCGGGCCACTCCAGACGAGCCAACGGGTGATTTCGGGGACCCTTCGGAAGCGGCCTGAAGGAAGGGTGAAGGGTGAAGAAGAATTGCCGATTGCCGATTGAAGGAGAAGAGAGCAAGGCATTCGGGGCCGGGTGAACGGCTCGCATTGGGACGGGAGCGATTATGAATGCTGAAGGGTTGAGGCTAAGGGGTGAACCGTTCGCGTTGGGATGGCGGCGACCGGCGTCTTCCCGACCTTGCGGCAGCGCCTTCCGTACTGAGCGCACAAGCCATCCCAACCGATTGGCTGGGTGGATGGCCCGAAAGGAAAGGAAACGTTGGTCAGCAGGACAGGGATCGGCGAAAAATGCGAAAATTGGTCAAACAAAGCCAGCCAACTCTCATAGCATCAAATACTTAACCCTTAGAACAAAGCCAAAACAAAGCCAAAACAAAGCCAATAAGTCCTTTAGATTCGACCTGGCTCTTTGAAACAAAGCCAAAACAAAGCCAACAAGTCCTTTAGATTTGATCTGCCCAAAAAAAACAAAGCCAGCCAGGCGAAAAGGGTAAAGGATGAACGGTAAAGGCTGAACGAAGAATTGCCGGTCACCGATTGGCCATTGCCCACTGCCCGTCAGTGGGCTCTTGTCTTCGCAGGGGCTGAAGCAGGCGCAGAAGATTTCATTTCAACTGTCTTCCAATCGTCAATCGTTAATCGGCAATCGGCAATTCTTCCTTCACCCTTCACCCTTCACCCTTCACCCTTCATACTTCATAATTCATAATTGGCCCAGGTCTGTTAAAATGATCGTGCGATGGCCTCAGGTAACTTTGCGCACCTTCATCTTCACACGGACTACAGCTTGCTGGACGGCGCCTGCGACATCCCCAAGCTGATGGCGCGCGCCGCCAGTCTCAAGATGCCGGCGGTGGCCGTGACCGACCACGGCAACATGTTCGGGGCGGTGAAGTTCTACAATGAGGCCCTGAAGGTGGGGGTGAAGCCGATCATCGGCTGCGAGGTCTACGTGGCGCCCGCCAGCCGGTTCGATCGCTCATCGGATTCCGACCGCCCCAATCACCTCGTGCTGCTGTGTGAGAACGAGCGCGGCTACCGCAACCTGGTGAAGCTAGCCTCCGCCGCTTATCTCGAAGGTTACTACTACAAGCCGCGCATCGATAAGGACCTGTTGGCCAAGCACTCGGACGGCTTGATCGGCCTCTCCGCCTGCTTGCGTGGCGAGGTAGCCATGGCGCTGGCGGCGGGGCAATACGAGGCCGCGCGCCAGGCTGCCTACGATCTGCGCGACATCTTCGGCAAGGGCAACTTTTTCCTCGAACTTCAGGACCACGGCATCGCCGAACAACGCAAGATCATTCCCGACACGGTCCGCATGTCGCGCGAGACGGGCATTCCGTTGGTGGCCAGCAACGACTGCCACTATCTCACCAAGGCCGACGCCCGCGCCCAGGACGTGCTGGTGTGCATCCAGACCGGAAAGACGCTGAGCGATTCCTCGCGCATGAAGTTCGCCACCGACGAGTTTTACTTCAAGACCTACGAGGAGATGCTCGCCACCTTTGGCGAGGCCCCGGAAGCGCTGGCGCGCACGCTGGAGATCGCCGAACGCTGCAAGGTGCACCTGGAAAAGGAGCAGCACGTCTTCCCGCACTTTGAGGTGCCCGCGGGCGAAACCTTGGATAGCTTCTTTGAGAGGGTCACGCGCGAGGGCTTTGCGCACCGTCGCGAGCATCTGGAGCGCCTGCGCGCCGAAGGGCGCCTGCGGCAACCGCTGGAAGCCTATGAAGACCGTCTCAACCGCGAGCTCTCGCTCATTAAGGAAATGAAGTACTCGGGCTATTTCCTCATCGTCTGGGACTTCATCCGCTTCGCCCGCGAGCACTGCATTCCCGTGGGACCCGGGCGCGGGTCGGCTGCCGGCAGCCTGGTTTCCTACTCGCTGCACATTACCGACCTCGATCCCCTCCAGTACGACCTCATCTTCGAGCGCTTTCTCAACCCCCAGCGCATCACCTTCCCCGACATCGACATCGACTTCTGTTACCGGCGGCGCGGCGAAGTGATCGAATACGTCACCCAGAAGTACGGCCGCGAAAACGTGAGCCAGATCATCACCTTCGGCACCATGGGGGCCAAGGCGGTGCTGCGCGACGCGGGACGCGCCATGGACATGCCGTTCAACGAGGTGGATAAGATCGCCAAGCTGGTGCCCAACCAGCTCAACATCACGCTGGAGGACGCGTTGAAACTCACCCCTGAGCTCCGGCAGATGAAGGAGCGCGATCCACGCGTGAAGGACCTGCTGGAGATTGCCTCGCGACTGGAAGGCTTGGCGCGCCACGCCTCAACCCACGCCGCCGGAGTGGTGATCTCGCCGCAACCGCTCCAGGAGGTGGCGCCGCTCTACAAGAGCAATAAAGATGAAATCACCACGCAGTATGCGATGGACGATCTGGAGAAGATCGGCCTGATCAAGATGGATTTTCTGGGCCTCACCACGCTTACTGTCCTCGACGACTCGGTGAAGCTCATCGAGCAGACGCGGGGCGAGAAACTCGATCTGGACGAGGTCGCGCTCGACGACGCCGATACTTACGACATGCTGGGCAAGGGGCTTACCGCCGGGGTGTTCCAGTTTGAAAGCCGCGGCATGACCGACATCCTGCGCCGCGTCAAGCCCAACCGCCTCGCCGACCTGACCGCGTTGAACGCGCTTTACCGTCCGGGCCCGATCCAAGGCGGCATGATCGACGACTTCATCGCGCGCAAGACCGGGAAGAAGCGCGTCACTTACGATCTGCCTCAGCTCGAGCCCATTCTCGAAGGGACCCTGGGCGTCATCGTTTATCAGGAGCAGGTGATGCAGATCGCCCAGGTTGTGGCCGGGTTCTCGCTGGGGGAAGCCGACATCCTGCGGCGCGCCATGGGCAAAAAGAAGCACGAGGAAATGGTAGCGATGCGGGAGAAGTTCCTGGCCGGGGCGCGCAAGAACGGCGTGCCGGCTAACAAAGCGGAGAAGCTTTTCGACCTCATCGTCCAGTTTGCGGGCTACGGCTTTCCCAAGGCGCACTCGGCGGCGTACGCGCTGGTGGCTTATCGGACGGCCTACCTCAAGACGCACTACGCCGTCGAGTTCATGGCGGCCATGCTGACGGCTGAAATCGGGAACCAGCCCAAGCTCACGTTTTACTTGAGTGAGTGTCGCGAAATGGGTATCGGCATTCTACCGCCCGACGTCAATTCGAGCGACCGCGTCTTCACGCCCGACGCCGGCAACGTTCGCTTCGGCCTCACTGCCATCAAGAACGTGGGCGAATCGGCCATCGATTCCGTCCTGGCGGCGCGGCGCACGCTCGGTCGCTTCGACAACCTCTTTCAGTTCTGCGAGAACGTTGACCTGCGCCTGCTCAACAAACGCGTCATCGAAAGCCTCATCAAGGCCGGTGCGCTCGATTCGCTGGGCGTGCGCCGGTCGCAGATGATGGCGGTGCTGGATCGGGCCATGGAGCTGGGCCAGAACCGGCAGCGCGAAACCGCCGCCGGCCAGTCCGGCCTGTTTATGGGAGGGGGCGATGAGGCTCCCGCCGCGCCGGTGGAGTTCCCCGATTTGCCGGAATGGTCCCAGGCGGAACGACTGGCGGGCGAGAAGGAGGTGCTCGGGTTCTATGTCACCGGCCACCCGCTGGAAAAATATCGAGCGCGAATCCAGGCCGTGACGCGCTATGATACCGCGTCGCTGGATGAGATCGAGCACGACACCACCATTACGCTCGCCGGAATCCTTACCAGCCTGCGGGTGAAGCCGAGCAAGAAGGGCGACCTGTGGGCGGCGGGCGTCCTGGAGGACCTTCGCGGCACGGCCGAATTGCTGGTGTTTCCGCAGGCGTTGCAACAACTCAAAGACGTTCTCAAGCCGGATACGGCGCTTATGATCAAGGGTCGCGTGCGCCACGAAGAAAACGCGACGACGAAGGTGGTGGTCAGCGAAGCCAAGTTGCTCGACGCGGCCGTGAACGGCGCTAAGCCGTCGTTGCTGATCCGCATGAATCTGGCGAACTGCGGGGAGGATCTGCTGGACGAACTGGAGAACGTGCTCACCGGCAATCCGGGAGAGAATCCGGTGCTGTTCGAGGTGACACGTCCAGGCGACTTTAGGGCTCGGCTGCGGCCACGCCGCGCGAAAGCTGTAAAGGCGAGCGATGAACTCCTTCGACGGCTGCGGGAGCTTTGCGGCGAAGAGGCGGTGACGCTGGAAAAGCAAGGATGAAGAAAATCAAAAGGCAAAGGGCAAAAGGCAAAAATGAAGACTAAGGTAAGAAGGTAAACGCGGTAGAAGGGATCAGCCGTTGGGAAGTCCGAAAGTTCGACTACACCCGATCGGCCTTACCCGATTCTTGCAGGGCCAACGGTTGAGTCTCGGGCTCAATCAAACGCCGCAAGTCTTCACGGAGTTGCTGGTCGGTGATGTGGTTGCTAGAGTGCTCAGCAAGAGACTCTTCAATGGCGAAGGTGATTTTCTCGGCCGCTTCGTCGCCGGTTTGGTGGATGTTCCATGTGTTGCGAACAATCCAGTCCTCCAAAGTATCGAGGTCGATCTCCCGGTCAAGAAACTTCTTGGCCTGTTCGCGAATTTGAGAGTCGCTTATCATGGCAGAGCCCGAAGTTCCTATTATACGCGTAGATGAATGGGAAATGAGAAAAATGTTCAATGATGGCGGATTCCGCGAGAAGGTAAGGTCCGGGGAACTGAGGGCTTGGGTGAGAAGGGACACCCACCCAAGCAGAACCGAGACAGCGGAGCCGTTTTGCACTCGCCCACAGGAAGTGTCCTACTTGGATGATAGGGACAACGAGGTGGCTCGTGTACATCAGTATGTTCGCCCCGATGGAACGATTGGCGCGAGCGGACTTCCTGATCCGAAGCGTCTGCTCGTTGGAGGAGTCCTCTACCGGCTCCAAAAGAAGAAGCCGGCCGGCAACTGTTAGCAAGAATTCTGATCGGAGCTTATGAAGAAGGCATCGGCGAAGCGAATGGATGACGACTTGGAGGACGATTTGCTGCCGGAGTACGACCTTACGAAACTCAAGGGAGGGGTCCGCGGCAAGTACCACCGGCAGGCAACCGCTCGTAGAGTCCGAAAGCATGAGACCGTTTGTCGTGTGTTCTCGGAAAGGAATACACTTCTTCCATGCAGCATTTGACACTTCCCATCATTGTGGAGGGCGACGAGGACGGCTACTTCGTTACCTGCCCTGCGCTGCAGGGTTGTTACAGCCAAGGGGAGACCTACGAGGAGGCGGTCGAGAACATCAAGGATGCCATTCGGTTGCACGTTGAGGACCGGCTGGCAGTCGGCGAAAAGATTTCCGAGCCGGTATCCTGAGCCTCTCTACCGTCGAGGTTGGGGTCTGATTCGATAGGATGGCCATGCAAATTACTCTAGAACTGCCTGACGATATCGCCCAAGGTCAAGACCTATCGCGTGCCCTGTTGGAGGGCTTTGCCCTCGAAGGCTACCGCTCCGGTAGGCTGACCGAAGAGCAGGTGGGGAAAATTCTGGGCTTCGGGACCCGAATGCAGGTTGACGGCTTTCTGAAGGAGCACGGCGTGTATCTGGACTGCACGCTGGAAGACGTTCACCACGATGCGGAAACCAGCCGCGAGTTCAGTGACAGCGAAGCCTTCTGGTAAAGGGAGAACGCCGTGATGAAATACAAGGTCGTACTTAAGGAGTCCGAGGAGGGTTTCAGCGTCTCATGCCCCGGCTTGCCGGGTTGCTGGTCCCAGGGCAAGACCGAGCAAGAGGCAATAGAAAACATCCATTCGGCGATTCAGGAGTACCTGGAAGCTGTCGATAAGCTCGTCGAAGGGACCGACGTTCGGGAAGTTGAGGTCACGATCTAATTGTGCCGAAGATTCCTGGGATAAACCATCTTCGGGCAGTAAGAGCACTGGAGAAGGGGGGCTTCCGAATTCTACGCGAAGGGAAGCACATCGTGTTGACTGACGGTGTCCGAGTTCTCACGATCCCCCGCCACGATCCAGTGAACGCTTACACGATGGCGGGCCTCGTACGGGACGCAGGACTGACGATTGAGCAGTTTCGTAAGCTTTTGTGATAGACAATCGATGGCAAACCAAACCGAACAACTCGCAATCGTGCAGCAACTCGAAAGGCAAATCGAGGAGCTGAAGCGCACCTCGGACTCCGCCGCGGCGTTGGAAGAAATTGAGCGCCTGCGCCACCAAGTGGAAGCCCTGCGCTTGGAGCTGACCGAGGGCGGCGGCGAGGGCGGTCATGGAGGCGGCGCCGGCGGCACCGGCCGGGCTGGAGGAGGCGGAGATGCCTGGGCGCGCGTGATGCTGGCCCGGCACCCCCAGCGTCCCTACAGCCTGGACTACATCGAGATGCTGTTCACCGATTTCACCGAGCTGCGCGGCGACCGGCGCTTCGCCGACGACCCGGCCATCGTGGGCGGCTTCGCTCGCTTCGAGGGCGCGCCGGTGATGGTGATCGGCCAGCAGAAGGGGCGCGACACCAAGCAGAAGCTGCTGCGCAACTTCGGCATGGCCAACCCGGAAGGCTATCGGAAGGCGTTGCGCTTGATGCGCCTGGCGGCAAAATTCCACGTGCCCATCATCACCCTGGTGGACACACCAGGAGCCTATCCAGGTATCGGGGCAGAAGAGCGAGGTCAAGCCGAGGCGATTGCGTATAATCTTAAAGAAATACCTAAGCTTTCCGTGCCTATCGTGGTGATCATCCACGGCGAAGGCGGCAGCGGCGGGGCGCTGGCGGTGGCCATCGGCGACCAAGTCCTGATGTTCGAAAATGCCATCTATTCGGTGATCAGCCCCGAGAGTTGCTCGTCGATCTTGTGGCGCGATTGGGACCACAAACAGGAGGCGGCGCGCATCCTGAAACTCACCGCCGAAGACCTTTCCAAGTTCCGGATCATCGACCAGATCGTGCCCGAGCCCGACGGCGGCGCCCACCGGGACCACCACAAGGCGGCGGAGCTACTGCGCCCGCTGCTGCGCCAGAAACTGCGGGAGTTGGGGGCTCTGGCGCCCGCCGATCTGCTGCGCCGCCGTCACCAGCGCCTGCGCGAGTTGGCTACCTTTGTGCAGGAGGGTTGATTCGGGAGCCAGAAACTCGAAACTCGAAGATCGAAAATCGAAACTCGTTCCTTGACGCCGGCCACCTATGTGAATGCCGCGTGGCTCACCTGGGCTGCGAATTTCGATTTTCGCGTTTCGAATTTCGAGCTCGGCCTCAGTAAATCTCGGGCACAAACCGTTGGCTCGACATCTTGGGCCGCTGGTAGCCCGGATCGGATTGCCGGGTTGGCAGTCCGACCTCCATGGGGACCATATCGTGGTAGGCTACCTGCTGCAACAAGTGGGCGATGCAATTCAGGCGCGCACGCTTCTTGCTGTCGGCATTCACCACGTACCAGGGGCTTTTCCGGGTGTCGGTATGGGCGAACATTTCGTCCTTCGCCCGGGAGTAGTCCACCCAGTGGCGGCGGGATTGAATGTCCATCAGGCTGAGCTTCCAGCGCTTGATCGGGTTCCGCATGCGCTCCTGAAACCGCCGTTCCTGTTCCTCGTCGTTCACCGAAAACCAGTACTTGATCAGAATGATGCCCGAACGAATGAGCATCTCCTCAAACAAAGGACAGGCGCGCAGGAACTCCCGGTATTCCTCCTCGGTGCAGAAGCCCATCACGTGCTCGACGCCGGCGCGGTTGTACCAACTGCGGTCGAAGAGAACGATCTCGCCGCGCGACGGCAATTCGGCGACGTAGCGCTGGAAGTACCATTGGCCGCTCTCCTTATCGGTGGGCGTGCCCAGAGCCACCACGCGGCACACGCGAGGATTGAGGCTCTGGGTGATGCGCTTGATCACTCCGCCCTTTCCGGCGGCATCCCGGCCTTCAAACAGGACGCAGACGCGCAGCTTCTTGATTCGCACCCACTCCTGGAGCTTGATCAACTCGAGCTGCAAGTGGGCCAATTCCTCCACATACTGGTATTGCTTCGGCGGCCGGCGCGGCTCCGCTCGGCCCAGCAAATGCCAATACTGCTCGATCTGTGCGGTCTCCTTGGCGTTACGAAGTACCTCTCCGCCGGACGTCGGTTCCTGGTGTTTCTTCTTGGGCATGTCGATCCCCCCTGCTCACGAGCCAGCATTTCCCGGCCCTTCAATCACAATGGGATTATAGCCCAGATTGTATACGTCATTGCCCATTTCGAGACTGGGACAATCACCCGACTCGGAATTCATTCGGCCAGTTGCTGTGGGTGTCGTGCCCGAGTCAAAACAGGTGTCGCGCATAACGATGGATTGGGGTAGACTCCACCTGTCATGAAGCCAAGAACCTTTGTCATTTCGTTTCTCCTCACCGTGGCGATGGCGGTGGCTTCCTCCGTTCCCGCTCAAACGCTTTCGGAAAATGAAATCCTCGGCCAGGCCGCCGCGCGAATCCAGAAGTACCGCACCGGCGACGTCGAACTGCGCCTCGTAACGCCGGACCGCAAAGGGCTCAAGAAGGGCGCCCGCGTGAAGATCGAGCAGACGCGCCATAGTTTTCTGTTCGGCTGCAATGTCTTCATGCTGAATAAGTGCCGGACGGCGGCGGAGAATGCCGCCTACGAAAAGGAATTCTCCGACCTGTTCAACTACGCCACCCTGCCGTTTTACTGGTGGCAGTACGAGCGCGAGGCGGGCCATCCTAACTATGGGGACACGGACCGCTTCGTTGCCTGGTGTGCAGCACACCACGTCACCATGAAGGGACATCCGCTGGCCTGGAACGAAGGACAACCATCGTGGCTGCCGTCCGACCTCACCGAGGTCACGCGCGTGCAGATGCAGCGCATCACCGACATCGTGCGACGGTTCAAGGGCGAGATCGACATCTGGGACGTGGTCAACGAGGCTACTGATTTCGACCGCGAGTCCACGCGCCAAGGGGGGCCGACACTGACCGCGGCCATCCGGCGCACGGGCGTGCAAGACTATCTGCGTACCGCGTTCACCACCGCTCGCGTCGCCAATTCTCAGGCTATGCTGGTGATCAACGATTACGTGACCAGCCAGGATTACCAGCAGAAAGTGCTCTCACGGCTGGTGGACGATTCCGGCCACCCCCTCTTCGATGTGATCGGGATTCAATGCCATCAACATCACGAGCCGTGGTCGGCCGCGAAGACGTGGGAAATCTGCGAGCGTTTTGCCGGGTCCGGCAAGCCGCTGCACTTCACCGAGGCTACCATCCTTTCTGGCCAGCCCGGCTGGGAGCTGAAGAAAGAAAACCCGCAATTCGTTTGGGCCAGCACCGCGGAGGGAGAGGAGCGGCAGGAAAAAGCGGTGGTTCAGTTCTATACCACTCTCTTCAGCCATCCCGCAGTGCAGGCGATCACTTGGTGGGACTTCTCCGATCAGGGGGCGTGGCAAGGGGCCCCGGCGGGACTGGTCCGGGCGGACATGACGCCTAAGCCTGCTTACACCGCATTGATGAAGCTCATCAAGGGCCAGTGGTGGACACACACCGAGGCCAGCATAGCGCGCCAGGGCACGGCGCGGTTCCACGGCTTTTACGGCGAGTACAAGGTGAGCGCGGAAGAACACGGCCGGCAAATCGTCGGCACGTTCACCTTCGACGCCAGGACTCCCCAGCCCATCGAAGTGAAGCTGTACTGATTCCCGGTAGTAACCTCCCCCACCCCGTCCACGTACCCATTGCCAGGTACCGCGGAGGTTGCTCAAGCCGCCTGTTAATTACCCCTTGATGACTTCTCAAGGCGTTCTCGGAGCCGGTCAACGACGGATGTGTGACTGCGGTCACTGCATATCTGGCCCGCCATGTGCTAGCTTCGCGTTGTTGGAGTGTGGTCCTGGAACCGCCATCGGTCGGGCCGCTAGGGCCGCACAAGGTCGGGCGATGGCGGGCTTCGGGGGTGAGACGATGACAAGAATCGTGATTCTGGGCGCTGCGGGAAGGGACTTCCACAACTTCAACGTCGTCTTCCGCCGCGACCCGGCATTTGAGGTGGTGGCCTTCACGGCCACGCAGATCCCGAACATTGAGAACCGAACCTATCCGCGGGAGCTGGCAGGAGAGCTTTACCCGGAGGGTATTCCCATTGTACCGGAGGATCGGCTGGAGGAGTTGATACGTGAGCACGACGTGGATGCGGTCGTATTTTCCTACAGTGACGTGGCTCACCCCACCGTGATGCACCTGGCGTCGCGCGCCGTGGCCGCGGGAGCCGACTTCTGGCTGCTGGGCACCGAGCGCACCCAAGTCACGTCGCGGGTTCCGGTGATTTCGGTTTGCGCGGTCCGCACCGGCTGCGGCAAGAGCCCGGTATCGCGGCGCGTGGCCGAGGAATTGCGCCACCTCGGGTGGCACTTGGTGGTGGTGCGTCATCCCATGCCCTACGGCAACCTCGCCGAGCAAAGGGTCCAGCGTTTCGCCACCATGGAGGATCTGGGGGAGCAGAAGTGCACCATCGAGGAGCGGGAGGAGTACGAGCCGCACCTTCGGCAAGGGACCGTAGTCTACGCCGGTGTGGACTATGAGGCGATCCTGCGGCAGGCGGAGCGGGAGGCAGAGTTGATCCTGTGGGACGGCGGCAATAACGACACGCCTTTCTATAGCTCCGACCTGGAAATCGTAGTGGCGGACCCGCTCCGCGTCGGCCACGAGCTGGGTTACTACCCCGGCGAGGTGAACTTTCGCCGCGCCGACGTGCTGGTGATCAACAAGGTCGACACCGCGCCGGGGGAGGCCGTGGAAACCATCCGTCACAATCTCGCCCGCGTCAACTCGTTTGCCACGGTGATCGAGGCGGAGTGTCGTGTGACGGTGACGGACCCGGAGAGCGTTCGCGGGCGGCGCGTGCTGGTGGTAGAGGACGGCCCCACGCTGACGCATGGCGAAATGGCGTTCGGCGCCGGCGTGGTGGCAGCGCGACAATACGGGGCCGGCGAGCAGGTTGACCCGCATCCTTTCGCGGTTGGCTCCATTGAGAATACGTTCCGGCGCTTCCCTCACTTAAAGGGCTTGCTGCCTGCCATGGGCTATGGCGAACAGCAGCGCCGCGACTTGGAAGAGACGATCAACCGTACGCCGTGCGACCTGGTGCTCGTGGCGACGCCAGTCGATCTGGCGCGGCTGCTGCACTTGAACAAGCCCAGCTTGCGGGTGGAATACGAGGTTGTGGAGCGCACGCGTCCCGGTCTGCACGAAATTCTGACGAACTTTACGATGCTTCACCGGCCGGAAACGGTGGGAGCGAAAGCGTCGTGAGGGAGGAGGACCTGCTTCGTGCCTAGAGTCGACGTTGTATCCCCGGAGATCGCCGAGCCGTGGCCGCTGGAAGATCAGCCCGGCCTCGCCGGTCGCGACCTGCTTTCCCTCCGCGACCTCACCCAAGGAGAGGTCGAGTTCCTCCTGCACCTGGCTTGGCGCGCCAAGGCTCAACCGGAGCGTTACGGTCACGCGCTGGAAAGCAAGACACTGGCCTTGCTGTTTGAGAAGCCGAGCCTGCGGACGCGAGTGACATTTGAACTCGGCATGGTCCAGTTGGGAGGCCGGAGCATCTGCCTCGGTCCGCAAGAGGTGGGGCTGGGCAAGCGCGAGGCCGTGAAGGACGTAGCGCGGAACCTTTCTCGCTGGGTGGACGCGATTGCGGCGCGCGTGTTTTCCCATCATTCGCTGCAAGAGCTGGCGGAATATGCCTCGGTGCCGGTGATCAACGCCCTCACCGACTTTGAGCATCCCTGCCAGGCTTTGGGTGACTATCTCACCTTACTGGAGCACAAAGGGCGATTGCCGGGCCTGAGGCTGGCCTGGGTGGGAGACGGCAACAACGTGCTGCACTCCTTGATTCATGGCGCGGCCCGCGTCGGCGTCCACCTCAGGGTGGCGACGCCGGTCGGCTACGACCCTGACCCCAACGTCGTTGCGGACGCGAGAAGGGGCGGCGGCAGTATCTTTCTGACCCACGATCCCGCTGAAGCCGTCGCCGGCGCCGACGCCGTCTACACCGACGTGTGGGTGAGCATGGGACAGGAGGGTGAGGCCGAGGTGCGCCGTGAGGTGTTCCAACCTTATCAGGTGAACGCGGAGTTGATGGCCAAGGCCGGGCCGCAGGTGCTGTTTATGCACTGCCTGCCGGCGCGGCGTGGCCTGGAGGTCACGGACGAGGTGATCGACTCGGCGCCGTCGATCGTTTTCGACCAGGCGGAGAATCGCTTGCACGTGCAAAAGGCGATTCTGCTTGCCTTGTTGGCCCAGAAAGGCTAGTGGAGCTAATCCTCGCGGATGGGAGCCTTGGTGGCGGGCTGAGGGCGCCGCCCCAGCAGGTTCAAGTCGGAGTCCCCCAAGTGCACGACGCGGCCCCCACACTTGGGGCACTTGGAGAGCCGGTGATTAAACACCAGCTTGCCGCAGTAGATACAAGACGTATGATGAATGACGCTTCGTCTTCGCTGCATGAATCCGTCCCGGAGATGGGCTCGCTCCGTGGCCCGCGGCCCTTTCAGCACCGTGCGGGCCGGCCCGTCTCCTGTAAGTTTAGATGGCCTGACGGCGGCCGAGGGTTGCTTGCGGGACGCGCGATCCAAGCAAAGCCCGAGGTGGGGACCGGTTGCCTTCCTAGACGAGTTACCTAGCTCTCAGAACCAACACGTCAGCCTGGGGCGGCCGTAGTCGCGGCAGGAGATTCGTGTTGGTGGGGAGTCCGCACCTGCCGGACCAGCCCCGGATAGTACTGGGTGAAGATGCGTCCGCAGTTGCGGCATTTCCAGATGGGCTCCGAGATCTCGATATGGTTCCAATTCACGCACCCACAGGTGCAGGTGATCTGCAGCCCGTTGCCGCTGTGTCCTCCGGGCACGATCTTCACGTCTTCCGGTCTGACGGGCGAGTTGGTGAGGGCCATCAGCGATCTCCGATGTCTGGTGATGATAACCGACTGCTATTGTAACTCAACCTTGGACCCTTCCGGCTGCCAAGGTGCGAACAAACTGGTTCGAGCCTCTGGGCTGCCGTCCAACAGCACGGCGGCGCACTTCGCTATCGGTGATCGGCAGAGCAAAGGCGGCTATCCGCCCGCCTCCGGCAGTTCCCGGATCCAGATGTTGCGGAAGCGGACCGGGTGATTATGGTCTTGCAACGCGAGCGGCAACCGCTCGGGCGTCGGCTTATACGGCGGCCGCTGACCGTGCTCCGTCGGGCCCAGGATCGTCACGTGGTCCTGCACCAGCACACCGTTCTGAATCACGGTGATGGTGGCCGGCCGCGTCAGCTTGCCGTCGGCGTCGAAGCGTGGTCCGTGGAAGGCGATGTCGTAGGTCTGCCACTCGCCCGGCGGGCGGCAAGCGTTCACCAGGGGCGGATACTGTCCGTAGATGGCCGCAGCCTGGCCGTCCGCATAGGTGACGTTGTTGTAGGAGTCGAGCACCTGGACTTCATACAAGCCTTGCAGAAAGACGCCGCTGTTTCCGCGGTCCTGGTCCTCGCCGTGAGGGGGATTGGGCGTTGCCCACTCCACGTGCAGTTGGCAATCGCCGAAAGGTTGGCGGGTGTGCAGGTAGCCGGTGCCGGGGACCGTTTCGAAAAAGCCGTCCTTCATGTTCCACTTTGCCGGACCGTTATCAGCGGCAGCCCATTGGGAAAGGTCTTTGCCGTCGAACAGCACCGTTGCGTCCGACGGGGGGCGGCCGGGGCGATCCGGCGTGCTGCATTCACCCGGTGTGATCACCGAAGGATGCGGCCGTGTGCGATCGTGGATCTTCCACTGCCGCGCGGCCTGTTCGGACGCCGACTGACTCAAGCCGGCTGCCGCCACCAACGTGAGAACGCCGGCCGCAGCGAGCACGCCGAGGCGGGGTACTATCGCTTTACGCATCGTAGGACTCCTTTCGGAAGCGAGTGGTCATCGAGTCGTCGGTTGAGAGATTGACCCGAATCGACGTTCGATTCTAATCGAGAATCGTTTCGGAGGCCAGCGACTTTGCGAGGCAAGGCGTGGCCGACGCCGCGCAGTCGAGACAGAGAAGGGAAGAACCGGTTGCCCGCCCCAGGGAGCAACCGGTGGATCTTCGGCGATCGGGGGCCGGCACGTGGGCCGAGCCTGCCGGAGGGTCGGCGGCCGAAGGCACCAAGTTCGCCGCTTTAGAGTCGGCGTTTCGGCGGGCGTCCCGTCCGCTTGGGAACATACACGCCGAGCCCCTCTTCGATCGGGACCCCGAGGACCTGGCAGATGCGAGCCATGTGATAGCCGGTGGGCCGCGATTGGTCGTTCAAGTAGAGATAGACTGCCGCCCGGCTGACGCCGACCGCGGCCGCCAGTTGCGCAACGGACATGTCTTTGGCAGCCAGCTTGGGCAGCAGCCATTTACGGATTGGATTGCGACTTCCTCCGGTCATAGCCTGGACCCCCTTTTCGTGAGCTGAGTCTCCTTTCGTCACAAGTGGCTCAAGCTTAACGAAGCGCGAGCCAAGTGTCAAGCATTTCTTTTGGGACTAAAAAAATGGGGCTATAATCGTGTAGGCCAGAACCAGGCGTTTAACTATTTTTGATTGGAGATTGCCGATTGAAGAACTTCCTTTCTAAGTGCGGGTGCAACCGGCAATCGTAAACGGGCAGCTTAAGGTTCCCCTTCGCTTTCCTGGGTCACGATGTGCACGTCCACCGTCGCCGCATCATGCAGGAAACGGTGCACGGCCCACAGATAAAGATACTGACGCCAGCCGCGCGGCGCGGAATGGCCCATCACCACCTGGGTGATCCGCCTCTCGTGCGTGAATCGGGCCACCGCCTCGCCCACGGTGCGGCCTTCCAGTCGTTCCACCGTGGCATCCAGGTTTTCGGCAAAGCGGATATTCGCGGCCAGCGCCTTCCGCCGGTTGTCGTCCGTTCCATCTTCGCGCGTGTTGACGTGCACGGCGTAAAGCTCGGCATCGATGGCGCGGGCCAGGCGGGCGGCGCGTGCGATCAAGTATTGCGAACCGCGGTTCGAGCTGATGCACACGGCAATGCGCTCGCGGACCCCCCAGTTGCGCGTGATGTCCCTGGTTTCGAGATACGATGTCAGAGCGCGGTCGACGGAGTCGGCGACGTGCCGCAGAGCCAGTTCGCGCAGCGCATTCAGGTTTCCGGTACGGAAAAAATTCCCGAGCGCACGCTCCGCCCTTTCCACAGGATAAATGTCGCCCCGCCGCAAGCGCGTCTGCAGCGCCTCGGGGGTGAGGTCGATCATCACCACTTCTTCCGCCCGCTTCAGCACCCAGTCGGGGACCGTTTCTCGGATCGGGATGCCGGTGATCGACTGCACCAGCGGCGCCAGGCTGTCCACGTGCTGCACGTTCATGGTAGACAGCACGTCGATCTTCGCCGCCAGGATCTCCATCACGTCTTCGTAGCGCTTGCGATGTTTGCTGCCTTCGATGTTGGTGTGGGCCAGCTCGTCGACCAGCACCACTCGGGGGTGGCGCGCCAGGATCGCATCCACATCCATCTCTTCGAACTCGGTGCCTTTGTACTCAATTCGGCGCAGCGGTACGGCCTCGATGGAAGCAGCCAGCTCGACGATCGCCTGCCGCCCGTGCGTCTCGACGATGCCGATCACCACATCCTCGCCTCGCCGCCGCCGCCGCACCGCCTCGCTCAGCATGGTGTAGGTCTTGCCGACCCCTGGGGCATAGCCGAGGAAAAGCTTCAAGGTGCCTTCCTTCTTCGCAGAGGGCATCGCTTTTTCCAGCCACTCTTCCGGCGTCTTCGGCTGCATGGCCATTATGCTTCTTTGAAACCCAGCTTGGAACGACATCGCCTATAATAGCACTTGTGCGGAACACCCTCGTTGAGCAGTTCGTTCGCTACGTCTCCGCTACTGCGGTGGTGGCTGCCATCGTGTTGATCTACGTCCGGCAGGTCCATGCGAACCCCACCACGGTGGCGCTCACCTTCTTGCTGGGAGTTCTGCTGGTTTCCGCGGTTTGGGGATGGCAGGTCTCCGTCTTCATGTCCATCCTCGCTACCCTGGCGTTCAATTACTACTTTCTGCCTCCGCTTCGCACGTTCGTCGTTGCCGATCCGCAAAACTGGGTGGCGCTCTTTGCCTTTCTCGTCACCGCGATCACCGCTAGCCGGCTCTCCGACCTCGCCCGGCGACGCACCCGTGACGCCAATCGGCGCCGTCGCGAGGTGGAGCGGCTCTACGCCTTCGCCCAACAGTTGCTGGTGGCGGGGAATGTGGTGGAATTGCTGAACACGATTCCGAGGCGCGTGGTTGAAGCCTTTGAGGCGCAGGAGTCGGCTCTGTTCCTTGCCAACAAAGACGAGGTTTACCGCTCCGGGTCGAGTTCGCGTGCGCTCGATGGCCAGGAGTTGAAGGCGGTGATGGCGCGCGGCGAGGTGGTGATCGACGCCGAGCGGCAGGTGTGCATCACGCCCGTGCGGCTGGGCGTGCGGCCGGTGGGCAGCGTCGGGCTCGCCGGCACGGTGGTGGCGCGAGAGACTTTGGACGCGCTGGGGTCGATGGTGGCGATCGCCATTGAGCGGGCGAACGCGGTCGAGGCGCTGGGCAAGGCGGAGGCGGCGCGGCGCGAGGAACGCCTTCGGACAGCGCTGCTGGATTCGGTGACCCACGAGTTGCGGACCCCGCTGACCGCCATCAAGGCTTCGGTCACCAGCCTGCTTTCGCAACCGCAGCTCACCGAAGAGCAGCGGCGCGAGCTCACGGTGGTGATCGACGAAGAGAGCGACCGCCTCAATCGGCTCATTGACGAAGCGCTGGAGATGGCCAAGCTCGATGCCGGCGAGATCGAGCTCACCCTGGAGCCGTGCCACATGCGCGAGATTATGGACGCGGCCATCGAGGAGTCGAAGCACGCCCTAGCCAGCCACCAGGTTGAACTGAGGGTTCCCACCGACCTGCCAGCGGTGCGGGTCGACTTCTCCCGCATCAAGCAGGTGCTGGCGCACCTCCTGGACAACGCCGCCAAGTATTCGCCGGACGGCTCCCGGATTGTGGTCACCAGCGAGGTGGCCGGACGCATGCTGGTGACAAGCGTGGCCGATGCGGGCCCGGGCATCGACAGCTTCGAACAAGCCCTGGTGTTCGACAAATTCTATCGGGGCAGGGACCAACGCTACCGCGTGCAGGGCACCGGGATGGGTCTGGCGATTGCGAAAGCCATCGTCGAGGCGCATGGAGGGAGCATCGGCGTCACCAGCCAGCTTGGTAAAGGCTCGGTGTTCCGGTTCAGTTTGCCGCTGTCTCAGTAGTTGTCAGTTTTCAGTTCCCGGTTTTCAGTTAGCTGTCAGCCATCAGCCGTCAGCAGAAGGCTGAGAGCCGGCCCGACGTTGGATCGTTGCTGAGTGCTGATAGCTGACGACTGACAGCTAAGCTAACTCGCAACTGGGAAACTGACAACTGAGAAGGTGTGAATTAATTGCGAGGGGCTTTCAACATAGAGACACAGCGCGGCGTTTGGCCGCAACCGAAACAAGACGCCAACACAGAGGCCGCAGAGGGGTCACAGAGGCCACGGAGAAGAAGTGCGCGCGCTTCTCTGTTTCCTCTGTGAGTCCTCCGCGATCTCCGTGTTAGAGTTCTTCTTCTTCGTACCGCGGAGGATCTCGACAATCCTTGCCAAAAAAAACAAGAAATTACGACCTTGGTTTACAGAGGCACAGAGGAAAATGGGAACATCGAGAAACAACGGACATCTTCATGTGATTCTCTTTCTCTTCTCTGTGTCTCCGTGCCTCTGTGTTTAATTTCTTCACACGTTCTGAGAACTGAGAACTGACGTGACCATTCTTCTAGTTGACGACGAGCCGCAGATCCGGCGCACCTTGCGTAGCTCTCTAGCTGCCGCGGGTTACGGAGTGCGCGAAGCCCGCACCGGCGAGGAGGCGCTGGCCGGGATCCGGGAGGAAATGCCGGACCTCCTCATTGTCGACATCAATATGCCGGGCATCAGCGGGTTCGAGGTCTGCCGCGAGATTCGCGAGACCTCCGACGTGCCCATCATTATGCTCTCGGTGCGCAACAGCGAGCGCGACAAGGTTCGCGCCCTCGACGCCGGCGCCGACGATTATGTCGTCAAACCGTTCGGCATGCAGGAACTCCTGGCTCGCATCCGCGCCAACCTGCGCCGGTCGCTTCATGACGCGGACCAGGAGAGACTTTCCTTCCAGTCCGCTGATCTGGCCGTTGACTTTGTTCGCCGCAGCGTCACCGCCCGGGGCAGGGAAGTTCGCCTTACACCCAAGGAGTTTGACTTGCTTCGCTACCTGGTCTCCCACCCTGACAAGCCCATCCCGCACCGGGAACTGCTCCAGTCCGTCTGGGGTCCGGACTACGGCCAAGAGACCGAGTACCTGCGCGTCTTCGTCAACCAGCTTCGCAAGAAGATCGAGCCCAAGCCGGCCCAGCCGAAATACTTGTTGACGGAACCGTGGGTCGGATACCGGTTCCGGCCGCCGGTCTAAGATCAGGAGTCAGACCCCAGTCGAAAGTCAAAAGTCGAAAGTCGAAAGTCAAAGACCGAGCTTTTCTTGCTTTCGACCTTTGACTTTCGACTCTCGACTCTTTGAGGAGGCTCGGTAAAGGCTGCGCCATCTCGAGCGCTGCACATTCACCGCAGCAATTCGTGCGCGAAGATCAAATACACGCTCGACGTCCACGTGTAGGCGGGGTCGCGCAGGGGCGCACCCGAGATGGCCTCGAAGTTTTCCGCCATGCCGCTCTTTTGCGCCATCCGGCAGAAGCGTCGGCGCAGATCCTGCGCCAGTGCCTTCTCGCCGACCGCATCGAGGCCTTCTGCAATCACCATGGTAGACGGCGCCCAGATGGGCCCCAGCCAGTAGCCATCGCGCTGGAAGTGGGGGCTGCGCGGGCTCTCCGTCGCCAGGCCATTGTCGGTGAGGAAAGCACCCTGCCGCTTCAGGCCGGCGACCAGTTTCGCACGCACATCGGCGGGCAGCCGGTTGCCCAGCAGGATGGGCAGGTACAGCAAGAGGCTCTCGGACTCCATCGTTCGGTGATCGCCGGAGTGAACCGCCACAAAGTGGTCGCCCTTCCAGGTGAGGCGCAGCATCTTCTCCAACAGTTCATCGGCGCGGCGCTTCCATTCATTGCTTTCCTCGGTTTTGCCGAGTTCGCGTTCCACATCGGAGAGAAAATCCATCTGCATCACCAGGTAGGCGGAGAGATCAGGCGACTCAACTGGCGGTCCCACGCGGAAGACCGTCGAGTTATCCCAGCCGGAATCATTGCCGTGTTCATACTGGGGAACGCCATCGCCATCATCGTCGCGAAACTTGAAGTACCAATTCGTCCAGCGGGAAAGCAGTTCGTACAACTTCTCCACTTGCGTTGGGCTGACGGTGGTGCTGTGCTCCAGCATCCAGCGCGCTACCCAACCATGAATGGGCGGCTTGCTAAAGGCCCAGACGCGGACGCGGTCGTTGATGGAATCCGGGAGAGCTCCGTCGGCGTTCTGGTTATCGAACATGATCAGATACTGATCCCACGCCAGATCGGGATCCGTTTCTACCAGAGCCATAGCGTTAAAGCAGTGGTCCCAGCTCCAGACGTTGGTCATCCAGTTCTTGGACATCATCATGGCCGGCCGGGTGAGGTAGCCCTCCGGTTCGACCACCGCCGACCAGTTCACATAGGCGGCAAGGTTTGCTCCCGGCTGGAATTCATCGGGAACCGTGGGCATCTTCGCCAGCCACCGCTGGTACTCGCCCTTGAGGTCTGCCTGGCATTCCGCAAAGCTCTTTGGATAGGTGCGAGGGTGCCAACTACCTTCAAACTCCTCGATCACGCCCTCAAAACCGCCCGTCGGTGACTCAGGCAGAAAGGCGGCCGCGATATGAGTCGCGTTCACCTCCTTCCAGGGAGCATCCACAGCCAGCCGGCCTTCCTTTGCGGTCAACGTGTATTTGAGATCCTGCTCTGGGCTGTTCACTTCCCACTGTGATTCGCCCCGTTGGAAGGCGAAACCATAGGTCCCGCTGGGCGCCGAGAAGCGGATGCCGACACCTTGCCCGTGAATCCGAACCACCCGTGCCTCGCTGAGGCAGATCTCCGCGAAGCCGCCTTCCGCATCCAGACGAAGTAGCGTGGGAGATGCCGTCTCCCGGAATTCGATGGGCTTGCCGTCTCTCAACAACTCCACGAGAAACACCTCGCGCCGGCCGCTTGTACCATGCACCGTGCGCAGGTAGAGCCCGGCGGTCCCGCCGGCCGATCCTCGGAGCCGTGAGAAAGCGATGTACGATCCGTACCGGCTGAAGGGTACCCTGCTAATGTCGAAGCGAATGTCCGCGGAATAGGTGCCTGCAGCCCTTTGTGGCGTCTGGCATAGTGCAGCGCCAGCAGTCAGCAGAATCACGATGGCGAGTCGCGGTGTCATAGATCCTCCTGCTTCATCGCCTCATGATGGCAGAGAAAAGCAACTTGCAGCAAGCGTATTGCCTTGCGCCGGATGCCGCGGGACCAGCGCCTGTGAACACGCATCGAGAAGCGACAGCAGACTCGGGGCCGCGCTTGACAGGCGGCGTTTGCGGCAGAATTCAAGAGGCGACGCGTTCGACGTTCCTCGTGACGGCGCTACTGGCGCTCAGGTGGGTGCCGTTGGAGCTCCTTGTTGACGAAGGGATGGTTTTCTCTTACTCTAAGAGCCATGGAAGTACAACTCACCCCCGAGACGGAGAAGAAGCTCAAGGATCTGTCCACCGAGAGCGGACGCGGCACTGACGACCTCGTTGAAGACGCAATGGCGGGATACTTTGATGAGGTGCTGCAAGCGCGGGAGATGCTTAACAGCCGCTATGACGACCTGAAAAGCGGCAGCGTGAAGCCCATTTCCCGTGACGAGGTTATTGCCCACTTCCGAGAAAAGAGCGACGCGGCTCGCCGGACGCCGCCCGGTTCATGATCGCCTATGATTTTCACCCGGAAGCCCGCCTTCGCCTTGACGAGATTTGGGAATTCATTCGCGCGGAAAGTCTCGACGCTGCCGACCGCCCGACTGCGGAAAGATTGCGGAAGTTCTGCACGCTATTGATGCTCTTGCGGCTTTTCCCGGTCAGGGCCACCGACGCCCGGACCTCACCTCACGACCTTTGCGCTTCATGGTGGTACGTGAGTATCTGATTGCCTACGCGCCGGAGAAGAGCCCCTGTGGGTTGTCGCAGTCATGCACGGACGGCGCAGCCCTCGCGTGATGGCGGCAATCCTCAGAGGCAGAGAGTAACCCCCGCCGCATTTTCTTGGGCAATGACCTAATACCGCCGGGCGTCGCGGCTGGCACTCCGGTAAATCACGGTGTCGGATATAGGAATAGGCCTCCGATATCGAACAGCCCGATTCACTTGTGGTAGAATACTAACGTTGGTTAGACATGAGTCAGGTGACGTTTTCCATTCCGGATGAGATCCTGCTGGCCTTGAAGGCTACGCCAGATGTCCTTGCGTCCAGGATTCGTTTTGCCGCGGCCATCAAGCTATACGAGATAGGCCAGCTTTCATCGGGCGCCGCCGCCCAGCTCGCCGGCGTGCCAAAGCCATACTTCCTTAGCCACCTGGCAGAGTATGGTGTGAGCACGTTCAACCTCAGCGAAGAGGAGTTGGTTCACGACCTCAAGAGCGCATGAGGCGATTTCGGATACTTCGCCGATCCAATACCTACGCCGGTACCTACACCAGATCGGCTTTCTGCATTTACTGACCGAGTTTTACACCCGAATCCTGGTTCCGCCTGCGGTAGCTCCCCAGCCCCGGCAGGGGCGGCGTAGTCTAGCCCACGGCGACAGCCGTGGGTGACGGACGAACACCTTAGACACCTTCCCCAGCCCCGGCAGGGGCGACATAGGAACCACGCGACTTGGTGCCGGAGGCCGCATGGGAGGATGCTGGCATGGGGATGGAGGGTTATGTCGCCCCTGCGGGGCTCCGGGGGTCACGGCACACCGGATCCCACGGCTGTCGCCGTGGGCTAGATTACGCCGCCCCTGCCGGGGCTAAGGACACCTGGCGTTGGGTGTCCCGTGAAGGTAATGGTCGTGATTCTTCGCCCAGTCAGGAGGCCCGCCATGCACGATTCCGATGACGTCTTTGAGGCGTTCGACCAGCGTTCTCGGAGCCACGGGCTCCACGCGGACCTCCGTCCCCTCCGGCAGATTGGCTTCCGGCGGCAAAACCACCGTTCCGTTCGAGACTTTCCCCCAGTAACGCATGGCCAGCTCCCGCCTGTCGGACTCCAACTGCCCATCATCCCCGAAAAAACCTCACCCTCCGCTTCTGCCAGGATAACAGGCGGGAGGGAGGACTGGCGCCAAACTTGCCCTGACCGATGCAATGGGGCAGGCCCGCGTTACGCTCAGTTGGCCCAGTTCTGCCAGACCAACTCCTCCACCCGCCGGAACTCCGCGACATTCGCGGCTACCAAAATCAAGTTGCGGCGCATCGCCTGGCTGGCAATCGGCAGATCATAGGCGACGATCGAGGACGGGTTGCAATTATTCCACCTGTGGTGGTATATTTATCGTGAGGACATCATGGCTGAACTCTTTTCTGTCAATGAGGCCGCGGCGATCGCGGAGGTTTCACCCGAAACGATTCGGACGGCATTGGAAAAGCGATCCGTGACAGCATCGCACAAGCGGAAGACCGCCAAGACAGTACGTCATCAGTTCTCGGTTGGCGATGTGCTGTTCATAAAATTACTGGCTGAATTCCCCTTCCCGCTGAGCAAACACGACAAGCAATCCCTGGCTCAAGTCCTTGCGCGTGGAAACAAGAGGGCGTCGCACTGGTCGATGGAAGGCGCTGACCTCGTTTATCGCTCCGGGGAAATGCAAGTGTTCGTCGAGTGCAAGCCACTCCGGCAGACGGTGGCGCGGAATTTGGCAGCCTTCCGTTGGGGCAGGAGGCGTGTGGTCTCTTCCCCCGACATATTGGGAGGAGAGCCGGTTTTCCAGGGAACTCGCATTCCGCTCCAGCATGTCGCCTTACTGTTTCGGAAGGGAGTTTCCGAACAAGAAATCATGGATGACTCCCCCAGCTTGAGCGCCCGGGACCTCGCCTACGCTCGACTGTTTTCTCGCTTGGGTGAAAAGCCGGGACGGCCGCGAAAGCCGCTTATCTTTCAGAGGAAACAGGCCGCCGCCTAGCGATGCGCTTGCTGCTGGATGAGAACATCTCGCCAGCCTTGGTCGGGCGATTGGCCGGACTCGGCGATTGGGTCAACGGGCATTGTCGTAAAGGTTGACGCGGCGAAGGGTAATCAGAGCGTGCCTCGCTTCTAGGGGGATGCTGCGGTTGCGGGGTTCTCGACGGCCAGCCCGGTCTGTTGCGCCACGGCGAGCATTTCTTCATCCGAGGAAATTAAGACCAGGGAGTTTCCGGTCCCCACCAAAGCGTCGTTCAAGCCGAAAGCCGTGGCTGAATGAACTGCATCAGCCAAGGGATCTCCACTCTGGAACAGACTCATGATCCAGTCGCTGCCCGGCTCCAGGAAATAGCGCTTCAGCCAGGCGCTGGAGTCCAAATAGAAGAGGGTCACCGACGCTCCTGAACCAACCTTTGGGAAGGCATCTCACTTTCAACCTTGAGGGGCTCGACAGGTTTAAATCGCCGTGGCCAATGGGCAGGCAGCTTAACTCCAGGCAAGCTCTTAAGCCGTTCCCGAAGGGAGTCATATGGCGCCGGGTCATTCGTCCGCGGCAGGTGCCCGGCCAGGGCCTGCTCAAGGATTTCGGCCGCGGAGCTTCCGGGGCTCTGCGCCAGAGCGTCACGCAACAACTGTTCGGCCTGCGCTGTGAGGGTAACCTGCATGAATCAAGTATAACGCAGACCGGGATGGAGCGCACCGGAAATCCATCGAATAGGTAGGCAACGGTCTCGGCCAGACTGACAGGGAACAGGGAACAGGGAACAGGGAACAGGGAACAGGAATAACCCTCACTGTCGCATTACTTCGGAAGCTCTTCAAACTGGCTGATGCGGACCTCGCGGCCGGGGAAAACCGTTCAAATTTCCAGCTTCCCACCCAGCGCTTCGACGTAACGTAAGCCGTCAGCTCTCAGCGATCAGCTCTCAGCGCCCGCGATGGGCACGAACCTCTCATACCATCGCGGAACGCTCCGATTACAGTGAACCCACCCATCCCTGAAGGTTTTCGGTTAAGATTGCTTATGCGCATCCACACTGCTTTTCGCATTCTCGCCCTTGCCGTGCTCCTGGCCTACTACCCAAGCCATGGAAAGTGTGAAGCCAAACTGCCCGGGATTCTCAGCAGTCATATGGTGTTGCAGCGCGATAGGCCAATTCACATCTGGGGTTGGTCGACTCCCGGCGATAAGGTCTCGGTCGAGTTCCATGGGACCAGCCGCGATACCACCGGAGACAGTTTGGGGGAATGGAGCGTTTTCTTGCCACCCGAGGCTGCCGGCGGCCCGTACCAACTCACCGTGATCAGTGGCAACAAGATCGTTTTGGATGACGTTTTGATCGGCGACGTTTGGTTCGCTTCGGGACAGTCAAACATGGAAATGCCTTTGAAAGGCTTTCCCGGCGCCCCACTGAAAGACTCCGGGGCGGAGATCGCCCACGCCGGCCAGCCGCAGATCAGGCTGCTGCACATCCCGCATAAGGCCGCAGACTTCCCCCTCCGGAGCAGCGACGCGTCATGGACGGTCTGCTCCCCTGAGACGGCGTCCGACTTTTCGGCGGTGGCCTACTTCTTCGGGCGGGAACTCGCCGCCCGAGAGCATGTTCCCATCGGGCTTATCGACGCTACGTGGGGCGGCACCGTTGCCGAAGCATGGATGAGTCTGCGGGCCATTTCCGCCGATGCGGCTCTCATGCCTGTCTTTGCCACCCGTGCCGACATGATGGAGACGCAAAGCGAAACCGAGGCGATCCTGGCGAGAGAAAGGCAAGAAGACCTGGCCGCTCGGCAGGCGGGCCAGGTGCCTCCGCAACACCCTTGGCACCCGGACCCCGCATCCTGGGCTCCCGCCGCGTTGTTCAACGGAATGGTGGCCCCCGAAGTGACCTACACCATCAAAGGCGTCATATGGTATCAGGGTGAGTCCAACAGCCGGCGGGCCTTTGCCCCCATGTATGCCAAAGTCTTTCCGGCCCTCATCGCCGACTGGCGCGCGCAGTGGCATGAGGGGAATTTCCCATTTCTCTTCGTGCAAATCTCTAACTTCAAATCCGGCCCGACCGAAGAATGGGCCATCATCCGCGAAGCACAACGCCGCAGCCTATCGGTGGCTAATACGGCTATGGTCGTGACCGTTGATATCGGCGACCCGGACAACGTTCATCCCGCCGACAAACAGACAGTCGGGGTGCGGCTGGCCTTGGCTGCGCGGGCCTTGGCCTATGGCGAAAACGTGGAGTTCTCGGGCCCGCAGTTCCGGCAGGCAACTGCCGAGGGTGAAAGTATGCGGGTGTGGTTCGATCACTCGGCTAGTGGTCTGGTAGCCAGGGGAGGCGTTCTCCAGGGGTTTGAGATTGCCGGAGACGACGGTCGCTTTGTGGACGCCGGCGCGCGCATCGACGGCAAGACCGTCGTAATCAGCAGCGCACGGGTTTCGGAGCCGAAGTACGTCCGGTACGGGTGGGCAAACGCGCCGGTAGTCAGTCTCTATAACGGCGACGGATTGCCGGCCTCGCCCTTCACGTCAGAAGACGTCATCCCCGCTCCATAAGACGAGGGCCGGGGATTTCCCACCACCAAGTCGGGTAGTCCTGCCTGACGCAGCGGTGTTTGGCGCGGCTAACACTCCGCGTGTCTCTATACAGAACGACATGCTTGGGAGGTTTTCGGCATCCACTTATGACGCTGCGTATAGTGTGCTGTAACACGTGACAACGGCCAGCGGCTCTGCCCCCTGCTGTGCGGAAAGGCTGAGAAGGTGTGAAAAAATGCCCTTAGCCCCGAAGGGGCGTAAGAGAGTAGCCCAGGGCGCCAGCCCTGGGGAAAGCCGGCAAATTATTGTTTTTGTGTTCTTTGGGGCATCTTGTCCCAGGGCTGGCGCCCTGGTCCACTAGCAATCAGCTTCTTCTCGCGTCGCGAAGATTTATCTTCGGGGCGTTTTAGGAACAAGAGTTTAACACAGAGTTCGCAGAGGACTCACGGAGGTCACAGAGAA
>Ga0209039_10000898_pt1 | contig 28700 bp, 28 predicted proteins | sample BogFormECP12_OM1_FD_188238 | JGI IMG/M metagenome (GOLD analysis project Ga0209039, IMG submission 188238) | Bog forest soil microbial communities from Calvert Island, British Columbia, Canada - ECP12_OM1 (SPAdes) (version 2) | ecosystem: Environmental > Aquatic > Freshwater > Wetlands > Bog ... | reverse complement strand
ACTGCCCCACAGCAACGAATAAGCCATTGCCATAGGTTATGCCAGAAAGAAAAGAGGGTGCACCCGTATTTTTTACCGCCCATGAAAATCCATCTGGAGAAGTAACAATTCGGCCATCGTTACATGCACAAGCGAAAAGGCCATTGGCATAGATTACTGCATTACCGATGATGGTGGGATCCAAATATTTCGGCGTCCAGTTCACTCCGTCCGGAGATGTAAGGACCAAACCACCGTCACCGAAAATAACAAAGGTTCCATTGCCATAGGCTCCAGCACTTAGGTCAGCAGTAACCCCAGATACCCTTTCTGTCCATGTGACTCCATCTGGAGAAGTAGCTATTTGGCCGTTAGCCCCTGTCGCAACAAAAAAGCCCCCGCCATAAAATAAGTGCATACCAAGATTATGTGAGAGCGTAACAGTATACCTAAGATGCCAATTGTCCAGTGGATCTGCAATCAATGCTTGTGGAAGCACAAACACCAAACAAGAGACCGCGGCAACGCAGCATAACCTTCTGATCTTCATTTTCTCCTCCTTCGCCTCGTCGTTTTTCCTTCTTATGAAACGTTTCACACGTTTGTATCGCGTATTGTTACACCTACCACGACGCTCAACCCACAATTCGTCGGGATTGCTCAAAAGCAGCGTTTCCTTCCCGGGACAAGAGACGGACACAGAATCGCGACGGATTGCCTTGGGGGAAAGGGTGGCTATGTCCTCACAAAAGCAGAGCGGGAATCTAACAGCGAAGGATGACCGACAGGACGGTCTGTAACGCGAACTGCATTAGAGACTGGCTCCTCGGCTGATGGTATCCGGAGGCATGACCCTGACCTTCAGAAGGAAGGGAGGCCGCAGCATACCACCTCAGAGGACGCGAGACAGTGAAGGCATCAGTGGGTATGCCAAAGAAATCCTGGAATTCGTTACTATACGCGTCTTCGTATTCGACATACTGGGGCACCGTGAGTAACAACGATGCATAGAGCAGGAACTGTAAGGAAGTCCGTAGCAAACAGGTGAGCTTCACGTGCACGCCTTGTTCTGTATAAGTGTCCTCTTCCACCAGTGTACATTGGTTAATGCACTTGTCAAGGAAAAATTGGTGTTAAATTGCGGCTTAAGCCCAATGGCCTATGAATTTCTCCAAGCATGCCATGGGGCGAGAATATTGGACCAGGCCAGTTGTTGAGGGTAACGAATGCCGCTTGAAAGGTTGGATCGTGGCATAAAGCGTGTGTTCGAAGAGTACAGGAAGTTAGGTTGCATCGTGTACATGCCCAACCCTCTCCTGGACGTAATCCCCCACATGCTTTACCCCTTCCTTCGGTAGAGGTATGATGTCTGTAATGAAAACTCTTTCTTGGCGGAGGGGAACATGACCATTGAGGGAATTGAGGAGCACTTTGTATGCGCCACGTGCGGGGAGGAACACGTGTATCCGCTCTTCGATGCCCTGCTGGCCAAGACCGCCACAGGGCTTCCATGCCCTTCCTGCCACGGCGAGATCGACATACAACTCGACTTCTCCTTCGGCCTTCATGGAAGGGTTGCGGACGTGTTCATCCCCGACGAGATCGCTTCCTGGGAGCAGGACGGGGAGCAGTGGCAGTTCTATCCGTTTCTCGTGATGATCGAGTCCCGGGACGAGGACGACCCCGGCTTGCAGACCTGGCTCCCTTTCTGGCACCGGGCGAAGAGCCCCGACGGGCAGGTAAGGACCTACTTCGGACGCTACGCGCTCTGTCTCCAGGTAGACCCTTTCCGGGAGCTCCTCGAACAGGCGAGGAAGAAGGGCTATTTCCAGGACTGAAGCGATGCGCTTAAGGAGGGGATGGCCTGGCCCTCTCAGCAGGTCGCGGGGCAAGGGCAGCCTTTCAAGGATACACGAAAGAGACCAATAAGATTGGGCTAACTCTATGACTGCAGGGGATTGGTTCACCAAAGCACTTACATTGCTCCACAACGACGCTTCTCAAGAGGCGATTGAAGCCCTGACGACTGCCATCCGGCTCGACCCCGAATACGCTGAGGCTTATGCTTACCGAGGCTTTGCTTATTATCAGCAAGGCAACTATGATGCTGCGATGGAGGACTATGATAAGGCAGTTACATTATGGCCTAACCTTGCGGAGGCTTATTACTTTCGCGCTATTCTTCTCGGGCAACGGAAGGATCACGAGAACGCCGTCGACGATTATAGCAGGACTATTGAGCTAAAGCCCACACTCATAGAAGCATATTACTATAGGGCACTCAACCTAGGCGCGGCAGGCAGGTATGAAGAGGCGCTAAACGATATGAAGACCGCTGCGGAGCTTGGCTACGAGCCAGCGAAAGAGTTCTTGGAGAGCCACAAAGTCGAGCCAGAGACAAACTGAGCCCGATCTCGACTATTGCCGGAGGTGTCTAGGAAGAGACTAAGAAAAGGGTAGGGGAAGACTGGAGCATGACATCGCCTGGTCTAAACATAGCGCCATTCATATCCGTCGCGGCGGCGGGTCACTATGCCGGCTGAGGTTTCGGGGAAATGAGGGGTAAAGAGGGTTGCTTTTTTCCTTGCCGCATAGTCGAGCATCGAGCTCCTTGACGTGCGGGCCCGGTCGGCATCCGCGCAAAACACCGAGTTCCACAATGGCCGGTAGACCTGGAGCGGATTATGCGCGATATCGCCGGTGAAGATTGCCTCCTCGCCGCACGATTTTATGGAGATGGACATGTGGCCTGGGCTGTGACCTGGAGTCGGAAGAAACTCGATGCCGTCGAAATAGAATCCGCCCTGTTCGCCGATGGTGACGGCTTGCCCGGCTTCGATGACCGGCAGCACGCTGTCCTCGAATAGAATGCGGCGGCTCTCGGAGGCCGGTGTCGAGTAAAAGTCACGCTCGGCCTGTGGGAAGACATATTTCGCCTTCGGGAAAGTCGGCACCCAGTAATTATCGATCTTCCGGGTATTCCAACCGACATGGTCCGCATGGAGATGGGTGAACAGAACGTGCTCGACGTTCTCAGGATAAACCCCGACTACTTCCAGACGTTCGAGAAACGGTGTTTGCAGATGATGGAAAAGCTGGCTGAACGGACGTTCTTTATCGTTGCCGATCCCGGTATCGATCAGCATAACCTGGCCGCCAAATTCAACCACCCAGACATTGACGTTGAGAAAGGCATGGACGCGTCTCTCGTCCGGCTGTCCCAGCACAAACCGAAGTACGTGATCCTCGAGGCCGGACGGGATCCAGTCGGGATATAAAAACGCCGGGGTCAACGTGGTGAGGACCGTTTCCGTCACACGCGTGATCGTCGCGTCACCTATTTTGTGTTTGTCGATGGGGGAGGTCATAGATAGTCTCCATACACGGGCTGAATGACTCCGGTGGTGTCCAAAGACTCGCCAGCCGATTTATCTATGTCATTGTTTCCAGTTTATCCGATGCGGTCCAGTGCGGTCCAATGTTTTTTTGTAAAAGGGTGGGGCGAAGAAGTCTTGCGACGCCCCGCTGCACTTTAGTCATCCTCTCCATATAAATCCGGGCGGGATTTCTTTATTCTCTTGACCACGAGGAATGCTTCCTCCGAGCCTCTCATTGCGAGAACTCGGCCAATTTCTTTCTTTGCCTCATCCCATCTTTCCAAATCACACAAGGCCGCAGCACGGGATGTTAGCAAAAAGGTGTTATTCGAGTTTTTAAAAGGTTCGGTTTCTTCAACAGCTTTCTCAGGTAATCCTTTTTGGCGAAGGACCGCGCACAATACGCAAAGACCGGGCAAATTGCACGGGTCCCTGGTTAGAACACGGCGAGCAATCTGTTCCGCTCTATCATATTGCGCTGCCGCACGCGCTTTGCGAGCACGTGCAATCAACGCCTTGTTATCTGAGATCTTAGCGTCCTCTTCCTGAAGACCGCCATCAATGAGGGCGTTTAGTTTTGAAACTATACTCGTGGGCGGTATAAGGAACGATGCGTCAAACCAACGGCCGCCATCCCACGTATAGATTTGCCCATCGAGCTCTATATTTTTTTCATGTAAAGGGTGTAACCTCTTTCTCATCACTTCACGTTGCGCGTGACCTTCGGCGAGCATTGCTCCGAGGATGACGAGCACCCGAAAACGATGCGCGGGCAGGTCTAGGAGCTGGTTAAGCCATCGTTACCATTTGCACTTGGAGATGATAAGTCCCCCGGCGACGCCAAAGAGCAGAGACATCGCACTGCCGAGCAAACCGGAGAAAAACAAGGCCTTCCCATACGGAGTACTATCCTTACTCCAAGTAACCCAACCGCCGATGGCCTTAATTGTTACCCATGCGCCTACAAACGCCGCTGCCCCCGAGACCTCGAATCCAACCAAAGTCGTATATATGAGCCGCTCGAAAATCCCAGTCATTATCGGGAACCACGCAATCCGGGGTGCAGACTCTTGCTCGCGCCCCCGAGTACATTCCGTTCGACGGATCAAATATCTCCACCAGAGCCAAAGGACCGGAACGGCGATTATTCCGCAAACGAGGTAGCCGACGAGGTACCTGGCCATAGCACTTACCTCCCTCCATTACAGGATCGTGGCCGAACGTAGAGCTAAGCGGGAGCCGGCGTTTTCGGCGATCCGCTTCAGCGCCTGGTTCGGGCTTTGCTTTTGCTGGTCAGATTCTCTGTGTCACACGGTCGATCCGTTTCTGGACTTGCTTCAGCTGAGCGTCTATCTCAGCCAGTTCCACGGTGGGTGTGTCGGATCGCACCTTCAGCATCACAAACGCCTTCAGAATTGGATTGCGAAAACGATAGAACCCGGGGGACAACCGTTCAATGATCGCCGCTGACTCGAGTCTCTTGAGTTGGTGTGAAACGTTCAGATCTTCAACCTTAACCAGACCTCCGACCCACTTTGCGATGTCGCGATAGGAAACCGGTTCCTTTGGCCATGACGCGATGGCGTAAAGTGTGTACTTAAATCGCGGCGAATCAGTAATACTTCGTGTGGCCTCTTCATAGGCATGAGAAATCGAGTACTCGGTATTCCTTATGGCATACAGGATCGCATCACGTACGTTGGCCGGGGCAACATGTAAGTCTTGTTGCTCTCCCTTCCTCACGCGCGTGATAAGAGACGTTACGGCACCCTCGCAGAGGAGATGAGTGTAGTACGGGAACTGCGCGGAGAACTCAGCAATCTGCTCAAGCGAGTCGTCGTCAATGGTGATCTGCAATTGCCTGACTCCGTCCGAAACGATGCGCCGGATATCGGACTGAGTCAGCCGGGGCACCCTCACTTCCATGATGTTGCGACGAGCTGACTCGTGTGCCGATAAGATGTCGCCGATGTTGTCGGCAACACCTACAAGCATGACGGTAGCAGGGTGGTGGTTATCCGATAGCTTCTTGACTAGGTCCGCGAACTGCGCGCGGACATCGCTGCTCTGAATGCGCTCGAAATCGTCGATGATTATGAGTCCCTCTTGCTTCGGCAGGCGGTTGGCGATTTCCTGGGGAGAAAGGTGTGTCTCCCCGAGGCGTTGCTGAACCAATTTTGTCTGGCGTTCGTGTCCGAGTCCGCCGGACGCGACCGGGATAGAGAGTTTGGCATCCTTCTTTGTCGTCTCTAACGATTCCTTGGAACGCTCCTGCCATTCTGCCCCATAGTTGGCTAGCACGCTTGAGACTATGGATTCAAACGTGTCGGTCGCTGACGCGGAATAGTAATAGTGGGAACCAGCAAGATCATTCAGGGCCACCTTGGCAACAGAGGTCTTGCCAACACCTCGCTCGCCGTAAAGGACAACGCCCGATCCCTCCCGGCGATAGGCTCGTCTGATGTCCTCTAGGAGTTCTTCCCTCCCCTTCAGCCTTTCTCGCTGGGAAATTGGCGAGGCCGGTGTGAAGACTTTCGACAGCGACTCTTGAAGCCGGTCTACTGGGTTCGTGAAAAGGCTCATAACATCCTCCTATATACCCGAACGTCTAGCTGAGGCGCGCCCGGTAGCGCGTTGCCTCCAGCAACTTGTTCGCCCAATCGGTTTTCACTTTTACCAGTCCCGCTTAGGTACATTGATGCTCTGACGGACTTTACGTAGTCATCCAAAGTCCTTTCTCATTCTACTAAACTCATTGCGTTCATGTTTCTCTTTCAATTGTCGAGCGTCGATCCATTACCTGGGTCGAGCCGGCTATAGAGTTTGGCATCCTCAAGTATGCCTGATAATTTGTCGATGACTTCAACATATAGCTTCGCCCTTCAATCACAAAGCCGTCCAAATTGTGCTCTATCGTATAGACCGAGAGATCGGCTATGTTGTTTATGAATCCCCTTCTTTTGAAATTCAGGGAGGTATTGCACAAGACACCGTAACCGGTACGTGCCTTGAATGCCATAAGCAGCTCATGCAAATGGCTGTTAGTCACAGGGGACACCGTTTGAATGCGCGCCGTCCCATTGACATGTGTCACCGCAGCTAGCGCATCCGTAGAAACGAAATGCGTGTAAAGCATAAATGGGCTCGGGTGATTGCAACCAAACCATCTAACAGCATCTTCTTCGAGGCAGACGGGCGCAATCGGACGAAACTGTTCGCGCTGCTTAATCTCATTCAGCCGCACTCTAGTGCTATCCTGGAATGGCGAAGCAAGAATCGAACGATTTCCCAACGCGCGTGGTCCGATTTCGTATTTTCCATTTACCCATCCGATGATCAGGTTGCTAGCCAACATGTCGGCAATCATTGCGTAGTTCGTTTCGTACTCATCAAATAAAGATGCGTCGAATGCGGCATTGGCCATAAATTCGAGACCAGAGTAGACATTCCAATCTATCTTAGGGTTCCCTGTTAAATGGAACTGCGCGTCAATCGCCGTGCCGATCGCTGAGCCTGAATCGTTGGCAACAGGTGGCACGAATATCTCGGAAAAAAGATTGGTCTCCTTCCACTTCGTGTTCCAGTCACAATTAAGTCCGCAGCCTCCAGTGATCAGCAACGGCATGCCTCTCATCATGTTCGACTCGGCAAATTGATAAAAACGATCAAATATTCTGTTGCTGAAAATACCTGCGAAATTACGAAACTCCGGATCATCCAACCCTACGTTGTAGTGTCGACAATGCCTTAACACCTCACACTCCTTCGGCTTTAGGTGCAGGCAATCCTGCATGAGAAACGCGATTATTTTCTCCTCTTCATCCGAAGGCTTGCTTCTCTTCGAGAACGAAGCCAAAGCCATGAGTTTTCCCGCGTCAGAAAATCGGGAGAATTCTGCAAAACTTTTATCAAAGGTTGGGTCAGCCAAGCCGTAGAGCAGGGCATAACGATGTCCAGGTTCAGGCATGACATCGGCGAGCTTTGTCAAATTGAACTCGGAATCGATTTTGTAGAATGATCCGATCACTCCTTCCCAAAGTAATGCATAGCACGGGGTGCCCTTGGGCAGATTCGACATGCCAAAGGCACAGAGAAGATGGGAACGTTCGTGGGATGATGAGAAGTATTGAACCGTTTTCCCCAATAGGCGTTTTTGACTAACTATAATGTCGCTGGTACTGACGCCATGGTATCCAGCAAGAAAGTGCTGCTCAGACAGATACGTGTCGCTAGGCCACCAGCCACCTCTACAAAGCACGTCCGGAACTTCTTTGAGTTCACCGAGAACACTGAACACATCCGGAACGGACAGTGGTGAGTGTCGATAACGGGAGTGTTTCTCAGCCTCAATTGATGCTACTAAATGTCCGTCCTCAAGATAAGCGAATGCGCCATCGTGGCCCGGATTGAATGATAGAATTTTCATTGTGCTAGCTGACTCCAATTAAAACTGCCCAGCCTAACTTGCCGGGCGTAGATCATCAGGCCCGGGCGAGGAAATAACGGAATTCGCCTCCAGAGCGATCGATCTTACTATTGTTGTTGCTGGGAGCCGTCGGTTGTTGATTCGCCCGGCAAGTTTGGTAGAACGAGATAGCCAACTGTTGACATGGAGCGACAGTGGAAGGTGCGGGATTGGTGTCGGATCCCAGATCGCGCGTTTATGGACCAGATTATCGTCAACTAACCAGCTAATCTCGCACGGGCTCCATTCAATTGCGAATCGGTGGCTTGCTTTGGATGCGTCAAACCCGAGTTCAATATAGCTTGGAGCACCTCTATAGCCATAATCAAAGTTTGCTCCTTCGCCACCTGGGTTGTAGAAGACATTGACCAAAAGGCGGTCTGGTCGATTCCCCGCGATCTCGATATCTATTTCCTGTCGTGGTGAGTTACGGTGGAGAAAGAATCCGGTGACCACCCCGGGCACATTTGATGCTTGGATGGTCGCTTCGAATTTTCCGAACAAGTATTGGTCCCGACTGCATAACGAAGCGGCGGTATAATCGCGAACGCCTAGGGGCTCCCTTTTGACGGAAAGCGCAGCCCCGATTCCAGAACTGAATTCGACATTCGAGGGGCGAAACAACGCCAAATTGTCCGTGAAAGTGTCGCTTCTTAGAAGCCAGCGTCTCGTGTCGAGACATTCCAAACAGTCGGTAATTCTAACTAACTTTTCAGTGTCCGTCTGCCCATCCTCTGTCGGGACAGCGCTAATTCCTTGCCACCACTTACGGGGCTTAACGACCCATGGCGACTTATCACGGCTAGGGCTTTTGCATTTTAGGACTTGGTCCGCTTCAATTGTTCCATCGAGAATTGGCCTTTGGCCAAGGTCCTTCAGCGCAGGGTAGGAGCAAGTGGGCGGCGCACATCTGAGGTGTTCGCAAACGACTTGCCATCTATTCGGTTCCTCTGAATGAAGCACAGCGATGTCGGCACCATTGAGGTCGTCCTCAACACTGAGGAAAGTGCCATCTGCTGTGATGCCCTTGGCTGCGGTAAGAATAAACTTTGCCTTCGGGTAGCGACTCCGGAGTTCCCTGACTTTTGCGTCCAAAGATCCTATGTTTACATATGCGTCAAAAACCCGATTGCCTCTTCCCTCAAGAAGCCGTTCTAGTTCAGGAGCTGGTAATGCCTGGAGATCACTGCAGCATCTGTATCCTAGCATGGACAAAGCCATTGCAAGCGATGAATGGCCGGAGCCTTCAGGCCCAAAAGCAAACACTGGTTGTTCAGCTGGGCGGATGTTAAATAGGGATGCTCCTTCACTAGTGATCGCGCCAATTGTAGTCAGAGCGGGAAGTATTGAATATAAGTTGGTAGATCTAGCGTCACGTCGTTGGCTAATAAGAGGCCGTTTAGTCGCGCGTACATCCAGCACTTCGAACTGGTGATTTATCCAGAGGTCAATGGGGCCACGACAAGGAAGTAGGCGAAGGAGTTTCTCAGCACCCTTGCGGGAAAGAACATATCCGGACAGATGCCAGAGCCCGCGCACTGGGCGGAATACGTTACTTGAAAGAAAGGTTTTTGGCGCACCGTGCTTCACTTCGAGATACGACACATAAAAAACGTCAAATCTGCCCTTCTTATCATATTCGGCCACGACTTCGTCCCACGCCTGATTCAGATATCTTGAAAATCCGAAATGAAACCATGCGTCGTCTTCAAGGATAAGTGCGTACTCATGATTACTCAACGCAACCTGCCTCCAAACATTGATGTGTGATCGAGCGACTGCAATCTCAGCCCGACTCATTCGAATCGGAGTATTTAGTTCGAGACGCGTGGGAAGAACTAACGGTTGGGGTTCTACAAAAAGCTGATCTCCAAGCGTATAAAATGGATCAATGTCGGCATCCTTGGGTGGCTCCTGCGAGAATTCATTAGCATCGACGGCGACATGCCGCTCAGTCAGGCTCAAGAGTTCAGCTCCCGACGAGTCCAATATGTGCCTGAGCTCTTGCTCCATCTTGGACCAGCGGCCCGGTTCACGATCAAGGTTGATGACATAGACCTTCTCAATCCTAGGGCCTTTCGCCGCACCTTGGACACCGAATGTTTGACACTTCCGCCTTGGCAGGAGCCTCCGAAGAGTCAGCCAGAATCGGAAAACGTGACAGACAGCTGCTAGTGGAGGGCGCGCCAAGTTCATCGCTCCTCCGCGCGCCTTGAGGCCCGATACGCTTGCTGATTCGAAAGCCTCCAGTTTCTCTTATCACTCCGGTAACTGAGTGGCCACTTACTGGTGGAAGTCTTCTCCCAATCGTGCACAACGAGCAGCGCTTCCTCCGGACAGCTTTCATCAGCGACCACTTCGAATATGGATCTGGTGAGGTTGCCGGGGCCAGTGGTTGCCTGGACTTCGGGCAGTTCGCCTTTTGATTCTTGCTCAAGGGCTGTCGTAGCGTTCAGCAGTGCACGCTCTATAATAGGATGATTGCGAACCGCGATCAAAGGGGTGGTGTTGAAGTAGAAGATCCAGCTCAATTCGTTTGCCCCCGGATTAACAAAAACTGAGGGCGGAACCATCTGAGCTGTCGCAATGTCGTAGCAGAACGGTTGGAGCTTCAACCGCCCATCTGTGAAGAGGTGATCGATTGTCGTTCCATGATAGACGTCGTCAGCGTCAATATAGAAGCCCCCCTCTACGAAGATGTAGGAGTAACGGAAGTAGTCCGACTTCATTGAAGGGTGATAGCACTTGTCAAATGCGCTCTCATATCGCGAGCCCAAGTGGATCCGGATAAATTCCCTTGCAGATCTCTCGTCGAAAACCTGAAGCTCGAATCCAGATTGCTCGAGTTTCTTCCAGGACTCCATGCAATCCCTAACGTCCCGGGGCAATCGGCCAAGATCATCCCAAAACTGCACTATACGTCTTGGAGGTGTGGCTAGGTGCGCTGCGGGCGCCCGGACTGGTTCATTGGAGCGTTGTACCAACTCCCGGACGAAATTGGAGCGAGCACGGTCGTCCTTTCCTAGGGGATCTTTTTCACTGGATTCGTGCACACTCATGTGGTTGTTCATTGTATGGGTGGCCTCCACAGGCGAACGGAAAGCTGAGCTAGAGGCGGAGCGTCCTATTCCGCCGATTGGCTCCAGCGCCTAGTTAGCCGCCTTTGGCTGATGTTTCTTTGAGTATTGCCATAGTGCCATATCCAGCTCTCGAACACTCATCGACAGCTCTTTTGCCACTTTTCGACATATCTCAGTATACCCTTCCCAAAAGTCGAAACTGTACATAGATGGCTTTGCTATTGAAAGGCTCCAAAGAGCACGCACATCAAGAATGGGATATGTTTGATCAACGCAAAAATGCAGTATAACCGATGCAGTCGGCATTTTTACTCCGTAAAGTAGCATCAACGATCCTATTCTCGAGCGTTCGCACTTTGCCCCGAATGAAAATGTGGTTATTTCCTTTACATAAACGTCTGGGTTACTCTTGGCTCTTGCAGCTTTACGTTTCGATTTCCAACGACATATTTCATAGAGCTGATCAGCAGTTAAGTGGCCCTGGTTTGGACCGATCTTATGGTATTTTTCAAGTTTGGTCTCCGCGCGAAAGTCGTACTGTTCGCTATAATATTTAACCTTTTCAGTGGGAATTCTCAGTTTGTATTCCATTCTGTCTCCCCCATTTCTCGGCTAACAATTAGTACGCGGTACCGATATTTTCTGACATTTTACTCCCCAGTCGGAGAAATGGCAACACCACAATGTTCAACAAAAAAGACAATTTAGTCCGCGCCGACTTGGTAATTGCTCCGTAATAGCATCAAAATGCAGGTTGATCTTCTCCGAGGCTTCATTAACATCGGCAACGGCACAGCAAAGAACGGACTGTCCCATCATAAGCTCCTCAGCTTTTCCAAAAGCCTCACCATCCCCAGCGTGTCGAGCTTGCAATACTCGAGGAGTGACTTACGGATCCGGCTCGCTTCCGACGGGTCCTTGGCCCCACACATCGCAAAATAAGCCTGCATAGCCATTTCGCCGTCTGCGACCTCCATGCCTTCATAACTCAGATCCGGCACCAGGGCCGGGAGGACTGTTTTCTGAGAGTGCGAGCCTTTCATCTGCCAATGGTACACGTCTCTCCGTCTGAAAGGAGCCATCAGATCCCGCATATTTGAGACGATGCTCTCGATCTTGGTGGCATACTGTGGAAGCCACTCGGCAAGTTCTTTCAGTATGCGGGCCTCGAAGGAGGAGTTGTAGGCAAGGACGCACGCATCATTCGGGATCTCTGCAACAAGCCTTCCGGTAAGCTCTTTCCTCGGGTCGACATTGGGCTCGGCAAGGAACTCGCGGTGACCCAGTTCTGCGCCCTCACGCTCCAGGAAATGGATCGAGTACTGGTAAGGGATCTGCTGGTAGGGGCGGGTCCCATCGAAGGGAGGTATGGGACTCATAAACGTCTCGAAGTCGAGGAAATAGAGAGGATACCAGAGTGAGTTGAGAAATTCCCGCACTGCTTCCCTGTTCACGGCCTCCTTCTTTTCCAGGAAGAATTCCACCTGCATTCTCTGGGCAGCATTCAAGACGTCAAGAGGTATCTGGTCTAAACGGATAATGCCCTGCTTGTAAAGGTCAAATTGGTTTACTCCTCTCCGCTTCAAGGTGAACACCGAGTCTTCCGGGATATGCTGCCAGCAGCGGCCCTTGAAATCGCATTCGTAAGGATCATCACACCACGCACCGATATCGATGGCGGGTAGGGACCCGCTGAGCATTTTTCGGATGTTCGCGAGTTCCTCTGCAACGAACGCCTGTTTCTCCTTGACGCGATCGGTGAGGTCCTTAACGGCAAAGAGCTTCTTCACTTCAATCCCGCCATGTCTCACATACTCATTGTTGATGTGCACGAGAAACGCCCTCGATACGGGCAGATTCGACCCCTTCAGCACGTAGTACTGCAGAGCCACGTCGTTGACGTGCACGTCTTTCACTTCCGTCGATTGTTTCACCTCGTAAAGGTCCCATCCGCGCTTACCCTTGTGGAGTATATCCGCCTTCATGAACACGTTGTTATGGTTGAACGCCGCCTCGTACAGGGTCTCGGTACCCCTCCGGATCTCCGAGGCGGTCATCTCAAGTTGCTCCTGGGGTGATAACCCTTCGTACGGAACCTCCACCCCACCGGGAAAGAGTTCCCTGGCCAGCTTGCCGACGTCTGTCCCGCTGTCGAAGAGAGTCTGCTTCTCCTCGGAGACCTCGTCTCTCAGTTCCGGTTGATACCGGTCAAGGAAGAGTGATTTATGGCACTGCAAACCCCGGATAAAGAGCGATTTGCTCAGATAGAGGCGGTCCCTATTCCGATCGTTCGTCATGATAGAGTGCACCGGGGCATTCGTGAGATGTAGATATCTTCACCAACGGGACATCGGACCGCACATGCCTATCATCCTATTGAGACAACGGCCGCCTCTCCTATGTTGCCGTAGCGGTCAGGGATGCAGGTGAAAATGACAATCTGACATTCTTTGGCTGCCTTGGCCAAAACGGCACCCATGAGCCGTAGACGCTCAGGGTCTGTATAGCCTTACCTTCACGTTCTTGAAGCCGGGTATCTATCTGAATGGCAAGCATGTCTTTTCCCCAGCCATAGTCAATCGTTCTCCGGGCATACCAGAGGCGCGTTTCCATGTCTTGAAGCTTGTCCAGCAACGCCAGATTACTGCGCCAAGGAATTTGTGCAACGGTGCGTTGCACAATTGTGCGGTCGGGCCAGCATTCAGCGAACTTGCGCATATACCGGTACGGCGACACCCTCAACTGAACGCCCCATAACCTTACGCTCATTATTCTTCACCTTTTTCGGTGAGCTTTGCCTTACTTTCTTCATTTCACAACTCTCCGTCAACATCTTCTCTGAGATACTCAAGACCCCTGAGAAACAGATCCAACGGCCCGTTAGGTATATAATACACCATCCACTATCGTTTGGCCCTTTTTTCCACTTATCAGATATCCAGGTGCAGTACCAACCGGCCAGGATTTGCAACCGAACTACCACAATCGAATCTCGGCGAGCCCGCTTTCTGGGCCGGGGGCAATCCTCACATTGACCTTTCGTAAGGGCAACGCCACGTACCCGGAACCATGCCATTGAAGGATATCTTTAAGCGTTGGAGGTCCGCCTGTCTCGCAGACAGAAGACATCGCGGTCGATTCATACGGAAAGGGAAGTTTGAAAGGACGAAACAGGGTCTTTCACTCTCCCCGTTCATGATTACCGACGGAGACATTTTATCACGAGTGCGGTTTTGATTCTTAGCTGACAAGACCTCCCTTTGTCCTTGCAAAACTATCACGCTTGTGAAAAAATGGTGGTAGCAAAGAGAAATCGGGAAAGTGACATAGTTGGGTGTCACGCAGCACCGAGGGGACTTCACTGTTCTTATGGCGCGGACGGCTAGCAGCCTGGCGTGAATCACGACGGAGCGGGCAAGGGTCGCTGCAGCAGGTAAGGGGAACCGAGGGTGGCGGTGAGTAGACCCAAAATAAGGATTTGAATCGAGGCCCTAGCGAGCGCAGACGACCGGAGGGGGCGACCTCTGATGGATGAAATCAGAGTACTGACCGAGAAGATCAAGAAATTCAGGGATGAGAGGGACTGGCTAAAGTTTCACAACCACAAAGACATGGCTATTTCTCTTGTCTTGGAGGCTACGGAACTCTTAGAGCATTTTCAGTGGAAATCAGCGGCGGAAGTTACTAGCCACGCTCAAGCCTTTAAGGAAGAGATATCGGAGGAGCTCGCAGACGTCGCGATTTATCTTTTGGAACTTGCCGATAATCTCGGGATCAATCTGTCAGCGGCCATAAACGAAAAGCTCAGAAAAAATCAACAAAAGTATCCCGTAGAGAAGGCACGAGGCAAACACACGAAGTATGACAAGCTATAGATCATGAGACTCTATTCAGGGACTTCTTTACAGTTTATTGAAGATACGATCCAGAATCAGATAGCAGAGAAACTAAGGTTAGCTTTTTTTAATTACTGCAGGTACTACCCCTCAGAGGCAGAGATTCGGTCCTGGAGAAACTCTCTAAGATCAATGTCTCAAATCGTACAGTACGCTAACTTGGTTGATCACGGGGTTGTCCTTGAATATCAGCTGCCACTGACCTCAAAAAGATTAGATTGCATGCTCTGTGGCAAAAACGAAGCCAAGAAGGATAATGCTGTCATCGTGGAACTGAAGCAGTGGGAGAAATGTGAGGAAGCAAGCGGCGACAGAGAGGTGTTGACCTGGATCGCGGGCGCGCAAAGAGAGGTCTTGCATCCCTCAGTGCAGGTTGGCCAATACAAATTGTACCTAGAAGATACCCACACGGCGTTCTATGCCGGGTCCAATCCGGTCATGCTCAATGCCTGCACCTATCTTCATAACTATAGCTTCACCCCGGCGGACGCGATCATTTCCCGTAAATTTCAAGACGTACTGCAAGAATACCCTTTGTTCAGTGCTGATGACGTAATCGGGCTTAGGGACTATTTAGTGGGAAGGTTATCCCGTGGTGAAGGCCTCAGCGTCCTTCAAAGGGTCGAAGCCAGCAAATATAGACCGAGCAAGAAATTGATGGATCATGTCGGGAACATGATTAGAGGCAAACCCGAGTATATCCTGTTAGACGAGCAACTGGTGGTGTACGATGCGGTGCTTTCCACCGCTCGAACAGGTTTTCACGATAAAAACAAGACGGTAATCGTTATTAAGGGTGGTCCCGGTACGGGCAAGTCCGTAATTGCCATAAATCTGATGGCCGATCTATTGCTTAAGGGATATAATGCCCACTACGTGACGGGCTCGCGAGCGTTCACGCAAACGCTGAGAAAGATTATTGGAACGCGGGGATCAGTACAGTTTAAGTACTTCAACAGCTATGGTGAGGCTGAACCGAATGCAGTCGACGTGGTGATAGCAGACGAGGCACACCGCATTAGAAGCACGAGCGAGGGGCGTTACACGCCTAAAGCGCGGAGGACCTCAATTCCCCAGATCGAGGAGTTGTTGAGGGCGGCCAAGGTGGCCGTGTTCTTCATAGATGATAAGCAGGTCGTAAGACCGAACGAAATCGGGTCGGTGGAATACATCCGGAGAAATGCCGAAGAACGAGGATGCAAAGTTCGTGAATATCAGCTTGAGGCCCAATTTAGATGCAGTGGTTCAGACGCCTTTGTCAGCTGGGTTAACAACACCCTTGGCGTCGAGAGGACTGCCCATGTTATCTGGAATCAGTCTGACGCGTTCGATTTCAGGATATTTCCCTCACCGTTTGACCTCGAGGCCGCTATCAGGAAGAAGGTGGGTGAGGGCTTTACAGGGAGGGTAACTGCTGGCTTCTGCTGGAAGTGGTCTATGCCAAATGACGACGGTACACTGAAGGACGATGTGGTAATAGGAGAATACAAGCGACCCTGGGACGCGAAGCCTGAGGCGAAAAAGCTGGCCCCTGGCATACCACCAGCCTCACTATGGGCCTACGACCCTAACGGCATAAATCAAATTGGCTGCGTTTACACAGCCCAAGGCTTTGAATTCGATTACGTCGGTGTCATCATCGGAGAGGATCTTGTATATGATCTCGACGGCCAAAAATGGCACGGTAATCCTAGCAAGTCCGCAGATAGCGTCGTCAAGCGCTCAGGAGGGAAATTCACCGATCTCGTCAAAAACACGTATAGGGTCCTGCTGAGCAGAGGGCTGAAGGGATGCTATGTGTACTTTATGCATAAGGACACTGAAAGGTTTTTTAGGTCAAGGATGGAGGCCGGAGACCAAGCCGACCGACAGGCGATGTGAAAAGTTCGGCAGAAAGCTCAATAATGAAATGTTTGTGGCGAGGTTGTCGGATCTTCCATGAACCACGAAATCCAGGTGATAGCCATTATATTCATCAGAGAGTGAGCGATGGCCGGGGTTGATGAGGCAATTCGACTCAGAGCATTTACGTGGCTCAAGGAGCAGGAAACAATCCACGGTGACGTGCTGCCCAGGCCGCTCCTTGAGAAAGGGTTCGAGTTCGAGGGTGAACGCATACCGCTACTCGCTCCACAAGGCATCTTCAAGCCCCGCTATCTTGACCTTCCCCTTTCCATCACGACGGCGCCAAAAGGCCCATACGCTGACAGTTTCAGCCCCGACGGTTACCTACTCTATAAATACAGGGGTACTAATCCCTTTCACCGAGACAACGTCGGCCTCCGACAGGCGATGGCCCAGGGTACGCCACTCGTCTATTTCCATGGCCTCACTCCGGGCAGATACCTCGCAACATGGCCTGTCTATATTGTAGGTGACGATACGACGTCGCTCACCTTCAAGGTGGCCGTTGATGACGCCACCATGAGTTTGACGGGTGACCACCCCGTCGTGTCCGAAGCAGACGATGTCCGAAGGGCCTATATCACTACTACTATACGACAGAGGCTGCATCAGAGGAGTTTTAGGGAACGGGTACTCCGCGCGTATCGCGAACAATGCGCCCTCTGCCGACTGCGACATTACGAACTCCTGGATGCCGCACATATCATTCCCGATACTGAACCAGAAGGGCTGCCCAGCGTTCGCAATGGGATCTCTCTTTGCAGATTTCATCACGCTGCCTTTGATGCGCTGCTCCTTGGCATAACGCCTGACTATACCGTTGAGATTAGGATCGATGTCTTGAAAGAAAAGGATGGCCCCATGCTCCAACACGGCCTGAAGGAGTTACATGAAGCAAGAATCGTGCTGCCCCGGGACAGACAATCGTGGCCCGATCAGCAGGCGCTTGATCTTAGATACCAGCGCTTCAGGCTTGCATCATAGAAGAGAGCCATCTCTTTGGTAAGGAATCTCAACGCGAAGGGGTATTCTCTTCGTGCAATCTGCCGGGAATTGGAAAAGGAAGGGTATCAGCCCATCGGGAGGCGATGGCACCCAAAGACGGTCAGGAGCATCCTCAAGAAGGCGGCGTGAAGGCAAAAGGAGCCCCAAAAGTGTTACCCATTTGTTGTCGGCGGGCAACATCTTTTTCAAGAAACCAGCAATTACGCCTTCCACCTAGTAACATGTTAGCAGCGTTAGATGGGCGAACGGTGGGCTGACCGTGGGCAAGATCGCGGTTAGTTATGCCGGTGAAAAAGGGAATCATAAATCCGAATCAAGTACGACTCACAAAAATGTTATGTGCGTGACGCAAGCACAGACCACACCCATTTGTCCTTAGCCCTTCTTTGCCCCTTCTTCCTTCCCTTGTTCTAGCTGCCGCAACTTTACATAGTTTAACTCGGGGTGTAGGTCTATTCCGCCTGGATCCAGCCCACCCACCCCAATCTTTCTAACCTCATTTAGGTATTTCTTCTCTTGTTTCAGTTCTCCTCTAATCCTCCACAAGAATGAACTGAGGCGAAAAATAATTAGCATCTGTGCTAACTTGCTTTCGCTCCTTAGCATAGTCCATACGACTGCGTGGCACGTGTTAAACAGCCCCCTAAGGCGTTGGCCAAATAAGTATGAATACGCTTCGCCTAATGCGCGTCGGTCTGAATCACTGAGCGATCCAGCGCCCTCTTTTTGTAAGCGGGAGGCTTTAGCCACTATTGCCCGCACGCGATTGTAAATGTCTTTGGTAACAAGCACGCGGTCGTGCAGAGAAACCGCTTTCTGCACATCTTGTTGGCGCTCCGCTAGATCCAAAGCAATGTTGTCAGCAACAATCTCATAGCCCTTTCTTCGAGCCTTTTTTTCAAGGAGAGATAATTTTGCCTCTAGATCCTGGACGTTGCTCTCGTTGACGAGTATTTCAGCGCTGGCTTGCATATAATGCGACGAATCCTTCGGCGTCAGCTGCAACACCAAATTGGCTTTCTCGATTGCCAATGGCTTATTCCCGCTATTTGAGTAGTTTAGAGCCATGTTTAGGTAAACGCTAGCCTTGTCAGATTTGGAAAGAACGCCGCCCCCAATTCTTAATGCTGACTCGAGAATTTCAATTGCTCTCTCATGCCTACCCATCATCCTCAGTGCCCTACCAAAGATGATGGCTGCCTGGGCGGTTTGCTTTTGAAGAGCCGTTTTTTCAAGCATGTGGAATATCTCTTCCGACGCTAGACAGGCCTCCTTATAGCAATCAGCGCCAAGCAAAGCGCTACAATAATTGATGCTTAGCTCCGCAGCTAACGTCATCGTCCGGAGGTCATTGTCTTGAACTGCTTGCCATAGTAAATGACGAGCCACGGAATGCTCATTACCAAGTCCTTCCCTCGGTGCCCGGGCGTCTATTACCATCCGCTTTGGTAACTTTACTCTTCCATCACGCCATTTTTCGCCAAAAAAAAGACTGGCAGATTGCTTGATTATATCAGAGTACTCCTGCTCACTCATCGTCGAACGCATGTAATCCCTGATCTGTCGGGGAACCTTCAGAAGCTTAGGGACAAGCTCTTCTGCTGATTTTCCGGATACACCTTTAATGGCAATCTCTGACCTCAGGGGTATAAGAGGAGTTGACTCAATAAGAGAAAAGTCTAGTAGCTGTTCTGCATTTGTAACATAAAATGGCTCTGTGGGATAGAATCGTCTTATCAAATGAAAAGGGGCTCCGTTGGGTAGCGCTGACAGAACCTTCAGCATACGATAGCTCCTGCGGGAATACCGGTCTGTCGAATACGCAAGTGAAGCAACTGCTGTCTTCAACGCCTTGGGAACAGGCTCCTGATCCTCAACCGAATCGCGACATTCCTCTAATTCGGCATCGAGAAGCTCAGCGAGAGAGTAAACTTTCAGCTTCTTAACCAGTGCATCGAGATGCATCGGTAATCCACCAGAACGCATTTCTACCTGCTCCAAAAGTATGTCATCTCCTACTAGGGCTGGTTGATCGCTCAAATAGCTGCGTATTTCCGGCAAGTCAAGAGGCTCAAGCTCCACGTAACTAAATCGGGAGCCGACAGGGTTCTGTCTGGACACTATTATCAGGTACATTGTCGGACAGTAGTCCAAGATCAAATCAATGATGTCGTTTAGAGTGCGTCCGTCATCGTTCGCGCACGATGGGTCCGATAGAGCAACAGAAAATTCGTCCAGCACGAGTAGTGAAAGGGGAAGGACTGCATTAAACGTGGCAAACTGTTGTAACGGTAGTTCGAACTGATCATCCGTGGCACTAATTAGCTGGTCTATAGTTGTGATGTCCTCACAATTGATGCGGTACGCCTCAACCGATGAGACGTCTGGAGATAGTCGCTCAAGCACTGTGGCCAAGAAGCCGTTCTTTCCCAATCCCCAATCCGACACTATCCACCCACAGCGGAAGCGCCTGAGCGTCATTTCCAACTCAGCTTGTTGCTCCTGGCGAATCCGGCGATGTTTGGCTTCAACATCTAATCGAAACCTTGGGACTGCGTGCAGATGGGCCTTCGCGACCTCTATGGAAATGGTGCCACTCACTAAGACGGACGCTATAGGGTCTTCCTGATCTTCTGCGCCAGGAGTGGACAAGATAGCCTGTGGGAGCGCCTTCTTGTTCGCACCTTCGTCGACGGCTTCCAGTGTCCTCCCTATAAACCCAAAGGACACGGATTCTGATCTATCAAGCTCGTACCCTTGGTCGGCGCTCATTCGCCAATTTCCAGCATACGCTTTCACCATCTTGCGGGGCCAAAGCAATTCTGTACCTCGCACACCTACGATTTCGAACCTACCTGCGATGTAGCCATGTATCCGTTGTTCGTTATTTCCCCACGTTGTCAGTCCGCAAAGAGACGGCGCCTGCCTAAGTCTGCGGGTTTCGGCACCGCCTTCACTGATATTGAGGGTTTTTGGAATATGGAGATGTCCACAGAAATGATAAAGAAAGCGCCCGGGAGCATAGATCTCTGCTATCAAATGGTCTCTTGCCTTCGCATGGAGCCAATCAGGATTGTGATGGGTCATCAGCAGAGCAAGATTTGCCTTCTCAGACCACGAAGCCAGGTCACCTCCACACGCGCTATGTAGCTGCCTTTCATGGACGTCGAGGTGCTCCTCATAGTTGCCATCTGTGAGTTGAACAAAGGCGGTATTTAGGCCAGCAATGGCCAGGTGGATACCCGGTTTCTCGACTGTGGCGACGAAATCGCCCGGAAGAAGGCCTTTACGAAATGTTGTCGGTTTTGGAAATGGCTGACGCTCCCACCATGAAGTGTAACCGTCGAAGCATTCGTTAATCAACGTCCGGTACTCGCAGCTCGGATCGCTATAGAACTCACTTCTTAGCTGAGCGTCAGAGTGCCATTGCCCTATCGCCTTAACAATTGCTCTCGTCTTATCGGGCCTCTGAAGGTCATGATTCCCAGGTACAGCCAACAAAACCGGCTTACAACCGAGGGTGCCAAATAACTCCCAAAGTTTCGACAAATCCTCAGTGGCCCCAGCGAACTGCTCTGCATCCCCATTATGTGCAAGGTCTCCCGTGAAGAAAACCAGATCCCATGGCCCCGCCACTTCACAAAGCCTTCTCAGATCCTCCTTTATTAAGTGCCTAGAGTTTGGCCAAAGCCATTCCTGTCCGGGAGATCCAAAATGCAGATCCGTGATGTGTAGCCAGTTCAGTGCGGGCATAAATACCTCCGCTGTTTTTTTGACCTACAGATTTTATCACGATTATACTCGGGGTGAAGACCCTTTGGGACACAGTAGTTGACTAATTGACAAGTTTTTCTAATTTTCGCCGCCACAAGATTCTCAAACTTTGTATTTTGCTTGTCGCCCAGCCCCTCAAATCCATTCTCCTCCAACTTCTGCCCAATTTCAAGGGAGAAGTTGTTCGGATACTTTATCGAATAGATTTTGAAATATTGCATGTTCGGAGGGAACCGCAGGCGCCCGCTTCTAGGAAGGCATCAAATGCGGCTGCGTGATCTATTGAAGTCATCTACAAACGAAGGCCTTTGAGAAGATCAGAAAAACGAGATTACGCAATAAAATATGAATCAGCGTATGGCCGATTACAAGGCTATTTGATCAAGAAATTCTTTGAGACTGGCGCATCTTCCACCCTCTGTTCCACTTCCAACATCTTGCATATCGACTCGTGATGTTACCATTTCGACGTCCCCTCGGGATTTCGCATAGGTTCGGCCGCATAGTTCCAGAATCTTACTCAACTCGTCTGAGGGATGAAAAAACAGTCTCTGAGGATCGATGCTTCGAAGGTTGAAACCGAGCCTACTTTCTATATATTCAACAGTCAAGACGGAATCCACTTTTTGCAGAAGCGTGTGCATCGAGATAAACCAAGCTTCGATCTCCATAACGGAGAAACATATTACTATACGTTCAGGATTTTTCATTCCCTGAACTACCTCATTGTGGCCGTCTATGAATTGCTTGGTGACTTCATCACATATTACCTTCGACCGTTTTCGGTAGCGGGCACAATACATATCCCTAATGCCGATGATCTTCTCGAATCCTTTTTCGAAGTAGTATCGTTCTCGTTCCGTTATGGCACTCATCACGCTCTCATCGTTGCCCACATCCACGATGAGAAAATGGAATTCAGCGTTGGGACCTATGTGTGAATAGGGAACGGTCCGTTCGCTATTGCCTCGAAGTTGAACGCACTCAAAACTCAGCCTGGAATTGTCGACTGTGTTTCGTAGAAGGTTTCGAACAAAAATCAATTCCGTCTGTCCTTCGGTAACGATTACTACTTTTCGCATCTACTTCGTCTCAGACCGCAAATAGTAGCCACTCGTAAAGAAGTCAAAATTGCCTAAACCTGTCAATTCAAAATCCTCAAACACTTTTGGCGAATTCTCACGATTCAGTATGCTACAGATACTTCCGTACCTATTAACTACGGACCAATGTTCAAGAGGGACGCTATTCATAATAAAACGATCATTTGTTGCCATGAATAACTGAATAGCGTTCTTTTCGGCCTTCTTCATGAGTAGTTTTACGAGGCTACTCGATCTCTCGTAATCTAAGCCTTCGCCGATATCGTCTATCAAAATACACTTTGATGTCCTCGCTTTCAGAACATAATTAACCTGGATTATCACTGAAAGCGACCTAAACATCCCCTGTGACATCTCCCCTTGATCAATTCTTGCCCTTAACCCAGCCTCCTCTACGAACAGGCCCACCGCTGGCGCAGCTAACCCGGTGAATACCAAACTGGTTGGTGCCCCAATTCCTATATTCGTTATCTGGTAATCAAGAGTTTTCATGTCTCGTTTGATCGCTTCAACAAATTCTTTTCCAAACTTCTGTCGTCCCTTTCTGAACACCATTTGAACCTGGTTCGTATCACTTAGAAGCGCCTGATCATCAATCTTATTAACGCTTTCTTTTTCTCCTAAAGTCACGAAAATATCTTTTCCGAGTGAGGTTCCGAAGCAGAAGTGGACGAGACTTTTCCCCCATTCATACAAAGGGTCCAAGAACGGATGTTGAATGGCATCTCTTTTTGCACACGCAGCAACTTCGTTCACGGGCGTCTGGAAGCGAATATCCTTCCCTATTTCCTCGGCTCGTATCCTACCCGAACCGTCCGGACCTCTGGTTAGCACCTTTTTGTCATTGATTCTTAGTTTTTCTTCCTTTACATGTCCGTCATCATACTTCAGCGTATAAGCGATCCTTTCTTTGTCGCCTTCAAAAATCACGTCATAATTTCCGGAGCGATAATGTAATTGCTGTCTCATCGACAGCAGCTCCGCTAAACCTTTAACGACATTCAGAGTCCTAGTTTTTCCGGCAGCGTTGCGCCCTACGACCAGATTCGTATCCCCGAAAGAAGCTTCGCTCAGCCTCCATTCTTCAGGTTTCCCGATATATTGACTGTAATCAATTGTCTTTAGCTTCATTTTTCTTCGTGACCCCCCTCTGCCAGGACGGCTGCTATCAACAAAGAAACCTATTTTATTATAAACGGTTTTCGCACAATTTCTCTACTATTGCAAGAAGTTCCTTCCTCGAAGCTCGATGTTGAGCAGCGCCATCTCTCCAGACGTGACTGTTACGAGTAGCATTTGTCGAATGCCGCATGTAATGTTATACGACTCGAGTGATGGGCACACCCTCAATTACAGGAAGGACTCGTCACTCCGTTACCCACCGTCCCTTGGGTAACAGCCGAAAGAGTCTCACAACCTCAAAGAGCAACACGGTGCACGCTTGGTCATCCCCACCAAGTTCTGGCCATCTCCCACAACGTGAAACAGCTAGGGGACTGTTTTGGCGGTTCTCAAAGAGGACCAATTTTTTACCCAATGTGATACAATAGATGCTAAGCGAGATGGCTTCAAAAGGAGGAGGTGTCCGTGGAAAACAAACTGATCACGTCAGACCCCCAGATCATGATGGGGAAGCCCGTCATTGCTGGTACACGGATAACGGTTGAGCTAATCTTAGAAAAACTGGCTGCTGGTGAGACGGTCGACCAGATTCTCGCTGCCCACCCAAGGTTAACCCGCGACGCAATTAAAGCGGCCCTTGCATTTGCGGCTGAGGCTCTCCGTGCCGACGTGCTCTACCCAGTGGCAGAGGATAGCCTTTGAACTTTTCTCCTAACCACCTTGACTGCATTCTCTGCGTCCCGGACCGTTAGCTGGAGCCTAAATCCTGTGTGATAACAGCGGCGAGCTCTTCCGCTTCTCTCAGAGTCGTCCTAATCTCTTCGGGTGGGGGGGGTTCCGTGACAAAAGGATATCGTTCAAGCAGGTAATAGCCTGTCGCTTTCTGACAGAGGGCGCGAAACTTTTCCAGTTCGCCGTTCAGCAAAACGACCTCATCCAGCAATTGTTCAAGATCGTGGATTCGCTTCAGCTTCCACCCTTTCGAAAGGAGGTACGCCTTCAAAAACTTCTCCAAGGCCTGCTGAAGGTGAAACGCTGCGTCTTCCAGGTCCGATTCCGACAGACGTTTGTGCACTCTTTCCAGGTCCCGCTTTGCTTTTCGTAGCCAGTCGGGCGGATAAAGAGATTCCTTACGGGCGGGCATACAGCACTTCGCCTTTGGCCAGGATTTCGTCTATGAACTGGTCACCCTCACGAACCCTGTCCTTTAACTCCCCCGGTGTCATAACAATTGGTTCGAAAGCGTAACCGCGCCGCGCTTCTGATGAGATGCGTCTAACGTCGTAAAGCCTTTCAAAGAAAGGTTTCTTGGTTTTCTTGATTATCAATAGGTCGATGTCACTTTCATCATCGGGTTCGCCATACGCATAAGAACCGAAAAGGATTATTTTTTCGGGCTTGTAAGCCCCGGCGATCACGTCGGCAAGCCTTCGTATAATTTGTCTCTCTTCTCGCTCTTCTATCATCGCCATCTCCTCATCAGGGAACGCGCACTATCCACGCTGCCCGCGAGTGTACGGGCATGGGCGGCTCGTTATACTCCAACTCCCTGCCCATCCCTTTGCTCCATCTGCGCTGGTTAATACGTATTATACCACCTTTTCTGTATGGCCAGATGGTTCCTGATAGCGAAGGGTTCGGCGAATTCGTGCGCCACTAAGCCCGTGACGCGCGGGTCAAGGTCACGCGGCGTTACTCACCCCGCGCAACGCCTCCCCCAAACAAATTCCCCCCCCGCCCCCCTTTATTTTCTTGACAACCCCCTTCACCTGGAGTATTAAATTACAAAATTATTAATTTTTGAAACGGTGGGAAGCAATGGCCTTAACGAAACTATCCAAGAACTTTCAGGTTACCATACCGGCGAGCCTAAGACGAGGTTTTGACCTCAAAGAGGGGGACTACCTCGAAGCAAGCGTTGAAGACGGCGCCTTTATTTTCAAGCCGATACAGATACGGGAAAAGAATAGCAGAAAGAAGACCAAAAAGTCCGGGGATCAAGAATAATGGCCACGAAGAAAATCGTTGCGGTCGTTAACCAAAAAGGCGGGGTCGGAAAGACAACGACTTCGATCAACCTTTCGGCTGCCCTCTCGATGAAAGGAAAGAAAGTCCTTCTCATAGACCTGGATCCGCAGGCCCATTCGACGATAGGCCTCGGGATAGAGCCCACAAACTTCAAGATAGCCATAAATGACGTGCTCGTCAGCAAAAAGAACATCAAGGATGCCGTCCTCCCGACGGGCGTCAAGAACCTTTACCTCGTGCCCTCGCAGCTCAGGCTCGACAGGGCCGAGCAGCAGCTAGCCCCTGAATTGTTCCGGGAAACCTTTCTTTTCAAGGCAATCAAGGCCCTGGACTATGATTTCATCATTATCGACTGCAGGCCGACGCTCGGCACGCTGACCATAAACGCACTGTACGCCTGCAACTTCATCATCATCCCGTGCGAGGTCGGGCGGTATGCCCTGGAAGGCTTCTCGGACCTGCTCGAGACGGTCGATAACGTCAAGAACAGCAATATGGGAGAGAAAGAGAAGTTCATTCGGATCCTTATCACAAAATATGACTCCCGGAATAAGGTAAGCAACGACTGGGTGTGGCAGCAGCTCGAACCCTATAAGAGCCTGATGTTCAAGACGCTGATCAGAAAAAACGAAGCGCTCAACCAGGCCCACATGGCGCAAGAACCGATCTTCATGTACAAGGATGACAGCCTGGGGGCCGAAGATTACAAGCAACTATGCGAGGAGTTCTTAAAAGTATGTCTACAAGCCGAGACAAACTAGCTGGCAAAACGACAAAGCTCGCCGCCCTGCACGAGAAGCTCAAGGACCACCCGGCCAACCTCAACAATTTTGAAGAGGGCAGCTTTCACCACGTGGATGTGGCGGTGATCATGCCCAACCCGGACCAACCAAGGCAATACTTCGATCCCGACTCACTGAAAGAACTGAGCGTTTCCATTAAGGAAAAGGGCCTTCTGCAGCCAGTGATTATCCGTAAAGACGGGAATGGCAAAATCTTCCTGGTAGCAGGAGAGCGCCGCCTGAAAGCGGCAAAGATGGCCGGGCTCGACAGGGTCCCTGCCATACTCACAAACGGGAACCCCGCAGAGATCGCCCTCATTGAGAATCTTCAGCGGGAAGACCTCAAGCCTCTCGAAGAAGCGGAGGCGCTGGGAAGGATGGTCCAACAGTACGGGTACACGCAGGACCGATTGGCGAAGGCGCTCGGGAAGGCAAAATCGACTATCTCGGAGGCCCTCAGCCTTAATCGCCTCCCTGATACCGTTAAAGTGGAAGTTCGGCGCGCCGAACTTTATCCCCGGAGGCTCCTTGTCGAGGTCGCCAAGCAAGACACGCCCGAGAAGATGCTGGCCCTTTTTCAGATGGTCAAGCAGAGCGCACTCAAGAGCGCCGACGTGCGCGAGATCACCCGGCCGCCTGCGGACAAGAAGGATCTTAGCCCCATCGCAATGACGCTCGGCAAGGTCTCCGCTCTGCAAAAACAGCTTGGCAAACTCAATCTGACGGGAACGGACGAATCGGAAAGGGCTCAACTCCTGACAGAGCTCCAACAACTTAAGCGGGCCATCGAGGCCATTATAGCTAAGGGCCGGCAGGAAAAGGCTCGTTCCGCATCGGCCAAGCAAAGAAGCCGGCAGCGACCAAAACAGCGCCGGTAAGAACGAAATGCCCAAGTTCGGCGCGCCGAACTTTACCTCCCGCCCAAGGCCCGCCCTTGTTTACTCTTCACCTGCATCGAGTTGCTTCACGTACGGAGCGTGAACGGGTGATTGGCTATTTTCTTATGATCGTTGGCTATGCCATTTCCCAAAGACAGGATCGACAACGCAGTAGCGGCCGTCAGCTCGTTTTTCGACATAATCGAGATTCAGAAGGTTCTTGAAAGCCCCCTGGACGCCGCCGTATGATCCAAGGTTGTGGTTGAACATGTATTCAATCGCGAAGGGGTTTGCCGTCGGTTCATCGGATATTGCCGTAAAGAGTCTTTTTTGCTGAATCGAGAGTGGCACAAGAAGAGATTCGTAGTATGCCTTCTGTTCCTCTATCGCCTTCGCAAAACCGCGATGGTAGTCATCAAGACCGATCACGTTCCCCTGTGACACCTCGTAAATAGAATAGGGTATTCTCTGGACATAGAAGGGGTAGCCGCTGACCGATGTGTAAATGTCCCTTGCGATGTCGGGAGGGCATTTCTTTCCGCCGGCCTTGAACCGTTCTATAATGAACCCGACCGCTTGCTCTTCCAGCAACGGGCCGAGGGCGTAATTTACGGCGCTCTGAAAGAAAGGCCGTTTCTTTTCATTGAACATGGCCAGAAGAATTCTCCGTCTGCTTCCCACAAAGAAATAGGAAATATTGCTGTGCGTCTGTATCGAGGACCTCATTACGCCCTCTATCTGCCTGGCCTCGGGAATCTCAGTGAGTTCCTGGAATTCGTCAAAGACGACGTGAAAACCGTCTTTATGTGATTTCGCTGCTTTGCCGAATTCTTCGAGCACTTCTCGAAGAAGGTCGATGCCCCGTCTTTTCTCTGCGGGCTCGACGGAGAAAGAAGCGCTGCCGTCCTGTGGATCGATTCTCATAATGGGGCGCAGGCCCGACAAAAACCACTTCGTCTTCTTATGGACATGACAGTACTTATAGAAGCAGGACACAATCTGTTCGACTATGCCCCCAACGGAATCGACCCCGAAGAAGTCCATATAGAGGGCGACAACCCCTTTCTTCGCCACGGCAGCCTGCACCCTCTTAGCCAGGGATGTCTTGCCATAGCGTCGGGGGGAATAGAGAACGACGTTGGCCTTGTTGAGTGCGTGAGAGGAAAGCTCTTTCTGCTCCTCCTCCCGGTTGCAAAACGCTTCATTAACTGCCAGCTCGCTGAACGTAAAAGGGTTCCCCATGGCCGTTGTCACCTCTATTGTTCTATAATAACTACTTTATAGTTATTATAACAGATAGTCAAGG
>Ga0209039_10000897_pt1 | contig 28709 bp, 24 predicted proteins | sample BogFormECP12_OM1_FD_188238 | JGI IMG/M metagenome (GOLD analysis project Ga0209039, IMG submission 188238) | Bog forest soil microbial communities from Calvert Island, British Columbia, Canada - ECP12_OM1 (SPAdes) (version 2) | ecosystem: Environmental > Aquatic > Freshwater > Wetlands > Bog ... | reverse complement strand
TATGAATTTTCGGTGGAGGAGCTGCGCAAGGAGGTGCTGGGGCGCGGGCTGTCGGCCCTCCTCTTCTCCAACCCTGCCAACCCCACCGGGAAGGTGGTGGCGGGCAGCGCCCTGGAAGCCTGGGTGCACCTGGCGCGCTCCCTCGACTGCGCGCCGTGCGCCGGGTCCTGGTCCCTTCAGCGTACCTGGCGCAAGAGTTGGCTACGCGTGGGATCTCGCCAGAACAGATCCGAGTGTTGCCCGAGACGCACTCGCTCGGCTTCCACCACGATCATGTCGGCACCTCGGTCGATAGGATTCGGGCCACGGGCGCCGTGCGGGTCTTGTACGTGGCCACCGACCGTCCTCCCAAGAACCTCAGGTTCTTCATTCGGCTCGCGCAGCTGGCGGCCCAATTCTCGGGCCCTCCGCGGCTGGAGTTCACCCTCTTATCGCGCCTCCGCCCCGAGACACGCGCCCTGGTTTCGGAGCGGAACCTCCCGAACCTCACCATCATTCCCGAAGTCCGCTCGGCGGCGGACGTCTACGCGGCGAACGACGTGCTCGTGTTCCCCTCGCTCCACGAGGGGTTTGGCCTACCGGTGATCGAGGCCATGGCCTTCGGTCTGCCGGTGATCGCGAGCAACCTCCCGTCCCTCCAAGAGGTCGTCACCGACTCGGGCACGCTTCTCGATCCGGGAGCGCCCGAACCATGGATGGAATCGTTGCGGGCGCTGGCAGAACCGTCGTTCTACGAAGCCGCCGCACGGCGATCCCTCGCCCGCGGAGAGAACTTCTCCCCCGCTCGGTTCCGCGAGACCGTGGGCCGCATATTCCAGGACATGTGACGTATCTCACCTCGTGGGCCCCGCACCATCCCCGACGCGCTCCGATCGTGGGGCCACGGTCCGAGTGGACCCCCGTGCTCGTTACGCGGAGCAATCGAACTCGGATTCCCCCGGCGTGAATCCAAAGACGAAAGCATCCCCCGATTGGGTCAGCGGCAGAAAGTCGGGAGAGGAATCGATGGACGCCGGCAAGATGGCCGGGAACGAGACCGAGGTCTCTCCGGTGACGAACACCTCGGTGACCCCGAGCGCGAGCAGGGCGGACCGTGTTTGGTTGTTGTAGGACCCCGCCGTCAGGTTCGCGATGGCGACAGCGTACGAACTGTTCGACGGGACCGGGTTCATCGGAAGGACCAGACGGACGGAAGCGTACTCGGGAAGGAACTGGCCGGCGGACCCCGGCGCGACGAGAACCGCGGAGCAGGATGGGAGGTGGCTCCCGATCCATTCCATCGCGGCAAGGTCCCCGGGCGTGACATCGGAGGTCTTCCCGACGTTCTGCTGAATGTAGCCCGGTCCATCCGCAAGGGTATACCAAGCTCCCGATGCGAGCGGAACCACGATCACGAGAACGGCCAGAACACCGACGCTCGCGCGAAGCAGGTCCCGATGCGGTCTCCTCCACGCGGATGGAGCCAAAGTCCCTGACCGATGCGAAGCCGAGGGATGGTTCGGTCCTGCCGAATGTTCCTGCCATCGGACGAGCACGAGGACGATGGGGAACGCGCACACCGCCTCGAAGAAGACGAACAGCAGGATCGAGGTTTGGTCCAGGTTGGTGAAGCTTCGAAGGTCCGACGCCACCGGTCCGGGGAGCGCGGTCGACAGAAGGAACCCGGTCAGGACGAACATCGCGACGGTTCCCACGAGGAGGTCGGAGCCGAAGCGCGAAAGGGAGGGTTCCTTCGTTGCGCCGACCCTGCTGGTCAGGGCCCACCCTGCGAGGACCAGGCCCGCGACCAGCAGGATCTGCAACTCGAGGCTCAACCCTGGAAAGGGGGACATCTTGGCCTTCCAAGGGACGAACGGGTCGAGCTCGCCCTCCACCAGCCGAGGATTCAGATTTCCGAACTCCGTGGCCGGCGAGTACCCCGGTGCCCCGTAGGCCGCCCAGGCGACCACGCTGCGGAGGCTGAAGGCGACCTCGAACCCAGCCACGATTGCCGTGCGTCCGACCCACGAGATGAGGGCGTGCACGTCCTTTCGGTAGGTCGCAATCGAGTACGCCAGAACAAGGACGATCAGCGCCTCGCCTGCGGTAAGGCTGAGGGAGGTGAGAACTCCGGCCAGCAACCCAAAGGCGAGGAGATGGCTCACGGAGATGCGTTCGATTCGAACAAGACCCGGAACGAGGCCGAGCGCGATGAGGAACAACGGCAGGGCGAATGCGAAATCGTACGACCCCCCGGTGTAGAACCGAGGCCAGCTTGCCACGAGGCCGAAGAAGGCGGCGAACACAAGCCCCGTCGATCGACCGGAGGTCGGAGAATGTTCGCCCCAGCGTGCCCCCCAGGCGTACGCGGCTGGGACCGTGAGACTGAGAAAGAGAGGGGGCAACAGTACGGGCGCTTGCACGAGGGGCCAGCCGAGAACCAGCACGGGCAGGGTCATCCAGACCGTGGTGGCCAGGGGGTAGATGACCGGGGCGGAGGCGAACGGTGAGAGGGTGGTCGGTAGGGTCCCCTGACGGAGGATCAGGTTCATCCACAGCGCGGTAACACTGCCATCCCACGCGTTCGGGAACGGGTGGTTCCAGACCGGGACCACCTCGAAGACCAGCAGGCCCAAACACCCGGCGCCCAACAAGATCCCCGTGGGGGTGAGGATGAATGTGCCCGCCGCTCGCAACCCCGTTCCTTTCTCCCGGAAGGCGAAGAGCGCGTAGGCGAGGGCACCGAGGCCCAGAACGACCAGCAGCAGCAGAGCTCCGTAGATCGGGAGCGGGATCGAAACGATCACGAAGATGAACGCGCCGGCGGCGTAGAACGCGATGAGGAGCCGTTCGGGAATGGATAGGTGGAACGAGTGCCCAAGAAGACGCTCGGCAGCCTTCAGTAGGGCGAGTCCCGTCGGAAGGAGCGCGATCAGAAGGAGTAGACTTCCCCCGACCACCTCGCCGGGAGACGCCGGCACGGTCCCTCGGAGCCGAGCCGAGCACAAATACCCGTCGAGGTCGGCGACATCTGGCGTCCGGGTTGAATGGAGGGCCACCGCAGAGCAGGATCACGCGGACGAAGGGTGAGGGATGCTACGACAGCAATCGTTCTCGAAACGAACCCGAGACCCCCCGGCGGCGTGGTAACGCCCGGGTCCCTTCCCGTCGCCGCGGAGGCCGCTCGCGGTCTTGGCGGGAGGGGGGGCCGACGCAACGTGCGCTGTCGGGCGTCGGCGCGCATCTACGAGGCCTTTTAACGACCCCCTTATCCCATCCGCGTGGAACTACGTCTTCCGGATTCCGGCACTCACGATCCGATGACGGCGACCGCGCGGGTATGGGGCAGTTCGGCATGACGGCAGGATCCCCGATGGCCGACCGTCGGAAGGAGCTGGAGCGGGAACGGATCGAGATCCGTGTCCAAGGCATCGTGCAGGGGGTCGGCTTCCGACCGTTCGTCTATCGACTCGCCCGGGAGCTCGGGGCCGCTGGCTGGGTGCTGAACGACACCCAAGGCGTCCTGATTCAGGCGGAAGGACCTCGGTCGATGCTCGAGGAGTTCCTGCGTCGGCTGACCGCCGAGGCGCCCCCGCTCTCCTCGATTGACGCGGTCGAATCGAGACCCGTCCCCTCCATCGCCGAGATGAGTTTTCGGGTGCTGGCCAGCCCCCCCGTCGGATCGCGCCAGACGGTCGTTCCCCCCGACGTGGGAACCTGCGCCGACTGCCTCCGCGAAATGTGGGACCCCGGCGACCGGCGTTACCGCTACCCGTTCCTGAATTGCACGAACTGCGGTCCCCGCTACTCGATCATCGAAGGCCTTCCGTACGACCGTCCCCGGACCTCGATGAAGCAGTTCGAGATGTGCCCAGCGTGCGCCGGGGAATATCGCGACCCGGGCGACCGACGCTTCCACGCTCAGCCGATCGCCTGCCCCGCGTGCGGCCCTACCCTCACGCTCGAAGCACCGGACGGCGCCGTCCTCGCCTCGGAGGGACAGACGATCAAGGAAGCGACCCGGTGGTTGGAGGAGGGAAGGATTCTCGCCCTGAAGGGGATCGGAGGATTCCAGCTTCTCGCCGACGCCACGAACGAAGAGGCCGTCCAACGGCTTCGGGTCCGCAAGCAACGCGGACGCAAGCCGTTCGCCGTCATGTTCCCGAACATCGGGGCGGCGGAATCAGCCGCAGAGGTGGACCCGCTCGCGAAGAGCGTTCTCGAGTCACCGGCGAGCCCGATCGTGCTCCTGAACGGGCGCCCGGAGTCCACGACCTTGGCTCCGTCCGTGGCCCCGCAGAACCCGAGGGTGGGCGTGATGCTCCCGTACTCTCCGCTCCACCACCTCCTGCTCCGCGAGGTGGCTCGGCCGCTCGTGGCGACCAGCGGCAACCTTTCGGACGAGCCGATCTGCATCGGCAACGGCGAGGCCCGCGAGCGGTTGAGAACGCTGGCCGATGGGTTTGTCGTACACGACCGCCCGATCGTTCGACCGGTCGATGATTCGGTGACCCAGATCCTTCGAGGACGGTTGCAGGTCCTCCGTCGCGCGCGCGGCTATGCTCCTCTCTCGGTCTCCGCCGGCCGCCGCCTGCCCGCGACGCTCGGCGTCGGCCCCCAGCTCAAGAGCACGATCGCCGTGTCACTCGGAGATCGGGTTGTCGTGAGCCAGCATCTCGGCGACCTCGACAACGCCGAAACGTACGCCGCCTTCCGAAGGGCGGTCGAGGACCTCCGACGCTTCTATGAGTGGTCCCCCGAACTCGTCGCGCACGACATGCATCCGGAGTACCTTTCGACCCGCTACGCCCACGAACTCGGCCTGCCCACCGTGGCGGTCCAACACCATTACGCGCACGTCCTCTCCTGCCTCGCGGATGCCGAGGTCGAACCGCCGGTCCTCGGGGTCGCCTGGGACGGGACCGGCTACGGGACCGACGGCACCATCTGGGGCGGCGAGTTCCTCCGGGTCGACGCGAACGACTTCGAGCGTGTAGGCCATCTCCGGACCTTCCCATTGGCCGGAGGGGACACCGCCGTTCGGGAACCCCGCCGCTCTGCCGCGGGCCTTCTCTTCGAGCTGTGGGGAGATCGGGCGCTCGATGAGGACGGACCCGCCCTCGCCCCGTTCGACCGTGTCGAGGGACCGGTAGTCGCGGCGATGCTCCGTCGGTCGCTTCACGTCGTCCGCACGAGCAGCGCGGGACGCCTTTTCGACGGAGTTGCCTCGCTGCTGGGCCTGGTCCAGCGGAGCGACTTCGAGGGGGAAGCGGCCATGGCGCTCGAATTCGCGGCCGGAGGGGTCCGGCCGGTCTCCCCCGAAGCGGTCCCCTACCCCTACCGGGTCACGCGGGCCGACGGTGCGTTCGTCCTCGACTGGGGGCCGATGGTCGAGGCGCTATTCGCGGAGCGGGAGAACGTCCGGCAGGCGGCCGCGCGCTTCCATGTGACGCTCGCGTCGGGCATCGCCGACATCGCCCGAAGGGTCGGAGAGCCGCGGGTCGTGTTGACGGGAGGCTGCTTCCAGAACCGTCTCCTAAGCGAACTGACGCTGGACCGGTTGTCGGAGGCCGGGTTGGAACCGATCGTACACTCACGTCTTCCCCCCAACGACGGGGGAATTTCCGTAGGTCAAGTCTGGGCGGCCGCGCGAGTTAAGACCCCCACCCGCATCGCCACCCCGTCCTCGGGGCCTGAATAGGCCGGAGGGAACGATGTGCCTCGCAATCCCCGGACGTGTTGAGAGCATCGACTCCGCTAACCCGGACCTCCGAATGGCCCGGGTCCGGTTCGGAGGGATTGTGAAGCAGGTCTGCCTCGCGTACACGCCCGAGGCGGGCGTGGGGGACTACGTCATCGTCCATGTCGGGTTCGCCATCAGCCGCCTCAACGAGGAGGAGGCGCAGCGGGTCTTCGAGTACGCCCGGCAGATCGGTGAGCTCGAACAGCTGAAGGACGGCTCGTCGGTCGGGAGCGCTCCCGTCCGATGAAATACCTCGACGAGTACCGCGACGCGGCGACCGCGCGGACCTACGCCGAGGCGATCGCCCGGATCACCACCCGTCCGTGGACGATTATGGAGGTCTGCGGAGGCCAAACCCATGCGATCGTCCGGTTCGGGATCGACACGCTCCTCCCGCCGCAGATCTCCCTGCTGCACGGCCCCGGCTGCCCGGTGTGCGTCACCCCCCTCGAGGTCCTCGACCAAGCCGTGTCGATCGCCTCCCGGCCCGGCGTGATCTTCTGTTCCTTCGGGGACATGTTGCGAGTTCCCGGCTCCCAGCGCGACCTCTTCCAGGTCAAGTCGAATGGGGGCGACGTCCGGATCGTCTACTCACCGGTCGATGCCGTTCAAATTGCCCGGGAGAACCCGGAGAAGGAGGTGGTCTTCCTCGCCGTGGGGTTCGAGACGACGGCCCCCGCCAACGCCATGGCGGTCCACCGCGCCAAGGAGGAGGGGCTCTCGAACTTCTCGGTCCTCGTCTCGCACGTCCTCGTACCGCCCGCGATGGAGGCGATCCTGAGCTCCCGCCAGAACCGAGTGCAGGGATTCCTCGCCGCGGGCCACGTCTGCACGGTGATGGGCTATACGGAGTACGAACCGCTCGCCCGCCGTTACCACGTCCCGATCGTGGTGACCGGCTTCGAGCCGCTCGACATCCTCCAGGGGGTCTACCTGTGCGTCCGCCAGCTCGAGGAGGGCCGAGCGGAGGTCGAGAACCAGTACTCCCGGTCGGTGCGCCGGGAGGGGAACCAACCGGCCCAAGAGCTGATCCGGAAGGTTTTCACAGTCGTTCCGCGGAAGTGGCGAGGGATCGGAGAGATCCCGGCGAGCGGGCTCGGCCTGGCCCCCGCCTACGCGGTGTTCGATGCCGCTCGAAGGTTCCAGGTCGATTCCCAGCACGCGGAGGAGAACCCGGAGTGCATCTCGGGGCTCGTGCTCCAGGGGATCAAGAAGCCCCAAGAATGCTCAGCGTTCGGGACGAAGTGCACTCCGATGCACCCCCTCGGGGCGACCATGGTCTCCTCGGAGGGGGCCTGCGCCGCCTACTACAAGTACCGCCGCCATGAGACGGTGCCGCCGTCCCCACCGGTCTCCGCTGGAGGCGCCGCGCCGTGATCGAGGAGTTCGTCCTCCAGTGCCCGATCCCGCTCGACGATAACCCTACCGTGCAGATGGGCCACGGGGGTGGGGGACGAATGACCCGCGACCTCGTGGAGCGGATCTTCCTTCCCGCCTTCTCGAACGACCTGCTCGCTCCGCTGCACGACGGAGCGATCCTGCCTCCGGTCGGAGGAAGGCTAGCGTTCACGACCGACTCGTTTGTGGTGCGGCCGTTGTTCTTCCGGGGCGGGGACCTCGGAAGCCTCGCCATCAACGGCACGGTGAACGACCTCGCGATGTGCGGGGCCCGCCCCCTCTACCTCAGCGCCGGCTTCATCCTCGAGGAAGGGCTGCCCATCAAGGACCTCTGGCGGGTCGTCCGTTCGATGGCCGACGCCGCGCTTGCCGCCGGGGTCCGGGTCGTGACCGGCGACACCAAGGTCGTCGACAAGGGCCACGGTGACGGGATCTTCATCAACACCGCCGGGGTCGGCGTCATCGAGACCCCCCTCACCATCGGGCCGAGGAGCGTGCGACCCGGGGACGCCATCCTCCTGAACGGCGACATCGGCCGCCACGGGATTGCCGTGATGGCCGAGCGGGAAGGGCTCGAGTTCGAGTCCGACATCGCAAGCGACTGCGCGCCGCTCGTCGGCCCGGTCCGGGCCCTGCTCGAGGGCGGGGTCGAGGTCCACTGCCTCCGCGACCTCACGCGGGGCGGGCTCACGAGCGCGCTCGTCGAGATCAGCGAGTCGGCGAGCCTTCCGATGCGGATCGACGAAGAGGCGGTCCCAGTCCGGGACGGGGTCCGAGGGGCGTGTGAGATCCTCGGGCTCGAGCCGTTCTCGGTTGCGAACGAGGGCCGGTTCATCGCCTTCGTTCCCGCGAAAGAAGCCGAGAGCGCCCGCGCTCTTTTGGGCGCGGATGCATCGATCATCGGCTCGGTCGAGCCGCCGGGGGACCAGCCGCCCCTCGTGCGGGTCCGAACCTCGCTCGGCACCGCCCGCATCCTGGACCTGCCGAGCGGGGAGCAGCTACCGCGCATCTGCTAGGGCACGCTCCCCGCTGGGCCGACGAACGGCTCGTTCGCCGCTGTAGCGGCGAGGGGCTGGGCGAGCTCAACGAGTGTAGGTGAGCCAGGGCTCGTACTCGGGAGCCTTGCCGTGGATCGCGGCCTCGTAGCGGAGACGCAGGCGCTTCGTGATGGGGTAGCTCCCCGTTCCGATGGGACGCCCGTCAACCTCACGGATCGGCATCACTCCGGCCGCCGTACCCGAGAAGAACAGCTCGTCCGAGGTGAACAGCTCCTCCCGGGTGAAATCCGTCCGCTGGAAGCTCAAGTGCTCGTCGTGGAGGAACCGGATGACCGTGTCGCGCGTGATCCCCCGCAGGATCCCCGAGCTCGCGGGCGGCGTGCTCACGACGTCCTTCATCACGCGGAAGATGTTCTCGCCGGGCCCCTCGGCGACCATCCCCACACTGTTGAGGAGGATCGCCTCGTCGTACCCGCTCGAGACCGCCTGCATCTTCGCGAGGGCGGAGTTCGCGTAGTTGGCTGCGCACTTCGCCTGCGGCGGAAGGGAGCGCGAGTCCATCCGCATCCAGCTCGACACGCTCGCGCGAATCCCCGTATCGGTGGCATCGCCGAGATACGCGCCCCAGACCCAGTTCGCGACCGCTACCTGCACGGAGCTCTTCGTCGGGTCGAGCCCCATCTCGCCGTACCCCGAGAAAGCGATCGGTCGGAGGTACGTCTCGGGGATCCCGTTCGCGCGCACGACGTCGATGCACGCCTGGTCGAGCTCCGCACGGTTGTAGGGGAGCTTCATCCGGTAGACCTTGGCGCTGTTGAGGAACCGGTCCATATGCTCCGACAGGCGGAAGATGGCGGGTCCTTTCGGCGTGTCGTGGCACCGGATCCCCTCGAAGATCGCGTACCCGTAGTGCAGGCCGTGCGTGAGAACGTGGACCCGGGCATCGTCCCAGTCCACGAGGCGGCCGTCAAGCCAGATCTTCTTCAGGGGGCGGATCCCGACCATGGAAAACTCGACGCGACAACCCTGAATTAACTGGGCGTCAACCCGGGCTCACCTGCCCCTCATTATGGCCTGAACCTGGGAATCCCCACCCCGGCGAACGTCGCCGCGGGGGGGCCCAGGTCCGGGCCAACTGGGAGCGGCTCCTCCAGTACGAGCGCGAGTCGCTTGTCGCCCCGACGCCGGCGGAGGCCCCCGTTACGCCGTCCGCTACGAGGGCCTAAATAGGCAATCCTCCTCGACCTCGCCGAAGCGGGGTAGGGTAGTCAGGAAAGCGGCCGGCGTCGCCGACCGTCCTGAAATCCCGACGGGCTCATAACCCGTAGATCCATGGTTCAAATCCATGCCCCGCTATCCGGCCCGAAGAGGCTCCTTTCTCATCCTTCGATAGCGGATGGCCCGTAGGCCGGCCGGGGTCTGACCACGGAGGGGGGAGGGGGTCCGTCCGCTCGAAACACGCTTCCTCAACAACGTAGCATTTAAGACCACATTTTTACCACCGCAGGCCATGAATCGCCTAGGCGTAGGCCCGTCCCGGACGGGAACGTCCAGGCGTTCTCCCGAGTACAGCCGGACCCGGTCTCCCACGGGGGACCCCTCCCAGACGGTAACCCCTGAGGACGCGCCGAAGCAGTGCGCGAACTGCTCGCGACCGTTGAGCGTGGGCGAGCGAATGTTCTACTTCCTCGAAGGCGGCGGGGAGTTCCCGATGTGCCGTGCCTGTCTGGCCGGCCCGTCGTCCGGGGGCCCTCCCGGGGTCGGCGGCATCTCCGTTGCCGGGTCACCTCAGAGGCTTTCTAACTACTCGGACCCGGGAATCGCCGGCCGCAGCACCGAAGGGACGGGCGGCCTGCTAGACGTGGTCCGCACCTTCCTCGAGGAGGAGTTCGACCGGATCGACGTCGCGCTCGGACGCGTTCCCGAGACCCACCCCGACCTTCCGCTCGCGGAGAGCCTCGAGGACGAGGCGCGACGGCAGCTGGCCCGCGGCCATCTCGTCGAGGCCGTAGGGTCGCTCCGTGACGTACGGCGCATGCTTCCCAGCCTCGAACGGGGCCGAAAGTACTCTCCTCTCACAGCCCCTTGGGACGAGAGTGTCGAGGAGATGTTCGACCGGGTCCTGGCGCGGGCCCGTGCCATGGCGCGGCCGACCGCACCCACGGGCGAGGAAGAGGACAGCATGGCCACGGCCTCGGTCTTCCGTCGCGACGACGCCACCGGCGCCTCCTCGTAGAACGGTCATGTCGGGTGCCGGCCGGGCCACCTCGCCCACCTCGCCTGAATCCAGAGAACAGGAGCGCGATCCCGGTTGAGCTCGCTCTTCTATGAGGTCATGGCGACCTGGGAACTCGCTGCGGTCGCGGTCACCATCGTCCTGAGTGCGTATCTGATCTCGAACCTCCTGGCCGCGATCTTCCTGCCACCGCCCGAGCGCCGATACGAACGGCATCCACGGTTCCCCATGGTGAGCGTCGTGCTCCCCGTGTACAACGAGCCGGAGGCGATCGTCCGGGCGAGCATCGCGTCCTGGAAGGCGGTCCGCTATCCCGCGTTCGAGATCATCATCGCGGACGACTCGACCGAGCCGCTCGAGCTGAACGACCCGACCATCCGCGTCATCCGGCGGACGAACCGGGAGGGGTTCAAGGGCGGGGCGCTGCGCGCCCTCTTCCCGCAGCTCGACCCTCGCTCCGAGTGGATGGTCGTGTTCGACGCCGACTTCCACGTGGACCCGGACGTTCTCGTCCGGTTCAGCGAGCACTACCGTCCCGGGGTCGGCGCCGTCCAGGGGTTCCAATCGATGGGACGCAACGACCCTCCGAAGTACCTGACCCGCTTCTCGGAATCCTACCACGTGGTGGCCAACACGCTCCTCGCCGGTCGCCACCGGCTCAAGGGGTTCGTCGGGGTCCAGGGCACCGTCGAGGCGTACCGTGTCGAGGCGATCCGGTCGATTGGCGGGGTCGCGCCGATCGCCACCGCGAACGAGGACCTCGACACGACCTTTCGGCTCCGCAAGGCCGGGTGGAAGATCGTCTACGATTCCCGGATCATCGGGCGAGGGGTCGCTCCGGAGACCTACCGGGTATTCTTCATCCAGAACACCCGGTGGACCGCCACGACCGTACGGGAGTACCGTCGGCATTGGGGGTCGTTCCTCCGCAGCCGGAATGTCCCGTGGTTCGAGAAGTTAGACTCGGCACTCTTCCTCTTGACCTGGACCAACTCGCTCGTGGTCACGCCGACACTGGTCTTCCTGCCGTGGGCACTCTTGAGCCTCCACTTGATCCCGCTCTGGCTGTCCGTGCTGATCACGCTCCTTCCGATCTCGCTGTTCACGTTGCCGGTGCTGACCGGGGCCCCGGCCCGACTCGGCCTTATCGGATGGATGGGCTACTACATCCTGCTCGTACCCGGCTACTTCGTGATGTTCCGGGCGACCCTCCTGGGCCTGTTCACCGAGCCCGGATTCGCGCGGACCCTGAAGGAGACCACCCCCCATGCGGCGGCGTCCGCGCTGGGCAAGCCTTCCCCGGCGGCGCGCCGAGCCGTCTCGATTCCGGCGACACCAGCGGGAGGGGCGCTCCAACGCGTAGTGTGCGCGCGCTGCGGAGCTCATCTGAGCCATCGGGAGGTGCTGTTCTACGCGGTAGGCGCCCTCGATGTCCGTGACGTGACCTGCCGAAAGTGCCTCGGGGTCATCGAGCGACCCCAGTTCCGGGGCATTGTCGCCGGTGCGTAGACGGCGCGCTCCGGGGTCCCGGCTCAGAACTTCGGCGGTCGCCGCTCGAGGAACGCCTGGATCCCCTCGCGATAGTCCTTCCCGAAGTAGACGTCCCGACGCAGGCTCTGGAGGTACTCGTAGGTAGCCGGGTTGATCGCCACGGCCTCGCTCAGCACCCGCATCGCCTCCTTGGAGGCGGCGATCGCCGCGGCCGAGCGCGTCAGAATCGTCTTCGCGGTGCCGTAGACCCGCGCTTCGAGCTCCGCCGCCGGGACGATCGCGTTCACGAGGCCGACCCGCTCCGCCCGCGCGGCCGAGATCGGCTCCGCCGTGAAGACCATCTCCTTCACGATCGTCAACGGAAGACGCGACATGAACGTCAGGAACCCACCCGCGTTGTAGGGCAGCCCCAGCTTGGCCGGCGTGAGGGCGAACGCGCACGTCTCGTCCCCGAACACGAGGTCGCAGTTCATCACCAGGTCGCACGCTCCGCCCCAGACCGTCCCGTGGATCATCGCGATCACGGGCGCTGGGAACTCCTTCACCGCGCGCAGCATCCGCTCGAAGGGGTACGTGTACGGCAATGGGTCCACGTCCGACTTCGGCAGTTCGGAAACGTCGACGCCTGCCGACCAGACCTTGTCGTCCCTCGCGGAACGCAGGACGACTGCCCGTGCGCCTTCCGAACGGAACTCGTGGAGGGTGCTGACCACTTCCGCGGTCAACTCGCTCCCCAACGCGTTGCGCTTGTCGTAGTGGTCGAGCGCGATCGTCCCGATATTCCCTTCCAGCTTCTTCTGGACCAGTGTCATGTTCCTTTACTCCTTCGATGGCGGTTCCGCTACCCTAGAACAGTCCCTGCCCGACGGTCTTCCTGAGATCGGCCGTCGGTCGCCCGGACCTACGGGGTCGGCGGCGCTGCCGCGTCGCCGTCCTTCCCCTTAGGCGACCGGCGTCGCCTCGGCCTCTTCGCGGGCTCTGCGGCCGGGGGCGGGGTCTCGGGCGGCGGTGGCGGGGGGACGGTCATCTCCGGGGGCAGTGGGGGCGATTCAGCGGGTGGAGGGGGAGGGGGGTGTGCGGTGGGCAGCACCCTGACCGGTAGGGTCCAGGACGGGGTCGGAGCATGTTCTCTTGCAGGAGGTGCCGGCGGAGGGGCCGGGGGAGTGGCCTCAGGGGGAGGCGGAGGAGGAGGCGGGGGGGTCGGCGGGGCAGGAGCCTCCACAGGCTTCGCCGCGGGGGCGGGAGCCGGGGCAGTCGCGGAGTGGCCGAGATGATGGGCCGGTGACGTCGCCGGACGCGGCGTTATCGGGGTGAACTCTCCCGGTCGCCATGTGTGCGGCATCCGGAGGATCGACGGGTCCTTCAGGAAGAGGTCCGCGTGGCCGCAGGCCCGACAGATTCGGGTTCCGAGCGAGAGCTCCCCCCGGGACCGCAGGGAGAGCGACCCTCCCCCGAGACCACCGGTCTTGAGGTCGTTCGCCCAGACGAAGTCGGTGGCGCCGCAGTTACTGCAAACAGGAGCCAAGAGGTCCACCTTGCGTTCGGCTTCAGGTGGACCACCCGTAAAAACGGTTGCGTAGGTCCTCGGGGCGCTGAAAGGGGCAACGGGGGTACGCCTCTCGGAAGTTCCAAGTACCATTCCGCCCGTTCCCCGTCCGCATGTCATCGCCGCGATTCGCCCGCATCCTGGTCGCGATCGACGGCTCCCCGAACGCCCAGGATGCGCTCGCCACGGCGATCGGCCTCGCGAGCCGGTACGCGGCCGAGCTCACCATCCTCACCATCGCCCCGATCGTCCCGGTCTACCTGCCGTCAACCAGCCCGTACCTCTCGACCCCGGTCTCCGAGAGCCAAGTGACCCAGTACCAGGCGCTCGTCGAGGTGGCGGTGAAGCAGGCCCAGGAGGCAGGGCTCACCGCCGTCACGGGGGTGTGCCGCGAGGGCGTGGTCGTGGACGAGGTCCTTTCGTTTCTCGATACCCACTCGACCGACCTCGTCGTGGTCGGTTCCCGAGGGTTGTCCGCGACCAAGCGGCTCCTGATCGGGAGCATCTCGTCCGCGCTCGTCGCACACGCACCGTGCCCGGTGCTCGTGGTGCGCGCCCGGCCGTCTACGAAGCCCGCTGGGTGATTCTGAGCCGCGTCGGGATGGGCAGTTTGTGCGACGCCTTCCGAAGCGCTTCCTTGGCCGCGTCGAGGTGCGCCTCGGTCGTGTGCACCGTTAGGAGCTCGGTCCCGATGGCCGCGCGCACCGCGTGACCGACGGGCTTGCCGAACGCGCCGCGCATCCCAGCCGAGATACGGTCGGCGCCGGCCCCCATCGCCATCTTGTGCTCGCGCAGGATCTGGTGCGGGAAGCAGCGGACCTTGAGGTGAAACTCGTTCGGCGCGGCCTTCTCGAGGACCCGCACTGCGCTGACGCGCGCCGCCTCGAGGGCGATGTCGCGGACCTGAGCCGCCTCCTCGGTCGCGAGCGTCAGGCTGAACGGGAACTGGGTCCGAAGGTTGCCGGTGTCGAACTGGGTGATCCGGCACGTCGGGATCCCGCCCATGTATTCCTGCCGGGTGTACACCTGCCCCTCGACCTTGCGGTACATGCGGGCAGGCTTTCGTGTCATGGGAGCCGCCGAGACGGGCCTCCCACTAAAAGGCTTGCGGAGCGCGTGCTCCGCTATGGTCTCGAGAGAGGAAGAGAGTCGGGACGAGAACGAACGACCCGCGCCCCGGTCGCCGACGCGTGAATCTCGACCGCACGGACCCCTTCCTGCCGCAGCCACTCGAAGCAAGCCGCTCGCGCCGCGGTCGACCGGGGCTGGGCGAAGAAGCTCTGGCCAAACATCGCCTGGCACGCCGAAGCGCCTCGGCGGCGGAGCGCTGTGACGGTCCGGGTGACCACGGGCGACGCGAGGCCGGCGAGGTCGGTGAACCGCTCGCTGAGCCGGAAGAGACTCGCGGGGGTCGGGTGACGACCGAGCTCTTCCCAGCCGCGGGCCGCGCGGGTGATCCGTCGGAGCGCGGCGGGGTCACGGAGCACAGAAGGAGAAGGAATCGGTCGACCGACGACCCCCACGAGGAGCGCGGGCCCGAACGGTCGATGAACGACGCTTCCGAACGGTGGGACGCCGGCCCGGGTCCGAACCTCGAGCCCACCTCCGAGGATCGCGGCCACGCCGCCGAGGCCCCCCCCTCCGAAAAGGTCCGCGAGATGAGCGACCCGGACGGCGAGCGCGCGAGGATGGCCCGAGAGGGCACCGACGGCGAGGGCGGTCGCGAGCGCGCCGGCAGCGCTCATTCCGAACCCCTGGCCGACCGGTAGCTCGTGCGTGAGCTGCACGGTCAGCGTTCCCGGCTCCTCGGGGGCCATCCGACGGGCCACGTCCTCGGAGATGGGCCACGGTCCGGGTCCGTCACCGAGCAGGTGGACGCGAGAGCGCGGGCCGGGAATGAACCGAGCCTCGGCCCACGCACCGAGTTCGAGGACGACCCCCGCTCCCACCGAACCGCGGCCGCGTGGGTCGCGGTGCGTGAGGTCGGGCCGGAAGACCCCCGTGACGTGGCCGGGGGCGAACGCTCGGACCGAACGGGCGCGCGAGACCGTCATCGACCTCGCCCCGCCGTTTTAGTCACGCGTAGTTATAAGCGGACCCGCTTCTATTGATTGGCACCGCCGTCGTGGCAGGCCAGAGCTGACAACCATGAGCGAACCCGAAGCGTCCACGACCCCGCACGACGCGCTCGACCGGCTCAGCTTCCTCGAGCTTCGGAACTCGCAGCTCGCCGAGGCGATCAAGCGCGTCGAGAGCGAACGCCACTACATGGAGGCGGAGATCCTTCGTCTCCAGCGCGAGGTCAAGCGGCTCAAAACGGAGCTCGACCGCCTGCGCTACCCGCCGCTCATCGTCGGCAGCGTCCGGGACGTGCTCACCGACGGCCGCGTGATCGTGAAGTCGTCCACCGGCCCCGACTTCGTCGTGAACTCCGCCGAGACGGTGGAGCATGGGAAGATCACGGTGGGCAGCCGCGTCGCGCTCAACAAGCAAACCCTCGCCGTGATGGGCATCTTGCCCGCGTCGCTCGACCCGCTCGTGACCGCGAGCGAGATCGTCGACAAGCCGCCCGTGACGTACGAGGACATCGGGGGTCTCTCGGACCAGATCCGGGAGATCCGCGAGGCGGTCGAGTTCCCGCTGCTGCGCGCCGAGCTGTACAAGAAGGTCGGGGTCGACCCGCCGAAGGGGGTGCTGCTGATCGGCTCCCCCGGGACCGGGAAGACGATGATCGCGAAGGCGGTCGCGCACCACACGAACGCCACGTTCATCCGGCTCGTGGGCAGCGAGCTCGTCCAGAAGTACATCGGCGAGGGGGCCCGACTCGTCCGCGAGCTCTTCGAGCTCGCGCGCCAGAAGGCGCCCACGATCATCTTCATCGACGAGGTCGACTCGATCGGCGCGAAGAGGCTCGAAGTCGCGACGAGCGGGGACCGCGAGGTCCAGCGGACGCTGATGCAGCTCCTCGCCGAGATGGACGGCTTCGAGCCGCTCGCGAACGTCAAGATCATCGCGGCGACCAACCGCCCGGACATCCTCGACGATGCGCTCCTTCGGCCGGGACGGTTCGACCGGATCATCGAGATCCCGGTCCCGACGTACGGCGGGCGTGCGGAGATTTTCAAGATCCACACCCGCGGGATGGCGCTCCACGAGCCGATCGACTTCGAGGTGCTCGCCAACCGGTGCGAAGGCGCGACCGGCGCGGACATCCGCGCCATCTGCACGGAGGCCGGCATGTGGGCGATCCGCGAGGAACGGGACAGCGTGACGACGGCGGACTTCGACCGCGCGATCGAGAAGGTCGTCGGCGAGGAAGAGCTCCGCAAAGAGTCGGTCACGATGTTCGCGTGAACGGTCGTCCCCTACCGAGGACCCACGGTTCCGCAGGACCCCGGGCGATGATCATCCCTCGACGGTGAACCGGCCGATAAGCCGGGGCCCCGTTGGGACGGAGAGGTCGACGAGGTAGGCCGGCACCCCCTTGATCCGGGCGATCAGCCGGTCGGCGGTCACGCGCACCGCCCCCGAGCCGAGCCCACCAATCTCGGCGGGAACGACCTGGAGCCCGTGGGAGAGATGGACGGCAGCCCCGGTCGCGGCGTCGCCGCGGTAATACCGGCACTTCTGGAACGGGCCCTTTAGCTCCGTCGACTCGGCCAGCGAGCCCTCGGGCGCGAGGACCTGTCCCCGGGAGAGCTCGTCCGCGTCCACCCCTTTGAGAGCGATCCCGACGCGCTCGCCGCACTCCGCCTCGTGTCGGTCGATGTCGTGGACCTGGATCGAGCGGATGTCGAGGACCTTCGCGGTCGGCCAGAGCCGCAGCCGGTCATGGGCATGCAAGGTTCCGCGTCGCACGACCCCGAGGGCGACCGCGCCCACCCCCTTGACGGGGAAGGCATGGTCGATCGGGACCATCACCGGCCCCTCCGCGAGGGGGGCCTTCCAACCGTCGATGAGCTCCCGCAGCTTCGGGAAGTCGAGGGGAACCCTCGGGGCAGCCTCGAGCCGCCCGCCCTTGAGGGCGCGGGCGAGCTCCGCCTCTCCGACGGCGGGGCCGAGGACGACCGTCGTGGGAGCCTCGGCGAGCTCGACGGTGGCGATCGTCTCGGCGACGGACCGGGTGAGCTCGCTGACGACGAGCAGGCATCGGTCGGCCATGGAGAGCGCGGTGAGGAGCGGGGAGAACTTCTCGGGGAACTGGGTCGGCTCGACCAGGGTGGTCGCGTGACCTTCCGTGACGGAGTTGTAGAGGGCGATGTCCGATTCGGTGCCCTTCTTGCCGAGCTCCTTCGCAATGTTCGGCGCTCCCACCACCGCGACAGTGACACCGGTCGTCACGATGCCCTTCCTCCGGCCTTCGGGGCCGCTACCGCAAGAACGATCTCCCCGCCCTTCGCGTCGACCGTGACCTCGCTGCCGTCCCGGACTTGGCCGGCGAGCAGCTTCGCGGTGAGCGGGTCGACGACCATCCGCTGGATCGTCCGTTTGAGCGGCCGGGCGCCGAACGCGGGGTCGAAGCCGGAAGTGGCGAGCAGGGAGCGAGCCGCGGGAGTGGCCGTCAGGTGGATCCTTCGGTCTTCGAGGCGGGCGGTGACCTGCGCGAGCTGGAGGTCGACGATCTCCTCGATCTCGGGCTCGGTGAGGGCGTGGAAGATCACCACCTCGTCGAGACGGTTCAGGAACTCCGGCCGGAACTGGACCCGGAGGGCCGGTTCGAGAAGCTTGCGTCGCTCCTCGTCGGTGTGCGACTCCGCGATAAGGTCCGAGCCGAGGTTGCTCGTGAGGATGACGAGCGTGTTGCGGAAGTCGACCGTCCGGCCCTGTCCGTCCGTGAGACGACCATCGTCCATCAGCTGCAAAAGGACGTTCACGACGTCGGCGTGGGCCTTCTCGACCTCGTCGAACAGGACCACCGTGTACGGGCGCGACCGCACCGCCTCGGTGAGCTGCCCGCCCTCCTCGTAGCCGACGTAGCCCGGGGGCGCGCCGATCAGCCGGGCGACGGTGTGCTTCTCCATGTACTCGCTCATGTCGACGCGAACGAGCGCCTTCTCGGTGTGGAAGAGGAAGTCGGCGAGCGCCTTTGCGAGCTCGGTCTTCCCGACGCCCGTCGGCCCGATGAACAGGAACGTGCCCATCGGACGGTTCGGGTCGCCGAGGCCCGAGCGCGACCGACGGACCGCCTTCGAGACGGCCGCTACCGCCTCGTCCTGGCCGACGACGCGCTTGCGGAGGGCCTCTTCCATCGTCAAGAGGCGGTCCATCTCGCCCTGGAGGAGGCGCGTCACCGGCACGCCGCTCCATTTCGAGACCACGAGAGCAACGTCGTCCTCGGTCACCTCCTCCCGGAGCATGGTCCCGGTGGCGGCGCCTTCCCCCTCCTTCGTGAGCGCGTCCGTCTGCTTCTGCAGTTCAGGGACCGTCCCGTAGCGGAGGCGCGCGGCGGCTTCGAGGTCGCCCGAGCGCTCGGCCTGCGCTTCCTGCGCCTTCGCGTCGTCGAGCCTCGCACGGAGGGCCCGCAGCTTCTCGACGTGCTCCTTCTCCCGCTTCCAGCGAGCGAGGAGGCCCTTCTCCTTCTCCTTGAGGTTCGCCAGCTCCTTGTCGAGGGCCTTCAGGCGTTCTCGGCTGGACGCGTCCTTCTCGCGGGCGAGCGCGGTCCGTTCGATCTCGAGCTGACGGATGCGGCGGGAGAGCTGGTCGAGCTCGGTCGGCCGCGAGTCGAGCGTGAGCCGGACCATAGACGCCGCCTCGTCGATGGCGTCGATGGCCTTGTCCGGAAGGTGACGGTCCGGGATGTATCGGGCGGAGAGGGTGGCAGCCGCGACCAGCGCGGAGTCGTGGATCCGAACCCCGTGATGGAGCTCGTATCGTTCTCGGAGGCCGCGCAGGATCGAGATCGTGTCTTCGACGTTCGGCTCGGAGACCGGGACGGGCTGGAACCGTCGCTCGAGCGCGGCGTCCTTCTCGATGTACCGCCGGTACTCCTGGGTCGTCGTCGCACCGATGCAGTGGAGCGTGCCGCGCGCGAGCGCCGGCTTGAGGAGGTTCGATGCGTCCATGGCCCCTCCCTCGGTGGCTCCCGCATGGACCAGGGTGTGGAGCTCGTCGATGAACAGGATCACCTGCCCCTCGGACCGTTCGACCTCTTTGAGCACCGCCTTGATCCGCTCTTCGAACTCACCCCGGAACTTCGCGCCGGCAAGAAGGTTGCCAAGGTCGAGGGTGACAATCCTCCGTTCCTTGAGGGACTCCGGGACATCCTTCGTCACGATCCGCTGGGCGAGGCCTTCGACGACCGCGGTCTTCCCGACCCCGGGCTCCCCGATGAGGACCGGGTTGTTCTTGGTCCGACGGGAGAGGATCTGGATCACGCGGCGGATCTCGTCGTCCCGGCCGATCACCGGGTCGAGCTTCCGCTCGCGGGCGAGCGCCGTCAGGTCCTTGCCGTACTTCTCGAGCGCCCGGTACTGGGCCTCCTCCGCGCGGCTCTCCACCGGGTGGTCCGGCCCGCGGACCTCCTGGAGAGCGGCCTCGACCGCTGCCCGACGGACCCCGAACTCCTCGAGGAGCTCACGGGCGGGGGACGCGACCGAGAGCAGGCCGAGCAGGAGCTCGTCGGCGGTCGTGTAGCGGTCCTTTCGCTTCTCGGCCTCGGCTTCGGCGGCGTCGATCACTTTCGAGAGGTCGCGGGAGAGGTATTGGTCGGACGGTGCCACCCGGTCCGCCGTCGGGAGTCCCTTCAAACGCTCCGAGACGCGCGCGGTGAGGCGGTCGACCGGGACCTTGAGTCCCGTCAGGATTGCCGTGGCCGTGCCGTCGGGGGGGTCGAGAAGCGCGGAGAGCAGGTGCTCGGGCTCGACCGCGGGGTGACGAAACTCCGCGGCCCGCTGGAACGCCTTCTCCAGCGCCTCCCGGGCGGCGTCCGTAAGCCGTTCGAGACGCATGGGCTTCGGAGCATCCGAGCGAGGCGATTTAAGGCCACCACCCGTCCCGCGCGCCGTGGCCGAGCTCGCGGTCCGCTGTGCCGGGGTGAATCTCCGCAACCCGTTCCTTCTCGCATCGGGGGTCTGGGGCGAGAGCGGGGAGTCGCTCGCCGGGGCGTGGAATGCCGGAGCCGGCGGCGTCATCACGAAGTCGATCGGCTCCGTTCCGCGGCCGGGGTACCCGAATCCCACCATCGAGACCTACGAGCACTGGGGCCTCCTCAACGCGATGGGACTTCCGAACCCGGGGATCGACGAGTATCCTCGGGAGATCGAGATCGCTCGCAAGGCGGGAGCGACCGTCATCGGCTCCGTCTTCGCCGGGGACCCCGAGGAGTTCGCACGGCTCGCCGTCCGCATGGCGACGACGGGCGTAGTCGCCCTCGAGCTCAACCTGAGCTGCCCCCACGCTCAGGGGTTCGGTACTGAGGTCGGGGGCACCCCCGCGGACGTGGAGAAGGTCGTCCGGGCGGTGACAAGGGCGGTCACGATTCCGGTCATCGCGAAGATCACCCCGAACACGGGCGACCCGGCGGGCCTCGCCCTCGCGGCCGAGCGGGGGGGCGCAGCGGCGGTCAGCGCGATCAACACCCTGCGGGCGATCGCGATCGACGTTCGCCTTCGTCGCCCCGTCCTCTCCCATGGTCTCGGAGGCCTGAGCGGTCCGGCGATCAAACCGGTGGGGCTGGCGTGCGTTTGGCAGATCTTCGAGAAGGTCTCGATCCCGGTGATCGGGGTCGGCGGCATCTCAAACGCCCAGGATGCCCTCGAGTACGTGATGGCCGGGGCTCGCGCGCTCGAGGTCGGAACCCAAGTGACGTTCGACGGGGTCGGGGTGTTCGGCCGCCTCGCCCAGGACCTCTCCCATCTTCTCGACGAGCTCGGGTTTGCCCGCGTCGAGGACGCGGTCGGGGTCGCCCACGGGGCGCATTCGGTCCCGCCGGACTAGGACACCCGTCCCCTCGGCCGACCGAGTCGCTATATCGCCCGGACGCTAGGTTGGGGTCGTGCGCTCGGTCGTGGCGGTGACGGAGAGGGTCGTCGAGACCCCCTCGACGGTGACCCTGCGATTCTCGTATCCCGCGACCGCCGACCCCGGCCAGTTCGTCATGCTCTGGCTGCCGGGGGACGACGAGCTTCCGATGTCCCTTTCCTACTCGGACGGACCCTCGAAGGGAGTCACCATCAAGGCGATCGGGGGCACGACCCGGCGGGCGCAATCGATCCGTTCGGGCGACCGTGTCGGCATCCGCGGACCGTACGGGAATCACCTGGACACCGCTCCGAAGAGGATCTTGGTCGTGGCCGGCGGATCTGGATCGGCGGCCCTCGCGCCCGCCGCGGAGCGGGCCCGGGCGGCCGGGGGCTCCGTGACCGTGGCCCTCGGGGCCACCCAAGCTCCCGAGCTTTTGTTCAAGGAGCGGTTCCGTGCGATGGGCGCGCGGGTCGAGGTCGCCACGGACGACGGGTCGGAGGGCACGAAAGGGTTCGTCACCGTGGTCGCCGAGCGTCTCCTCGCCACTGAGCCGTTCGACGCGGTCTGGACGTGCGGTCCCGAGGTGATGATGAAGAAGGTGATCGTTGCCGCCGAAGGGCGGTCGGTCCCCGTCTTCTGCTCGATGGAACGGCACATGAAGTGCGCCCTCGGGATGTGCGACGCGTGCGCGCTCGGGCCGTACCACGTCTGCGTGGACGGGCCCGTGTTCCCCGCGCAGAGGCTTGCGAACGTCCACGATTTCGGTTCGTTCCACCGCGACTCCTCGGGGCGGCGCGTCCCGCTCTGAGCCCGACCCTCGGGGGTCGGGACGGTTCGTCATGCGCCGGCGCTCGAGCCCCTCCCACAGCCTTTATGCGAAGGGTCCCCTACACGGGCGGGTCGGGGGTTCTGTGAAGGTAATCGTCGTGAGCGGCGGAGTGATTTCCGGTCTCGGCAAGGGGATCACGACCTCCTCGCTCGGCCGCCTTCTCAAGGCCCGCGGCATCTCCGTCACGATCGTCAAGATCGACCCGTACCTCAACGTGGATGCGGGCACGATGAACCCGTACCAGCACGGCGAGGTCTTCGTGCTCGACGACGGCACCGAAGCCGACCTGGACCTCGGGAACTACGAGCGGTTCCTCGGCCAGAACATGGTCGGGACCCACAACCTCACCACCGGGAAGATCTACCGCTCGGTGATCGAGAAGGAGCGTCGGGGCGACTACCTCGGCAACACGGTCCAGATCATTCCGCATGTGACGGGAGAGATCAAGCGGACGATCCGGGAAGTGGCGCAGGCCGCCGGCGCCGAGGTCGTCCTGGTCGAGGTCGGGGGGACGGTCGGCGACATCGAGTCGATGCCCTTCCTCGAGGCGTTGCGCGAGCTCTCGTACGAGCTCGGCGAGGGCCACATGGCGTTCGTCCACACGACGCTCGTTCCCGTCGTGGGACCCGTCGGTGAACCGAAGACGAAGCCGACGCAGCACTCCGTCCGGGAGCTGCGGGCGATCGGGATCCGACCGAACGTCATCATCTGCCGGGGTCCCATGCCCATCACGCCCGACATCAAGGCGAAGATCTCGTTGTTCTGCGACGTCCCGCCCGAGGCGGTGATCTCGGTGCCGGACCAGCCCACGATCTACGAGGTACCGCTCGTCCTCGAGGCGCAGGGGGTCGGTACGCTCCTCACCCGTCTGCTCGGCCTTCCCGAGCGGCCGCCGGACTACACCGCCTGGAAGGAGTTCCTCGCGACGTATCGGCGGTGCGAGGGATCGGTCGAGGTCGCGGTCGTCGGGAAGTACACGGAACTGCGCGACGCCTACCTCTCCCACTCGGAGGCGTTCCATCACTGCCAAGGTTCCCTGGGTGTCGAGATCCGCCTCCAGTGGTACGACTCCGAGGACATCCCGAAGAACCCGTCCCTGCTCGCCCGCCTGCAGCGCTCGGACGCGATCATCGTGCCCGGCGGCTTCGGCTCGCGGGGCGCGGAGGGGAAGATCCGAGCGATCGAGGTGGCCCGGACGGGGGGGATCCCGTACCTGGGCATCTGCTACGGCTTCCAGCTCGCGGCGATCGAGACCGCGCGCAACGTCCTCGGGCTCCCGAAGGCGAACACGACCGAGGTGGATGCGGCGACCCCGGACCCGGTCGTCTGCATCCTCGAGGAGCAAAAGGGGCTCGAGGCCCTCGGCGGCACGATGCGCCTCGGCGCCCAACGCATCATCCTGAACCCCGGCTCCAAGGTCGCTGACCTCTACGGAAAGGGGGAGATCTGGGAGCGCCACCGGCACCGCTACGAGATCAATCCGAAGTACATCGAACCGCTCGCGAGCAAGGGGCTCATAGTCGGCGGGATGAGCGTCGACGGACGGGTCGAGGTCCTCGAGATGCCAAGCCATCCGTTCTTCATCGGGGTCCAATACCACCCCGAGTTCCTTTCCCGTCCCGAAGCGCCCCACCCGCTCTACATGGCGCTGATCCGGGCCGCCATGGCTCGCAAGGAGGTCGCGTCCCCTGTCGCCGTCGCGCCGGCTCTCGCGTGAGCTCAAGGAGCTGGACGGCACCGTCGTCCGGATCGCCGGTCACCTCGAGGACTACCGGGCCCTCGGGGGGGTCGCCTTCGCTCTCGTCCGGGACGGTTCGGGGACGACCCAGGTCACGCTGAAGAAGGGCGTGACCGACGCCGCCCTCTTCGCGCTCTTCTCCGAACTTCCGCGGGAGTCGGTGGTCTCGGTGGAGGGAACCGTCCATCGCTCCGAGCGGGCGAACCGCGGGGTCGAGCTGCTCCCAACGGCGCTCGAAGTCATCGTCCGGGCCGAGGTGCCCCTACCGCTCGGGATCGTTGACAAGGTGGGCGCCGAGCTCGACACCCGGCTCAACCACCGGGTGCTGGACCTTAGGAAACCCGCGGTTCGCGCCGTGTTCGAGCTGCGCTCGAGCCTGCTCGCGGGATTCCGGGACGCGTTCATCCGCCGGGGATTCCTCGAGGTCGACACCCCAAAGCTCCTGCGCCAGGGCGCGGAAGGCGGCGCGACCCTCTTCGCGGTCGACTACTTCGACGGGCGGGCCTACCTCGCCCAGAGCCCACAGCTGTACAAGCAAATGCTCATCGGCGCCGGTTTCGAGCGGGTCTTCGAGATCGCCCCCGCGTTCCGGGCCGAGCCGTCCGACACCGTCCGCCACATCACCGAGTTCTCGAGCCTGGACGCGGAGATAGGGTTCATCGACTCCGTGGAGGACGTTCGAAGCGCTCTCGAGGGGATCGTGACCGACGCGCTCGTCACGACGAAGAAGGACCTCGCGGGCCGGGGGAACCCGCTCGCGGAGCGCATCCCCGAACCCAAGACCCCGTTCCCGAGGATCCCGTTTGAAAAGTGCATGGAGTGGCTCGGCCGTCCGGGCTCCGAGGAAGACCTCGGCACCGAGGACGAGAAGGCGATCGGCGAGCACGTCGACCGGGAGCTCGGCGCCCCCCTCTACTTCATCACCGACTTCCCGACGGCGATCAAGACCGGGACGTTCTACGCCCAGCGGCAGGACGCGAACCCGCGGCTCACGTACTACTTCGACCTCGACTTCCGCGGGCTCGAGATCGCGAGCGGCGGCGCTCGCGAGCACCGGCTCGCGCCGCTGAAGGCGAACATCGCCAGCGCCGGGCTCGACCCGGAGAAGTTCTCGGGGTACCTCGAGGCGTTCCGGTTCGGGATGCCTCCCCACGGCGGCTGGGGGCTTGGCATCGACCGGGTGGTGCAGGTGCTCGCGGGGCTCTCCAATATACGGGAAGCCCGCCTATTCCCCCGCGACCGCTACCGCCTCGACCCGTAGCGGAGGAAGTTCGTCCGATGGTCGCTGTCAAGAGGACCCTCCCCGCGCCGCCCGAGCTCCAGAGCCGTTGGGGCTCCGTGCTCGAGGAGGCCGGGTTCCGGCCCCGGATCCTCCACCTCCACGACCGATACCCCGAGGAGCGCTCGCTCGAGGTTCCGTTCGGGACCTTGGACGGCGCCGACACCCCGCTCGCGGACCTGCTCCTCGAGCGGCCCGAGGAGGTCATCGGCGCGGGGATCCGCGCGATGAAAGAGCTTCTCCCGGTCGCCGGGCCCGAGGCCGAGGACCTCCGGCTGCGGGTCATCGGCCTCCCCGCGACCGCGCACCGGACCATCCGGGCGATCCGGGAGTCCGACCTCAACCGGTTCGTCGCCCTCGACGGGATCGTGCGACGCGTCTCCGAGGTGCGGCCTCAGATCCGGGACGCGGTCTTCGAGTGCGTCGCGTGCCGGACGAAGTTCCACGAGCGTCAGGACGAGACGTCCCTCATCTTTCGCGAGCCCCTCGAGTGCCCCGAGGCTCAGGGCGGCTGCGGGAAGACCCAGGGCCGGACCCGGTTCCGGCTCGTCGCCGAAGAATCGAGCTACGTGGACGCCCAGCGGATCGAGATCCAGGAGCATCCTGAGACGCTCCGGCACGGGGCCCACCCGCAGGGGCTCTCGGTGCTGCTCACGGAGGACCTCACGGGGAAGGTGCTGCCGGGTAACCGGATCGTCCTCAACGGGGTCTTGAAGAGCTTCCAGCGGGCGACCGCCTCGCGGGGCGGGGTCATCCGGAACACCACGTTCGACCTGATGGTCCTCGGCAACTCCTTCGAATCGAAGACCCGCGAGTACGAGGAGATTGAGATGACGCCGGAGGACGTCCGGCTCATCGAGCAGTTCCGCGGCGACCCCACGGTCGTCGACAAGATCGTCCTCTCCCTCGCGCCGACCATCAAGGGGATGGAGGAGGAGAAGGAGGCGATCGCGCTCCAGCTCTTCGGCGGGGTCGAGAAGAAGCACGCGGACGGGGTCCGCGTGCGCGGCGACATCCATGTGCTCCTGGTCGGTGATCCCGGTACCGCGAAGAGCCAGCTCCTCCGATACATCTCGGAAGTGGCCCCCCGGGGGATCTACACCTCAGGGAAGGGCGCGACCGCCGCCGGGCTCACCGCCGCCGCTGTGAAGGACGATTTCGCAGGCGGTCGCTGGGTGCTCGAAGCCGGCATGCTGGTCCTCGCCGACGGCGGGATGGCGATGATCGACGAGCTCGACAAGATGAGCCCCGAGGACCGCTCGGCGATGCACGAGACGCTCGAGCAGGGCACCGTGTCGATCGCCAAGGCCGGGATCACCTCGACCCTCAACGCCCGCTGTCCCGTGCTTGCCGCGGCGAACCCGAAGTGGGGCCGGTTCACGAACGACCGGACGATCGCCGAGCAGCTCGACCTCCCCCCGACGCTCCTCTCCCGGTTTGACGTCATCTTCTCGATCCGGGACGTCCCCGACCAGAAGAAGGACCGTCTCCTCGCGAACAAGATCCTCGCCTCCCACCGGGAGGTCGAGCACCCGGGCGCCTACGCCGAGTTCGCGGGACCAGGAGGCTCCCCGTTCCCCCCCGAGCTCTTGAAGAAATACATCGCGTTCGCGCGCCGTACGGTCCGACCGACCCTGAGCCAGGCCTCGCTGGACGCGATCGAGAACTACTACGTCGAGGTCCGTCGTCAGGGCGAGGAGCCGAACGCCCCCGTGCCGATCACGGCGCGTCAGCTCGAGGCGCTCGTCCGGTTGAGCGAGGCGGCGGCCCGAGCCCGCCTCTCGAGCGAGGTGGGCATCGAGGACGCGGAACGAGCGATCCACGTCATGCAGAGCTTCTTGAAGCGCGTCTCGATGACGGAGGAGGGGAAGCTCGACATCGACCTCACCCAGACCGGCGTGAGCCACAGCCAGCGCGAGCGGATGGACATCGCGATGCGGATCATGCGCGACCTCCAGGAGCAGCCGGGCGGGACGTTCACGATCGAGCAGTACCACGAGGCGGCCGAGAAGGCGCGGATTTCGATGGCGCACGCGGACTCGATCCTCCAGACGATGCGCAACCAGGGCGAGATCATCGAGCCGCGGCCGAACCAGTACCAGCTCGTCCGCTTCTAAGGGGACGCGGGCCGGTCCCCTCTTTATCTCCTCCCGGTCCTGCGGGAACGAACGCCGGGGGCCAAGCCATGGACGACGGGGTGGTGATGCGGGTCCATCGGGTCCGATCCGAGTTCGTGGTCGCTGCCTGCGACGCGGACCTTCTTGGCCGGGACCTCCCGGTAGGCGATAAGGGGCGCACGGTCAAGGTCTCGGCCCAGTTCTACGGGGAGCGGCGCGTCTCGCGAGAGGAGCTCATCTGGGCCCTTCAGCGCGCCACGATCGCGAACCTGCTCGGCGAGCGGGTCCTCAAGTTGGCGGCGGAGGGCGGCTTCGTCTCCGCCGATGGGGTCGGGACCCTCGGCGGGGTCCCGCACGCCGAGATCATCGCGATGAGCGGGTAGGGACGGCCCCCCAAGAGCCGACCGCGAACCTTACGTGGACAGGTGGTACTTCTTCTCCTCCACGGACCCGGATCATGAGCGAAGGGGAGTTCTGTGTCGTCTGCGGTGCGACGGGCCGGCCGCTCGTCGACGGGGTCTGCGCCGAGTGCGCCGCCGACCGCACCACCCTCCTATCCGCCCCCAAGCGGGTCGAGGTGACCGTCTGTCCGACCTGCGGCGCCCGGAGGCGTGGCGCGCACTGGGAGCGGCCCGGGTCGAGCCCCGTCCTGACCGGGGAGGACCTCACGCCGTTCCTCGAGGTCCACGACGAGGTGGGGGTCCGGCGGGTCCAGTGGGAAGAGACCTTGGTCACGGCCACCGTTCGCGAGTTCATCGGACGAGCCCGGGTGCGCTTCCGCGGGATCGAACGGGACGTCGAGGTCCCTTTCTCCGTGCGGACCGTCCACACGACCTGCCCGGAGTGCAGCCGCAAGAGCGGCAAGTACTACACCGCGACCATCCAGTTGCGCGGGCCCGCCGACGGGCCTAGCGAGAAGCCGATCGCCCTCCGGGCGCGGCTCGCCGAGGAATGGACCCGTCTCGTCCGGGAGATGCGTCCGGACTGGCGGGCGGCGGTCTCCTGGCGCGAAGAGCTCCCCGAGGGATGGAACTGCTTCTTCACCGACACGCTCGCGGCCCGGGCCGTCGCCAAGCTCGCCAAGCAGCGATTCGGGGCGTCCCTCAAGGAGTCCTCGAGCCTGGTCGGCCGCAAGAACGGCCAGGACCTCTACCGGGTCACCTTCTGCCTGCGGTTCCCGCGTCGCCCCTCCGACGGACCGGGCGGGGCCGCCTCGAAGGACGTCGGCGACGGCGTGGAACAATAGCCTTAAGAAGCAACCCCTCAGTCGAGGCTCTCGGTAGCGGGGGCACTCCTCCATGAGCAAAAGCGGCATTCTCCGGCGACACCACGGGTCCGATACACTGGAAGAAGGGACGTTCCTTGACCTCGGCGCGATGAGCTTCGAGGACGA
>Ga0209039_10000896_pt1 | contig 28728 bp, 21 predicted proteins | sample BogFormECP12_OM1_FD_188238 | JGI IMG/M metagenome (GOLD analysis project Ga0209039, IMG submission 188238) | Bog forest soil microbial communities from Calvert Island, British Columbia, Canada - ECP12_OM1 (SPAdes) (version 2) | ecosystem: Environmental > Aquatic > Freshwater > Wetlands > Bog ... | reverse complement strand
TTGCGAGACCCGCGGGGTGACGGCCCGCTCGATGAGGGCGTCCCGATCGATGCATCGATAGCCGAGTTTCGCACTCAAACTTTCGGCGAACATTTTGCCGCCGGTCAGGGTGCCTCTGGAAATGGTGATGATGGACATGGGATCCTCCTTGTCCTCTTTCCCGGATGAAGCTCTGTCTAGCGCCTCTTGCTTGCCGTGGCTTTCTTGATTACCGGGGCCGCCTTCTTGGCGTCGTCCTCAGTCTCGAAGCCCATCACCACGGAATACTTTCGGCCGACGACTTGAGCGACAAAGAAGGCGAAGTTGATGCCGGCGCCGGCCACCGCTTGGGCGGTGGCGTGTCCCAATCCGGGTTTGTCGTCGCCTTCCACCAGCAGCGTCGGAATGGTCGAAGGGGTCAGGCCCGCTGCCTGCGCGGCGGCAACCATCTTCTTGCCCGCGATCGGACAGAGTTCGATAGCCGCCTTCCCTCCGCTTGCGTGAATACGATAGCCCATCAGCACCTTGAGGTCCGCACCCGCCTTGGCAAGCGGTCCGACTATGTTGGCAAGCGTTCCCGGCTGGTTGTCGACCTCTGCTCGCCACAAGGTGATCTTCTTTACTGTGACTGGCATGATAAGTTCCTCCAATGACTCGGTAACTCTCCTCAAACCGTCCTGGCCGGCGCGGGCGTAATGTTGGTCAGCGGCTTCCCCTGGCCCGGCCCGCGCAACTTCGAGCATGGCTTCTTCTTACGAGCCAGGTGCAGGTAGTCCAGCACCAACTGGCGCTTCAGATACTGGATGGCCCTGGCCGGATCCACACCCTTGGGACACACCCGCGAGCATTCGCCCGCGTAGTGGCAGCCGAAAGCGCCGTGCGAGGCGCCCGCCACCTGGTTGCGGGCGCTGCGGCCGTCGTCGCGCGTATCCGCGTTATAGCGCCGCGCCGCCGCCAAAGGCATGGGACCCAGATATCGCGTGTCGGTGGCCAAGGTGGGGCAGGCGGCCATGCAGCAGGCGCACTTGATGCAGTACGTGAACTGGAGGTAGGCGCCGAGTTCCTCGGGAGACTGGTAGAACTCCCCCGCCGGGTCGTCGATTTCGGCCTGGTCCGCGCGCACAATGTGGGGCTTCAGCGCAACGTGTTTCTCGAACATGGTCGACAGGTCGGGGACCAGGTCGCGGATGATGTCGAAATTGGGCAGCGGCGCGACCGTCAGATCGGTGGTGGCGATGTGCAGGATCTGGGTGTTGCAGGCCAGCGTCGGCCGCCCGTTGAGAAGCATGCCGCAGGAGCCGCACACACCCATGCGGCAGGAATAGCGCCAGGCCAGCGATGGGTCCAGGTTCTCCTTGATGTAGTGCAGGCCGTCGAGCACCGTCATGCCTTCGCGCACCGGCACCGGGTAGGTCTTGACGTACGGCGCCGGGTCGCATTCGGGATTGAATCGTGTGACGTGGAAACTGATCTCTGCCGGCATGGTTACCCCCTTGCTCCCGCCGCGATGGCGATGGCGTGCGTGGCGAACGCCGCCCAGACGCCCAGGCCGAACAGTCCCAGGCCCGCGATCAAAAGAACGATGCTGACTGCCTTCTCGACGCCCGGCTTCAGCGTCAGCTCGAACAGAATGGTCCGCAGGCCGTATAGCCCGTGGTACAGCGCCACCCCAAGCAGCAGGATATAAGTCGTCATGAAGAACAAGCTGCCATCCCGATACAGGCTGTTTTCCTTCGAGGTGGCTTCGCCGGCGTGCGGGGCGAACAGATGGGTGATGCCGCCCACGTGCATGATCAGCATGTGGAGGCCGAGCAGGAAGAGAATCGCCACTCCCGCCGCCATGTGCCAGGTCCAGTATTTCGTTTCGCGCATCTCGCCTCCTACTTTCCCAGGCCCAGGAAACTATAGCCGCCGGCCGCCAGGAAGATCGCCGCCAGGATCATCATGGCGATGAGCAGGGGCCGCTGGACGTTGTTCGACGTCTTGTAAGGATAGATCGGTTCAATGGGCTTGCCGACCGCAAATCCGAGTTCCACCAGCACCAGGCGGATGCCGTTGGCGGCGTGGTAGGCAAAGGCCGCGAAGACCAAAAACTCCCCGAATTTGAACATGGGCTGGTGGAAGAATCCACCTTCGACCCACAGGTATATGCCGCGGGCGCGCAGGCTCGTGACCACAATGTGCATCAGAAAGTAGAGCAGAATGCCCAGGCCGCTGAGACGATGCAGAATGTAGGCGTAGCGCTCCGCGCCCCAACGCCCGCCTCCCAGCCATCCCCACAGCCCGAGCCGATTATCGTGTCTCTTGATTTCGGCCATCCCCGCCTCCTTCCATCAATACTTTCGCTCCACCGGTTTCCAGGTGGTGATTGCGACCGGCTTCGATTCCAGCCTCGGCGTGCCGCCCGTGTAGTAAACCATCGAGTGGCCCAGGAACTTTGCGTCGTCGCGCACCGGGCAATCCGTGCGCGAATGCGCTCCGCGGGATTCCTGGCGGGCCAGGCCGGCGAAGAGCAAAGCGTCGGCCAGCTCGAGCATGTTTTCGGTCTCCAACGTTTGAATCAGGTTGGAGTTGTAAATGCGGCTCTTGTCCCGAACGGCGATATTGCGGAAGCGCCGCCGCAACTCGGCGATTTTGTCCAGACCCTCCTGCATCGACTGGCCGGTGCGATAGACGCCCGCGTGCCGGTCCATCAAGGTCCGCAGCTCGCGGCGGATGTGGGCTGGATTCTCGGTTCCGTTCTGCTGTAGCAGGCCGTCGTAGATGCGCTTCTCTTCTTCCCGCGCCTTGGCTTCCGGCGGCGCGTCGAGCCGGGCGCCGTTCCCCAGGTACTTGGAGATCTCACGGCCGGTGATGCCGCCCCAGACGAGGCACTCGGCGGTGGAGTTACAGCCCAGCCGGTTGGCGCCGTGCATGGAGTGGCAGGCCACCTCGCCCGCGGCCCAGACATTCTCCACCTTCGTGCGGCCGTCGATGTCGGCCTCGATGCCGCCCATGGAGTAGTGCGCCACGGGCCGGATGGGAATCGCCTCCTTGATGGGGTCGATTCCCAGAAACTTCATGCACACTTCGCGGATGAGGGGCAGGCGCGTGTTGATCCGATCGGCGCCCAGGTGAGTCAAATCGAGCTGGATGTAATCGAGGCCCTCCGGCCCAGGGAAGCCGCGGCCCTCGAGGATCTCCGTCATCTCCGAACGGGACACGATATCGCGGGGCGCCAACTCCATCATCTTGGGCGCATACTTCTCCATGAAGCGCTCGCCCCGGTTGTTGCGCAGGTATCCGCCTTCCCCCCGGCAGCCTTCGGTCATGAGGATGCCCGAGGGCACCAGCCCGGTGGGGTGAAACTGCAGGAACTCCGGGTCTTCCAGGGCCAGACCGGCGCGGTACGCGATGGCCTGTCCATCGCCCGTCACGGTCTGAGAGTAGGTGGTGAATCCATAGAGGTTCCCCAACCCGCCGGAAGCAATCAGGAGGGCCTTGCCGCGCAGAACGAAGAACTCGCCGGTGGGCGCATCGATGAGCGTCAGGCCGGCAAACCGGCCGTTTTCCAGCAGCAGCGAAGTGACGAAGCACTCATCGTAGCGTTTGAAGTTGTTGTACTGGACGAGGGTATCGTAGAGGGCCTGCATCTCAAAGAAGCCGGTCTTGTCGGCCGCCATGCAGGCGCGCGGGAAGGAATGCCCGCCAAAAGGCCTCTGCATGATCCGGCCGTCGTCGCGCCGCGACCACGGGACTCCCCGGTGCTCCAGGAGGCGGATCTCATCGGGCGAGGCGTTCACAAATCGATCCACCACGTCCTGGTCGGCCAGGAAATCGGACCCTTTCACGGTGTCCCAGGCGTGCAACTCGAAGCTGTCGCCTTCCTCGGGGCGCATCACCGCGGCGGTGCCGCCTTCCGCGCACACCGAATGCGACCGCATGACCTGCACTTTGGACACGATGGCGATATCGGCCGTACCCCGTGTCCGGATGCAGATCTCCCCGGCGGCGCGCAGGCCGGCCAGTCCGGTTCCCAGGATCACCACATCATGGGCTGTCTGCTGCATTTCTCACTCCTTCGCGCTCGACTGTAACCCGAATGTTTAAAATAGTGCAAATCGCGGTGGAAGTCCACCAGGGCGTCCACTTCGGCCTACCGGCCTAGTAACTTTCGTAAACTGCAATAGCCCTTAAGAGGTTAACTTCAAGGGACTTGTCTGTGCCGTACAACACTGTTTAGGATAGCCCCATGACGCAGCTTTTGAAAGATTTCAGGGCCGACGATAGCGGCCAGGATCTCATCGAATATTCGCTGATAATGGCCTTTGTGGCCCTGGCCTCGGCGGCGCTTTTCCTGGGGGCCGGCGGTAGCATCGCCGGCATCTGGAGCACGTCGAACAGCCAGTTGGTTGCGGCCAACAGTCAGGCTTCGTAAGGGCTTATTGGGACGACGCCGGCGCCTGAAACTTCGAACCCCGCGGCCTCTCCGGTGGCGGTGTCGTAGACCATGAACGTCGACGCCGCGTCCGTTTTGCGGCCCGGCTGAGAAGGCCGCGCCCATGATCGAACCGGGATTGATGGCCAGCGTCCGGCATCGGCCACCGCCTCGAGCGCGGCCGCCAGATTCCAGACGTTGTCGTGAATATCCGATAAGACTGCGATTCGCATTGCCGCTACTGAATCAGCCGCACGACGATGGTGACGTCGGCGGTCACCTTGACTGTGCCGGTCTGGATGGGCGTGGAGGAGGCCGCGCTGACGCCGGGCACAGCGTACGGCGTCACGGAGGCGCCTTCCTGGGCGGAGATGACCGATCCGGTCGTGGCGCCTAATCCGGCGGCGATGGCGCTGGCGTGGGCCTGGGCCTGCTTGGCCGCCTGGCCCAGCGCCTGCTGCATGACGGGCTCGGAATTCTGAAGGCCGAAATTCAGGTTGCCAACGCTGTTCGCGCCGGCCTGGTTGGCGGTATCGATCAGCTTCCCGATGAGCGAGAGATCGGTGGAGGTGACCTCGACGGTGTTGCTGGCCGTGTAACCGATAATCAGGGAAGTCTGCCCCTGAGTGGTGCTGTAACGCGGCGATACGGAGTAGCTGACGGTCTGGATGGTCCCGGCCGTGCCCAGCACCCCTTTGAGTGCGTTGAGCACGGTGGTGGTCAGGGTGGCATTCTGCTGCCCCGCGTCCTGGGCGGTGGCCGCCTGTGTCACCACTCCCACGTCGAGTTGGGCCTGGTCCGGGGGGACGGAAATCGTAGCGCTGCCAATCGCCTGGACAGTGCCCTGCGAAATTGTCATTTGCGCGGCGGCCGCGAGCGGCAGGCAGACAAGAAGTGCGAGAAACCTGGGCATGACGTACATCTCCATACTTCAGTGTAGTCTCCAAACGGCGCGTGGCGTGTAGGTTTACGTACTTTTACCGGCGGCCCCACAACTCCATCTGGGCAAGTTCAGAGACCTGCTGGAAGCCACGGCCAAGAGTCCGGTCATGCTGTTCTACCTGGACAACTGGCAGTCCGCCGGCCCTGGCAACGGGGCGCGCCGCGGCTTGAACGAAAACTACGGCCGCGAGCTGCTGGAATTGCATACCCTCGGCGTGGACGGCGGCTATACCCAGAAAGACGTCACCGAAGTGGCGCGCTGCTTCACTGGCTGGACCATCAACCAGCCGCAGCGCGGGGGCAGGTTCGTGTTCAACGCGCGGCTGCACGATAAAGGCGAGAAAGTGGTGCTGGGGGTGAGGATTCCGGCCGGCGGCGGCATCGAGGACGGCGAAAAGGTGCTGGACATACTGGCGCATCACCCTTCCACGGCGCGCTTCATATCGAAGAAGCTGGCCATGCGCTTCGTGGCCGACGATCCGCCCGCCACGCTGGCGGACCGTATGGCGCGGACCTTTCTTAAGACCGATGGCGATCTGCGCGAGGTGATGCGAACCATGATCGGCTCGAAAGAGTTCTGGTCGGTGGGCGCCTACCGCTCGAAGATGAAATCGCCGCTGGAGATGGTGGCGAGCGCGGTGCGCGCGGTGAATGGCGACGTGGATTTCGCCATCGCGCTGGCCAACCAGGTGGCGCAGCTCGGCGAGCCGCTGTACCGCAAGCAGGAACCTACCGGTTACTCCAACTCCAGCAGGGAGTGGGTGAATTCGGCCGGCCTGCTGGCGCGCATGAATTTTGCCCTGCAACTGCTTCGGAGGGCCAGCTTGCCAACCTGTTGCGCGAATATGGACAGGCACTGAGCGCCTTCTGGCAAGACATGGGCGACCGCATGGAGGACGTGATACTGGTGACCATGTCGGAGTTCGGGCGCACGGCGCGCGAGAACGGCAACCGCGGCACCGATCATGGCCACGCCAACTGCATGTTCGTAATGGGCGGCGCGGTGAAGGGCGGCCAGGTATACGGCCAGTGGCCCGGCCTCGAAAAGGAGCAGCTTTACGAAGGCCGCGACCTGGCGCTCACCACGGATTTCCGCGACGTGCTGGGCGAACTGGTGGCGCGCCACATGGGCAACCCGTCGTTGCAAGGCATTTTTCCGGGGTATGAGCCGAGGTTTCTGGGGCTGTTGTAACGCTAGCGAGCGTTCACCATATGCCCATTCTCGTCCAGGTGCGGATACGGGCCGCCGGTGCGGAATTCGTCGAGAATGTACTTGTCAAATTGCGGGGTGGGCTCGAAGTACCCCGGCACCCGAAGGTGCGCGCGGCACGCTTCTTCGTTGAGCTCGACGCCGATTCCCGGAGTATCGGGCACCTGAATGTAACCGTTCTGGATGATCGGCTTGGCCGGCCCGGTCACCAGGTCGCCCCACCACGGAATGTCGACCGCGTGGTTCTCCATCGCCACGAAATCCTTGAGGGTGGAAATCATGTGTACGGATGCCATGCAGCCCACCGGCGAGCCGGCGAAGTGGACGACAGTCTGGATTCCGTACATCGTGGCAAATTCCGAAATCCGCTTGCTTTCGCGGATGGCGCCCGACGATAGCGGGTCGATATGGATCATATCCACGGCGTTGTTCTCGATCAGGGGACGGAACCCTTCCTCCAGGCCAAACAGGCTCTCGCCGGTGTTGATGGGCGTGACGGTGGCTTCCTTGATTTCCCTGTAGGCGCGCCAGTTCTTGGGAGCGTCCCCGGAACCGAGCGTGCCCACCTGGAGCAGATCCTCGGCCCAGGCCAGCTCGTACTGCTCGAAAAAGCGGGCGTGGCGGATGGCGTCGTTGACATCCAGAGGGCCGAAGTGGTCGGCGGCCAGTGGCTGGTCCCAACCGATGGTGTCGCGCACGGCCTGAATATGCTCGCCGTACATTTCGAGGCCCTTGGCGGTAGCAACGCCGCGGGTGTTCAGCCCTCCCGGCCGGTTGCGGATCATCGAGGGCATGATGTCCATCTTGAAAAAAGTGAACCCCATCTTCTTGCGGGCGGCCATGCGAGCAGCGTAGATTTTGGGATCGCTCGACTCCGTGGTGTCGCAGTAACAGCGAACGCGGTTGCGGTATTGGGAGCCGATCAGCCGCCAGGCCGGCACGCCGTATACCTTCCCCGCGATATCGTGCAAGGCGATGTCCAGGGCGCTATAGCCGCCGCCGAAGCGGCGCTGGTTGGTGAAGTTGCGAACGCTATCGAGGATGGGCTCGATGTTCAAAGGGTTCCGGCCCATGATATGCGGCTTGAGCACCAGCGCCATGCCTTCGTTGCCCGCGTCCCGGACTTCGCCGAGGCCGTAGACGCCCTGGTTGGTGTCGATGCGGATGATCGGATAGTCGTAGTTGGATGCGATCCGGATGGCCCGCATGTCGGTGATCCGCAACTGGCTGGGCGCGGAGTTCCGATTGACGCCGCCAGGTTGCGGCGACTGCGCGGCGGCCAGAGCGGCCGTGCCTGCGACCGCCCCCAACATGTTCCGCCGCGTGGGACCCGTCTTAGAATTCGACATAGATGTTCTCCTTTGCGTCAACGTTATCGGGCGGCGCTCCGCATGTCAAATGGGAAGGGCGCGTGGCGCGCCAGGCTGGCCCACGCTATAATTCTCTCAGTGCCTGCGGATGTGGCGAAATTGGCAGACGCGCTGGATTTAGGTTCCAGTTCCCGCAAGGGAGTGTAGGTTCAAGTCCTATCATCCGCACCATCGAACCCTGGAATCGGCCTCTCCCGGCTGTCGCCTTCCCATTCCGCGCTTTCCTCGCCCTGGTCGGACAGATGAACCCATAAGCGCCCATCCTGGACTCCGAAGTTCAGATGGAAATATTTTCCACCGGCTTCGAGACCCATCCACCAGTGGTCGTGAGCCATCTGCTCCAGATGAACGAAAGCGCCACAGGCCACAATTTCGTCAAGTGCGGGCCGTCCATCCGGCAACTGACCCTGGGTCCGAATTTCCAACGAACTGCCGTCCTTCTCCCAAATCATGTTCTCATCATAGAAGAACCGCTGGATCGGTGAACCGCAGACACGTTGGGGACGATCCAATGGGCAGGCAGGCTCATGCGAATCGTCCGATTCCTTCCCGCGGTGTTGGCGGCGGTTACCGATGTCGTGACTGGTGTAATGGTCTGGACTAACCAACCGGACTATCCCGGCAGGTTCATCGTGTTTCAAATCGCGATGCTAGGGGCGGCTCTGTCGGCGGCAAATCCAAGGATGTGGGTACGGCTCGTGGGGTTGCTGATACTGCTGGCCGGGGTGCTGATCTCCGGGGCGTCGGTAGGGTGGTTTTACGTTCCGACTGTGTTGGCCGCCGGGTGCGTCATGGTGAGACCTACAGCCCCTCGCGTTTCTTCTCGTAGGCCGTGAACTGGCGGCGGTATTTCTCGAAGCCTTGGCGGCCCATCAGGCCGTAGGTGAACCGCTTGCCCAACTCGACGCCTTCCTGGTCGAAGGCGTTGATGCCGAGCAGCTCGCCCATGAAGGCCGTCTGAAACTCCATCATCTGCAGAAACGCGCCGAGGTGCTCTTGGTCCACGCGGTCGAGCGTGATGGCGCAATTGGGGCGGCCGTTCTCCACCAGGGCGGCGGCGGTGGAGCGGCGCTCGGCATGGATCAACTCCGCCAGCGACCGCCCGGCCAGCGCGTCGAAGGCGGGCAGGTTGAAGCGGCGCTTGGGAATTCTGCCGGCTGAGGAGAATTTCGCCACGGCCCAGAAGGTGAAGACCTTGTCGTTGGGGCCTTCGATGTACAACTGCACTTGCGAGTGCTGATCGGTGGTGCCGAGGGCGGCCACCGGGGTCTGGCCGGTATGGACCAGCTCGCCCGCGCGGTTGCGCGCCTTGCCCAGCGACTCGGCCCAAAGCTGGCGGAACCAGAAGGCCGCGCCCCACAAACGATTGGAGTAAGGGAACGCCACCTGGATGGGCTTCGCTTTGCGGGTCCAGATGAGCCAGTGGCAGAGCGCCGCGCGCAGCGCGATATTTTCGCCGAGGTCCGGCTGCCAGCAGAGGTGCGTCATGCGCCTGGCGCCGCGCGCGAGCTTGCGAATGTCGATGCCGATGAGCGCTGCGGGCACCAGTCCGACGGGGGACAGCACGCTGAAACGGCCGCCCACGTTTTCGGGAATGCCGAAGACCGAGTAGCCTTCGGCCTGCGAGAGCGCAAACAGGTCGCCTTTGCCCTCGGTGGTGACGGCCACAACACGTTGCGCGGCTTTGCGCGGGCCGAGCGCCTGCTCGAGCCAATCGCGCACAATCAGAAACGTGGCCACGGTTTCGGCGGTGCCGCCCGATTTCGCGATGACCACCACCAGCGTCCGGCGCGGGTCCATGGAAGCCAGCGCGGCTTCGGTGAACGAGGGATCCACGTTATCGAGAATCACCAGCCGCGGGTGCTCCGGGGTGAAGGCGCCCTGCACGGGATGGGGGCCGCGAATGCCGCAGTCGAGGGCCCATGCGCCCAGCGCACTGCCGCCGATCCCGACCACGCACACGGTGTCGAAACTGCCGCGCGCTTGCTCCGCGTACCGGCCGATGGTTTGGATGACGCGCGCCTGGAAAGGGAGGTGCGCAAACCCGTAGCGGCCTTCATCGCTTTGCCGGCGGAAAGACTGCAGGGCCTTCAGAGCCTTCCCTTTGGAGCGCTCGATTTCGGAGCGGCCGATACCGTTGGCTTTGCCAACCATGTCGGCCAGCAGGTTCTTCTCGTCGAATTGAATGTTCATTTTCGCAGGACTCCAGTGCGGCGCGCGCGTGGCGCGAATAATTTCAGTTTACCGCCGGCGGAAAACGTGCGAATCGGATTCGCGGGGCGTCGGAAAGGTGCCGGAAATGTGGTCCGTCCAGGTAAGCCCCTCTTCGTCGGCCAGGCACCACAACAGGCCAACCACCGTCGAGATGCTCAGGCACGCGCCCGCAAAGCGGAGCAAGCGCTGCCCAAGGTCCGGCGGGAAACCGTCGAAGGTCAGAACCTGCAGACGCGTGCAGCGCATCCCGGCGGTTTCCGTGCCGGCGATGGCGAACCACAGGCCGTAGGTGAAGCCCACCAGCAGCAGCGCGCCGCCAAAGAGCAGCAGATTGGGTCTGCTCAACACAAAAGCGCAGCGCCACAACCAGAACATCCCCAGGAACATGCCGTACGCGATGAGGACCATGGCCCAGTCGATGGCGGCGGCCAGGGCGCGGTGCAGGGCCAACGGCGGCAATGCCTCGCAGCAAATGACCGGTTCCACCGTGTTACTCAAGGTCCGCGGCTGCGCCGGAATGGCCGGGAGAAGGTCCAGCTTGCCTTGGCTGGCCGGCACGCGCAGAGCCCGGTGAGCCGCCGGCTTCGACACCGGCTTCGAGGCGCTCACGGGTTTGGGAGACGGTTTCGGCGGGGCGCCCGGTGAAGGAGCGAAGGAATCGAAAGGAATCACGTTGGAAGCCGATCTTTCCTGAAACAAGGAACCCTGCATCGCGCGCTCGATGTCGGGTTTCCGGTCCGCGGCACGCCTGCGTGGCGAAGGCTCCGGCGGGTCGCTGTTGGCCGCCGGCCGCAGCTTGGCGGCCAGCGCGCCGTCCGTGCGCGGCAGAGTAAACTCCCCGGTCAGTGTGTCGCCCGGCGTCCGGCCGCAGACCCGGCACCGATGTTCTCCCTCGCGATTACGCGACCCGCAGTATCGGCACGTCATGCTTCGGCAAAAAAACCCTTACAGCACCCGCAACATGAGCCTCCGGAAGTGTGTTAACTTCAGCGATTGGGGCTCCATCCGAAACGCTCTCACACTCTTCTTAACACAACCGGCGCAAATTGTCACGAAAAATCTTCTTCGAGTAATACATATCCTTTCCTCCTTACAGTGTTGGCGGCACTGATCTTATGCGCCGGGGCCGCCGCTCAGAATCCGCCTTCGGCCGCGACCGTGCCACCCCCGGCCGTGCCGCCGAAATCGCTTCCCCTCGGCGAGTGGAACCTGTTGTGCGAGATCTGCGATACCGACGGTACGGTGCATAAACTGCACGGGCAGCCCGCCGAGATGGAAGACTCCCGGATGCTTTTCCGCGCGGAAGATATCGAGTACGACGAGAGCACCGGCGACGTCCACGCCGCGGGCCACGTCTACTTTCGCGATTTCGATCGCAACGAGCAGATCTGGGCCGACCACCTGGAGTACAACACCGAGGACCAGAAGGGAAAGTTCTACGACGTCCGCGGCGAAACCCACCCGCGCATCGCGGCGCGTCCCGGCACGCTCACCACCAGCAGCCCATTCCACTTTGAGGGGCAGTGGGCCGAGCGCATCGGCGAAAAGTACATCCTCTATAAGGGATGGGTCACCAACTGCAAAGTACCCGACCCGTGGTGGCGGATGACCGGTCCCAAGTTCGATATCATCCCCGGCCAGCGCGCCGTGGCTTACCGCTCCATGTTCCTGTTGCGGAAGATTCCGCTGTTCTACGCGCCCTTCTTCTACCATTCGCTGGAGAGGGAGCCGCGCAAAAGCGGTTTTCTCACGCCCAACATCGGACACAGCTCGCAGCGCGGCTTCATGCTGGGTATCGGTTACTACTGGGCCATCAAGCGCAGTTACGATTTGACTTACCTGGTTCAGGATTATACCGGCCGGGGTTTCGCGCATCACGTGGATTTCCGCGGCAAGCCGCGCGAGGGCACGGATTTCGACGCCATTCTGTACGGAGTCCAGGACCGGGGCGCGCCCAACAGCGGCAATCCGCCGCAGAAGTACAGCGGCGCCAGCCTGTATGTGACGGGTAAGTCGGATTTGGGCGACGGCTGGACGGCGCGGGGAACCATCAACTATATCACCTCCTTCCGGTTCCGGCAGGAGTGGACGCAATCTTACAACGAGGCCGTCGGATCGGAGATCCATTCGGTGGGCTTCCTCAACAAGAACTGGTCCACTTACACGTTCAATGCGATCTTCGCGCGCCTGGAGAACTTTCAATCCATCGAAGTGCCGATCGTCAACCCGGCCACCGGTAGTTCACATTACGTGGCCAACGCGGTGACCATACGCAAGCTGCCGGAACTGGAGTTGGGCAGCCGCGACCATCTCATCTGGAAGAACATACCGCTCTGGTTCTCGTTTCAGTCCGCCGCCGGGTTCCTGTACCGCAGCGAGCCGGTCTTTAACAGCACCACCAATCCGACTGCCCTGATCGACACCTATCGCACCGGCCAATTCATGAACCGCTTGAACCTGGCGCCCCATGTGACCACCGCGTTCCACTGGGGGGACTTCCACCTGGTGCCGAGCATCGGCGTCCGCGAGACGTATTACGGAGAGGCCCAGTCGCCCTATCAGGGCCGGTTTCAGGTGATCGGCACGAACATCGTGAGGAGCGCGCGGGAGTTTTCGGCGGACCTGATGTTTCCATCGCTGGCGCGTATCTACAACAAGAAAACCGTCTTTGGGGACAAACTCAAGCACGTGATCGAGCCGCGCGCCACTTACCGGTACGTCAATGGGATCGGCGACGATTTCAACCGGTTCATCCGCTTCGACGAGACCGACCTGCTTTCCAACACCAACGAACTGGAACTGTCACTCACCAACCGCATCTACGCCAAGCGCGGCGATTCCGTCCAGGAGATCTTCACCTGGGAGTTGCTGCAGAAACGCTACTTCGATCCGACCTTCGGCGGCGCGCTGGCCGCCGGCGAGCGCAACGTGTTCGAGAGCACGGCCGACCTGACGGGATACGCCTTCCTGGTGGGTCCGCGCAGCACTTCGCCGGTGGTCTCATTGCTTCGCATGAGCCCCATAAATGGCTTGGGCATCCAGTGGCAGGCCGACTACGACCCCCGCCAGCGCGCCATTGTGGACAGCACGCTCTCGGTGGACTACCGCTGGCAGAAGTACTTCATTTCGGCCGGGAACAACGAAGTGCACAACGACCCGGTGCTGGCGCCCGCCGCCAACCAGTTCCTGCTCCGGGCGGGATTCGGCGATCCCAACCACCGCGGATGGAATGCCGCGGTGACGGGGGTCTACGATTACCGCAAGGCGGTGATCCTGTATTCCACGACACAGGTGACTTATAACACCGATTGCTGCGGTCTAAGTGTGGAATATCATCGGTATAATGTCGGGGTGCTCAACTTGAGCGAGTGGCGCATGGCGTTTTCGGTTGCCAACCTGGGCAGCTTCGGAACGCTACGGAAGCAGGACCGGGTGTTCTAAGTGGGGCGGGCGGTGCAGTCACACTCCACCTGGAAACGCCGCTTCAGAGACTGGTCGGACCCGGAATGGCTTCATCAGCACGAAGACAAAGTCATCCTCGTCCTGACTCTGATCATCGGCGCCGTGGTGGGCCTGGTGGTCGCGGCCTTCATCTATGTCACTGAGAGCCTGGGTTCCCGGATGTACCCGGCGGGCGGCGCGGCCTGGCGGCGGCTGACGATCCCGGTCTCCGGCGCTCTCTTCACCGGGTACCTGCTCTGCCGCTATTTTCCCAACGCCCGCGGCAGCGGAATCCCGCAGACCAAGGCCGCGTTGTTCCTGCGCGACGGCTTTATCGCCTTCCGGACCGTGGTGGGAAAATTCTTCTGCTGTTCGGTTTCGCTGGCATCCGGAATCGCGCTGGGCCGCGAAGGCCCGTCGGTTCAGGTCGGATCGGGTCTGGCATCGGTCTTTGGCCGGCGGCTCGGGTTGGGACCGGAACGCATACGGGCGCTGGTGCCCATCGGAGCCTCCGCGGCCCTGGCGGCGGCCTTCAACACGCCCGTGGCCGCTGTCCTTTTCACGCTCGAGGAGGTAATGGGCGATCTGCACGCGCCGGTGCTGGGTTCCATCGTGCTCAGCTCGGCCACCTCGTGGATCGTGCTCCACCTGCTGCTCGGCGACGAGCCGCTGTTTCACGTCCCCGCTTATCAACTCATCCACCCCGTCGAGTTCCTGTTCTACGCCGCATTGGGGCTTGTCGGCGGTCTGGTTTCCGTCTGCTTTGTCAAGTTGCTGCTCTTCATCCGAAAGCGATTCATGGAGTTGCCCAAGTGGAGCGAGTGGTTGCAGCCGGCCGCCGGCGGCTTGCTGGTGGGCGTGATGGGATGGTTTGTGCCGCAGGTGCTGGGGGTCGGTTATGGCAATGTCAGCCTGGCTCTGAATGGCCAGATGGCGCTCGGTCTGATGCTCCTGTTGGTGCCGCTCAAACTCATCGCCACGGCATCCTGCTACGGCACGGGCAACGCGGGCGGCATCTTCGGCCCCAGCTTGTTCATTGGAGCCATGATGGGCGGCGCGGCGGGCAGCGTGGCTCACCAGTTGCTTCCGGATTACACCGGTAGCGTCGGCGCCTACGCGCTGGTGGGAATGGGAGTGGCCTTCGCGGGCATCGTCCGTGTTCCGCTCACTTCCGTGATCATGATTTTCGAGATGACGCGCGATTACTCCATCATCGTGCCGCTCATGATCTCTAACCTCATCAGCTTTTACATTTCATACCGGCTGCAGCCGGAACCGATCTACGAGGCTCTTCAACACCAGGATGGCATTCACCTGCCTTCGGGAGCGCGAGATCGCCAGGGGATGCCGTTGGTCCGGACCGCTTTGACTCCCGGCGGCGACGTCTTTTCCGGCAGCGATACGGTGGAGGACGCGGCGCGGCCGCTCGACGAAGAGCGAAATGCCGCCCCGGTGGTAGGAGAACACGGCCTGCTGGGCATGGTCTCCCTGGCTCGATTGCAGAAGCATGTGGCGGAGGGGCGCGGCGGCTGGAAGCTGGCCCAGATCCTGCCCAGCTACGATTCCAGCGATCCGCTCACCGTGGAGAACTTTCCTCATGTGCACGTGGATCAGCCGCTGGATGTGGCCTTGAGACACATGGCGCGAGCCAAACTCAACGTGCTGCCGGTGGTGAGCCGGACCAACATTCGCGAGATGCTGGGTGTGGTCTCTCTCGGCGGCATCCTGCGCGCTTATGGGGTAACCGACGCGGAAGAGGTGGTTCCGGAACCGGCGCGCCCCGTGACACGCCACTCGGGCGCCTTCCTGCCTGGCCTGATTGCGGCCACGCTCGGGGCGCTGTTGTTGGTGAGTTTCCTGAACTACTATTACCGTGCCGAGCGCGCGGCGAGGGCCGGCCGGTACTTCAAAGCGGGCAACGACCTGGTCTTGCACGATCGCAGTCAGGAGGCCGTCGAGCAGTTTCGAAACGCGCTCTCCGTGTCACGCGACAACCGCGAATACCGGCTCGCTCTCGGCCTTACGCTGGTGGAAACCGGCCGCCTGGAGGAAGCCTCCGTGTACCTGGAGGAGGTGCTGCGGCGGGACCCCACCAACGGCCGCGCCAATCTCGGGCTGGCCAGGATCGCGGCCCGGCAGCAGAGAACGGCGGACGCCGTCACCTGTTACCATCGCGCAATCTTCGGTTCCTGGCCGGCCAATCAGGTGTCCAACCAGGAGCAAGTCCGCTTTGAGCTGGCCGCCTTCCTGGAGAAGGCGGGGTTGAGAACCCAGGCGACGGCGGAGTTGCTGGCGATCGCCGATCACGCCCCCAACGATGCCGATACCAAGAAGCGCATCGGGCGGCTGTTGCTCGATTACGGATCGCCCAGACAATCGGCGGACCTATTCCGGGGCCTGGTACAACAGAACAATCGCGATGCGGAAGCATACGCCGGGCTGGGAGCGGCCGAATTTAGTGAGGAACAGTACGCCGCGGCGCGCGAAGCCTTCCGCGGCGCTTTGCGGTTGAACCCCTCCGATGACGCTGCCAGGCAGCAACTGGCGCTGTGCGAGCGGATTCTGGAATTGGACCCGACGGTTCGCGGGATCAGTCCGGCGGAGCGGTACCGGCGCAGTGACGCGCTGCTCGGAGCGGCCCTTGGGAGGGCGGAGCAATGCCGGATGGTCGACCAGCCTAGTGTGGACAGAGCGCGCCAGTTGCTGTCCCGCCAACCGGCTCGCGGGTCCTATGACACCGCCGCCGAGTCCGATCTTTCGCTGGCGGAAGAGCTGTGGGCGGCCAGCCAGAGACTATGCGGCGCGGCGTCCGGGATCGATGCGGCTACGAACCGCGTGCTGGCCGCGTTGTCGCGGTAGGGGTCGGGCATGCTCGACCCGTTCAGCGCGATGCCGTCATCGCCACGATGTGGATCCGGCGGTTCCTCTGCCAGCAAGCCTCGTCGTGCTCCTCGCAAACCGGACGGTCCTTGCCGTAGCTGATAATCGCAAGCTGGTCGGCGGGGATGCCCACCTGGACCAGGTAGTCCTTGGCTGTCTTGGCCCGCGCATCGCCCAGCGCCAGGTTGTACTCGGCTGAGCCACGTTCGTCGCAGTGGCCCTCGATGGTCAGCTTGTAATCCGGATAATCCTTCAGGAGGTCGCGAAGCTCCGTGGAGTCGGCCTGGAGCGCGTTGATCGCATCGGGACGCAAGGTGTGCTTGTCGTAGTCGAAGTAAGCGTCCTCAATCCTGGCCAGAAGCTGATCGATACGCGCCCGCGTCGCCGCATTCGGATAGCGCGGCGCCGGCGCGGCCGCGGTCCGGGTTGGCGCGGGGTTCGACCGCATGGGCGTGGCGGCCGGTGCGGGAGTGCTGGCGGCCGTAGCGGCGGGCGCCGGCGGTGGCGGCGGCTCGACGGCTGCCATCTTCTTCGTGCAGGCGGCGCCCATCAAAGATAGCGCCGCGACAGCGACGAGCAACATCTCACGATTCTTCTTCATCTGCTTATATCCCTCCATCACAATACATACCGTTTTCACGGCGGCAATCCTATCCTGTCCAGAGGGGATTTTTGAGCGCCCGGAGGGACTACTCGTTGGGCGCAGGGTTTCCAACGTGCGATACCATAACCGCTGATGATCCCCGGCGCGATCCCTGTGGCGGGGCGCGGGAGCCGCGTGGCGCGCACCGCCCCCCGCATGTTGCGGACGGGGTTGTGTCGCCGGCTGGGGTGGCGATGAGTCCGGAGAGCCGTCCGGCGGCATCCTGGACCCAAAGCGGCTGGCTGCTGGCGGCCGCGCTCGCGGCGCAGTCTGCCCTGCTATTCCATCGGCTCGGCCTGGGCTCGCTGTGGGGCGATGAAGTGTTCACGCTGGAAACCGCGTCCCACGGCTGGTCGCAGATCCTGCAGACCGTGGCTGTCGATATTCATCCGCCGGCGTACTTCTTTCTGGCCCGGTCCTGGTTGCAACTGCCGTTGGGCCTGAGCCCGTTGGAGCAGGTGCGGGCGCTTTCCGCCATCTTCCTGTTGTTGGCGCTGGTAGCGGTGGACCGCCTCTGGCTGCGGGACTGGTCCGGAAGGCCGTGGTTTCTCGCGCTCTGGACCGCCTCGCCATGCCTGCTGCTCTACGGGCGGATGGGCCGCTCCTATTCCTTGCAGTTGTTGTGTGCCGTGGTCGCTCTGCGGCTCGGCATGGACCTGGCGGGCCGCCCAAGCGAAGTGAAACGGCTGTTGGGTTACACAACCGCGGTGACGGTGCTGCTCTATGTGCACTACGCTCCGGGGCTGGGCTTGCTGGCGGCCGCCGGTATTTTGCTGGCGCGGCGGCGAGCCTGGCGTGCTCTTCTGGTCTCGAACGCCCTGGTGGCAGCGGCCTATCTGCCGTGGCTGGCCACTCTGGCGGGCGCGCTCGGAAGCATGACAAGGAAACATCCCTACCAGGTGGTGCACAATCCGATTGTCAACTATGGCGTGAAGCTGGCGTACTGGTTTGTCTCGTTCACATTTGGCGAGTGTCTGACCACGGCCTTGGTGGTGCTATCGGCATTCCTCTCGCCGTTTCTGGTGTGGTGGGCCGTGCGGGCGCTTCGCCCCATGCCGGAGTGGTTCCCCCTGGTAGTCTCGACGGCGGTGATTGCACAGGCCGGCGTGGCGGCCTGGGTTTCGTTTCCTTTCATGCCCGCGCGTCTGCTGTTCCTCTGGCCATTCTGGATTCTGTTGCTGGTGCGCGGGAGCGAGGCGCGCGGCCGGGCCGGCCGCCTGGTCCTGGCAGTGTGGCTGACCGTTTCCGTTCTGGGCGTGTCCAGCTACTATCGCAAGGAGGGCTTCCTCAACAAAGCGTATGTGGCGCCGTACGAAGAGATCGCGCGCATCGTCAATTCCGGTCCGGGCGATGCGCTGGTGGCGATCGACTATTTCAACACAGATGCCCCGGTGGCTCGCCAGTTCATGCGGAACGATCTGAACATAGTGTTTCTCGACGGGCCGGACGCCATGGCGGAGGTTCGCCGGCTGGCCCCCTCGGCATCCGTGGTTTGGCATCTGGCCAACACCCACGATATCTCGCCAGGGCACTTGAACACTGCGCTGGACCAAACCCTGTCGGCCGAACGGCGGGTTGTGCGGCGTGAGTATCTGCCATACTCCGGCGCTGAGCGGGTGGCGATGCGGATTTTGGGAATTGCGGAGATCCCCACTCACTTCCTGCAACTGCTGGAATACCGGAGGTAGAGCGAGCGCCGCTCTCCTCTCACTGAACCGGCAGGAGCACGGTGTTGCTTTCCTGGCCGTTAATCCTCACCCGCAGCGGGGCGTTGGTGGCCGATGGCGCGCCATCGCCGAGCCGGAATTGTACGACATCCACGGCCACATGAGCGGGTGCGGCGAACGCGTTTTCGGCCGCCAGCACGGCGTCGCCCACCACCACGCTGGCTGCATCCAGCAACAGGAAAGGCGGCGTCTGCGGCACTTCGAATCCCACCGGCCGCATGTGGTCCGTGGGCCCGAAGCCCGTTCCGTAAACCGTCAGCAACTCGCCGCGGAGCGCCGGGGAATCCGTGGTCACCACCGAGCCGTCCTGGTGCAGCGCGACGGCGAAGGACTTCCCGTTCACGATTTGTTGGAATAGGCCCGGCGCATTTCTCACAACGGTGAAGCCGGCGTGCACGTCCGGCTGTCCTTGAGCGCTCACCGTAAGGGTCGCCGGGCCCTCGGCGAAATCGCCCGGCAGTTGGGCATTAATCTGCCCCGGCGAGACGAAGAACAGCGGCAGCATGCGGGTGGCCGCCTGTACCACGGCGCCGCTCAGGGTTTGCGGCAGCGGACTGTCCGGCGCCGTGGCCACGGCCGAGGCCAGGTTGGCACCGAAGATGGAGATCACCGATCCCGGGGCGACCCCCGGCTGCGGCGTCGAGCCCGCGCCATTTTGCACGCCCGTGGGAGCGACGTACGGCACCGCGTCGAACAGCGCCGCGACCGTTCGCGGCGCGTTCATAGGCAACGCGCCGGAGGGAACCGATCCGCTCAGGTCCCCGCTCCAGCCGTGGAAGCGATAGCCGGGCTGCGCCGTGACGTTCACATTCACCGTGGTCTGCGAGTCGTAGTAGCCGTCGGGCGATCCCGGTTGCAGGCTCCAGGACGCGCTGCCCGCCGGGCTGGCGGAGGTTGACAGGCGGTTCATGGTCCGGTAATCGGCGCTGATCGAGACCGGGTCGCCGCCCAGAATTCCCACCCAATCGCCGGCCGGCTCGGGCGCGCTGCCCGACCATCCGCTCAAGTCCGCGCGCGAGCCGTCTCCCAGCGGTACCGAGGCGGGCGCGCTCACATGCACCTGGGTGCCCACCGGGCGCTGGATATCGCAGGGCGTGCCGCAATTCGCCCCGTCCACTTTCAGCGCGAGGCCGGCGATCGAACTGTTCACCGTCAGGTGCCCCACGGGCGTGTATGTGGCCTGCAGCCGCATGCCCATGGCGGATGACCCGGCAGGCACCGTGAAGCTCTGCGCCGCGGGCCCGCCGTTCGACCAACTGGCAAACGCCCAGAGCCGCCCCTGTGAATCGGTCTGCTGCGCGGGCGCCAGCAGGCTGTGGGTTTCGCCCTCGCCCCAAATGAAATTGTTGGTGGGCCAGTTGTTCTTGCCATCCACCGTGAGGCTCAAACCCATGGGCGAGGTGGAGAGCGTAATGGTAGCGGCCGGAACAAAGGTCGCGGTGAGCGTGTCCGCCGAAGCGAGATCGGCCACCTTATACGCGTGGTTCACGGCGCCCCCGTCGCTCCATGACGAAAAGGCCCGCCAGTGCCCCGTCTGATCCAGTTGCGGGGAGATGGCGCCCACGCTGTGAGTGCTGTCATATCCCCATTCCATGGTCGTCGGAGTGGGCACCGGCGAGCGGTCGGCCAGAACCTCCAGACCTGCGGGTACGGTGGCCAGGTTGATCTGCCGCGCCGTCTGAAACAAGGGGTAGACCGAGACCGGTGCGTTCATCGTTACGGTGTCTTGAAACCCCTGAATCGCCTGATTCGGCCCGGCCAGCCAGCCCGCGAATACGAAGCCCGGATTGGGGAACGCCGTCAGCGTCACTGAGGCGCCGACTCCGGTCCAGATATCCTGGTCGGAGCTGTAAGGGGTGCCCTGCGCATAAATCACGCCGGGGCTAAACTGGCAGGACTGCGGGTCCCCACAGGAAAAGAAATTCAGGTGCAAGGCGTACTGAGTGCTGAAAATGGCGTCGTATTCCGGAATGGAGGGATCGGCCGTGACAATCATGGGGTTCCCCGCAAAGATGGCGTTGCCAAACGCCCAGTTCTTGAAAACAAAATCCATCTTGCCCATTTGCTGGTCGGTCACGAGGATCTGCAACGTATGTTTGCTGCCGGTGGGCCATACGGCACTGGCGGTGGATTGATACATTTGGCCATCCACGCTGAAATTAAGGCCAGGCGGCACGGTTACGATGCGCGTGACCGCGCCCAGATCCTGTCCGGGACATGGCGGCGCAAGCACCGCCGACATCATTATTACAATAGAAACCCGCAAGAATCGCGATGCAAATCGTGTCATGGCCGCACGTTCCTGGTGCCCGCAAACGCCTGGTCGGGAAGCGGGCCACACTCTGTTCACGCCAGGAGTATACGCGCAAATTTTCGAAAATACACGGCTAACTTTGGTAATGCGGGATTTATTAGCCATATCGATCATTGATTCCGCCGCGGGGCCGGCATTAAATCATAACGGGCGGACATTACCTATGCGCTGGAACGGCTGTCTAATCACGATTTCGATAGCGGCGGCACTTGTGAGCGCTGCCATGCCTTCGCGGGCGGCCACCTTCGGGACGGTGGTTCCGATTGCGGGCCCCGCTTCCGACATTGCCCTCGACGAGTCTCGCGGCGTGCTGTATATTGCCAACTTTACGGCCAACCGCATCGAGGTCATGTCAACCGCGGATTACTCGATACACAGCTCCATGAACGTGGCGCCCCAGCCGGGCGCGCTGGCTCTTTCTTTGGATTCGCAGTTCCTGATCATTGCCCATTACGGCAACTTCACTCCGCCGGATCCGAGCAAGAACGTCATCACGCTCATCAACCTGAAGAGCAATACGCGCCAGACATTCGCCACCGGCGATTCGCCTCTGGGCGTGGCCTTCACCTCCGACGGCCAGGCGCTGATCGTGACCACCACCAGCTTTCTGATCCTCGATCCGGTTTCGGGCGCCATGCAGGTATTGGCCACTTTCGCCAACCTGGGGCAATCGCTCCCCACGGCGCTGGCCACCATTCCCTCGCAGGTGATCTCGGCCGCGCTCACCACCTCCGCCGACGGCTCGACGGTGTACGGCATCGCCAGCAGCGCTTCGGCACAGGCGTTTTACCGGTATCGAGCGAATTCACATCTGTTATATGCCATCGGCATTGTGGCCGTGCCCACGCCATTGCCGCGGGTCGGCGTGGCGGCCGACGGCTCGTGGTGCATGATCGGCCAATACCGGCTGGACCCGACGGCCATCGACTTGGCCCAGTTCCCCAACTCCGTGACTTCCACCAAGATTGGCGGCTTGGCCGTGGATTCCAAAAACGGGATCATTTACGCACAGATCCTCACGGGGTCCGCGCAAAGCAGCACTTCAAGCAGCACTTCCAGCAGCTCCTCCAACAGTTCCTCCAGCAGTTCCTCAAGCAGTTCCACCTCCACACCGGCGGCGCCAGCGCAACCCGCCGCGCCGCCGGTGCTGTCCATCCTGGATGCCGACAACCTGACCGTGCGGGACGCCTTGTCGCTGCCCGAGAACATCGTCGGACGCTCCGTGCTGAGTTCGGCGGGGGATGTGCTTTACGCCATTACCGACAGCGGGGTCACGGTGATGCCGGTCGGCCGGCTGAATCAGGCTCATCGCCTGGCCGCTTCGCCAACCGACCTGGTGGCGCTCGGCAGTTTCTGCAACCGCGCCGTCATTACCAAGAACCTCACCATCACCGATCCCGGCGGGGGCCATACCGATTTCGTGATCGGCTCCAACGTGACGGGCGTGACCATTTCTCCCTGGTCGGGCGTCACCCCGGCTACGGTTCAGGTTCGCGTCGATCCCAACGCCTTCCAGAATCAGAACGGCACCGCCATCGTGCCGCTGACCATCGCCTCCGCCACCGCCGTGAACCTTCCCCCCAGCGTCCGGCTGCTGGTCAACACACGCAACCCCGATCAGCGCGGGACCCTGGTGGACGTCCCCGGCAACAACGTGGACCTTCTGGCCGATCCGGCCCGCAACCGCTTCTACATTCTGCAGCAGGACCTCAACCAGGTGCTGGTGTTCGATGGCGCCACCTACCAGCAGATCACCGCTCTGCGCACCGCCACGACACCCACCCAGCTTGCCATGACGTTCGATCAGAAGTACCTGCTGATCGGCCACGACAATTCGCAACTGGCGTTGGTCTACGATTTGGATTCCTTCCAGCAGCAGACGCCGATCACGTTTCCGCCGGGCCACTATCCCCGCTCCCTGGCCGCTTCGGGCAATGCCCTGCTGGCCCTGGCGCGCAACGTCGGCACGGGCGGCCCGGGCATGATCGACCGCGTGGATTTGTTTTCCCGGAAGGCCACCGCGCTGCCCAGCCTGGGGATTTTCGTGAACAGTGTGAACCCTTCGGGGGTGCTGACGCCCTCGCCCAACGGCGCTTCCATTTTGGTGGCCATGCCCGACGGCAACGTGATGCTCTACGACGCCAGCGCGGATACGTTCACGGTATCGAGAAAGGACCTCTCGGCTCTGCAGGGCCCCTACGCCGCTTCCAGTTATAACTCGTACGTAGTCGGCAACAACGTGCTGAACGCGTCGCTGGTCCCCGCGGGTACGCTGGAAATCGCTACCGGCGCGCCTTCCGGGTTCGCTTTCGTGGACCGGGCCGGGTTCCGCACCACGGCGCCGGCGGCGTCCAGCCCAGGCGTGATTGAACGCGTCGATCCCACCCAGGCCGGCAACGCCAAGCCTACGGCGATGGCGGAGGCGCCGCTGGTCCCGACCACCGCCATGCCGTTCACCCGCACGCTGGCGCCGCTGGCCAACCAGAGCGCCGTGATCGCGCTGACGGTTTCCGGCTTTACCGTGCTTCCGTGGAACTACGATGCGGCCGTGGTGCCGCCCCAGATCGCCAGCGTGGTAAACGCCGCCGATGGGACCAAGCCGGTCGCGCCGGGCGGCCTGATCAGCGTGTACGGCCAGCAGATGAGTCCCGTCAACATCGCCACCCAGGAGATCCCGCTGCCCACCGCGCTGGGCGAATCGTGCCTCACGGTCAACGGGATCGCGGTGCCCATGCTGTTCGTCTCCAGCCAGCAGATCAACGGGCAGTTGCCGGCCAACGTGACGGGCGGCGCCACCATGACGCTGCGCACGCCGGGCGGCATCAGCGATAACTTTTATTTCTCGATCTCATCCACGGCTCCCAGCATCTTCCGCAGCGGGACGGCGGGGCCGGAGACCGGGCTCGCCACCATCTTTCGCTGGGACAACGGCCAGCTCATCACGCCCACCAATCCCATCCACCCCGGCGATATTATCATCATCTACGCCACCGGCATGGGCCGCACTTCGCCGTTCGTGGATTCCGGGATGGCGGCGCCGCTTGATCCACTGCCCAATACCGTGATCGCGGCGGACGTTAGCCTGGGCGGTGTTCCGCTAAACGTCCTCTACTCGGGCCTGGTCCCGGGCGAAGTTGGCGTCTATCAGGTCAACGCGCTGGTTCCCTCGGGCGTTCCGGAAGGTTTGGACATCCCGCTGATGGTTGCCCAGGCGGGCAGTTCCACCACGCTCAGCGTGCGGGTAGTCAAGTAGTAACGGCAACAGGAGATTCACCATGAGGACCCTCGGATTATCGATTTTGCTCTTAGCCTCCATGGCCGCCACCTGCGGCGCCCAGCAGTGGGAAGTGGGAGGCATTGGCGGCGGCGGGTTTTTAAGCAACGTCGGGGTGGCCGGGCCGGTCGGTTCGGCAACCGCCGGGTTTCAGACCGGGGCCGCTTTCGGAGCGTTCTTCGGCCACAACACCTACAGCCATATTGGCGGCGAATTGCGCTACGCGTATCTGCAAAGCAATCTGCAACTTTCGAGCGGCGGCTCCTCCGTGTCATTCGCCGGCACGGCGCACGTGCTGCACTATGACTTGATCCTGCGCACCACACCCCGGAACTCGCGCATGCAAGTTTTCGCGGCCATCGGCGGCGGCATGAAAGTCTTCCGCGGAACCGGCGCGGAGGCCGCGTATCAACCTCTTTCCCAGTTCGGCTACTTCACCAAGACCCAGGCCCTCAAGCCCATGGCCAGCGTGGGCGGCGGCGTGAAGTTCTTTATTGCGCGCAAAGTCTTTCTGCGGACCGAATTCCGCGACTACATCACAGCCTTCCCCAAGGAAATCATCACGCCGGCTCCGGGCGCGAAATATGGCAGCATTCTGCACGATTTCGTGCCCATGGTGGGCCTCAGCTACGAATTCTGACGTGGTGGGGCGGACCATCGGTTTTCGTGGTCCGCCACGCCCGCGCGCACTTGCGTTATCGTAACCATTGAGTGGCCGATTCCTACATCCGCGCGCGTAATCTTTCCAAGGTCTATACCTCGGGCGGCGCCGACCTGGTGGTTTTCTCGGAGTTGAATCTGGATGTCGACCGCGGCGAGATGCTGGCGTTGGTGGGTGAATCCGGCGCGGGAAAGTCCACGCTGCTGCATCTGTTGGGCGGTCTGGACAGGCCCTCGAACGGCTCCATTCACTATGGCAGTGCCGAAATTTCGCGGCTCGCCGATTCGGAACAGGCCGATTTCCGGAATCGGGAAATCGGTTTCGTGTGGCAGATTCACTACCTCCTGCCGGAATTTACAGCACTGGAGAACGTGATGATGCCGTTGCTGATTCGGGGTTGGCCGCATGCCAGGGCCGCCGCGGAATCGCTGGCGCGGTTGGATGAAGTGGGGCTAGGTGCGCGGGCGTCGCACCGCGCCGGGGAATTATCGGGCGGGGAACAGCAGCGCGCCGTGCTGGCCCGGGCGCTGGTGGGCCAACCCTCCGTCCTGCTGGCCGATGAACCTTCGGGGAACCTGGACTTCCGGACCGGCGAGATGATTTTCGAGCTCCTCGAGGGCCTTCACCGTTCCCACGGGCTCACCTCGGTCCTGGTCACTCACAATCTATCGTTTGCGCGGCGTTGCGACCGGGTTTTGAGCCTGGAAAAGGGCGGCCTGGCGCCGCTCGGGCCAATAAACCCGCATCCTCCCGGCGCGCCGGAGTATCTTAAGGATTAGGGGGCCATTTCCTATGTTTGAGCGATACACGGAAAAAGCGCGGAGGGTGATTTTCTTCGCGCGCTACGAGGCGAGCCAGTTCGGCAGCCCCTACATCGAGACCGAACACCTGCTTCTGGGCCTCTTGCGGGAAGACAAAGCGCTGGCCAACCGCTTTCTGCGATCGCACGCGGCAGTGGAATCGATCCGCAAGCAGATCGAGGGACACACCACCATCCGCGAAAAAGTCTCCACTTCCGTGGATCTCCCGCTCAGCCATGAGTGCAAGCGGGTGCTGGCGTACGGCGCCGAGGAGGCCGAGCGCCTGAGCCACAAGCACATCGGCACCGAGCACCTGCTGCTGGGCCTGCTGCGCGAGGAAAAGTGCTTCGCCGCCGAGATTCTGCACGAGCGCGGCCTGCGCCTCTCCACCATACGGGAAGAGCTGGCCCGGTCGCAGAGCGAGAAAGTGGCGTCCGCGCGGCCCAAGGAAAGCTCGCTGCTGGCCGAATTCAGCCGCGACCTCACCCAGTGCGCCATGGACAACACGCTCGACCCGCTGGTGGGGCGCGACTACGAGCTGGAGCGGGTGGTGCAGATCCTGTGCCGCCGCACCAAGAACAACCCGGTGCTGATCGGCGAGCCGGGCGTCGGCAAGACCGCCATCGTCGAGGGCCTGGCGCAGCGCATCGCCGAGGGCGACGTGCCCTCGTTCCTGGCCGACAAGCGCATCCTGGCGCTGGACCTCTCTCTAATTGTCGCCGGCACCAAGTACCGCGGCCAGTTCGAAGAGCGGCTCAAGACCATCATGAAGGAGCTGATGGAGAACCAGAACGCCATCATCTTCATCGATGAGCTGCACACGCTGGTGGGCGCCGGCTCGGCGGAAGGGTCGCTGGACGCCGCCAACATCTTGAAGCCGGCGCTCTCGCGCGGCGAAATCCAGTGCATTGGCGCCACCACCCCGGCCGAGTTCCGCAAGTCGATTGAGAAGGACCGGTCGCTGGAGCGCCGCTTCCAGGCCGTCAAGGTCCCGCCGCCGAGCGAGGCGGATGCGGTGAAAATTCTGTTCGGCATCAAGGACCGCTACGAGAAGTTCCACGCCGTGGCCTACACCGACGACGCCATCGAAACCGCCGTCTACACGTCCAGCCGTTACATCCCCGACCGCTACCTGCCGGACAAGGCCATCGACCTCATCGACGAAGCCGGCGCGCGCGTGAAGCTGCGCCAGACCACCCTGCCGGCCGATTTGGCGGACATCCAGAAGCGCATCAAGTTCATCGTGCACCGCATGGAAAACGCCATCGCCAACCACGAGTTCGAGAAGGCGCGGTTCTACTCCGACGAGGAGCGCAAAGAGCGCGAGAACATGCGCCAGCTCCGCGAAAAGTACAACCTGGACGACTCCTCCACCGGCTGCGTCACCAAGGACGATATCGAAGACGTGGTGTCGCGCTGGACCGGCGTGCCCATGACCTCCATCAAGGAGGAAGAGATCGCCAAGCTGCTGCGCATCGAGGAAGAGCTGCACAAGCGCATCATCAGCCAGGAGAAAGCTATTTCCGCGCTCTCCCGCGCCATCCGCCGTTCCCGCGCGGGGTTGAAATCGAGCGCGCGGCCGGCCGGTTCGTTCCTCTTCCTGGGCCCCACCGGCGTGGGCAAGACGGAAGTAGCGCGCGCCCTGGCCGGGTTCCTGTTCGGCAGCGAAAAGAGCCTGGTGCGCTTCGACATGTCGGAGTACATGGAGAAGCACTCGGTTTCGAAACTGATCGGATCGCCCCCCGGCTACGTGGGCTACGAAGAGGGCGGCCAGCTCACCGAGCGCGTCAAGCGCAACCCGTACTCCATCATCCTGCTGGATGAAATCGAGAAGGCCCACCCGGACATTTACAACATCCTGTTGCAGGTGTTCGAGGATGGCCAGTTGACCGACGGCCTGGGCAACCAGGTGGATTTCAAGAACACCATCATCATCATGACCTCCAACCTGGGCGCGCGCTACCTGGAGAAGCGCGGCAACCTGGGCTTCTCGGCGCCGGTGGGCGAAGGTCTACCCACGAAAGCCGAGGACATGGTGCGCGCCGAGGTGAAGAAGGCGTTCAATCCGGAGTTTCTGAACCGCCTGGACGAAGTGATTCTGTTCACCTCGCTGACAGATGACGACCTGATCAAGATCATCGACCTGATGGTGGAGCAGATCAACGGCAACCTGGTATCCAAGCAGGTGAAGCTGCGGCTGGCGCCCGACGCTTCCAGGTACATCCTGGAGAAGACCTGCGGCGACCGCAGCTATGGCGCCCGCCCGCTGCGCCGCGCGTTGCAGAAGTACATCGAGGACCCGCTGTCGGAATCGCTGATTCAGGGCACGCTGCCGCGGCCCTCGGAGCTGGAGGTTTACCTCGGCGACACCGGCATCTATTACCGGCAACTGAGTGGGGAAGGCGAAGCCGCGGCCGTCACGGCCGGCGGACCGGCGGAGCCGCCGGCGGGGACGCTGCTGTACACGTTCTGAACCTGGCGCAATAAATTGAAGGATGCCAACAACCATTAACCCATTTTCCGCACTTTTTGGGGGGTCTGTGTGTGTTGTCAGGGGGTTAGGAGCCAGTTCGGTTACTTTTTGTCACTACAACCGTGACATTCTCTTCCAGCTTCCGGTAGCGGCAGGTCCTGCCACCCTTCCCGACGACCCGAGCTGCGTAGAAACATGGTTGTCACCCGAGCTAAGACTCATGACTCAGGACAATAATGGCATAAGCATCAGGACAGATCAATGGGTCAAATACGATTTGTCACTACACGCGTTTTTCTGGATTCTCGGAACGTAACTGCAATGGCTGCAACATCGGGTACCCCAAAATGGTCGAACTACTACATCTGTTTGCGGAAAATGGG
>Ga0209039_10000895_pt1 | contig 28733 bp, 20 predicted proteins | sample BogFormECP12_OM1_FD_188238 | JGI IMG/M metagenome (GOLD analysis project Ga0209039, IMG submission 188238) | Bog forest soil microbial communities from Calvert Island, British Columbia, Canada - ECP12_OM1 (SPAdes) (version 2) | ecosystem: Environmental > Aquatic > Freshwater > Wetlands > Bog ... | reverse complement strand
GCAGGCAGAAAACAACATCGCAAGCGCAACCATCAAACCAAACAACAAAGTAAAGCGTTTCATCTTTTTCTCCTAGAGAAGAATTTGCTCACCGCTGTGGGCAGTGTTATAGCCCGTCAGCGAATTGAGTTCAGTGCGAAAAGCCGCGGTCTGCAAATAATCCAGCAGAGGCGAAATGAATGCTTCGTTCTCGCGCGGCAGGACGAGATCGTATCGTTCTTCGAACAATGGAATGAAATCGAGGTGATGTTGGTGCGCGGCGGCTTGGATGCCCAATGTGACATCGGCCTGGCCCGCTTCAATCATCGACGCGGACTGGCTGTGCGTTTGGACGATTCGATCATAGCCCCTGATTTGCTTTGCATCCATCTTCAAGCGTTTGAGTTCCGCATCGAACCACAGACGTGTGCCTGATCCAGCCTCCCGATTCACAAAGCGTATCCCATTGCGGGCAATGTCTTGAATCCTTTTGATAGATTTTGGATTACCTGGTCTTACCAACAATCCCTGTGTGCGATAAGCAAGGGTGATCAATTCCACCGCGCGATCCGGAAAGAGATGGTGGACCGTCGATGTGTTGTATTGGCCATCTTCATCGAGAATATGTGAGCCGGAAAACTGGCACAACCCCTGGCGCAGATTGACGAGACCGTCCAACGAGCCGACTGGGAAATTCAATAGACGAAAATGTTTTTCCAGATGATGTGCGATAGATTCCAGCGCGAGGTCGTTACTGCTGGAGATCATGAGCGCAGATTTTTTTGTTTTCGGCAAAACCATTTGTTGAAGCAAAAAAGCACCCGCTTTGGCTCGATAATATTTTTCGGTCACCTTTCCGGTTTTGCGGACTTCGATCAGCTCAACGAGTCCAGCGGACTGGAGCGCGAGCATGTGATGTCGAACCCAAGCCGGGGATTGCTTGAGGGACCGCGCCAGATGTGTGAGGGTGGCAGGTGAAGCCATCAGCAGGCACAGGATTTGCAGACGGCGTGGATCGGCCAGCAATTTGATCTGGTTAAAAGTGTACAGGGTTTCGATGCTGTCCATACGATTAAGTTTTTCCTTAATTGTAGGCGATTATAACAGAAAAGCATCGTCAAGTTTGACAACCTCCTACCTGCATGATATAAAGCAGGCAATCCTCATTCCATTTGTGAGGGCTGGATTTAAAGATTTATGGATTATTGTTAATGCGAATACCTTGGATAGACCTTATGGAAGAAAAATGCTCACAGTATTGAAAAATCGTTTACCCGGCCTTCAGCAAATTATAGCGGTTTATGGATTAATTTCACTGATCATATATTGCTGGACCTTAATATGGTTCTTTTGGAAATTACCAAGCTGGGAATACTTCATGAATATGGGGGAAATAGCAATCGTAATTGCCTATGCCATGGCGACCAATTTTATAGAAAGTTTGACAGCACTATTAATGCTGCTGTTCATTTGCGTTATTCTGCCTGCAAAATGGTTAAGAGATGTCTTCCTATCAAGCGGTTCTCTCTTGGTAATTTTGAGTTTGGGCTATATGATGTATATCTCTTCTCACATCGCTTCAAATGACGATAGTTACCCGACGAACATCGTTCGCCTGATTCCCGTTGTTGGTCTTTTGATACTCGTATTGGCATTTCTCGTTGGAAGAATCGGCTTTTTGCAAAAGCTGTTTGAGGAGCTTGCAGATCGGGCTGTTATTTTCTTCTACATTTTTTTGCCTTTAGGCTTTATCTCGTTTCTGGTTGTCATGGCAAGGAATATTTTTTAGGAGAAAAATGCATCGTTTCAGCAGACGCGATTTTTTGAAATTATCCGCCTTGATGCCGATCAGTGCTGCCATTTCCCCGTGGGTCAAGAATTTGGTTTCTCCAAAGATAGTCGGTCAGGATAGCTTTCCAACTAACATCATAATCATTTTATTCGACGCAATGAGTGCCAGAAACTTGTCAGTGTATGGCTACCCGCGCAATACATCTCCAAATTTAATGCGATTCGCGGACCGATCAAATGTTTATCACTCCCATAACTCCGCAGGGAATTTTACCGTCCCTGGAACCACATCTCTCTTAACTGGCTTATATCCATGGACTCACCGGGCAATCAATGAAGCCGGCCTCATGACAAGGGAATTTATTGGAAGAAATATCTTCCGATCATTTGGAGGACATTACAAGCGTCTTGCCTTTGCCCAAAATTTGTATGCAGGATTCATTTTAAATCAATTCGATAAGGATATTGATATATACCTTTCACCCGACGCCTTCAACATTGCAAGTGGGATTGTTGGCCGTAGGTTTCCCAATGATTTTCCATCTGCGTACCGGTCCTTTGACGATTTTCTTTTCAAGTTCGATAAAGAGTCATTAAAGCCGGCTTCTGCTTCGCTGATCTTCGGGACGATTGAACGGTTGCTTTTCCTACGACAGCTGGCAGTCGCCAAAAGCATCTATTCGCAGGAATTTCCATTGGGTTTGCCGGGTGATGACAATTATCCAATCTATTATCGCCTTGAGGATGTTTTTGATGGATTGATCTCCACCATGAAAAACATCAAAACCCCCACCGCCGCTTATTTTCATCTTTTTCCCCCTCATGAACCTTATCGTCCAAGCAAAGACTTTTTCGCAAAGTTCTTTGACAACTACCTGCCTCCGACCAAACCCGAACATGCATTAAGCCATGGAATATCTCAGACGGCTCTGAATGGACATCGCCGAAGATATGATGAATATATTGCTTATGCAGATTCCCAACTCGGACGTCTATTTGATGCTATTGAACAGGCCGGACTTTTTGAAAATAGTATTGTGGTTGTGACCGGTGATCATGGGGAATTCTTTGAAAGAGGAGAGCAAGGTCACGCCACGCCATTGTTGTATGATCCGGTCGTCCATGTTCCATTGTTGATCTCAATGCCAGGACAAAATAAAAGGAACGACATTTATGAACCGACAAACAGTATTGATGTTTTGCCGACCCTGCTTCATTTAGCTAACCAGCCCGTCCCTAGTTGGTGCGAGGGAACTTTATTGCCTGGCTTGGGCGGAGATTATGATCCTCAGAGAAGCACATTCTCGATGGACGCAAAGCTCAACCCAGCTTTTGCGCCTCTCAGAACCGCGACCATTGCAATGAGAAGAGGAGCTTATAAGTTGATTCGTTATTTGGGGTATGGGGGTGAATACGAGGATGCGTATGAGTTGTATAATCTTGACAATGACATCGAAGAGATGAATGACTTATACACAAGCGAAACGGCAATTGCATCACAAATGAAGACGGAATTGCTGGAAGCTCTCAATGCGGCGAATTCCCGACTTAAGAGTTAAATTTTTAGTTGGATCAAATCAAATGTTATCGACGGGGGTTTAGGGCCCGGTTGTACCGTTCAAGCGATACACGGTTGCATTTCTAAAAGTGGTCTCAAGATGGTAATTGTTATCTATGAAACTTAATACCTCGTCAATATTAGCTGGCAAATAAGGCCACTCTTGATGAGTAACAAGTTGCGCGGCGCGCTTCTTCTGGTCCAGTGAGAGCGCTTTAGAATAATCCATATCCACAATCACAGCGGGCTTATTCTTCATCAAATCAAGAAAAAACTGGCCGCTGAATTGTTCGGATAAATTCGCATCGAGCAGTAGAGGGTAGGTGATATAAGCGCTCGGCGAAGCGCGATGCGACATCAGATTCTCGCCGGGAAATCCGCCCCAGAAAATAACTGTGTCGCCCGGCTTCGTATTGTTTTCGACATAAACTGAGATCACCGAATTGCGCTCCACGTTGGAGCGATTGAGAAGGTCCGCAATCGACGTCCAATTTTCGCCTGCTAAACCACTAAGAACAAAAAAGACAATGGCAACGAATAATGCAAAACTGAGATAATACGATTCGGAGAGCTTTGCGTCTTTGAATTTGGACATCAGATTTTGAATGGTGTAGAAAGTTAAGCCGGTTAATAAAGCGATGAATGGCAACCAGTTGACAAAATAATGTCCGTAGTTTCTTTGCGCCGGATCGGTGACCGTCACCGCAAACGGACAACCGATTAATAAGAAGATCAGCATCGCTGATGGTTTTATCTTGGCACGCCATTGACTGATCAACAGAAACAATACAATGCCGTAGCCGGTCAATCCGATCCACGCGGCGGGGCCAAGATTTTGTAACCCAGCCATCAAGGCGGATGTGCCGTTGAATTTTGTTTCGCTATAGATTACATTGTATGTGATCGACGCGTCGAACATTGCTTTGAAGATGCCCAATGCCCAAAAGTAAATGGATGTAATAAGGATCGGTACCAGCGCGCCGACAGCCATCCAAAGCATTTGTCGAAGAAGGATGCGGAAATTCCGTTGGAAGATCCAAATCAACCACAGGGTCAGCACGGCGGCGGTTTCCACCATAGCGTTGTTGGCGCGGAATAAAAAGCTGATCGAAAAAGCCAACCCGGTGATCAAGCCATCCCAAAAGTTATCAGGAGATTCAACAAGTCGTAGAAAAAGGATCAGAGTGAGGAAGTGAAGCGGAAGCGGAAATTCCTCAGTGATGTTCCCGCCTTGCAGTGTGATGTTCAAACCGAATATCCAAACCGCGATGGCGCAGAGAGCCGGGAAAACTCCCCATAGTTTTTTGATCAAGATATAGGATAACCAAATCGCCGCGGCTAGGCAAATAAATTCTATCGCCCAAATTCCCCAGCGCAGACCGTGAGCCGCCCAAAGTCCGAGGGCGTCGACGTAAAAAACCGCGGGCGGTTTATGATCCCACGCATCCTTGTATGGAAGTCTTCCCAATACAATTTGCTGACCGATGTAAGAAAAGATTCCATAATCACGATCCGGCAGGCTCAGGCCGGGATTGGCCTGCGATAAAACGATGAATAACAACACCATAATCAGCAAAGCCAATAGGAAATTGGATAAAATCGGAATATTCCCGAAATGGTTTGATCGAGTTTTGACCATAAGCTGGTTGGATTATAGCATCGCAAAGAACTCGCTTCCGTCTCCTCTTTCAATTTGACATTCCCCTCTCCGCATGATAAACTCTCGCAACAATCGAATAAAATGTACTCATCCAGAGAGGCTGAGGGACCGACCCTACGAAGCCTCGGCAACCGCTCGAACGAGCAGGTGCCAATTTCGGCAGACAACCCGTCTGGGAGATGAGAGCTGACTTTGGTTTTATGTCGCCTCTCATTTCGGGAGGCGATTTTGTTGTAAGGAATGTCAAGGTAAAATAATGAAGTTCGGCGAACCGACTTTCGAACAGCATTTCATTATGTGGTTGTGGAGCATCTCCCAATGGAGATAAAACATAATGCGTGCAGACTCTGATTGGAAACATTATGAAGACCTCGTTTGCGAAGCAATGGAACGAGAGAACCCAGAATTGACATTTGAACGTGACCTCAAAATATACGGAAATACTACAGAAACAAATAGGCAAATTGATATCGCAGCCAGAGGTAAACTAGTAGGTCATGACATATTTGTTGTCTTAGACTGCAAGAAATATTCAAGCAAATTAGATGTCAATGAGGTAGGAAGTTTCATCACCTTCCTAAACGATATTGGTGCAGACATTGGCATCCTTGTAACAGTGATAGGATTTTCGAAAAGCGCTGAAATCTTGGCAAAAAAGAGCCGTGTAAAGCTTGAAATCAAAACACTTGAGGAGTTGCAAAATTACAAAATCTCACTCGACTTTTGTGAAGAATGTGACTCTGGAGATGATCACTTTCCTGGTGTAATCGAATGGCAAGATTCGGAAACTCTATATGGAGACTATAAGAAGATAGCATCGGCAGGCTACTGCAGTAGGTGCAAAACTTTGCACATTCGATGTCTAAATTGCAATGCAATTACTGGTATACCAGATGTAATGTATGAAAATGCGGTAGAGTGCCATGGAGGATGCGGTACTTTTTTTACAATAACGACCAAGCACATTGGTCATGGAATGTTAAATTTGATTCTAAAAGTAGAACAATCCGATGAGAATTAATTTAGGAGAACTTAATGACCGAACGCCAATACACCAATCGCGGCTACCTCGACGCCCTCGAAAAGAAAGTCCTCGTCTTCGACGGCGCCATGGGCACCAGCTTGCAAAATCAGCATCTCACTGCGGAGCATTTCGGCGGCGAGCAATATAACGGTTGCAACGACTATCTCGTCATCTCATATCCCGAAGTTGTGGAAAAAGTCCATCGTTCGTTCCTCGCGGTCGGCGTGGACGTGATCGAGACGAACACCTTCCGCGCTAATCGAATCACGATGAAGGAATACAAACTTCAAGACCGCGTGATCGAGATCAACGAAACTGCTGCGCGTCTTGCGCGCCGTCTCGCGGATGAATATTCACAAATCAAAAATCAGAAATCAGAAATTCAAAATCGCTTTGTTGCTGGTTCCATCGGTCCTTCTGGCAAACTTCCCTCTGCGAGCGATCCCGAACTTTCCAACGTCAGCTTTGATGAACTCGCGGATGTTTTTCGCGAACAAGCTGTCGGTCTGATTCGCGGCGGCGTGGATGTTTTGCTCATTGAAACCTCGCAGGACATCCTCGAAGTCAAAGCCGCCATCACCGGTATTCACAAAGCCTTCGACGAGACTCAAATCTATTTGCCTATCCAAGCTCAGGTTACGCTCGATACGACCGGACGCATGTTGCTTGGCACGAACGTCGAAGCCGCACTCGCCATCCTCGAAGGTCTTGGTATTGATGTCATCGGCCTCAACTGTTCCACCGGACCCGAGCACATGCGCGAGCCAATCCGCATCCTCGGCGAACAATCCACGCTTCCCGTTTCGTGCATTCCCAACGCCGGACTTCCGCTCAACGTGGATGGTCAAGCCGTTTATCCGCTTGAGCCTGAACCGTTTGCGAACGATCTTTATGAATTTGTGACCAAACACAACATCTCGATTGTCGGCGGATGCTGTGGCACGACTCCCGAACATTTGAAATTGTTGGTGGATAAATTGAACGCGCATCCACATCCGGCGCGCCCGCATCATTCGGACCCGAAGCTGGCTTCTGCCATGTCGGCAACTCTCATGCGACAAAATCCTCCGCCAACCCTGCTCGGCGAACGGTGCAATGCCCAAGGCTCGCGCAAATTCAAGAAGATGCTGCTCGAAGAAGATTACGATGGCATTTTGGAATTGGCGCGTGATCAAGTCAACGGCGGCGCGCACGCGCTTGACATTTCCTGCGCTGTCACCGAACGCCCCGATGAAGTGGAATTGATGCGGAAAGTCGTCAAGAAACTTGAGATGGGCGTGGATGTTCCATTGGTCATTGACACAACCGAACTTGATGTTCTCGAAGTCGCATTGAAGACCGCGCCCGGACGCTGCTTGATTAATTCGACACATCTCGAAGCGGGTCGCTCCAAAGCTGATAAAGTTTTCAAGCTCGCCAAAGAACATAACGCGGCGGTCATCGTATTGACGATTGATGAAAACGGCATGGCAAAGACTCGCGAGAAAAAGCTCGAAGTCGCCAAACGAATCTATGATATTGCCGTGAATGAACATGGCTTGAAACCGGAAGATTTAGTCTACGATGCACTGACGTTTACATTGGCAACTGGTGATGCAGAGTTTATCAACTCTGCGATTGAAACCATCGAAGGCATTCGACTCATCAAACAAAATCTGCCGGGTGTGATGGCTTCGCTAGGTGTGAGCAATCTTTCATTCGGTCTTGCACCCCAGGCGCGACCCGTGTTGAACTCGGTGATGCTCTATCATTGTGTGCAAGCCGGACTAGATATGGCGATTGTCAATCCGGCACAGGTCAAACCCTATGCCGAGATTAACGACAAGGAACGCGAACTGGCTGAAGATTTGATCTTCAATCGCCGTGCCGATGCACTGCAAAGATACATCGAATATTATGAAAAGGTCACGCCCACCGAGCAAGCCGTCGCATCGAATCCCACTGAAGGCATGACGCCTGAACAGCGTTTGCATTGGTCGATTCTCCATCGTCACAAGGAAGGCGTTGAAGCGGATATTGATGATGCCATTGCAGCGCGTGTTGCCCCTCCTCCAACGGGAGAGGGCAGGGTGAAGGAGAAGGAATTCAAGGCCAATTCTCCAATTCCAGACAAACTGCTTGAACGCGTTCGTGAATTGCGTCAAAATGCCACCGATGCAGAAAAGTTAATGTGGCAATTACTTCGCAATCGCGCAGTTCATGATGCAAAATTCCGCCGCCGGCATCCGATTGCTAGTTATATTCTTGACTTCTATAGTGATGAAGCGAAGTTGGCAATCGAACTCGATGGAAGCGGTCACCTTGAAGATAAGCAAGCAACGTATGATAATGAACGCACAAAGATTCTGAATGAACAAGGTGTTCGAGTCCTAAGATTTTGGAGCAGCGACGTTCTAAATAAAACAGAAGAAGTATTGAATGAGATTTGGATTGCTTTGGAAGAGGCTTCTACATCATCCCTCATCGCCAACCCTTCCCCCGAGGGGGGAAGGAAGCAATTCCACACTAAGCACGAAGCCGCTGTTGATATTCTCAATACTGTATTGCTCCCAGCCATGAAAGAAGTCGGTGATAAGTTCGGTGCAGGCGAGTTGATTCTGCCTTTCGTGCTTCAATCCGCCGAAGTGATGAAGAAAACCGTCGCTCACCTCGAAAATTATTTGGAAAAGAAAGAAGGAGTTACTAAAGGCACAGTTGTGATCGCAACTGTGTATGGCGATGTACATGATATTGGGAAGAATCTCGTCAAAACGATTCTCGCAAATAACGGCTACACTGTGATTGATCTTGGCAAACAGGTTCCTGCTGAGACGATCATCACGAAAGCTGTTGAGGTTAACGCCACCGCGATTGGATTGAGTGCGCTGCTGGTTTCCACATCCAAGCAAATGCCATTGATTATCAATGAACTGCATCGGCGCAATCTGAAATTCCCGGTGCTGGTCGGCGGGGCGGCGATCAATCGCCGCTTCGGACGACGCATTCTGTTTGCCGAAGATGGCAATGCTCATGAACCTGGCGTCTTTTACTGCAAGGATGCGTTTGAAGGTCTCGAAACCATGGATAGACTGATTGATCCTGAACGCAAACCTGCGTTACTCGCACAAGTCCGCAAAGAAGCGGACCTGGAAATGGGTCGCGCCTCGCAGACGCCCAACTACCGTAAAACAACGGCGACCCGCTCCACGGTCGAGGCAGAACCGATTACGCATCCGCTCAAGTGGGGTCAACGCGTTGTCAAAGACATGCCGCTGGAAATCGTATTGAAGCATCTGAGTCTCAATGAGCTATATCGTTTGTCGTGGGGTGCGAAAAATTCACACGGCACTGAATGGGAAAAACTCAAAGCCGGATTTGATGTGCGGCTTGCCAAGATGACAAAAGAAGTTTTGATGGATGGCTGGCTCAAGCCGCAAGGCGTTTACGGGTTCTTCCCATGTCAATCCGATGGCGATGGATTGATTATCTACGATCCCAATACGATCAACTCCGCTTCACCGGACGCATTGACACGCTTTGCCTGCCCGCGCCAACCTTATGATGAACATCTCGCGCTAACCGATTATTTTGCATCGATCGATTCTGGAAAGATGGATGTGGTGGCATTTCAGGTTGTGACTGTTGGACAGAAAGCCACAGAGCGTTTCGATAAATTGCAAAACGGTGGCGATTACTCTGAAGCCTATTTTACGCATGGTCTCGCCGTTCAAACCGCCGAAGCCACCGCTGATTATTTGCATCAACACATTCGCCGCGAGTTGGGCATCGGCGAAGATCAAGGCAAACGTTATTCATGGGGTTATCCTGCCATTCCGGAACTTGAGGATCATAAGAAAGTTTTTGAGTTATTGCCTGCTGTTACAACCGAACTGGGAATGAGTCTATCTGCCGCATATCAGTTGATTCCCGAACAGTCTACAGCGGCGATCATCGTTCATCACAAAGCGGCCAAGTATTATAGCGTTGGCGAATCGCGCGTCGAACAGTTAATGAAGAGTTAACAAAAACCAGGCTTTCGATGTCTAAGAAGATTCTCTCCTTTGAATATGCTCCAATCATCGCTCTGCTGATCCTATGTCTGATCGTGGGAGTTGCCACATTAAGCGATTACGGCGAAAGTTGGGATGAACCGCCTATCTATAATTACGCCGACTACTCGCTTCAGGCGTATCAATATATTTTGCATCCACAGGATTTACAGTTATTTCCCACATTTTCAATGAACCTAAATGTTTACGGGCCGGCGTATTTCATGCTCGCCGATGTTTCCTCCAAGATGATCCGACTATTGGATCCATCTCTTTCAGTGATCACGATTTGGCATTTTGTTTACTTCTCCACATTCCTAACCAGTATCTTGCTGTTGTATTTATTATCGAGACGCTGGATGAGCAAGTGGGCGGCATTTGGCGCGGCGCTCCTGTTCACTTCCCAGCCGCTGATCTGGGGTCATTCGTTTATGAATCCTAAAGATCTTCCCTTCATGGTGTTTTTCCTAGCCAGCATCTACTTCGGTCTTCAAATGCTCGATGTTTCCCCAAAATCAAAATGGAAATGGCTTATTCCAGCCGGGATCATTTTAGGATTGACGATTTCCATCCGAGTGATTGGCCCCTTGGCTGGACTTATCGTTCTGGTTTATGCCGTCATCAAATTCCCACGAAAGATATTAACGACCATTCTCTATTATTCTCTGATCGCAGGCATCACCACGTACTTGACTTGGCCCTATTTGTGGAAAAGTCCGATCACCAACTTCATCAACAGCATTAAAGTCATGTCCGATTTTCCAGAAACAGCCCTTGTTCTATTTATGGGAAGATTATATCCAGCGAATCAATTGCCTCGAAGATTTTTCCCCACAGTGATCGTTTTGCAATTGACCGAACCAGCGCTGATCCTCATCACGATCGGTTTCGTAGTTTCATTGTGGCTCTTCATCCAAGGCAAAAACAGGGAATCGATCCTGTTGTTTGCAGGTTGGTTCCTGGCTCCAGCTCTTTGGATCATGCTATCCCACAGCGTCTTATACGACAATGCCCGTCAATTATTATTCCTGTGGCCTCCGCTCTTTATGCTGGCTGGGTTGGGAATTGATCAATTGATGACTGTTTTCAAACTCCCTGTTCTGAATGCAGCCCTCCTGATTGTCATGGCTCTGCCCGGCATTTATGCCGGCATTCAACTCCATCCGTATGAATATATTTATTACAACAGCTTGATCGGAGGCGTACCAGGAGCCTATCGTAAATTCGAGTTGGATTATTGGGCGACCTCCTTCCAGAAATCTATCCAGTATATTAATGAGAATGCGGAAACCGGAGCGACCATTGCAATGGCTCTTGGTAGCAGACAGGTTGTCCAAGAGTATGCCAGACCCGATCTTTCAATTGGTGTCACTAACAGTTTGAATGTACCTCAAGACCGGCCTTACTTTATACTTTCTTCCACCCGCGCTAACCAGGACCTTACCTATTGTCAGAAAGTTAAAATAGCTTTTGCCGTGCAAAGAGAAGGCGCACTCCTGTCTTACGTAAAACAAGTAGCCCCCGGGCGAACCTGCAGATAAATTATGATTCGGTTGGCAAAAGCCATGTAGAACAAGTAAGATTAACCATCAAATGAAGAAACTGCTTCGTTCCGAACGATTTCCTATCATCGCCCTGCTGATCGTCATTCTGATGATTGGTTTGTGCACGCTTACGAACTATGGCGAATCGTGGGATGAACTTCAATTCTTCAAGTATGCCGATCACGCGCTTGCCTCCTACACAACCTGGCTTACCAACGCTCAGGTCATTATCACGGGTAATACATATGATAACTACGGTCCGGCCTTCGTCATGTTCACGGCGTTGGTTGCGCGCGGGATTCGTGTCATTGATCCGAACTGGCTCATCTCCGATCTTCGCCATCTCGTATACTTTCTTACTTTCGTCGCGAGCATCTATGCGTTTTATCTGCTTGCCCGCCGCTGGATGGGCGTGTGGGCATCTTTCGCCGCGACGCTTCTCTTCGCTGCCCAACCTGTCTTTTGGGGACATGCCTTCATCAGCCCCAAAGATATTCCCTTCCTCAGCGCCTTCCTGATCAGCCTCGTTTTGGGATTACGCATGGCAGACTCGCAACCCGCGATTGATGGTCGTCCGCCGCGCGCGTTGATTTGGATTACTGGCTTCTGGATACTTTCTCTGATGTTCTTTTTCTTCACGCCTCAATTTCTGGATAACGGGCTGGCTTCGTTGATCCGAAACGCGTCCTCTCAACCCCAAAGTTTTTTTGGCGCTTTGCTTCGGAATCTGTCCTCCAGCTTTGGCAGAACGAAAGCGGACATATATATTCAAATAACATTGGTTGCTTTGATATGGCTTAAGCTGATTTACCTAACCATCAGTACCATTTTGATTGGCATTTTATATCGAAAACAATTCCCTGAAGTTTTTAAACTTTTCAGTTCGAATATTCTATTGGCTGGCATTGCTCTAGGCTTAACTACCTCCATTCGCATCCTCGGCCCGTTGGTTGGACTCTTGGTCGCGATCTACGCTTGGCAAAAAGTGGGCAAAAAATCATGGCCGATGATTTCTGTTTACGCGGGTATTGCATTGGCTGTGATGCTTGCCACGTGGCCCTATCTTTGGCCCAATCCGGTGGCGCGTTTGATCGAGAGTTGGCACGTCATGTCGCAATACCCATGGCCGGGAAGCGTGTTATTTAATGGACAATATTATCGCTCGTTTAATTTGCCGCGTTCGTATCTGCCGGTGTTGCTTGCAATCCAAATCACGGAACCAATATGGCCGTTATTCTTTTTGAGCCTTACTGTTCTTTGGAAAAAGAAATATCTTTTGATTGCCACCTTGTTATGGTTGGTTTTGCCATTAGCCGCATTGATCATTTCGCGTTCGCCGTTATACGATAATTTCCGTCAGGTTATTTTCATTCTGCCCCCGGTGTTTTTTGTGTGCGGCCTGGGCGTGGACTGGCTATTTCAACGCCTCAGCCAGCCCATTGTCCGAGGATTGATCGTGGGCGCGCTGATTCTTCCGGGGATTGTCGCGGGCGTTCAGTTACATCCTTATGAATACATTTACTACAATAGTTTTATCGGCGGTGTGCCCGGCGCGCAGGGACGCTTTGAATTGGATTATTGGGCTACGTCGTATCGCGCCGCAATGGATTATGTCAACGGCATCGCGCCCGCCAATGGAAAGATTTTTGTCGCTGGCCCATCCTATATCGCCGCGATTTATTCCCGCCATGATTTGAGAATTTATATGGATATTGATATGAATACACAGGTCTTTGATTATGCCATCATCACCACGCGTTACGGCGTGGATCGAACTGATTTTCCCAATGCGCCGGTAGTTTATACGATCGAATGCGAAGGCATGCCTTTAACAGTAATCAAGAAGATTGGACATTGAGATGAATTTACTCGAACAATTGAAAAGCAGCACTGTGCTGGCTGATGGTGCAATGGGCACGATGTTGCACAGCCGTGGCATCGGTTTTGAAAAATGTTTCGATGAATTGAATCTGACCAATCCCAGCGCGGTCGCGGCGATCCATCGCGAATATATCGAAGCCGGAGCGCAAATCATATTGACCAACACCTTTGGTGCGAATCGCTTCAAGTTAAGCAAACATGGATTAGGTCAGAAAATCGTTGAAATCAATAAGTCGGGCGTGGAACTTGCCAAGCGCGTCACCGCGGCTTCATTCAAGGATGTTTTGATTGCCGGTGATGTGGGACCATTGGGCGTGCGCATCGCACCGTTTGGGCGCGTGAAACCGGAGCAAGCGCGTCTTGCATTTGCTGAACAGATTGAGGCGTTGTGCGAAGCAGGCGCGGATTTGATCGTGATCGAAACGATGAGCGATCTGTTTGAAATCCAGGAAGCCATCAAAGCCGCGAAACAAGTTTGTTCATTGCCTTTGGTCGCGTCGGTTACCTTTACACGCGATGACCGAACATTATTGGGCGATGATCCGATGAAAGTAGCGCGCACGCTTAATGAGTCCGGTGCAGATGTGATCGGCGTCAATTGTTCGGGTGGACCCGCGCAACTCTTAAGGTTATTGAAACAAATGCATCATGCCGTTCCCGATGGAAAATTTTGGATCAAACCGAATGCGGGCTGGCCCGAGCAAGTCGGCGGGCGCATCATGTATCCGGCTGATCCGGATTACTTCGGTGATTATGCGCTTTCGTTCCGCGAAGCCGGTGCGAGCATTGTCGGCGGATGTTGCGGCACCACGCCTCAACATATTGGGGCGATGAGAAAAGCGCTCGATACCACGCCGCAAATCAATCTATCGCATATCACGATGCTGCCTGCCGAAGAAATCAGCGAGACCGCGCAGGAACAGCCGACTCAATTCGCGCAAAAACTCGCACAGGGTAAATTTGTGATCTCCGTTGAAATGGATCCGCCGCGCGGACTCTCGACGCATAAACTCATCGCGGGCGCTTCGCTCCTGACCGAAGCCGGCGCGGACGTCATCAATGTTGCTGACTCTCCGATGGCACGCATGAGAATGTCGGCGTGGGCGGTTTGCGAAGTGGTACAACGTCGCGTCAATGTGGAGACCACGCTTCATTTCCCAACGCGTGGACGAAATTTATTGCGCGTTCAAGGCGACCTGTTAGCCGCGCACGCGCTGGGCATTCGCAACGTGTTCGTCGTCATGGGTGATCCAACGGCGATCGGTGATTATCCCGAAGCGATGGATAATTATGATCTCGTGCCATCGGGCTTGATCAAACTCATCAAGCAGGGATTCAACGAGGGCGTGGATCATTCCGGAACGAGCATCGGTCAGCCGACCAATTTCTTTGTCGGCGCGGCGTTGAATTTATGCGCGCCCGAGCCGGAACAGGAGGTCAAGAATCTGCGAAGAAAGATTCGGGCGGGCGCGGATTTCTTTTTAACGCAACCCATTTATCGTCCAGAAGATGGAAGGAGATTTTTATCGACCTATGAAAAAAAACATGGAAAATTGGGAAAGCCGGTATTGGTCGGCATCCTGCCGTTAGTCAGTTTGAAACATGCCAACTTTTTGAATCATGAAGTGCCCGGAATTTCCATCTCGGATAAAATCATTCAACGAATGGAACAGGCCGGTGAACACGCCGCTGAAGAAGGAGTGCGCATCGCAGTAGAATTGATCGAACAGATCAAGCCGTGGGCGCAAGGCGTTTACATTATGCCGCAATTCAGCCGCTTTGATTTGATCGCAGAGATCATTGAGAAAGTAAAAGAACAAAGATGAACATCAGGTTTATCTTGCAGCGAGTGATGCTCGCTGGAATCGTTTTGACGAGCATTTATTTCGGCTTTCAAAATCTTCGCACTGCCATAGCAATCGGGAACCTTAACAATGATCCGATAACAGAATGGGAAGTTCGCTTTCAACCGATCAAAAGATTTTTGCCTTTCCAGCGCGGCGTGGTTGGTTATATAACAAACTCAGATGTGCCGGGCGGAAAATATGATCCAAACAATGAACAAGGAGAATATACACTCACGCAATACACCATGGCTCCTATCATTCTGGTACGCGGCGATAAAGAAGAGTGGACAATTGCTGATTTGAACAGTAAAGCGTATCAAACCTGGAGTCAATCCAATCATGGTGAGTTTCGCGTCTTTCCGTTGAAGGATGATTTATATTTGCTTCAAAGGTTGACTCCGTGACTTTACTATCCATCTTGGTATTCTTGCCCTCGATATTGGCTGGCATATTGATGGTCCATTTGCTGTGGCCTGAACGCGGCTGGAAAGTTGGTTGGGTTAAAGTATTTCTCGGCATCGGGCTGGGGCTTGGCCAAGCCTCGCTGTTGGATTTTATCTATATGCTTTTGTTCTCCAACGAAAACAGATTTCTCTTTGTACAACTTGCGCTCTTCGCCAGTTTGTTGATTGTTGTCATCGTTGGCGAAAGAAATAATTTTCGGCTCACTCCTCCTCAAATTCAATTTGCTCGTCTGCAAATCATTTTGCTCTCAGGATTATTCGTTGTGGTCGTCTTATCCGCGATGAGTGCGGTCAATGTTTGGGCGCGCGAACCACATGGCGCGTGGGACGCGTGGATGATGTACAACCGCGCTGCGCGCTTTATCTATCGCGACCAAGCCGGCTGGCTGGGTTCGTTTTCGCGCCAAATGGATCCGATCTTCCACGCGGATTATCCATTGCAACTTGGCATGGACATTGCCTGGGGGTGGCAAGCGGTGGGTCAGGAAACTCAGCGTACACCAATTGTATTAAGCGGTCTTTTCATGCTCAGTTGTGCCGGATTGCTTGGCGCTTCCTTAAGCCTGACAAGGAGTCTTGGTCAGGCAAGCATAGCTTTGATTCTTCTGCTTGGCTCGTCCCTGATTGGGAACGAAGGTGCAGCGCAACGAGCCGATCTTCCATTGACATATTTTTTTCTTGGAACAATCGTATTGATCTATTTATATGCCACATCGAAGAAACCGGGTTTGTTGATATTGGCGGGCTTTATGGCAGGCCTTGCAGCGTGGACAAAGAATGAAGGCAGTCTCTTTGTCCTCGTTACATTGGCGGCTTTGCTCATCGCATTCTTCCGTCAAAATCCGTGGCGCGTGCTCGGATGGTATTTGTTAGGTTTGGCATTCCCACTGATCATTGTTCTCTACTTCAAAGAATTTCTTGCCCCGCCCAGCGATGTGCTGGGCAATGGCATGACGCGCTCGATCCAGCAAGCGCTGGATGTGTCGCGGCACATCACCATATTGAAATCCTTTGGTGCGGATTTCCTTTCGTTTGGCGGATGGGGCATTGGCATTCTGCCCATCCTGCTCGTCTATGCTTTGATCTTCAAACTCGCTCCATCATCAGAACTTCGATCCGCTCACTTGGCAATCGGCTTGATCCTCATTTTGCAGGCGCTCGGCTACTATGGTATCTATTTGATCACACCTTATGATTTGCAATGGCACATTGATTTTTCACTCGGTCGACTCGTATTTCAACTCTATGTGCCGTTTCTCTTTCTGTTCTTCACAATCGTTACAGACGTTGAGAAAGCATTAGCGGTAAAATAGTCGTCAAATGCTTCTCACCATTGACGTTGGCAATACCAACCTGGCCCTCGGTCTCTACGAAGACAAACAGCTCGGCCCGCATTGGCGCCTTGCTACGGATCATGCGCGCATGCCGGATGAATATGGCTTGCAATTGCTTGGCTTGCTCGAACATGCAAGTAAGACTCCTGCTGATTTGATCGGTATCAGTTTGTCTTCCGTTGTACCGCAATTGACCAGCCGCGTCGTTCAGGCTTGCCGCGAATATCTAAAGCAAGAACCGTTTATCGTGGATACTGGCGTCAAGACCGGAATCCGGATCCGTTACGAAGATCCAAGAGCCGTCGGCGCGGATCGTGTCTGCGACGCGGTGGCGGTGATGAATCTTTATGGCGGCCCGGCCTGCATCATTGACTTCGGTACAGCCACCACCTTCAACGCGTTGACCAAAGGCGGTGAATACCTTGGCGGCGCGATCACGGCTGGCATCAACCTCGCAGCCGAGTCGCTCTTCACTCACACTGCCAAACTTCAACGTATAGATCTTCAACGGCCGCCCTCCGTGATTGGGCGCAACACCGTCCATGCCATGCAATCGGGGTTACTCTTCGGATATGTGAGCATGGTTGAGGGAATGGTAACCCGTTTCCGGTCCGAGCTGGGAAGCGATATGAAAGTCATCGCCACAGGTGGCCTTGCAGAACTAGTCTCAAAAGAAACCAAAGCCATTAACGTTCTCGCGCCGTGGCTTACGCTGGATGGTTTACGAATATTGTGGGAAATGAATCGAAGTTAAAGTCTAATGAATAAAATCTCTCCAGGCAAGGATTGGGGTACAATGCAACGTTGCTTTTTACAAGGAAGAAAATGAATTATCGTATCACTGCCATTGTTTTATTGGCCGCGCTGCTTGCCGGATGCAGTGGAATGGTTTTTGATGCACCGACATCCACCGCGACGCAGACCGCTTCGCCTCGACCTCCGACGGAAACGGCGACCGTTACTCCAACGCCTTCCATCACCCCGACGTTTACAGAAACTCCGATCCCAACACCGACCTGGGTATCGCAAGGACCCGGCCATGTGCAGGTTCCGATTTTTATGTACCATCATATTAGTATTTCGCCAATAGACAGCCGCTATTATGTTCCTCCTGATAAATTTGCCGACGAGATGAAATTACTCCATGATTGGGGATACACCACCATCACAACTTCCATGTTGGTTCAGGCAATCACTCAAGGTACTTTGCTTCCACCGCGTCCCATCATCATCACTTTTGATGACAGCTGGGGAAGTCAATACACGAATGCTTTCCCTGTTATGCAGCAATATGGATTCACCGGTCTGCTATACACAGTGGTGGGATATATCAACAAGCCCAGCGGCGTGGATACCGATCCCAATTACCTGACCACCGAACAGATCAAAGAGATGGCGGCCGCAGGTTGGGAAATTGGCAGTCATACCGAGACGCATCAGGATGTAACGGTGATGACCGACGATCAACTTCACTATGAGATCGTGCAATCACGAAAAGATTTACAACAGGAATTGGGTGTTCCGATACTGACCTTTGCTTATCCAAATGGTGATGCTAACAGTGCTGCTACAGATTATGTGCATTTCGCAGGATACATCGCCGCCATGGGTGCCACCGGCTTTGCTGCCGATCAAGGCGTGAGCAATCTATTCGAATTACAGCGATGCGAGATCAAAGGCGCAGACGATGCCAAAAGTATCATCCGCTTTCTGCCGTGGCTTGGCGATCCATCCTTCATTCCAACCGATACACCAACACCCACTTCCACTCCTTCTTACACACCCATTCCGACATGGACGATGTATCCAACAAGCACATCGTGGAAAGCAACACAAACGCCGTAATTCCTTGCGGTGTTTTCATTGGCCTTGCCCCCGTGTTTATAGTGTCCAAGTCTGGTTTTGCATAAACTCGGTACCTCTACGTTGAATGAAATTATGGAAATCAAGGAAGCGTATACAAGTAACAAATGTCATGCGTTGGATGTGAGTTTCGCTTGTGCGCGGACGAGTCTGGCTGTAGTATGCTTACTCCATAAAAAAAGCAGGGCCATGAACGCAGCCGACACTTGCCGCACTTACGTTTTACCAAAACTCAAATCTGCTGATTGGGAGGATGAGTACATCGCGAAGCAGATCGTGCTGACCCCTAGCCGCATCTTATCTATTGGCGGTAGATACACATGCAAAGCTGCCCAGGACTATGTTCACCCTGGATGACATTTAATGTTCAATAGTATAAGATTTTCCACGAGGTTTATCCATGTATCCTATTCTTCAAAAACAAATCCTGAGTCCAACTGTTAAGTTGGTCGTGGTCCAGGCACCGTTGGTGGCTGGCAGGGCCAAAGCCGGCCAATTTGTCATCGTGCGCATGAACGAGTACGGCGAGCGTATTCCCCTGACAATTGCCGATTTCGACTTGACTGCTGGGACCATCACCCTGATCTTCCAGGAAGTTGGCAAGTCCACCATGCAGATGGGGACGCTGGAAGTGGGCGATGGATTCTTGAATGTGGTCGGTCCGTTGGGGCATCCCACGGAGATAAAGAATTACGGCACGGTGGTGATGGTCGGCGGCGGCGTGGGTATTGCGCCCGTGTTCCCGATCACGCGCGCCTTGAAACAAGCCGGGAATAAAGTCATCTCAATTATTGGTGCCCGTAATCAATCTTTACTTTTCTGGGAAGAACGCATGCGCGCCGTTTCGGATGAACTGATTGTCTGCACCGACGACGGTTCGTACGGGCGCAAGGCGCTGATTACCGAGCCGCTTCAGGAAATTTTAGCCGGACGTAAAATCGATCGTATCTGGGCCATTGGCCCGGCGGTGATGATGAAATTTGCATCTGCGACCACGAGACCGTTTAATGTGCCAACCATAGTCAGCTTGAATACCATCATGATTGATGGAACAGGCATGTGCGGCGGCTGCCGGGTGGTGCTGGATAATGGTGGCGCGCAGTTCGTCTGCGTGGACGGGCCGGAGTTCGATGCCCATCGTGTCGACTGGGACAGCCTGCTGGCGCGCCTGTCGTTTTATCGGGAAGAGGAACTTGAAGCAGTGAAGCGCTACAAAGATCACACCTGCCGCCTGGCCCCGGAAATTGCCGCAATCAAAAAGGGTTGATCCTATGCCGAAGAAAGTCGTCATCCCCACCCGCACCCCGATGCCGGAACAACCGCCCGAGGTGCGCGCACATAATTACCAAGAAGTCACGCTTGGGTACACTCCCGAACAGGCCAAGGCGGAGGCCATGCGCTGCCTGCAATGCGTCAAGCCGGTTTGTATCAAGGGCTGCCCGGTGAATATCAATATTCCCGGTTTTCTGCAACTGGTCGAGGATGGAGATTTCCGCGGCGCAGTTAATTTGATTAAAGAGACGAATGTCCTCCCGGCGATGACGGGCCGCGTCTGCCCGCAGGAAGCCCAGTGCGAGGGCGTTTGCGTGCTATGCAAAAAATTCGAGCCTGTGGCGATTGGCCGTGTCGAGCGTTTTGTGGCAGATTGGGAAGCCGCGCAAGGTCCATTGCCTGAGCCGCAACTGCCTCCCTCGACCGGGAAGAAGGTGGCTATTGTCGGGTCTGGTCCCGCCGGTTTGACGGTTGCGGCTGACTTGGCGCGTCTTGGACACTCTATCACCATTTTCGAAGCTTTGCATGAATCCGGCGGCGTTTTGGTGTACGGCATCCCGGAATTTCGTCTGCCGAAGGCCATCGTCAAGCGCGAAGTGGATTATGTTTGCAGCTTGGGCGTTCATATTCGCAATGATTTTATTGTGGGTAGTTCAGCTACGGTGGATGAACTGCTGGAGGAGTATGACGCGGTTTTCCTGGGGACGGGCGCTGGCTTACCCTGGTTCCTGGGAATCCCCGGCGAAAATCTGGGCGGAGTGTATTCGTCCAACGAGTATCTGACGCGCGCAAACTTGATGAAAGCCTATCGTTTCCCGGAATACGACACGCCGATTGCGCGTGGTCAGCGGGTGATTACCATCGGCGGCGGGAACACCGCCATGGACGCGGCCCGCACCGCCCTGCGGCTTGGGGCGCAGGAATCCGTGATCGTTTACCGGCGCTCGCAGGCAGAGATGCCAGCCCGGCGCGAAGAAATCCACCATGCCGAGCAGGAGGGCGTGAAATTCCATTTGTTGACCACTCCGATCGCGTTTCATGGTGAAAACGGCCGCGTTGCATCGCTGGAATGTATCCAGAACGAACTGGGCGAACCGGACGCTTCGGGACGGCGTAAACCGGTTCCGATTGAAGGCTCCAATTTTCATATCGCGGCAGATGTGATGGTGATTGCTATTGGGCAAAGCCCCAGTCCGCTGGTTTCCAGAACGACACCAGATTTGGAAACGGCGAAAAGCGGCATCGTGGTGGTGGCCAAGGAAACGATGAAAACATCCAAGAAGGGTGTCTTTGCCGGTGGGGACATCGTGACCGGCGGTGCGACGGTTATCCTGGCAATGGGACAGGGCAAGATCGCGGCGGCGGCCATCGACGATTATCTTAAAACGGGTAGCTGGTAAAACAGACCGGCGGCATTAGGCGCCAGTCTTGCTATAAACTTTCCTGTTAGGCGCGGACGTTTGGATGATTTCCAATAGCCTTGACATCACATCGTTTTTGAAGATAATAAGACCCAACAGGCGACCCCATACGAAGGCTATGAAAGAGGAAAGTAAGCTAGCGTAAGCCGACAGAGATGTACAGGAATATTGCTGAAACCTGTGCTTGATAGAAGCTAGTTGAAGTTCCCTCTTGAGCTGTTCGGGTGAAGACATTTACGTTTGTAGTCCGGACCGTGCTCTCGACGTTACACGAGAGGCTGATGTTGGTCAGCACAAAGCGGATTGCTTTGCAATCAATGTGGGTGGTACCACGGAAACTCCCTCCCGTCCCATTGCGGATGGGAGGTTTTATTTTGGAGGCATAAATGATTGATAAGTTAAGTGAAATCGAAAAAGCCGCGTTGGATGCGCTGCAATCGGTGGATAACGAATCATCCCTCGACGCATGGCGGGTGACTCATCTTGGGCGCAGTTCCGCGTTGATGCAAGTCTTCAGCGGATTGGGTGCGCTATCGAAAGAGGAACGACCAATAGTTGGTCAAGCCGCGAATCGAGTCAAGATGGGGCTTGAGGCGGCGTTAGTCGATAAAACGGAAGCCATCAAAAAGTCTGCTCTCGAACGTTCGTTGAATGAAGAAAAGTTGGACGTAACGTTGCCCGGCCGTGCAATCCATGAGGGACGATTACATCCATCCACACAACAGCTACGGCGCGTCTTATCGATTCTGGCTGAGATGGGATTCCAAGTTTATACCTCGCGCGAAGTGGAAACAGATGAGATGAACTTTCAATTGCTTAACTTCCCGCCGCATCATCCGGCGCGTGATATGCAGGATTCGCTTTATGTGGAAAGTGAAGAACGCGGTGACAATCCAATTTTGTTACGAACCCATACATCGCCTGGACAAATTCATGCCATGCGCCAATTCGCTGCGATGAACCCGAAAGACCCGCCGCCAATTCGGATTGCTTTGCCTGGCATGTGTTTCCGCGCCGAACAAATCACGGCACGCTCTGAAGTTCAGTTCAATCAGGTGGAAGGACTGGCGGTTGGCAAAGGCATCACATTTACAGACTTGAAGGGCACGCTTATCGAATTTGCCCATCGCATGTTCGGACAGAATGCGCGCACACGTTTCCGCGCTTCGTATTTTCCGTTTACGGAGCCGTCCGCTGAAATGGATGTGGAATGTTTTGTCTGTGGCGGAATTGGTTGCGCGGTTTGCAAGAATTCAGGCTGGCTTGAGATTCTTGGTTCTGGCATGGTGCATCCGGTTGTCCTGCAAAACGGCGGATACGATCCGAAGATTTATTCCGGCTTTGCATGGGGCATGGGACCTGAACGTCAATTGATGCTGCGCTATCGCATCGAAGACATTCGTTATTTCTGGGGAAACGATATTCGTTTCCTTGAACAATTTTAGGAGGCCGGAATGAAGTTACCAATTTCCTGGCTAAAAGATTTCATTGACATCGATGGCTTAACAATTGAAGACATCGCTCGCAAGTTGACTCTGGCTGGTCTCGAAGTGGATGGAATCCAATATATCGGTTTGCCAATGCCAGTTTACGGCAAAGATGAGAAGCACGAATTCAAAACCAGTGGCATCGCGTGGGATAAAGACAAAATTGTTGTGGCTGAAATTTATGAAGTCAAGCCGCATCCCAACGCGGACCGATTGACTCTGCTCGATTTGTTCGACGGTCAGCAACAACAAGATGTTCTGACCGGCGCGCCGAACATCTTTCACTTGAAAGGTGCAGGCAGATTAGCCAAGCCGATCAAGGTTGCATATGCTAAAGAAGGCTCGACGCTTTATGACGGCCACGCTGAGGGTCTTCAATTAACTACGCTCAAGCGCGCAAAAATCCGCGGTGTGGATTCGTATTCAATGGTCTGTTCTGAAAAAGAGCTTGGCATCACCGAAGAACATGAAGGCATCATACTGCTCGACGATGACGCACCGGTTGGTATGCCGCTTGCAGATTATATAGGTGATGCGGTTCTGGATATCTCTATTTTGCCCAATATGGCGCGCAACGCCAACGTAATCGGTGTGGCGCGTGAACTCGCGGCCTTGACCGGACGCGAGTTGCAGAAACCAACTATCAAATTCAAAACTGATGGAGAATCAATCGAAGAATTGGTTTCGATTGAAATTACGAATCCTGAACTCAACCCGCGCTTTGTGCTTGGATTGATTCGCAACGCGGAAATTAAACCCAGCCCGTATCAAATCCAGCGTCGACTTAAACTGGCGGGCATGCGTCCTATCAACAACATTGTCGATGCGACCAATTACGCCATGCTCGAACTCGGCGAGCCACTTCACGCGTTCGATTATGATGTGCTAAAAGAACGTGCGGGCAGAAAGAATATCAAGATTATTACTCGCTCGGCAAAAGATGGTGAGAAGTTGACTACTCTTGATAATGCTGAACGAACTTTGACCTCAATGAGTGTTCTCGTTTGCGATGAAAAAGGTCCGCTCTCGATGGCAGGTGTGATGGGTGGCGCGGAGTCCGAGGTCACGGAAAAGACGCGCAATATCTTGCTCGAAGGTGCCGCCTGGAATTTCATTAACATTCGGCGCACCGCCAAGCAACATAATCTTCCGTCTGAAGCCTCGTTCCGCTTCTCGCGCGGCGTTCATCCCGCGCTGGCAGCAACTGGCGTCAAACGCGGATTGCAACTCATGTCGCAATGGTCAGATGGAAATATCGCGCCCGGTCTTGTGGATGAATATCCGCTCAAGCCGAAAGACCCGATCATCACTGTCGCACCGCATGATGTGAAGCGTTTATTGGGCATTGATCTTGCTGCCAAACAAATCGCGGATTTGTTGGGGCGGCTTGAATTCAAATGCACAGTGGAGAAGAATGTAGTCAAAGCCAAAGTGCCATCGCATCGTATGGATATCGGGACTGGCGTGGTTGGTCTCGCGGATATCCTCGAGGAAGTTGCGCGCGTGTATGGTTATGATCGCATTCCATCCACGACCATGGCGGATAGACTTCCGCCTCAAATTGGAAATCCAGTTTATGAATGGGAAGAACGATTGCGTGATATTCTCGTCGCTCTTGGCTTCGACGAAGTGGTTACGTATCGCCTCACGTCTGTTGAGCGCGAGGCGCGGCTTGGCCTCAATGGCGATTATGTTCGCATCGCCAATCAGATTGCGCCGGAACGAAGCATCATGCGCCGTAGTCTGGTCGCATCTGTGTTGGATGTGCTGGAGAAAAATATTCGCTTGAGCGAATCGCTGGCGTTCTTTGAAATCGGCCCAATCTTTGCGCCAATCAAAAATGATCTACCGGGTGAGCCGCGCAAGCTTGCCATTGCAATGACCGGTCTGCGTGAGGCGAACGCATGGGACGTAAAAGAGTCAACTGCGTTTGATTTTTACGATATGAAAGGCCGCATCGAACTTCTTTTGAGTGGGCTCCGTTACACCAATATTTCCTATTCCGCAACTGATTCCATTAAGTACCTGCATCCCGGGAAGGCTGCGGAAATAAAGGTCAACGATCAAATCATCGGCGTGTTCGGTGAACTGCATCCACTTGTCAAAGAAAAATATGAACTGGGTGATTTGCCGGTGCTTGTGGCCGAACTTGACCTCGAAACTTTACGAGCATTGAATCCAACTTATAGCATCACGCCCGTCCCTGAGTTCCCGCCAGTGTTGGAAGATATCGCCGTCATCGTGGATGAATCGGTTGCCGCGTCACACATCGAAACATTGATCCGCCAAACGGGGGGAAAGAACGTAGCGAACGTCCGCTTGTTCGATGTATATCGCGGTGACCAAATCGGAGCCGGAAAAAAATCACTAGCTTATAGTCTCACCTATCAAGCCCCTGATAAAACAATGACCGATGCTGAAGCTGCAACAATTCGTAATAAGGTAGTGAAGCGATTAGAACAGGAAGTCGGCGCGAAGTTGCGTGGGTAAAATTTAAAAAAGGAGCGGCGACCAATTTGGTCGCCGCTCCTTTCATTTGACTGTAATCCTCAAGAACAAAGGGCAAAAGGTTTGGCTTCCATCGGCCAGGGTCCAATCGGCTGTATATTTACCTGTTTTACTCGGCGTGGTCATGTCGATCGTAAGGGTGACAGAATCGCCGGGAACAATCGTCTTGGGCAAATCGACAACAGTTGTACTGCTGAACTGTTGGCCGTCAACGTACTTTAGAGTAACGCTATCTTGAGGCCAACCGGCAGAACCACTATTGCTTAATTGCCATTGCGCTGTAAAAGTCTGATTTGTATGGAAGTTAGCTCCACCCTGCGGAACTTGTGAAATCAGGTAGCATGCAAACGTGCCTCCGCTTGTGGATGTCGGCGTAACCAGGAAAAAAACAAAGGTTGGTGTAACGGTAGGAGTATCGGGAGGAGTCTGCGTTGGAAACGGCGTGAGGGTGGGTGTCAACGTTGGAGGCAGGAGGGCAGCCGTTTCAGTGGCGGCCGCCGCTGCCGTTTGAGCGGCCATCAAATTGATTGCACCCGGTATTGGTGTGGGAATCTGCTGAGGCGACGTAAATGTTGATACGTCACAGCCAATCAGCAAGAAAACAGAGGCGAGGAATATATGCAAAGCGCGTTGCGATTTTAGGTTCATACGCGTTTCTCCTCAGATCGTCATTCTTGTGCTAAACCACAGTGATCGCGATGTACAGGAAGCAACCAGAAATTCCATGCAACTTCCAAGTCAAAACCCAGTTTCCTACTCTAGTCGGCGCTATTCCTTCCATGGTAGGAATAGTGGTCGTGTAACCTGACTTGACCGCTGGAAGATATATGGGGCCAGTGATGGTTGAAATCTGCGGCGGATTCGGGGGTTGTATACCGACTCCAGATAGCTCTACACTATGCCAATCTACATAAAAACCTGCAGGCCAGTCCTGTGTGCCATCATTCTTTATTGTCCATTTGATCTCGAAATGGTCGCCGGCAGCAATTGTAGTGCCATCCAATGGGCGCTTATCAATATCTGGATCGCAGGAATATGGTTGCGGCGGAACATAAACATAGCCGCCTCCGCCGCCGGACGAAGGCGCCGAGGTAGGTGTCAGAATAGAGACAATTGGGGTTATGGTGAGAAGCGGAGTCTCCGTAGTCTCGACGGTGGGCGTATCGGTTGCGACTGGTTGCTGGGTCTCGGTTGCGGCCGGTTGTCCGGCTTGAACCGTCTGCGCCACAAATGTGCTAACCTGATTTTGTGCCTGCATGGTCGATGCAACCGAAGTTTGCACCAGAGATTGGACTTGTACCTGGCTCGGTTGCGCGAGCCCACAACCAACCAAAAGCGCGGCCAGCGTCAGCGTCACGAGCAATGATTTATGGAAGGCTTGCATAATTTTCTCCTTGATAAATAGATTAAGCTTCTTCGTGATGAACAGTATCGCCGGCACCGATGCCTAGCGGCTGCCATTTCTTCGAGTCTTTCAAGCGGTGCTGAATGCCGTTACGATCATGGATTTCGTCGAAGGCTGTGGGCTTGATGAACATTTCTTCGCCGTCCAGCAAGCCGGTCAGTCCGGTTTGACCGGGCTCCATGCGTTTGTTCTGGCAGTACTTGCATGTCTTTGGATCGTGCGCCTTGTATTCCGTTGGCTCTTCATAGGTTGTCACATAACCTTCGTAATTGCGCAGGATGACCTTGTGATCCGAGGCGCTGATCTGGTAATTGGGCATCACCGGGATCTTTCCGCCGCCGCCAGGCGCGTCCACGATAAACTGCGGAACCGCGTAACCGGAAGTGTGGCCGCGCAGACCTTCGATGATCTCAATGCCTTTTGCAACCGGTGTGCGGAAATGTCCTGCGCCCTCGACCAGATCACATTGATAAAGATAATACGGGCGAACACGGATGCGCGTCAACTTCTGGACCAATTCGCGCTGAATGTGAACACAATCATTGATCCCGGCCAAAAGAACGGATTGGTTGCCCAATGGAATTCCAGCGCGGCACATACGGTCACAGGCTTCCGCCAATTCCTTTGTGATCTCATTAGGATGGTTGACATGAATGTTCAACCATAACGGATGGAACTTACTGAGCATATCACACAATTCCTGTGTGATGCGCATGGGCAGGAAAACCGGCACACGCGAGCCGATGCGGACAATTTCGATATGCGGGATTTCATGCAGCCGCGTCAGAATCTCTTCGAGGATTTTTGGAGCCAATACCAGTGGGTCGCCGCCGGAAAGCAGGACGTCGCGCACTTGTGGCGTGCGCTTGAGATACTCGATCTGCATCTCGAATTCTTTGCGCGAAAACGTGGCACTTGGGTCTCCGACGATGCGCGAGCGCGTGCAATATCTGCAATACGAGGCACATTGAGTGGTTACCAGCATGAGGACTCTGTCAGGATACCGGTGAACCAGCCCCGGCACGGGAGAGTGGCGGTCTTCCGCGAGAGAATCTTCCATCATGGATGTGAACGGTACCATCTCTGCATCGGTTGGGATCACCTGCTTTCGTATTGGATCTTCCGGGTCGTTTGGATCAATCAACGAGATAAAGTACGGCGTAATATCCACGCGAAATAAGCCGCTGGAATTCAGAGCTTTCTTTTCAGACTCAGTTAACGAAATAACTTTCTCAATTTCTTCCACTGCATTCAAGCGATGACTTAACTGCCAGCGCCAATCGTTCCACTTTTCATCGGGAACGTCGGCATAAGCAGGAGCACGTTTGGCAAGGAGAGGGGTAAACATGGAATTTTCCTCCGATGATTGTAAAGGTTAGTTAATTGACAACCAAGGCGCGACTGATAAAGCATGGAGGATCGTGATCCGGGCGATAAAATCCTGCATTATATACACAAATATAACCCATTATTAATATTGTAAGAGCAAACGGAGGGATGGTCAACCTCCCTTTAAGGAATGGCCTTAATAATTAGAGCCTCGAATTACAGAGTGGTGTAAAATAATCATAAAATATGAAGTAAGGAAGTAACTGATGGCGAATGTCGCCGTTCTCACCGACAGCGTAGCCAGCCTGCCTGAGACGTTTTTGAAAAACCTGAATATC
>Ga0209039_10000894_pt1 | contig 28734 bp, 27 predicted proteins | sample BogFormECP12_OM1_FD_188238 | JGI IMG/M metagenome (GOLD analysis project Ga0209039, IMG submission 188238) | Bog forest soil microbial communities from Calvert Island, British Columbia, Canada - ECP12_OM1 (SPAdes) (version 2) | ecosystem: Environmental > Aquatic > Freshwater > Wetlands > Bog ... | reverse complement strand
GATATCACGAGGATGTTCTTGACAGCGGCCACGATTATGTAAAAGAGCGTTTCCATGCCTTAACCTTTTTTCACTGTCACATCCAGAACTTTTTGCATATGTTTCGAGAGTCCGAGGGCCTCAGTTCTTTCCTTGAACACGACGTATTCCAGGACACCCTCTCTCAAGCCTTTCCTCACAGAGACCGCCTTCTTGATTGAGCCCTCGGCGGACTCGATCAAGACCTGGCCCTGCTCTTCAACACCAAGCCTTTGTGCATCCCCAGGCGCGATGTAGAGCTTGTCCTCGGATACAGGATAACCAGGGGCGGAGTAAACCATGCCGAGCCCTTTGGAGTAGACATCTTTACCGAGCAGATGATGATTGCAGAAGATATCTCTCAGGATCAGCTTGAAGCCGCGCTCAGGGGCGTGCGCCTTCTTGAATTCGTGCGTGTTGAATCTCGGGCGCGATCCGTCGGTTGAGAGGCGCTCACTACCTTCATCCGCGAATTCGAAAAGCTTTTTTCCTCTCATGCTTTTCGTCACATCCTGAATCTCTTTGTAGACGGTCCCTCCCAGTTTCTCAAGCAGCGCCCGCAGAAATTCAAATCCTCCAGGCCCTGTCTCCATGGCTTTCGTGAGAGTCCGCGCGTATCCATCCTGGGCAACGAAGGTCCCTGACTTTTCCGCGAAGGTGCCTATGGGCACCGTCAGGTGGGCACTATCCATGACAGAGGTCGTCATCGCGTCGGCAGCAAGCAGGAACTCCTTGCTCGGAAGCTTCTCCTTCACGAGCGCGTGGTTCAGGTAATGAAAGGGATCGTCCTGATAGACAAAGAGTCCCTTGATGTCTTCGTTCTTGAGAAGTTCCTCAGGGGCGAGAAGAGCTCCGTCAAGAATTGCGCTGGCGCCTACCGCATTCGACTCGCGCGCTATTGCCATTATGGGTCCCCTCACCGGTATCCCCTTGAGCAGGCTGAAGTTGAGAAGCGCAGGTAGTCCGTCCGCTGACGCAGTAACTCCGGAGCCGAATATGACCGCGGTAGTCGCCGCATCCCGGATGAGACGATATGCTTTCTCGAACGCCTTCTCAGAGACCCCACTGTCCGTCCCTCGAGATTCCAGCTTCCAGCGTTCGAGCATCGCGGTAAGTCCTGCAAACCCCTCGAAAAGCCCGGCTTCGGAAGCATACTTCTGTTCTTCGAGAAGACGGACTGAAAGAGCGTTGAAGAGCGCGCTGTCCATGCCGGGCAGCAATGCCAGGTGTGCGTCGGCTATCCTCGTCAGGGCCGTCGGACTCGGGTCGACCACAATGATGCGCGCCCCATTCAGCTTGAACGCCTCGCGCACCTTGTTCGCCAGTACATGATTATTCGACAGAAGGTTCGCACCTGCAATGATGATGAGGTCACACTTTCTCAGGTCATCATACACGTATGGGTACGCAATGCCCGTATCTTTATAGAGCTTAAAGACCTTAGCTGTGTGGTAGTAAGCGGGTGATGCAACGAAGCCTTTTTTGAGAAGCCCGGCTATCTCCTTGATGAGATAGATCTCCTCATTGGTCGCCCGGCTGGACACGAGAAAACCGACGCCCTTTTGAGCGTCGTCAAGCCTTCTCAGACTGTCGGCCACCAGCTCGACCGATTCATCAAATGCACAGGCCCTTGAGGTCCCGTTTGTCCGGACCGACGCTGTTCTTACCCGGGCTTCATGGTTTACGAAATCGTAGCCGAAGCGGCCCATGATGCAGAGGGAACCATGGTTGGGCACGTGCTGCGTATCGGTTACGACGTTGGTGACGTACCGGTTCTCAAAGACATCTAGATCAAAAGAGCAGCCGAAACCGCAGTGCGGGCACGTGGTGCGTGTCCGCTCGACCTGCCAGAACCGCGACTTAACCGGGCTAAGATTCTCGGTGAGAGAGCCCACAGGGCAGACGCTGAGGCACTCGCCGCACGATGTACAGTCTTCGGGATGGGTAACCGTCATCTTTGCTTCGATGCCGTTGTCCGCGAGGTCGAGCACGCCCCTTCCGGAGACCTCTCTGCAGGCGTGTACGCAGCGCAGGCAGAGCACGCATCTGTCCTGAAAGTAGCGGATCAGCGGTGTGGAAAAAAAGAGCTGCTTCTTCGGCCCCCGCGTCGCGCGGATATCGACCTTTTCAAGCCTATGCTCGAATACGAGATCCTGGAGCCGGCACTCACCACCGGCATCACAGATCGGGCATTCCAGGGGGTGATGGATCAGCAGGAATTTCAGGTAATCCTGCCTCATCCTGAAGAGCATTTCAGAATGAGTGGTAATGGAAAGACCGTCGACCGCGGTCGTCACGCATGAGGCAACGGGGTTGGCATACCCATCCACCTCCACGATGCAGAGCCGGCAGGAGCCGATGGGAAAAAGGTTCTCGTGAAAGCAGAGCGTGGGTATATGGATATTGTTCTCCCGCGCAACCTGCAGGATCGTCTTTCCTGCTGCAGTTTCTATAGCGCGGCCGTTGATAGTCAGTTTTATCCGTTGCATGTTCGGTCCATGCTATAGAGCAACCATGCCGATGCGGAAGCAGCGCAGGCACCGGCTGGCTTCCTTCATAGCTTCGTTAACCTTGAATCCTTCTTCTGCCTCGTCGAAAGTCCACTTCCTTGTCTCGGGCTCGAGCATTCTGAGGTGAAGCCTCTTATCTCCACCCACGATGCCGAGGTTTTCATCCTTCTGGTAGACCTTCACCGTGGAGAAAAAATTGTTGAACCTCTCCTCGACGCGCGGCGCTACCTCCAGGCCGCGCAAGTACTGATCGATCTTCCAGGCAGCGCGCTTCCCGTTACCGCACGCACGGACCAGCACGTCCGGTCCGGTCTCGCAGTCGCCGGCCGAGAATAAGCCTTTTACTGTAGTCTCAAAAGTCTCCTGGTTGACCTGCACCGTTTTCCACTTGGTTAACTGCAGGCCTTCAATCCCTTCGAGGAAGCCGAAGTCGACCACCTGGCCGATGGCAGGGATCAGGATATCGGTCTCTATGATAAATTCGGAGTTGGGCACGGGAACGGGTCTCCGCCGACCGCTTGCATCGGGTTCACCCAGCTCCATGCGGATCAGTTCCACCGCGACTACCTTCCCATTCTTCTCAATGATGCGCGTGGGGTTGCAGAGATAATGGAACTTGACGCCTTCCTCTTCCGCATCATGGATCTCGACGGGATCGGCCGGCATCTCCTTCTTGGTCCTGCGATAAACGAGGTTCACGTCAGGCTTGCCCACGCGGAAGGATGAGCGCACGCAGTCCATGGCAACGTTGCCGCCCCCGACCACAACCACTTTCTTTCCTTCGGGATACGGATCCTTGCCATTATTTACGTCGAGCAGGTACTTGACACCGGCTATGAAACCCCTGTAACCCTTGTCCTCGCCGTCGACCCCCATGGGAGAGCTTCCATGCGCACCAACCCCGATGAAGATCGCATCGTACTCCTTCTGCAGTTGGGCCACGGTGATATCCTTGCCCACGTTGACCCCATACTTGATCTCCACACCGAGGCCGGAGAGCAGGTCGGACTCGCCTCCAACGATAGGACGCGGCAGACGGTAGTCGGGTATGCCGACCGCGGCCATACCACCCGGCTCGCCGAGGCGCTCCAGGATCGTGACCTTATATCCCATCTGGCCGAGATAGTACGCAACGGAGAGTCCCGCGGGACCTGCGCCGATGACTGCTATTTTTTTGTTACCGTCAACCGGTGTTTTTTTGATGTTGGGCTGCTTCTCTTTGTCTAACTCGTAATCCGCGACAAAACGTTTCAGATACTTGATCGAGATCGGTTCATCGATGTTGGCCCTTCTGCAGTTCGACTCGCAAGGCCTCACGCAGACGCGGCCGAGGATCCCGGCAAGGCAGGTATCCTCACGGATCGTGGCAAGCGAGCCCGTGAACCGCCCCTCTGCGATCTCTTCGATATATTTCGGTATCTTCAGCTTTGTGGGACAGACACTGAAGCAGGGCGCTGTTACGGATGAGCGGTACGTACCTGCCCTCGCCTTCTGCCCTGCAATGCATTGGTCAAACGCATCGCGGAAATGCTCGATCGCGTGAAGCACAGGCACAAGCCCCGTCTGGCCGATCTGGCACTTGGAACCCTCTTTAATCTCTGACGCGAGAGACCTAATGAGGGTGAGGTCCTCTTTGTTGCCCTCTCCGGCAGAGATCGCCATGAGCCTGTCGAGGATCACCTTGGTGCCGATCCTGCACGGCACGCAGCGACCGCAGGATTCTTTCTGCACGGCCTCGACATACCTGGCGCACATGTCGACGATATCCACGTTGTCATCGAAGAGCGTGATACCGTCCCAGCCAATGAAGGCCTTTATCGGCTCGCCGGCCGCGAACTCTTCGGGGAGCTTCAGCCGCTTGGGGACGACAGACTCTTCCTTGCTCTTTCCCCTGTTGTCAATCAGTTCTCCCTGCCAGGAGCTAAAGAGTAAGGCTGGCATCCATCACCTGTCGATCTCGCCCAGGACTATGTCAACGCTTCCGATGGCCGCAACCACGTCCGCTATCATCTGTCCTTCTATCATCTTAGGTACCGCTCCGAGGTTGAGAAAAGATGGCGGCCTGATCCTCATGCGAAATGGCTTGTTGGAACCGTCGCTCACGAGGTAGAACCCGAGCTCACCTTTCGGCGACTCGACAGCGCCGTATGCCTCACCTGCAGGAGGCTTGAATCCTTCTTCCATGATCTTAAAATGGCGGATGAGGGCTGCCATGTCATGTTGCACCTCTTCCTTCTCAGGGGGTACGACACCGAGCGCGTGCGCATTCACCGGGCCGTCAGGAAGCCTTTCGATGCCCTGCGAAATGATCCTTATTGACTGTCTCATTTCCTGCAATCGTACAACGTACCGGTCGTACACATCCCCCTTGGAGCCGAGAGGTATCATAAAATCAAACTCGTCGTATGACGAATAGGGATAGGCCTTGCGTACGTCGTAGTTCACGCCGCTTGCCCGGAGCACGGGACCGGTGACACCATAGTTTATGGCATCTTCGGCCGAGAGAAAGGCAATATTCTGGGTCCGCTTCTTCCAGATGATGTTCTCCGTGAGGAGTGTCTCGTATTCATCGATTCTCTTGGGAAACTCCTTGATGAAGGCTTCTACCATGGTCTCAAATTCTGGAGGGACGTCTTTGGCCAGCCCACCGATCCTGATGTAGCTCGGGGTGAGGCGCGCTCCGGTGACGTTCTCGACGATGGTCAGGATCGTCTCCCTCTCCCGGAAGGCATAGAAGAGTACGGTCATGGCACCTATATCGAGGGCATGGGTCGCAAGCCAGAGCAGGTGCGCAGCCAGACGCTGCAGCTCACAGAGAATCACTCTCAGGTATTGGGCCCGCTTGGGTATCTCCAGGCCCACGAGCTTTTCACAGGCAAGGCAATAGGCCAGGTTGTTTGACAGACCATTCGTGTAGTCGAGCCTGTCGGTGAGGGTCAGGGCCTGATGGTAAGTCCTGGCTTCAGCAAGCTTCTCCACTCCCCGGTGCAGATACCCGATGAAGGGCACAGATTTCTTTATGATTTCGCCGTCCAGCTCAAGTACCATCCTCAGCACCCCATGGGTTGCAGGGTGCTGTGGTCCCATGTTGATGGTCATGAATCTGGTTTCGGCCACTGTCGCTTGTCCTTTATTTTTCCTCACCCAACTCAACAACGAAAGGTTTGTCGAAGTCAGGACCTTCCACCGGGAAATCCTTTCTCAGGGGATGCCCCTCGAACTCTTCATCAAGGAGAATCCGTCGCAGATCCGGATGGCCCTCAAACCGAATACCGAACATGTCATAAATCTCCCTCTCGAACCACTCGGCTGCTTTCCAGATGCCAGACGCAGTGGGGACGCTTTCGCCATCTTCGAGCCCCACCTTCACCGCGAACCGCATCTTGTTCTTGAAAGAATTGAGAAAATAGATGAGTTCGAAGCGTGGTCTCTCTTTGTTGTTGTCAACACCAAAAAGATCGGTCAGCATGTCGAAAGCACTGTCAGGATCAGCCTTCAGGAAAAAGAGCACTTCTAAGATTTTGGCTTTGTCAACGACGACGCTCGGTATCGCGCTGCCGCCTCTATCCTCAATGGTGATGACTTTCTCACCGAACTGTCGGATTAGCTTTCCGGTCACCTTCTGGATATCTTTAGTCTCGCCTGTCATTCTTTGATCTACCCTTCATCATCACTTCGCCAACCCTTAATCAACCTTTAATCAACCTTTCATTTTGGGCAGCGAAATCAGTTCTCTTTCCAGTATCGTTTCTTTTTGAATCTTTTCCTGAAGCTTGATCAACCCTGCAAGAAGGCTTTCAGGCCTTGGCGGGCACCCCGGCACATAAACGTCCACGGGAACAATCTGGTCCACGCCCTGCACGGTGTTGTACGTCCTGAAGATTCCCCCGCTGCATGCGCAGGCACCCATGGCAATGACCCACTTTGGTTCAGGCATCTGCTCGTATATCCGTTTGAGGATTGGCGCCATTTTCTTGGTCACAGTCCCTGCCACGATCATGAGGTCTGACTGACGCGGGGACGGCCTGAACACTTCCGCGCCGAACCTGGCGATGTCATACGTCGCTGAGCTGGCTACCATCATCTCTAAGGCGCAGCACGCAAGACCGAACGTGACCGGCCATACAGAGTTCTTCCGAGCCCAGTTCACAACAAAGTCAACGGACGTGACAAGCACATTCTTGTCAGCCTCTGTCACTCCCATTCCAGCGCCCCTCTTTTCCAAACGTAGAGATAACCTATAAAAAGGATAATCACGAAAACGAGCATCTCAATGAAGCCGAAGAGGCCCATTCTTCTCGTGATGACCGCCCACGGATAAAGAAACAAGATCTCGAGATCGAACACAAGAAAAAGCATTGCCACGATGTAATACCTGATAGTCATTCGCCGGCGCGTGGGACCGGAGGTTGTCATGCCGCACTCGTACGGGGCTGCCTTAACTTTCTTGGGGCGCCTGGGACCGATGATATAAGAGGCGCCCACCATAAATGCCGCGATCCCACCGGCGAACAGCATCATGATCAGTATTGATACGTACTCAAACATGGATCACGCCTTCGTTTTGTAACGAAATCGAAACAGGCAGAACAAAGTGTATACAAGCAACGAGAATCTATGTCAAGAACAAAATGCAATTCCCGCTCTTTAAAGAATAAAATCACAAGAGCTCTTCCGCCTCAAAAGCAAAGGCGCGGACCTGTGCGTCCTTGAAGCTCGAGTTTATCTCCTGCAGAGCCTTAAAAAGGTTACTCTCCTTTTCACGAGTCACAGCCAGGACCACCATCGCTTTTGTGCCGGTCCAGACTGGCCTTTCGTGCTGTGCGCGCGTATTTTTGGTCCGCCCCCTCCCTTTCTCGGGCAGCGGGTAGAGCTCAATCTGTACTTTGTCGAAAGCCTGCAGAACTTCGTCATTCCGATCAGCATTATAGATCACGAGAAAAATTCTCACATATTAACGTAATCTCCTTTCTTCAGGCGGTCAAGGGGGCTTCAAAACCAGCGGCTCCCCGGCTGCATCGCGGGTTTGGCCGCCTTAAAACCAGCGGCTCCCCGGCTGCATCGGGTTTTCAGGCTCGGGAGGCGCTGGCGGCGTTGGTGGCGCGGGAGCCGCGAAATCTTCAGGAGGATAGCGGGTGAGTGCCCCCGCCATGAAGTTCATCCAGATAGGCAGAGAGACTCTGCCGCCACTTTCCGCCCTTCCAAGAGAGGTGCGCGAGTCAAACCCAACCCAGACCCCGGTGCATATATGGGGCGAATACCCCACAAACAAGGCATCGTAGAAGCTGCTCGTGGTGCCGGTCTTGCCCGCGACAACATACCCGAGGCGGCTCGCCTCCTTCGCCGTACCGTAGGTCGTAACGCCTCTCAAGAGCGTATTCATTTCATAGGCTATCTCAGCCGGAATGGCCCGGCTCTTTTGCGCCTCGTTGCTCTCCAGGACCTCCCCTTTCTCATCTTCAATCCTGCGGATGAAAAGAGGCTGAATACGGTAACCACCATTGGCGAACACGGCAAAGCCTTTCACCAGGTCCAGCAAGGTGAGATTGGATGTTCCAAGCGCTATGGAAAGATCATTCTCTATGTCCGCAGAAATGCCGAGACTCTCCATGGCTCGTCGCAATGAGTCGATGCCCACATCTTCGAGAAGCCTGACTGTTGCAGCATTCTTCGAGTACGCGATGGCGTCCTTCAAACTGATGGGACCCAGGTACGTGCCATCATAGTTCCTTGGGGTCCATGTCCTGCCTCCCGCGCCAACATACGCCTTAGGCTCGTCGAGAATCGTCGAGTCAGGAGTATAGCCCTTTTCAAGGGCTGCAAGATAGATGAAAGGCTTAAAGGCACTGCCCGGCTGGATCTTCGCCTGAAGGGCCCTGTTGTAAGGGCTTTTTTCAGCGCTTCTTCCTCCCACCACTGCCGAAACGTAGCCGGTATTCACATCCATGCAGAGCAGAGCTGCCTCCACACCCGACGCCTTGTACGGCACAAACTGGAGTAGCTTCTTTTTATCAATACCCCGGTATGTTCCCCTCACGATGTCACCAGGCCGAAAAACAGCACCCGATACTTTAAGAAGGCCCTTCTGCTTGCCCAGGGAGACTGCAAAGCCGTCCGCCATCTTCTCAGTGACAAGCACGTTATAAACCTTACCCGTTTTCAGCCCGGCGAAATGTATGTCCTTTTCCTGGTCAGCGCCAAAGTTCTCCCAACGTTTTCGGTCGAGCCATGCAACAATGACCGGAGCGCCCTTTCGTTCGTCATAGTTCGCAAGGCCCTTCTTGACTGACTCTTCAGCCTGTTTTTGCAGCGACGCGTCCACTGTGGCATAGACTTTCAGCTGCCTTCTGTTAAAAATACCTTTTCCGTACTTCTCCTCCACGTAGCGTACAACCGTGTTCTTGAAATAGCTGTCAGCAAAAATCCCGTCATCCTCCCGTATATAGATCTTTTCTTTAAGAAGAGTCGCAGCGGTTCTCTTATTAATAAATCCTTTCTTTGCCATCTGGTCTATGACATACTCCTGCCGCTGCCGCGCAAGTCCGGGATGGTTCTTGGGTGTGTAACGCGCGGGACCCTGCACCAGGCCCGCCAACAGTGCCGCCTCTGCCCTGGATATCTGCCAGATGTGCTTGCCAAAGTAGACCTGGGATGCTGCCTCCACCCCATAGACCCCTTGTCCCATATAAATGTTATTGAGGTAGAGATTCAGGATCTCCTGCTTGGTCAGATATCTTTCGAGTCGATAGGCGAGTATGCCCTCGCGTATCTTTCTCAACATGCTCCGCTCAGGCCCAAGGATAAGCGATTTGACAACCTGCTGCGTTATAGTGCTTCCTCCCTGCACAACCCTGCCATGGGTTATATTTTTCACCAGAGCCCTGCCGATACTGACCGGGCTCAACGCGCCATGTGAGAAAAACTCCGCGTCCTCTGCTGCCAGAAAAGCCTCTTTGACATACTTTGGGATCTTTTCATATGAGACAAAAATTCTGTTGTCCGGAACAACCACGTACACAAGCTCGTCGTTCACACCGTAAATCGAACTCGTGGGTTTATTGGTAAGGTTCTTTAAGGCAACGACCGAAGGAACCTCGGTGACGAGAAAGACGTAGAGACCGAGGCCAAGGAGAAGGAACGAGAGAAGCATCAGGCCAATCAGAATATGCTGGCGCCTCTTTGGCACGAGTCAATCTCCACTTTTTCAGATCGAGGATGGCTGACGGAGTGATGAACGATTCCGCAAGCGTTTCGCTACCCTAAATGTAGAACAAAAACCTTTTGAATTCAAGCGGGTTGACGACAACCGGTCAGCGCCATTGAAAACGGCCCTCTGCTGCATAAGACTATAAGACAGGGATGAAAGCTGTTTGGTATAGGAGGAACGCATGAGTGAAAAGAATCTCGAGGCAGTCATCGACCTGGCAATAACCAAAGAGGAAGAGTCCTTCAATTTTTACACCGGACTCCAGACAAAGGTAAATGACCAGGGAGCACGGGATACGCTTGGATTCCTTGCTAAAGAGGAAGTGAAGCACAAAGAGTTTCTCGTTCGATACCGGCAGGGCAATCTGGGGCCGGACACGTTGCGCCTGAGCCATGTGGTGGATTACCGGATAGCGGAGCACCTGGAACCACCCGAGTTAAAGGCAACACTAGAAGGGAAAGATGCTTATCTCCTGGCCGCGCATCGCGAATTGAGAGCCTACAATTTTTATAAGGCCCTCGCTGCCATACACCCTGAGGGAACCATAAAACAAATGCTCGATCGGATGGCTAACGAGGAACTGAAGCACAAGGAAAAGGTAGAGTACCTATATACCAACGCAGCCTTCCCCCAGACGGATGGGGGGTAGTAAAAACAGATTTGTTTGATTAGTTTTATTCGTTCGATTGGTTTGATTAGTGGTTGACGTAGTGGTTCACATGCGGGATTTGTCTTGGTACCAATGGAACTAATAAAACCAATTAAACCAATGAAACTACCTACGCGAACTTCAAAGCAGGTCATTAGGATCGAGATAGTCTGGAATGCCCACGAGGATTGACAATTCGCGGGCAAATCGTTATAATTACATATAGATTAACCCGCCCCATATCGGTGTTATTACCACATGGAATTCTTGACTGCAGTGACGCCCGGTGAAGCGCTCGGGATTATCAAATCGTTTCCCCTCCCGGCAAGGAGGAGCGTGCGTGTCAGATTAGACGAAGCGCTGGGAAGAGTCGTGGCACAGGAAGTGGTCGCCTCTGAAGATATACCTTCCTTTGCGCGCTCTCTTGTAGATGGGTTCGCCGTCAGGGTCAAGGATGTTTACGGAGCCAAAGAAACTACCCCTGCCCTTCTTGTTGCCAGGGGAGAAGTCAAGGTTGGAGAGGAGACGACCTTGAGCATTGGCCCCGGAGAGACAGTCTATGTGGCAACCGGCGCCATGCTCCCGCAAGGTACTGATGGCGTTATCATGCAGGAACAGACGCGGCAGACAACCCACGACATCGAGGTAACAAAGGGGGTCCATCAGGGCGAAAATATCTGCTTCCAGGGAGAGGACATCAGGAAAGGCAGCACGGTTCTGACACCAGGAAAGCGGCTCTCGGCCTTCGACATCGGGGTGCTTGCGGCTCTCGGAATCGACGAAGTTGTTGTCTACGCTCTCCCGGAGGTGGCGCTCATTTCTTCGGGAGACGAGATCGTTCCCGTTGACGTACTTCCTCCGCCGGGAAAGGTGCGCGATATCAATCGACATACCATATCCAACCTCCTGAATCCGGCAGGCTGTTCTGTCTGTTTCATCGGCATTGCCAGGGACACGCTCGACGACGTAAGCGCCAAACTTCAAGAGGCCAAGGGGCTTGACCTGATAATCCTTTCGGGCGGAAGCTCCAAGGGTCAAAGCGACTTTGTCACAGCGGCAGTGGAAAGGCTCGGAGGAAAAATACTCTTCCATGGTATCAACGTGAGACCGGGCAAACCTACAATTTTTGGCTCGCTATGGGGTAAGCCGGTCTTCGGGCTCCCGGGTCATCCCGTTTCCTGTTCTCTTATTCTGCTCCGCTTTGTACTCCCGATAGTGAACGCTTTGCGGGGAGAAGCAGAGACAAGGGAACGGGTAGTAAGGGGAAGGCTTGGAACCAACGTGCCTTCTTCTTACGGCATCGAAGAGTATGTTCGGGTGAGGCTTACATCTGCTGAGGAAGGCTCCATGGTGGCGCCGCTTTACGCGAAATCGTCCGTGATATCGATGCTCGCCAAGGCGGATGGTTACATTACTGTGCCCGAAGGCCGGGAAGGCCTTGAGCCGGGGGAAGAGGTGGAGGTCCACACCTTTGTCTAAACGTTATCTAAATACCGTCCGCAAAGAAGATGCCCTGTTAAAGGTGCTTGACGCGATCACCCCCCTGACCGCCGAAGAAGAGATTCCTGCAGTGGCTGCGATCGGGCGGATTACGTCGCGGCAGGTCCTGGCCCGAGTTTCAAATCCTCCCTTCACGTGCTCGGCCATGGACGGCTACGCAGTCGATTTCGAAAAGACACTCTCCGCAGACCTCTACAAGCCAGTTGCTTTGACGAAGGACCGGGATGTTATCCGGGTCAATACGGGAGATCCCGTTCCTTCGACCGCCAACGCAGTGATCATGATTGAGGATGTTGAAGATAAGGGCCAAACCATCTTGATCCGAAAACCGGCCTCTCTGTGGCAGCACGTGCGCATGATCGGAGAGGATATTATCGAGGGGGATGCTCTTTTCCCCACCGGATACCGGATCAGGGTCATGGATGTGGGGCTCCTCATCGGCGCCGGCATGCGGGAGGTATACGTTAGAAAAAAACCGAAGCTCCTTATCGTCCCCACAGGCCACGAATTGGTCGATATCGTGACAGAACCGATCGAATCCCTGAAAAGGGGCCAGCTCATCGATTTCAACTCATACACGTTGAAAGCACTGGCCGAAGAGCTTGGTTTTGAGGCATCTAAGACAGCAATAGCTAAAAATAAAGATAACTTACGTGCCATTCTTGATAGATCATGTCAGGAGTATGATGTAATTCTTATAAATGCTGGGTCAAGTGCTGGCACTGAAGACTTCACGGAGGGCGTGATCAGCGACTTGGGTACGGTTCTGTTCCACGGCGTAGCCATGATGCCGGGCAAACCCACACTCTTCGGCCTGGTAAAAGGTAAGCCGGTCTTCGGGATACCGGGCTACCCTGTGTCGACGGTCATCGCCTTCAAGACATTCGTCGAACCCGCCTACGAGAAATTGACCTGCGTCGCTGTCCCGAAGAGGAGTATCGCCTGCGTGACGCCCTATAAGCTCCCCTCGGCGATAGGAGTGGAGGAAGTCGTCCGCGTGAGCTTGATCGAGAAGCACGGACTCTTTTACGCTTACCCGCTTGCGCGCGGTGCAAGCCTTTTCACGTCCATGGCACAGGCAGACGCGCTTATCAGGATCCCTCAAAACGTGGAGGGCTATCTTGAAGGAGAACAGGTAATATGCGAACTACTGAGAGAAAAAAGGGAGTTGCAGGGAAGACTCCACATCCTCGGCAGCCATGACTTCTCTCTCGATGTCATGCGCGACATTATTAAGAAAAGTAACCCCGAGATGGACCTCCTGTCGACGCACATCGGCTCGTTGAGCGGTATCATAGCGCTGCAGAAGGGCGTAGTCGACCTCTGCACAACACATATTCTCGACGAGAAAGAAAAGGTCTATAATATACCGGTGGTGAAAAAATATTTGGGCACGAGGCCTGCCCTTCTTATCAACGTGGCAAAACGCATCCAGGGCCTCGTGGTAACAAAAGGAAACCCGAAAGGTGTTAAGGGCGTTTCCGACCTGGCCCGCAGTGATATCCGCTTTATCAACAGGCAGGCGGGCTCCGGTACGAGGATACTCCTTGATACAATGCTTGCTGAACAGGGTATCAGCAGAGACTCAGTGCGCGGGTATGACCGCGAGGAGTTTACCCATGCTGCGGTGGGTGTACTCGTCAAGAATGGCATAGCTGACGTGGGATTGGCTATCCATCCCATAGCTCGCTTATTCGGTCTTGATTTCATACCCCTGATTGAGGAGGAGTATGATCTTCTCGTGACCAGAGAGTTTTCTGAGGATAAAAGATTTTCAGTGCTTATGGATGCTATAAAATCGGCAGAGTTTGCCCGCAGGCTCCAGGAGCTCGGCGGCTACAAAACAGACCAGACAGGGAAAACGAAATATGTTAACGGATAGGTTCAATCGCGTCATCAACTACCTGAGGATATCGATCACCGACAGGTGCGATCTGCACTGCAAGTACTGCGTTGAAAAAGATTTCCCCTTCATCCCGCACGATGAGATACTCAGGTATGAAGAAATCATCAGGTTTGTAAGGATAATGGCCAGCCTCGGAGTGACAAAGGTCCGTCTCACCGGGGGTGAACCCCTGCGCAGAAAGGATCTTCCCTTTCTCCTCCGTGAGATCGCAACCATCAGCGGCATTAACGACATCAGCCTGACCACGAACGGCGTGAGCCTGGGCGACAAAGTCCTGGAGTTGAAAGCAGCAGGCCTGCGCAGGGTAAACATAAGCCTGGACACGTTAAAACGGGACAAATTCAGTTTCATCACCGGCGTGGACGCGTATGATAAGGTGCTTGACAGCATACAAAAAGCCAAGGCAGCAGGCTTATGTCCGGTCAAAATAAACACGGTGATCATCAAAGACTTCAACGACGACGAAGTCCTGGATTTTGTGCAGTTCGCGAAGCATGAGAACGTAGAAGTGAGATTCATCGAATTTATGCCCTTCGGTGATACAGGCCTCTGGGACAGCAGTAAAGTCGTCACGTCTGCAGAACTGGAAGCCTTCATAAAAAAGACACATGACCTGGTGCCGTCCGTGAACTCTCACAAAGGACCTGCCCGCATGTTCAAGATACCCGGGCAGCACGGGAAAATCGGCTTCATCAGCCCCATGTCGTCTCACATATGCAGCGACTGCAACAGGCTGCGGCTCACGTCTGACGGAAAGATAAAGCCGTGTCTCTTCTCGGATGCCGAGTATGATGTGAAGGGCTTGCTCAGAGGCAATAAGAGTGACGAAGAGATAGCTGAAGCGGTTGTAGAAATTGTCAAAGCAAAGCCCGAGAAGAAGTTTGAATCGGGTGTAATAAGGAAATGCCAGCGCAGCATGAGGGGCACCGGGGGATGAAAAGCCAGTGATCGGTGACCAGTAGCCAGTGATCAGTGAGAAAAGAACTGGGGCTCGGATGAAATTATCGCATGTAGATAAGGAAGGCAAGGCTAAGATGGTGGATGTCGGGCATAAGCCGGACACGGATAGGCAGGCTATAGCCCGCGGCCACGTGAAGATGTCTCGCGAGGCCTACGATACGGTACGCAAGGGGCACGGTCCAAAGGGTGATGTCTTTGCCGTGGCCAAGATTGCGGGTATCATGGGCGCAAAGAAAACTGCCGAACTGGTGCCGCTCTGCCACCCGCTGCCCATCAATTTCGTGGATGTAGTTTACGAGTTTGCAGACAGCAAGCAGACCATCGGTATCACATCAACTGTAAAAACAAAGGGTCCCACCGGCGTCGAGATGGAGGCTATCACAGCGGTCATGATAACGGCTCTCACCATCTACGACATGTGCAAAGCGATCGACAAGGCTATAGAGCTTGGCCCTTTTTACCTGATGGAGAAAACCGGGGGAAAGAGCGGAAGGTATAAGCGGCCAAAAAAAGGCCGCGTTACAGGATAAAGAATTGTTACAGGTTACAACCAAAAACAGTTAAGAGCAGAAGCTTGTTACACGCATGAGTCTCGTGCGTAACTTGTAACAGTTCTTGTTTGTAACTTGTAACGGTCTTTGTTCTTAACCGACGCAAGGAGACACGATGAAGGGAAAAATTATCTCCGTCAACATCAGCGCTGACAAAGGCGAAAAGAAGCACAACATCGATACGTGCATGCTCCAAGAGGGCCATGGCTTGACAGATGATGCCCATGCGGGCCCATGGCACCGACAGGTAAGCCTCCTCGCAGCAGAGAGTATTAAGAAAATTAAGGACAAAGGTCTCGACGTGCACGCAGGTGATTTTGCCGAAAATCTCACCACCGAGGGTATTGACCTGCCTAGCCTGCCTATCGGCACTGAACTGAAAGTGGGAGATGGAATTATTATGAAAGTGACCCAGATCGGCAAGGAGTGTCACGCGCGGTGCAACATCTTCTATCAGGTGGGAGACTGCGTCATGCCACGGGAAGGCATATTCGCAGAAGTTCTTACCGGCGGAGAGATCAAGGTTGGAGACGAGATAGAGGTTGTGACGTGAGGTACAGAGCTGCAATCATCACGATCAGCGACAAGGGATCATGCGGTGAACGGGTCGATACGAGCGGACCCGCCCTGCGGGATATGCTGAATGATGAATTCGATGTGAGTGAGATCGTTATCATCCCTGATGAAGTGGATATTATCGCCGACACGATCAAACGACATGTCGATGATTTTGGGGTGGACCTCATTGTAACCAACGGTGGCACGGGTCTCAGTAAGAGGGACGTGACCCCCGAAGCGACACGGATGGTCATAGAGAAAGACTTGCCCGGCTTTGCTGAAGTGATGCGGGCGGAGAGCTACAAAATCACGCCGACTGCAGTCATATCGAGGGCAGTCTGCGGGATCAGAAAAGAAAGCATCATCATAAACCTGCCGGGAAGTCCAAAGGCAGCAACAGAATGCCTGGGCTTCATCAAAGCCGCGCTACCGCATGCATTGGAGAAACTCAAGGGTAGCACAGCCGACTGCGCCCGCTAGTCTCCTAGACCAAGTCGTCTTTTGCGCCTACCTTCGTTGCGGCGACCCGGGAAGAGAGTGCCTGAGCGTCCGGGTACCCGTGAAGCTCTTTCACGGGTGGTCAAGCTTTCTGTTTGGTGCCCAGGGCATCCCTCCCGTTATCTGCACAAAACCGCTTGATGGCGGTCAGTTCCACGGTACATCGAGATCAGGAGAGAAGACACCGAGGGGTCGGTTAAAGGTAAAGGAGAAGGGTCCCGCCACCAGTTTCTGAGCGACCGCGCCCACGGTGCCCGTCGGAATCGAAAAAGGAAGAGCAGCCACGGTTCCCACAACGCCAAGCGCCGTGAAGACAATGCCGAGCGGGCGGACAATTAGCAAGTCCCCGAATATCGCACCTGCCGGAGGTGACGCCTGTTGCTGCGCACTATCATCATACTGGGGCGGGGGCTCGGAACTGTTCTGGCCATAAGCACTCACGCCAAGCCCTACCACAAGGAACAAGGACAACCAGCATACGATTACCTTTTTCATGCCTTCCTCCTTTCCAACAACATCCAATTTCCTATACTCCCCATTGAGAATTCATACTGCATAAAACCTTATGGAAAGTGAGCAACGTTTCAGCTCTCTTCTATTGTAGCAGGACTAGCTACACTGTCAAGCAGCCTTTTGGTTACTTTTTGTCAGTCTATAAGGTTAGGAGGTTCGGGCATGGCATTAGGGTGATGGAAGAAAGCAACATGGTTAGCCACGCCAAAGGAAAGCTGTCCAAAGTACGAGTACGTGGTGACCTGAGCTTTCCAGTCTGGTAACAGAGACTGTCAGCGTTGACTGACACCACACGGTATCGGTATCACCTCAATCACACCGCTCGCGTTCTTTTCCACCTGTGAAATGCACTACTATTCTGGGTGAGGACAGTGTAGCGATTTAGGGAAGGGGTCACACCGTTAGTTCACCTATCTACAAGTCCTTACCTTCCAATAACTCCTGGGAGTGGCGATTGCTCAGAGAAATGGTCAAATAAAAAAGGACAGAGCCATTGCTGACCCTGCCCCCGACGTTGATGTCATGGAGTTTATTTCTTCAATCGTCTCCTTTGAATAGACCTTCTACTTCCCCCAGCTATAGAGAACGCCTGCGCCGAATATGAACTGGTTTTTTTCACCTACGTTGGCAACTATGGGGCTGTCCTCCGCACCCCCCACCAAGCGCATGCAGCGGACACCCCCTGCGATGTGCCAGTTCTGGTTCACGTGATAGACGATTGCCGGCGTGAGGGAAACATCCCTGAACCCAGCGCTGGCATTATAGCGTGGGAGACGGGAGAGGATATGATCGACGGTGTCTACGCCGAAGTATTTTTCCGTGTACGCACTGTCACCATAGGTACCGCTGAGGGTCAACCCGACGTCCCATCGCTGGGCGATGGGCTGCCATCCCCTGACGAGTCCCGTGACGAGCCAGCCGTTATACACACCGCTCATGTCGGCGGTCCACGTCACCGTGGCGAGGAAGCGCCGCCGCGGGTTGTTCTGGTCGATGCACTCGAAGCCTACAAAAGCACCACCTTCAAGCGCGGCATCGATCTTCTGCATCCTGTTAACCTGGTCATTGTCCACGTCATCCCGTCCAGGGCGATAATTGAGGACCGGTCCAAAGCGGAACGAAGAATCGTTGATGAGGTTGACGGAAAGCTCGGTGCCCCGCAACAGCAGGTACTGGTAAGTCCCGGGCAGCGTGTACTTGAGGAATGGAGCGGCAATACCCTTGTACTCTTTGGAACCCAAATAATCGGGCGCGGCTCCCACGAGGATCCCGATAACGGTCGGAGCGTTGTCAACCTCGATTGCAGCCTGTTGGGCACGCACAGCACCAGGAGTCAGGGCCAATACCGCGATTACGAATAAAAGTGTAACTTTCACAACATGCCTCATACAGTACCTCCTCTGAATGGTTTTCATTTTGCTTTTGACACTTTCAGTCTGCTTTCTACTATAACACATAACCGATCCGCCGAACCTCCGTCCATAGGACTTTAGTCCTATACACCCGTTCTGAGAGGTCACGCGTACACATCAAACCATGAAGGGCGCGAAGTGTCAACCGTTTTCATACGTCAAGCAGGTTGGCGTCAGCACCTTTTCATGGCCATCTTAAGCCTCTAAGATAGCCCCGTATTGCCGCAATTCCCTTCGAACGTCTTCCGGCGAAATTTCTTTCGGGAGTGCATTCGAGCCCACGGATTGCGCGGCAAGAATGCCTGCCGCTTCTCCCATCGCGAAGGCCGGTCCGATCACGCGTGCAGAGGCGTGCGCCTGATGGCTGGCAGAGAGGCAGCGCCCGGCGACCAGCAGGTTCTCAACCCCGCTGGGAATGAGGCATCGTATAGGTATGGTGTAGTAATCGTCTTCCTTTTCGAGAAACTTCCATATGATCCTGCGCGTCTCAGGGTCATGCATCTCCATGGGCCACGCGCCAAGCGCTATCCCATCATCAAATTTCCTTCCCTTGAGCACATCATCCTCTTGAAGCACGTATGAGCCCTTGATCCGCCTCGTCTCCCGTATACCTATCTGCGGGGCAAACGAAGAGAGTTCGGCCTGTTCGAACCCCGGCAGATAACGTCTGAAGGCCCTGATGTATTCGAGCACCTGCCGCCTGCCCTCCATCTCCGCAGCCGTCAGGTCACGTGCGTCCGTGGCGATAAGGTCGGGAACGCTTACGATGTTTGCGCTCACCAGCCCCGAAGGAAGCGCCGGATTTAAGATCCCGTCCGGCCTCTTAAAACCGTATTCTCCCGTTTTGACGGCCTCCTCCAGCTTCTCCTTGACCTTTGGCGTGGTAAGGTCGTGCATCTTCTCCACATCCACGTGTATCATGCGAAACATGGTCGTTAAGGTTTGCAACCTTCCCTTCTCGTCGCCTACCTCGCACGGAACACCAGCCCTGAAGGCCACATCACCGTCTCCGCTTGCGTCGATAATCACCTTTGCCAGCAGGGCACAACGTCCCGACTTGTTCTCAACAATCACGCCTGAAAGCCTGCTCCCCTTTTGCTCCCATGTCACGTCAGTTACAAAGCTATGGTAGAGCAATTCGACGCCACTTTTTGTTGCAAATTCTTCCGCCACAAACTTGAAAATTTCGGGGTGAAAGCGCAGGGAGGCAATCCTGGGATCGACCTTTGAGATCCCTCTTTCTGTTACCGAGCCGCGTTCCTTCAGCCGATCCCGCAGGCTTCCCGCAACTCCTCCCACGATCAGTTTCTTCTCAGCACCAGTGGTGAAAAACCCGCAGAACGATCCCACCATACCGGCGGTAGCCATGCCTCCCAGGAAACCGTAGCGCTCGACCAGAAGCGTCCGCGCTCCGGACCTCTCTGCGGCTATGGCGGCCGCTATCCCTGCCCCACCGCCGCCTACAACCAGCACATCGTATTCTCCCATCACCTCTATTTCCCGGGCATCTTCAACGATCGTTTTTTTCGCCATGATGGCTCCTCTTCTATTACTGCCCTTCTTTTTTTGTTATCTCAACAATCCCTTTGTCCGCGTCCACCTTAACCCAGTCACCGGTCGCTATGACTTCCAGAGGGTCCTGATCGAGTTCGGTGACCGAGGGTGAGTGCATCACCACTGCGCCAAGCGCAACCTTTGTCGTCATCTCGTTGAAAATCAACGCAGCAGGTGCCGTGCCCGCCATCCGCGCCGCGTGGAACCTCGTGGACCATCCCGATGAGCCCTTTGCTCCCGGAAAGACAAGGACCTTGCCCTTAAAGCTCTGACCCGAAAGCTCGTGCCTCCGTTCAATAATAATCCCCTTCATCGGGTCGATCCCTCCCCAACCCGATATCGTTTGCCCGGTGACGAGGGCCTCACCTTCTGCGCATCCTCCGACTACTTTTCTGCCATGCAGAATGATCTTCTTCAACTGAGCTCTCCTTCCCAACGAACCTCTCCGTAGCGAAGCTGCGAGCAATCAGCGGAATAGGCCGACATGATATTCGCCCTCACACTGCCCTCTCCCGCAAGAGGAGAAAAAATTCCGTGAACTTTGCGCATCGAGTTTTTTCACTTCACACCAAACACCATTCACTAAACACTGTCTTATGTTAGTCCTCCTCCGCAATCACTTCGCTTCTCCTTTTTTGCACGAAAGGCAGGATAGCGGAAAGCAGAAGTGTCGCAGCTATCAGGAGAGACACGGCAGACAACGGCCTGGTCAAGAATACGCTGATGCTCCCGTCCGAAAGTATCAAAGCCTGACGCAGGTTCTTCTCGAGCAAGGGGCCCAGGACAAAGGCAAGAACCATAGGGGCAGGCTCATAGCTCAATTTCCGTAGCACGTAACCCAAAACGCCAAAGACGAGCATCACGTAGAGATCAAAGACATTCGCGCTGATACTGTAGGCACCGATAAAACAGAAAAGCAGTATCAACGGAAACAATGTCCGATAAGGCACCTTCAAGATCTGGACCCACACGCTGATCAGCGGGAGGTTCAAAACGAGCAGCATGACATTGCCCACGTACATGCTCGCCACGGTTCCCCAGAAGATCTCAGGATGCTCGGTGATGAGCAGGGGACCGGGTTTGACACCATGGATCATGAGCGCGCCAAGGAGCAACGCCATGATGACGTTCGCAGGGATGCCGAGAGAGAAGAGCGGGATAAAGCCGCTGCTCGACGCTGCATTATTCGCAGACTCCGGACCGGCGACACCTTCTATGGCCCCGTTGCCGAACTCCTCCGGGTGTTTTGCGAACCTCTTCTCTGTTGCGTACGAGACAAAGGAAGATATGACGGCTCCGCCACCCGGAAGGATACCGAGCAGAAATCCTATCAACGTGCCCCTGCCAATCGGACGCGCCGATTTGCCCCAGTCCTTCTTTGTTGGAAAGAGTTCTCGGAAACGCGTTTTAAGCACCTCTCGCTTCTCACTCAGTTTTTCGAGATTGAGAAGCACCTCTGAGATGCCAAAGAGTCCCATAACGAGCGGCACGAGCCCGACACCGTCGATGAGTCCCATCAACCCGAAGGAAAAGCGGGCCTGGCCCGTTATCACGTCCTGTCCGATGAGACTCAAAAAGAGCCCGAGCCCTGCCATGACAAGACCTCTCAGTACTGAGCCCTGCGTAAGATAGGTGACGAGGGAAAGGCCGAGACACATGAGGGAGAAGTATTCCGAAGGCCCGAACATGAGCGCGATCCCCGCCAGCGTGTTTGTCATGAACATGAGCCCGAAAAGGCCGAGCGTCCCTGCGATGAAGGAGCCGAAGGCCGCAATGCCGAGGGCAGGCCCAGCACGTCCCTTCAGTGCCATCTGGTGACCGTCGAGGCAGGTAACTACGGACGCGGCTTCACCGGGAATGTTGACAAGGATCGATGTTGTTGAACCGCCGTACATCGCGCCGTAATAGATGCCGGCGAGCATGATGATGCTCGTAACAGGCGAAATGCCGAAAGTAATGGGGAGAAGGATGGACATGGCCCCTACCGGACCTATGCCCGGCAGTACGCCGACCAAGGTCCCGATAAAAACGCCGAAAAAGCAGGAGAGCAGATTCCAAGGGTGGAGCGCTATGCCGAAGCCGTAAAACAGGTCGTGAAGTATACTCACAGACTGCCTACCACCATGGGAACAGACCCCGCGGAAGCTGGCAATGAAGCCAGACTTCGAACACCAGATAGCTTACCAGAGCTGTCGCAATCGCGAAGAAAAGGCTCCAGAAATAGTTTCTTTTTTCGAGGTCGAAAAAGAGAGCAAACATAAGCAGGGATGTGGTCAGAATGAAGCCGACCGGTTCGATCAGAATGACATAAGCGAGAAGAAGCGCCACTGTGTAGATGAGTCGCGGCCAGGCGCCGATCCGGAAGGCGTGATCTGTTCCCGGCGCCATCTGCCGGCGCCGCTTCGACATGGTCCTCGCAATGATCATCGCCAATCCCATGGCCGCAATGAAAAGGCCGGAGAGCAGCGCAACAAATCCGGGTCCCGGCTGATGGAAGGAACCGAGATCAAACCGGAGCGCGAGCAGGCATATGATGAACCCTATGCCGATCCAGACAATGCCTTCAACTGTCCCTGTTTCTGTTCCTGTTCCTGTTTCTTTTTCCACCATTGCCTTGCTTACCTTTGTTTCTCCGGCATTCAATAGCGAGTTTTACTCCTCACTCCTTCCTGGTTATCTCGACGATGCCGTTATCCGCATCGACCTTGACCCAATCGCCCGTCGTAATCACTGCAAGAGGATCCTGATCGAAATCGGTGATCGCGGGGACATGCATCACGACAGCGCCGAGCGCAACCTTTGTGGTCATCTCGTTGAAAATCAACGCTTTGGGCGCAGCGCCCGCAAGCCGCGCCACGTGGAATCTCGTTGACCAACCCGATGCACCCTTGGCCCCGGGGAAGACGAGCACCTTCCCTTTGAAGCTCTGCCCTCTAAGCTCGTGTCGCCTTTCGATGATCACACCTTCCATCGGGTTTATGCCTCCCCAGCCCGTTATCGTCTGCTTTGTGACAAGCGCCTCACCTTCAACGCAGCCTCCCACTACTTTTCTGCCATGCAGGATGATCTTCTTCATTTGAGTTCACCTTTCCACTGCCCGCTGACCGCGGCCTCAATACAGTTCTGCGTGGTTCCGAACCATGTCTGGAGACCGAGAATCGAAGGCATATAGTGCGCCTGCTTCCCGGAGTCGGTTGCAGCTACCCTCGTGCCCTTGGGCATCACATGGGCAAGCACCGGGCAGGTATCGGTCATCAGGATACCGCCTGCATTGGTGATGATCTCTGTATACCCATTCTGGTCGGCGATCTCCTTGAGCGCTCGCGGTGTGAAAATCCAGAGGCTCGTGTTGCTGTTCACACGCCTGCCTTTCAGCATCTTGCAGACATCCCACACCTGCTCAATTGAATAGTGCGGGCAGCCCAGCATGACAAAGTCTACAGCCCTCTCTCTTGCCGAGGAATTCAGGTTCTCATACGCCATCTGTCTCTCTTTCTTTCCGAACTTCAAGGTCGCTTGCGGCTTCTTGCCTCCGAAAGCCTCATCCAGCGAACGGGCTTCAGGCGTAATCCCCACGATATGGTACATCTCTACTCCGCCCGACGATGCAGCCGCTGCGCCGCAATGCTTCAGCCTCGAAAGGGTCGGAGTGCGGCGGATGCCATGAAGTACGGGAACCCGCTCCTGAACCATCTCTCCGACATAGTAGCCCAGGAGATTCCAGTCCATAATGCTCTCGACGTCGTATTCAACCTCCACGAGATGCGTACCAAGACGATTTTGGTCGAGGTGGTATCCCCAGTAAGGAATCTTGCCGGTCAGGCTTGCAGCAGCACCACTTTCCCGCCCTTCACAGTTCATACGCGCACCCAGCACTGAATTGGCGTAGATGACCGCGGAAGACTCCATCCACGCGCAGTGCTCACCTCTGACCGGCACATTCCCCACGAGGTAGGGAGTGCATGTATTCATGAGCTGTACGCCGATGCGCTTTGCAAAAGCGATGCTCTTCATGTGGAGCTCGTAGACGCTGCGATCGACTCCTTCGATCTCCCAGTGGTCCGGGTCCAGGCCTTGAATCAGATGGTACGTGCAGGCCTTCACCTCAGGGATTTGTACTACATCGCTTGAATCAAGAGCGAATTCGGAGAATACGGCATCGAAGCTCCCCGTCTTGTCCGCAAGGTCCCGTATAAAGGGGCCTGACGCCCCTATGGCGACACAAACATTGTCAGTGTCGATGAACCGCTCCGCTCCCAACGCCTCTCCATAGCGCACAAGGAGATCCATCGCCCTTTGTCTGGCGGGTCCCTCTTTGCCATCGAGCATGGCCTTTTCATCGTCAGTCAGTTTCATCCTATTCTCCTTCCATCCAAGAGACAGTGTTGAGTGTTAAGTGTGTCCGGCTGGGAAACTCAACACGCAACTCGTAACGCGGAACCCGCAACGAAGCCGCAGGCGTCTGTCACTCGACCCTCGATACTCGTCACTGATCACCGGTAACCGATCACCGATTACCGTCTTCACTTCACCAGTCCCTGCTCCTTGAAGAATGCCTGCGCCGTCACTTTATAATTGACAAGATACTTCTCGAAAGCGGCTGCGTCCTCATAGTCCACGGGCATGTCCATTGCTTTATTTTTCTCTTGAAATTCTTTGTCATCCAGAATCTTTCGCACGGTCTCATCGACTTTCTTCACGATTTCGTCGGGCGTCTTCTTCGGTGCGAATAGACCTAGAAAAGAGACGTACGGCAGTTTGTATCCCAGCTCAGGAAGCGTAGGAATATCCGGTACTGAAGGCGCCCTCTTCTGAAGGGCAACCGCAAGCACCTTAAGCCTCTTCCCCTCTATCAGGGACCGTATCACATAAAGAATCGGCGTACCCACCGGAATATGACCACCAAGGAGCGCCGGTACCATGGTCGCGTCGCCATCGAACGGCACGTCAACAAGGTTGAGCTTCTCGGCCTTGATTACACTGATCATGGTCACATACGGAGTGGTGCTTTTTCCGATATGACCGAACTTCGTGCCGGGATTCTTCCGGGCGTACTCGACCAATTCCTTCAGGCTGTTCCAGGGCGCATCCGCTTTCACGGCGATTGCAACAACAGGAGCGTGAATTTTTGAGATCGGCCGGAGCACATCGCTGGAGTATGGCGCTGAATAGAAATAGGTGTAGACTTCGGGAACCGCTGCTGCACCGGGAAAATAGCCGAGCGTGTAACCGTCGGGCTTGGCGGAGGCCACGGTATAACCACCGACCGTGCCCGCACCACCTGTCTTGTTCACCACCACTACGGGCTGCTTCAGCTGTTTTTCCATGAACTGGGCCAGAAGCCGCGCGCCCATATCGGTCGAGCCGCCCGGCGGAACACCGAGCACGATGGAAATAGTTCTGCTCGGGTAGTCAGAGCCGGCAGCACGCAGTAACGACGCGGACAATCCGAGTTGCGCGAAGGTCAATACTAGAAGACAAAGTGACAACATAGCTCCTCTAGCAGTTTTCATACTTCCTCCTCTCATGCAATCATTTCATTCAGTGAATTAATGCCGAGTTCAAGGGTTTTTGGGTTCCCAGGGTTCTAGTAAAGACTTGAGCCCTTGACACCGTGGATCCTCGGACCCTGTCTCTTTGCAGTTGTAACGTTACTTTCATTTAAACTCTTTGTCAAGACAGGTTTCATGCGTCCTGAACTGGGTCCTGAACTGTTGACCATCACCACCTGTTGTGCTACGCTCGTACCGTGCCACAGGCGGCTCGCCCTCATGCCACCTGAGGTTCACAAATGAAATGGTGAAGGACATGAGAGGATTGTTTCGTCAACGCTGCGCGCAATTGAATCACCAGAGGAGGAAGCAGTCATGAATAAAAGGCACTTGAAAAATCTCGCCTTCATCGCAACCACACTGGTCGGTATCCTCTTGATTCTTCACTCCGCCGCATTTGCGCAGGCCAAGTTCCCCACGCGACCGGTGACGCTCTGGGTCGGCTTACCTCCTGGAGGCTCGGCAGACGTGCTTGCCCGTGCGCTCGCAGAAGGAGCAGAGAAAAGCCTTGGCCAGAAAATAATCGTTGTCAGCAAGCCGGGCGGAGGCGGAACCGTCGCAACTTCTTTGCTGATGAATGAAAAGCCTGACGGATACACGCTCCTCATAAACACCGACAGCCCAACCACGCGGGCACCCCATATTACGGACCTGGAATATGATCCATTCAAGGATGTCGATAATTTCATGCTGATCGGCGAATGGAAAACCGTCTGGACAGTCAAAGGGGACAGCCCATTCAAGAAATGGGCAGACCTGGTCAGCTGGGCCAAGAAGAATCAGGGCCAGCTTACCTTCGGCCATTGCACGGCTTCATCCTTTTATTTTGGTATGATTGCGATAGCAAAGAAAGAAGGCTTCACCTTCAAGGGTGTGCCCTACCCTTGTGATGCTCCCACGATGACGGCTGTGCTCGGCGGCCATGTAATGCTGGGAGGCGGAACTGCCGCACCCTATCGAAGCCATGTGCTCGCCGATAACATAAGGATCATACTCTCCCGCCAGAAGATAAACTACGCTGCTGGGCATGGCCAGGCAACAACATTCAAAGATATGCACTACGACTTCGATCTGCCGCTCCTCGCGATGATCATTGCACCCAAAGGAATGCCAGACAACGTCAAGAAGACTCTGGAAAAGGCATTCATGGATGGCATGAAAAGTGAAGTCTTCAAACGGGTGGCTGAAGACCAGGAATTGGCGGTGGAGCCCATGACCGGGAAGGCCTTTGTCGACTATCTCAAGAAAACAAGCGCCACATATGAAGAGCTGATTAAAGAAGTGGGAATGTACAAGAGTGAAAAGAAATAGTCCTCGCTCATGATCGCATGCGGAATTACAATCTCTTCTCAGGCATATTTCTTCTTGCCTTGAGCCTCGGTGCCTGCGTGAAGGCGTATCGCCTGGGATTGGGGAGCGGTGGGAGCCCTGGTCCAGGCTTTATCCCTTTCGCGATTGCCGCTCTCCTCGGGCTCATGTCACTGTACCTCTGTCTGCGCGGTGTGATTCAGATCGTCAAAGGCTACACGGAAAAAAAGGCATTCAAAGAGATCGGCTGGGGCAAGGCGCTGCTGGTTCTTATTCTCCTTGCCGGCTACGGAGTTTTTTTCAATTTCCTCGGTTTCCCTTTCGCCACCTTCGTCTTCATGATGTCGCTCCTGTGGATGGTGGGGCGACAGAGGCTGCGCTTATCCCTTGCCGTCTCGCTCGTGACCGCAGCCTGCGCCTACATTCTGTTCGTGGTACTGTTCGATCTGCCGCTTCCTCGGGGCTCGCTCTGGCAGCTGTTTGGAGAGTAGCTTGGAAATCGGACACTACATTCTCTATGGACTTCAGGTCGCCGTCCAACCAGCGAACCTGCTGTACTGCTTTGTCGGGGTCTTTACCGGAACCCTGATCGGCGTTCTACCGGGTATCGGACCTGTCGGCACGATGTCGCTGCTCCTGCCTGTCACGTTTCATATCACTCCTGTCGGTGCCATCATCATGCTGGCAGGTATTTACTATGGGGCTCAGTACGGTGGTTCGACTACGGCGATCCTCGCAAACATTCCCGGCGAAGCCTCGTCTGTCACGACCTGTCTCGACGGATACCAGATGGCGCGAAAGGGTCGTGCCGGTCTCGCTCTCGGGGTCTCTGCTGTTGGATCCTTCATTGCTGGGACCATTACCATTTTTGGGATGATATTCCTGGCATATCCCCTTGCAAAAGCCGCGCTCAAGTTCGGCCCTCCCGAATACTTCTCCCTCATGTGCATGGGGCTTGTGATCCTCACTTTTCTGACTCAGGGCTCCATGTTCAAGGCACTCATGATGGCGCTTCTGGGATTGCTCATCGGCCTGGTGGGGCTCGATCCTTTTACCGCAAAACCGAGATTCACCTTCGGCTTCAAGGAGCTTATGGACGGTGTGGGCATTGTGCCTGTCACCATGGGACTCTTCGGCATTTCTGAGGTACTCCTCAACCTTGAAACGAAGATCAAGCGGGACATCTACGAAACGGAAATCACCGGATTGCTCTCATCATTAAAGGATTGGACCACGGCGAAGTGGGCCATCCTCAGGGGAACGATCGTAGGATTCTTTCTCGGGATCCTTCCAGGAGGAGGTGCTATCCTCAGTTCCTTCGTCTCCTATGCGCTTGAGAAGCGCTTCTCCAGGCATCCCGAACAATTCGGGACGGGCGTCATCGAGGGTGTCGCAGCCCCTGAGTCTGCAAATAACGCTGCGGCGCAGTCGTGCCTCATTCCCCTGCTCTCCCTCGGCATACCTCCCAACGTTGTAATGGCGGTGCTCTACGGAGGCCTCCTGATACACGGCATACAGCCAGGGCCTTTTCTCCTCCGCGACCATCCCGACATCTTCTGGGGACTTTCGATGAGCATGTACGTGGGCAACGTGATGCTCCTGGCCCTCAATCTTCCGCTCATCGGCCTCTGGGTCAGGATACTTCGAGTACCCTATCCGATACTTTTTCCCCTCATCCTCTTCTTCTGTGCAATCGGAGTTTATACGGTGAACAATTCGGTTTTTGACATCTATCTGATGGTGATATTCGGTTTGGCAGGCTACCTGATGAAGAAACTCGATTTTGAGCCGGCTCCTCTGGCAATGGCGTATGTGCTCAGTCCGATCCTAGAATCGAGCTTCCGGCAATCGTTGAGCCTGTCGGGTGGGGGCTTGAGCATCTTCTTCTCACGCCCGATTTCATTAGTCTGTATGGTATTAGTCGTCCTGCTCCTCGGCTTCCAACTCGTCTCTTCGTATGTGGCTAAGTGGAGGGTCCAGGCAGAGAAGATCAAAACGTACGAAGGGGAGTAGAGATAGGTCGAGGTAAGGACTAAAG
>Ga0209039_10000893_pt1 | contig 28737 bp, 25 predicted proteins | sample BogFormECP12_OM1_FD_188238 | JGI IMG/M metagenome (GOLD analysis project Ga0209039, IMG submission 188238) | Bog forest soil microbial communities from Calvert Island, British Columbia, Canada - ECP12_OM1 (SPAdes) (version 2) | ecosystem: Environmental > Aquatic > Freshwater > Wetlands > Bog ... | reverse complement strand
TCATCCACTTTCCTGTCCTCTTCTTCAGTCAGGCTCAGCCTTAACCGAAGGGGACATTTTAACTTTGGCAAAAGGGGACTTTACTACTTTGGGTTAACACAAGATGTACCCCCTCCTTTTCAACAAGAACTTGTTCCTTTACAATATGTTCCTATTATCGAGTAACAGGTTCCCGTTTGTCTCCAACGAGTTCCCGTTCCTAGTAATGTGTTCTTATTACCATCTAATCGGTTCTCCTTTGGCTATAAGAAGTCCTTGTTTCTGAGTTGCTGCGTCCTTCCTACTCCCTGCCTCCCCCCATTCCTTTAGATTGGGGAGAGGTTTTGCTTTAATCTGTTGCCTATCGAGCAATGCAAGCGTATAATCTTTAGATAGAATTGTTATTCAGCCGCTGGCCCTGTGGCTCATTATTGACTTGCATTGCACGATAAGAGGAAAAATGTCAATCACCAGAAAAGATGTATTGACTATCAATCAGTAAGGTTGGAATATTGTTGCCCCACAGTTTTATGGCGGCATTGTATTGCCTGAATATGGACCTCTGTCAGTCACTGAGCCTGAGTTACAGTTAATTGATAATCTACAAGTTAAATCTGTACTAGAGTTGGGTGCGGAAGCGGGCATACACTTCATTACTTGTGGAATAACAAGCAAACCAGCGAATTATGGGGGCTCGATTTATCCCAAGAGCAACTGCGTTTTACGCGTGAATTTCTGGCTCAAGAAAATATTCCAGTCAAGTTATTTCTAGCATCAATGGATGAAAATCCGGGTATCCCGGAATCCTATTTTGATTTGGTAGTTTAGATTTATTTTTTGGGCTGGACGCCTGATTTGCCAGGCACTCTTTCTTTGATTTATTCGTATTTGAAGCCGGGTGGTAAATTCGTTTTCAGTTGGGAGCACCCGATTTATCAATGTCTGGAATATGATCCCAATTCCAGGAAATATTTCTTTAATCATTCATACCTCGATGAGATTCCTGAAATAGACCTGTCTTGGAAAGGTGTAGAAATTGTCATACAGCCTCGTAAACTTTCCACATATATCAATGCATTGACTGATGCTGGATTGGTTATTGAAAGGTTAATAGAAAGCGAATTTAATACTAGCATTGCAAGAGAGAAAGATTATGCACCTGAAAAATGGTATTCAGTCCCGCATGCCCAATTGATACCAACAACTTTTATTGTTCGGGCATCTAAGCCATCATAAAAACAAGGCGACATCGCGTGCCCGTGGTGCAAAGCATTACTCGCCAGCTTCCATAAACTTGCCCACTACCGCTTGCACTTGTTTTCGCAATCTCGGCGGGCGAATCGAAGCAACAGTGATTCGCTTCGCATCCAAGAATCTTGCAAATCGAACCAATCCGCGCGCTAAGGCATGTGCAAATTCAACATCTTTCACCGGTGTGTCTTCTTCAACCCAAAAGCCTTTGATCTGCAACGTCATGGTCTCACGATCCAGTTTCGGATCAAGCCGCGCCACCAAATCATCACCGTATAAAATCGGCAGGACGTAATATCCCCAGCGGCGTTTGGGTGCGGGCACATACACTTCCCATTTGTAATCGAAATCAAACACCTTCTGCGCCCGTCTGCGCGCGCTGACAATATCCAGCGGCGAAAGAAACGTGACTTCATCCAGCGTGGTCGCTTCTTTGGGATTCCAGCCATTGGGAACTCTTCCCTTTTCAAGCGATTCCAACATTGGAATATCTTCTGTTAAAACGAGATAGGTTTCGCGTCCGCCCTCGACTTGAACCTGCGTGAACATTCCGAGCGCTTTCTGCCGTTCGAGTATTTTCGTCATCGAGTCGGGAGAGTAACGCCTGTTCATGTAATAGTTCAACTCACCGCCCATTTTTCTTTCGCTTTTCAACCCCATCAATGCAACCGTCTTGTGCGCAAAAAAATCTTCGGTTTCTTTTTCACCTGCTATGTAATCAAATTTTTTCGGCGCGACGTTCTCACGAAAATCATAAACGCGATTGAATCCGTCGCGGTGATGCATCATCAACTCTCCTGAGATCCACATATCGTAAAGCACCAGCGACGTTTCCTTGCGTCCGCGATAATTCCAGTTTTTAAGCGATTTACCCTCGAAATCACGATTCCCCAACGGACCGCGCTTCCTCAACTCTGCGCGCACAAAATCAAAGATCTCATGATGCGTTAAGACAAAATCTTCAACGCGTTTGGCGTGACTACGCCTCTCCATTTGCACGCGCCAATATGGCAACTCAGACATCGGATATACCGCCAGCCATCCGCCGTAATCAAAGAACTCGCGATCTTTGTATAAAGCTTGTTTAAGATAATCGGGTTTGTAATCCAACACCCGGCTGTGCAAAACAATATCCTGGCTGCGACCCACTACATTTAAGGGATCAAGTTGCACTGCCTCGCAGGTGCGCAGTGCGTCGAATGTTCCCCGCTTGCCTTTCCAGCGGCGTCCAGGCCACAGACCTTGTTTACCAAGAACAAAACGTCGAGCCGTTTGTTTTGAAATCGTGATCGGACTCATCGCACGGCATTTTTCGCGGCGCGGGTTTTGACTTTTTCGGACTCAACGGTTATCCCAATTCCGCCACGCACGCTAAAGACGCCGGTCACTTTGCAGTAATGTGGATTCAGCGTTTTGACCAAATCATCCAGAATCGTGTTGACCACATGCTCATGAAAAACGCCTTCGTTGCGATACGACCACAAATATAGCTTGAACGACTTTGATTCGACAATCTTCTGATCGGGAATATATTCCACTTTGATCGTGGCAAAATCGGGCTGACCTGTTGCCGGACACACGCAGGTGAATTCATCCGTCTCAAGTGTTACCAGATAATAACGATCTGGGTTGTGATTGGGGAAAGCTTCCAGTTTTTTACTTGGTTGAGATTTGTGACCTAGTAAGGTTAAGTCTTTCAAATCAGATGATTTGGTGGGCATAAGATAAATCTCCTTTATAAATTGATTCGGTCACCGCGCGTGGTTGGTATGGAGATAACCAGAAAGTGAACATCGCTTTTTGACTTGTTGCAAAACTGGTGACGAACTCCAGGCGGAATTTCCAATCCACTCCCCTTTTGCAATTCAACTTCATGATCTTCAAAAACCATCGTCCCTTCGCCTTCAAGGATGAAAAAGAATTGCCGCGCGATTTGATGGTAATGCATCAGCTCCGCGCAATTAGATGGCACGCGTTCCTGAATCACACTGACATCATCGCGTTTGAGTAAATGCCAGCCATCGCAGACATTGCCCCACAAGTAATGTTCAGCGTTGAGAGTTGATATAGGTAGGTTCATGAAGTTTCAAACCGGGCTTTTGCTTTTTTCCATCATTCGGCAAAACGAACACAAGCCAGGTGCGGAAGTTGGCTGTCCGCAATTGGCACAAGGATGCAAATTGAGATCCGAGACGTTTCGTTCAGCGAACAAACCGCTTTGACGCGCTTCGAGGAAACGCAGATAAAACGTCAGCTTTGCGCCGGGACGATCATTCTCCAATTGGTTAAGAACTTCCTTATAGTAAATTGAAGTCGATCCTTCGGCGAACGGACATTCATCATAAATATATTCAATGCCGCACAAAAGCGCATAAGCCGTCATCTCGCGTTCATAGAAGCGGCAGAGCGGCTTGACCTTGCGCGCCAAGCCATCGATCGAGGGAAGAACGGGTCCTTGCCGAAGCAAATAGTCACCGGACCACGATAACGTATTCCCGAAAAGAACTGCTGCCTCATCATCGAGATTATGACCGGTTGCGAGAACATCATAACCAAGATCACGCGCAATGCGATTCATTACATGACGTTTGGTGAGTCCACAGATCGCGCAGGGCTTGCCATATCCGCGATGCGAGGTTTTAGAAAGAACCGGAATCGGCTGACCATATTCTTTTTCGATGTCCACGACATGAAGTTTGAGATTGTGTTCGTTTGCAAATTTATCAGCGAGACGATGCGACTCGCTTGAATAATTTATTCCCGCGTCAATGCCGAGTCCGATGTAAAGCCCGTCCGCTTGATAGCCAAGGCGAATCAGGATGTTCCACAGCGACAACGAATCTTTTCCGCCGGAAACTGCCACAAGAATTTTTTCGTCTTGGCTAAACATTTCATATTTCTTGATGAAGCGTTCGGTCTGTTCAGGAACCCATTCAAGGTAGTGTTCCTTGCACAAAGCCAGTTTATGCTGGCGCATGTTGACCGAAGCTTTCTCGCCACATTTACGACATTTCATAAACTACCTATATCTCTAAACACCAAGGATTTTCCTTTGAGTCCTTCGTGCCCTTTGTGTTTAATTAACCACCGGAAATCGCCGCGATCAACTTGACCACATCGCCGTCTTTCAAAATCTCATCCTCGAGGATCATCTCGCCGCCGCGCGTGGCAATCACCGACTCCGGTAAGACATTGACCTTTTGCAATGACGACAGCAACGTCATGCCGGGTTTGACTTCAAATTCCTTATCGCGCAAAATCAATTTGACCAAACTTGCTCCTTGACGCGTCATTCTACCATAGCCGTCTTGACACCGCGCCTCCTTGACTGTACCATGTACTCATGCGCATCGCAATGATGGCCGACGTCTATAAGCCGCACGTGAGCGGCATTACCAATTACATTGATCTAAACAAACGCTATCTTGAAAAAGCGGGGCACGAAGTATTTGTGCTCACGTTCGGCGATCAGGATTATCACGACGACGAGCCGCGCGTCATCCGCTCCCCCGGCCTGCCGCTGGTGGACACGGGCTATTATCTTTCTTTTCGCCACACCGCCGCCGCGAAGAAATTATTGCAAACGATGGACATTGTTCATGTCCATCACCCATTCCTGAGCGGTCGTCTCGCGCTGCGCTATTGCGAACCTTTGCAAATTCCAACAGTGTTCACCAATCACACTCGGTATGATCTATACGCGCAAACTTACCTCCCTATGGTGCCCGAAGAGATCAGCGATGGATTGCTTCAGGCATACATGCCTCCTTTCTGCGAATCGATGAGCTTGGTAATCTCGCCGTCGGCGGGCATGGAAAAAATCTTACGCGGGATGGGCGTAACCAGTCCGATTTCGATTATCCCGAACGGCGTGGAACTTCAAAGTTTTTATCAAGCTGAACCGTTATCGCGCGCGGATTTCGGCTTCAAAGAGAGCGACGTATTACTCGTCTACACGGGACGCATTGCAACGGAAAAAAATCTTTCCTTCCTACTTCAATCGTTTGCAGAGGTGGCGCAGGCGCTCACTCATGTTTATCTTATGATTCTTGGCGGCGGGCAGAAACAAATCGAGGAAGAGACGAAGCAACTTGCAGCGAAACTCAATCTCAATCAGCGCGTCCGTTTTACCGGTTTTATTCCATACGAAACGCTCCCGCCTTACCTCGCCATGTGCGACGCATTCGTGACCGCATCGGTTACAGAAGTCCATCCGCTTTCCGTCATTGAAGGCATGGCATCCGGTCTCCCCGTAATCGGAATTGATTCGCCTGGCATTGGCGATACAATCGAAGACGGCAAGACAGGGTTCCTTACAACGCAGGACCTTGTTTCTTTCACCGCAAAACTCACGCGTCTTTGTCTTGATGCAAGCCTGCGCAAGCAAATGGGCGACTCGGCTCTCCAAGCCTCAACCCGTTATGCCATCGAGTGGACAACCAAGATGATGCTGGAACAATACGAACGACTCGTTTATGCATCACGTCCGCGTCGCGAAAATTGGGCAGTCCGTTTGCGCGGACTGCTGGAGAAATTTTTGCAATGAGCCGCAATCAAAAAGGTGGTCAAAAGGGCGAGCAAGCCGCGGCGGATTATTTATCCGCTAAAGGATATGATATCGTAGCGCGAAACGTACGCACGCCGTACGATGAGATTGATTTGATCGCGCAGAAAGCTGGCTACACCATTTTTTTGGAAGTCAAAGCGCACACATCGAGGACGCTTGGTCCGCCGGAGATCGCCGTCACGCCGCGCAAACAACAGCACATGCTTTCCTGTGCCGAACATTGCGCCCAGCAAAACGAAATTGACCATTGGCAGATTCATGTGATTGCAGTGGAAGACGAAAATAGCAAGCTAGAGATTGTCCGTTTTGAGAATGCAATCTAACAAACTATATCTAATCCTCCTCGTCGGGCCTACAGCTGTTGGCAAAACCGAGATTGCCATTCAACTCGCCCAAAGAATCAACGGCGAGATTGTCTCAGCGGATTCGCGTCTCTTCTATCGCGGCATGGACATTGGCACCGCCAAACCGACACACAAAGAACAAGAACGCATTCCTCATCATCTGATTGACATTGCGAATCCCAACAAGATTCTCAGTCTTGCAATCTTTCAACAAAAAGCACGCGAAGCCATTGCTGATATTCATGCACGCGGCAAACTTCCTTTGCTTGTCGGCGGGACGGGACAATATGTCCGCGCAGTCACCGAAGGATGGAAGCCGCCAGAAGTGACGCCGGATGAAAGATTGAGAAGTGAATTGAAAAAAGAACATGAAGAAAAAGGAAAGGATTTTCTTTACGAAAAATTGAAATCACTTGATCCCGAAGCCGCGGAGAAGATTGACCCGCGCAATGTGCGAAGAACTATTCGAGCATTGGAAGTAATCATGACGACGGGACGAAAATTCTCAAAGCAACGCGGACAAAGCGAATCGCCATACAATCTCATCACGATTGGGTTGACGCGTCCACGGCCGGAACTTTATGCACGCATTGACGCACGCATTGAATCGATGTTTGCAAATAGATTGCTTGATGAAGTCAAAGGTTTATTAGCCAAAGGTTATTCACCGAATCTGCCGACGATGTCGGCGATTGGATATCGCGAATGCGTCAGCGTGATTGAAGGTACATTAAGAATTGAGCAAGCCAAAGTCGAGATGCGACGCGCCACGCGCATTTTCGTCCGCAGACAAAGTAATTGGTTCAAAGTATCCGATCCGAATATTCACTGGCTTTATGCGGGTGAAGAAAATATTGTTGATAAAATCATCGCCATCATCCGCCAAGCGATTCCCGAATCTTGATTTGACTTTTGATTTCGTTTTGTTTATAGTTTGCCTAACTCGCAAAGGAGGAACGCCGTGAACGATCGTCCGTGGATTGCACATTACGACAAGGGTGTACCCGCGTCCATTGATTATCCAAAGGAGCCGCTCTTTCATTTACTGGAAGAGTCCGCACGCAAATATCCAGACCGCGCCTGCACGATCTTTAAAGGCGCGGTTATTTCATACAAAGAGATGAATGAGAAGACCGACCGCATTGCGGCGGCGCTTGCCGATATGGGCGTGAAGAAAGGCGACCGCGTCGGAATCTTTATGCCGAATTCGCCACAATTCGTCATGGCATATTTCGGGATTCTCAAAGCAGGTGGAGTTGTCGTAGCGACCAATCCGCTGTATACGCCGCCGGAGATCGCGGAGCAAGCAAGCGATGCGGGAATAGAAGTCATGTTCGTCATGACCAACTTCTACAAAACCATCAAAGCTACACAACCCAATACGAAGATCAAAAAGCTGATTGTCACAAATATCAAGGAGACCTTACCGCCAATCACGAGTCTGCTGTTCACGTTGGCGCGCGAGAAAAAAGGGGGATTCAGAATCGAAGGTGGGCTGGCCGAAGGCGATGTCTGGATGAAAGATCTACTTGGTAAATATCAACCTTCGCAACGCCTCAAACTCGACATTGGGCCGGATGACACAGCCTTGTTTCAATATTCCGGCGGGACAACGGGTGTCTCGAAAGGCGCGATAGCCTCGCATCGCAATGTTGTTGCCAACACGCTGCAAATGAAGGAATGGATCACCACCGCGGAAGAAGGCAAGGAAACTGTGCTGATGGCGATCCCATTGTTCCACGTCTATGGCATGGTGGCCGGGATGAATTTCGCGTTGGTCTCAGGCGCGAGCCTGGTGATGATCCCGAATGCGCGCGACATTCCCGATGTGCTGGAAAACATCAACAAATATCACCCAACCATTTTCCCCGGCGTGCCGACGCTTTATAACGCCATCAACAATCATCCCGAAGTGAAGGCAGGCAAGATCAATCTGCGTTCCATCAAGGCTTGCATTTCGGGTTCCGCCCCATTGATGCGCGAGACCAAAGAAAAATTTGAAGAATTGAGCGGCGGAAAAGTCTTTGAAGGTTACGGCTTATCTGAAGCGCCGACCGCCACCCATTGCAATCCACTAATGGGAGTCAACAAAACCGGCTCCATCGGAATGCCGATGTCGGATGTGGATTGCAAGATCATCAGCCTCGATGACGGCGAAACCGAAATGGCGTTGGGTGAGATTGGCGAGCTGGTCATCAACGGGCCGCAGGTGATGAAAGGTTATCACAACATGCCGACTGAAACAGCCAACGCATTACGCAAATTGAAAGATGGAAAAACATGGTTGTTCACTGGTGACATTGCCCGCATGGATGAAGAAGGTTATTTCTATATCGTGGATCGTAAGAAGGAACTCATCAAGCCGGGCGGATTCCAAGTCTGGCCGCGCGAAGTTGAAGAAGCCATTGCCGCGCATCCGAAAGTGCTGGAAGTGGGCGTGGCCGGCATTCCTGATCCGTATCGCGGCGAAACGGTCAAGGCTTGGATCGTCTTGAAGCCAGGACAAACCGCTACAATTGATGAAATCAAAGCCTTCTGCAAAGAGAGATTGGCGGCGTATAAAGTGCCGACGCATTATGAATTTAGAACTGAACTACCAAAGACAACCGTCGGAAAAATTTTGCGGCGTGAATTGGTGAAACAACACAAAGAAACCGAAGGCGTGAAAGCATAATTCAACAAAATATAAAAAAACGCAATTCCTGTAATGGGAATTGCGTTTTCATTTTTTGCGTCTTGTTATGTAGGTTGCGGCGTGCCGCTCTTTTTCGGGAACGGCGGCGGGAAGATCGCTTCGAACTCTTCACGCGTGATGGTTTCCGCTTCCAACAATTTCTTCGCAACTGCATCCAACTGGGTGCGATAGCTGGTCAACAAATTCTTGGAAAGCTTGTAAGCCTCATCCACGAGATTGCGGACCTCCTGGTCGATCTTTTGTGCGATTGCTTCGGAATAATCGCGCTGTTCGGAAATCTCGCGTCCGAGGAAGATCAACTCCTCCTTTTGGCCATAGACCATCGGCCCCAAGCCTTCGCTCATGCCGAGTCGAGTAACCATAGCACGCGCCATGCGCGTTACCTGCTCGATATCATTGGAAGCTCCGGATGTAATATCATCAAAGACCAGTTCCTCGGCCACGCGCCCGCCGAGCGCACCTGCCAAAGTGGCGATCATTTTCTTGCGCGAGAATAACAAGCGATCATCATCCGGACGATACCATGTCGCGCCGCCGGATTGGCCGCGACCAACAATCGTGATCTTCTGAACCGGATCAGCCTCGGGGATGGCATTCGCAACGACAGCATGACCCGCTTCATGGTAGGCAATGATGCGCTTCTCTTCATCCGAAATCAATCGGGACTTTCGTTCAGGTCCCATCACCACGCGTTCAATCGCCTCTTCAAGTTCCGGCTGGCCAATAGATTTCTTGTTGCGACGAGCAGCGAGAATTGCGCTTTCATTAATCATGTTCTCCAAATCCGCCCCGACAAAACCGGGTGTGCCACGTGCCAATGACGCGAGATCAACATTCGGTTCGAGCGGTTTGCCCTTCGCATGAACTTTGAGAATCGCCTCGCGGCCTTTAACATCCGGACGGTCAAGCGTCACGCGGCGATCGAAGCGACCCGGGCGCAAAAGCGCGGGATCCAAAATATCGGGGCGGTTGGTTGCGGCGATGATGATCACGTTCGTATCGGTATCGAAACCATCCATCTCAACTAGCATCTGATTAAGAGTTTGCTCGCGCTCGTCGTGCGAACCGCCAAGACCTGCGCCACGCTGGCGGCCAACCGCATCAATTTCATCCACAAAAACAATGCACGGCGAATGACGCTTGGCCTGATCAAACAAGTCGCGCACGCGACTCGCACCGACACCGACAAACATCTCAACAAATTCAGAACCTGAAATGGAGAAGAACGGCACTCCCGCTTCACCGGAAACAGCTTTCGCGAGCAATGTTTTTCCGGTACCGGGAGGTCCGACCAACAAAACGCCCTTTGGAATGCGCGCGCCAAGTTGAATAAATTTTTGCGGCTCTTTCAAAAACTCGACAACTTCCGCCAGTTCCTGCTTGGATTCTTCGATACCAGCGACATCCTGAAACGTCACAGTTGGATGTTCGCCGCTAAACATTCGAGCGCGGCTTTTTCCAAATGCCATGGCGGCATTGTTCGAGCCCTGCGCCTGGCGAAAAATGAACCACAACACACCTGCCATGAAAATCACGGGCAGGATATACAGCAGACTACTCAGGATTCCGGCCCAAGGGGACGGCGGCTGAACCTCAATAATCACGTTATTGGGTGAGAGTTGTGCGGACGTGACTCCGAGGCTGACTAATTGATCCACCAAAGTGGCACTTGATTCTTTGTTCGAGTCAGCTTCCTTGCCAGACTTATAAACAATATGGATTTGAGTATCACTTTGAATGATGACTCGGGCTACGTCGCCATTTTGAATGGATTGTGCTACCTGATTGATCGTCAGCGGTGCCGGTGCAGTGCTATCCTGCCTGAAGCCGACATAAAGCATCGCACCAATGGCAACAATCAATAGGAAATAGATGATAAACGATTGAGTACGTGAATTCACAGATTCCTCCGAACCTTAGAGCAGAAATTATACCAACCTACCCGCCCAGCGAATAGCCCCAAGTGATTATTTATATGATTTTCTAATATATTGTTCATGTTATCAACGGCTTTCTTACGTTCCATCTATCTATTCGATCACAATTTCCACCGGACAATGGTCCGATCCCATTACATTTTCATGAATGATCACATCTCTTACACTTGGCATTAACGCCTCAGAGACAAGGAAATAATCAAGCCGCCAGCCAATGCCGCGCTCTCGTGCCGCAAAACGATAAGTCCACCATGTGTATTGAACTCTATCAGGATACAAATAACGATAGGCATCGACAAAATGATGATCGAGGAATTTCTGAACCCATTCACGCTCTTCGGGCAGGAAACCCGAGGTTGATTCGTTTTCTTTGGGATTCTTCAAATCAATCGGCATATGCGCGGTATTGAAGTCACCAGCGATAATGATCTTTTCTCCTCGTTGATAAAGTTTGTCGCACATTTCAAGCAAGCGGGCATAGAATTTCAATTTATAGTCCACGCGCTCTTTGCCGCGTTGGCCATTCGGGAAATAAATATTATATAAAGTGAAATCCCGCTGGCGGGTTCGGATGACTCGGCCTTCCGTATCGAATATAGGATCATCCAATCCATACTGGATTTCATCCGGTTGCTCACGACAAAACGTCGCTACACCGCTATAGCCCGGACGCTTCGCTGAATTCCAAACGATTGGATATTTCAATGCCTGGTGTTGTTTCTCGTCCAGCTGTTCGGGTTGCGCTTTAACTTCCTGCAGGCACAACCAATCCGGACTCTGAGCAAAAGCCCAATTCAAAGCATCTTTTTTCAACGCGGCACGAATGCCATTTACATTCCATGTAATGATTTTCATCTGTCACTGAATCCTGCATTATGGTAAACTTGTAAAGAGCCAGATGGAAGAAAATGTAGCAAAACGAATCCTTTGTATAGAAGATGAGCCGGAGATGATTGACTTAATTCGGCTCATCCTTGGACGCCGAGGTTTTGAAGTAATCGGTGCTGCCGGCGGTAATGCCGGAATTAAAGCTGTGCGCGAGCAATTGCCTGATCTCGTATTGCTCGACTTGATGATGCCGGATATGGATGGGTGGGAAGTATACCAACAAATGAAAGCGAATGAATCCACGCGCAACATTCCAGTTATTGTCGTCACTGCCAAAGCACAAAGCATTGATAAAGTTCTCGGCCTCCATATAGCCAAGGTAGATGATTACATTTCTAAACCGTTCAGCCCTCAGGAGTTATTGAACAGCGTAGAAAAAATAATCAATCAGAAAAGAGCAGTGTCTTAAGGCAAATCACTCCCGAATTTGACGGGGCGTGTTCCTAGCTAACATCAAAGGAACGCCCCGTTTTCATTATGACGATGTCAACCGATATTTTCATACAAAACCAAAACAAACCAATTGACAATCCAGCCCGCGTCAAATTCTGCGATTCGTTTTTTTGCCGTCTACGCGGACTCATGTTCCGTTCGGTTCTCGCTCGAGACGACGGCCTGCTGCTGGTAGTCGGAAAAGATTCACGCGCCGATTCTTCTATTCACATGCTATTCATGTCTTTCGACATAGCGGTGTTTTGGATTAACTCTGAAATGACGGTGGTGGACAAAGTAATTGCCAAAACATGGCGGCCTGCCTATTTTCCCGCCAAGGCTGCGCGTTATACATTGGAAGTCCATCCAAGCCGATATAATGATTACGAGGTCGGCGATAAAGTACAATTCAAAAATGCATAAATGCTTTTTGATTTTGATTCTTTCAATTTCCATCTTATACGCGGCGCAGCCAGCTTTTGCACAAACACCCACCCCAGTATCCGGGCCGACGTACATCATTCAATCCGGCGACACGCTCTCATCGATTGCAGATCGCTTCAATGTCTCATTAGCCGACTTGATGTCGGCAAATAACATTACGGATCCAAACACGATTCAGGCCGGTCAGCAACTTGTCATTCCGGGTTTGGAAGGTGCGACAGGCACACTCAATACCGATGTGATCGCCTTCGGAGATTCGTTCCGAAGTCTTATTCGCCAGACACAAATCTCAGTTACACTGCTTGAAAAGCTGAATCACATTATCAGCCCCAGCCAGTTTTATGTGGGGGCAAACATGATTGTTCCCAGCCAGGCAAACGCTTCAACCTTAACAAACCGCGTAACGCCGAACACAGGGGAATCGCTCCTTGAAATGGCTGTCAAGCAAAACACAGATTCATGGACTTTAGTGAGTCTTAACAACTTGAGCGGAACTTGGGATGCCTTGCCCGGCGATGTGTTGTACGCGCCCGGTTCTGCATCCGCATCCGGCCAGACTGTAAGCGGATTACCGTCTGCTTTTCTTGATGTTCAAACCCCAAACCTGCCTTTCAAACAAGGCGGAACTGCCGAGATCACTGTCAAGCCTTCTACCGGCGCGACTCTCAGCGGCATCCTTGTCGATAAACCACTCCACTTCTTCCCTATGGGTGATGGACGTATGGTAGCGTTGCAAGGCGTATACGTTTTGCTTGATCCGGGAGTTTATCCATTGGAATTGGACGCCACATTATCAGATGGCACCAAGCAATCCTTTGAGCAAATGGTATTGGTTGGCAAGGGCGATCAACCCACTGTGCCCATCCCTGTGCCCCCTGAAGATCCAACGGATATGCAGTCCGAAGACAAACAGGTAGCGTCAATTGTGTCAACAGACACTCCCATCAAAGACTGGCAAGGCAAATTCAGTTTACCGGTCGGATTGCCTTTTTGCATCAAGGATTGGTTTGGCACTCCGCGGACCCTTACTTATAACGGAAGCCCTTACCAATACTTTCATGGAGGAGTAGATTACGGCGTCTGTTCCACGGATCATCCTTTTGATATTTACGCCGCAGCGCCTGGCAAAGTAGTCTTCACGGGAATGCTGGAAACGCGTGGAAATACGACCATAGTTGACAACGGGTGGGGAATCTACACGCTTTATGCCCATCAAATTCAAAATGGGATTTATGTTACTGTTGGTCAGCAAGTTCAGGCTAGACAATTGATCGGCCATATTGGAGCAACCGGGCACGTCACGGGGCCGCATCTTCACTTCGAAATGTGGGTTAATGGTGTACAGGTAAACCCGCTTGATTGGTTAAACAGCACCTTTCCATAATAGATAAGTAAGGTTGCGCTAGTGGACGAAAAGACTCTGGTTCTGCGTCAACGCGAGTCATGAAAAAGGACTTCCGCTTAATTATTATGCGTCGCGATCAGTTGCTCAAGTTATGCGAGAGTTATCGTTGGATGCGTAATTTGACTGCTGAATTGGCAATAAAAACCTGCATTACCGACTGGCGCGTGCGAAAGCAATTTCTTGATACAAATTAGAGAGAGTAGATCTCTAGACATAGGCTCTTGACCACAATTCAAATTTAATTTACTATTAACGGTTAATTACAAGAGTGAAAAGTATTTCAACTTTTATCCTATTTTTCTGATAGCCGCGAGAAAATCCGTTGCGAAGATATGGATATTTTCTCCGGCTTTATGTTAATAAAGATAAAATAGAGATCGTCTATAATCTTTCATTGAGAGGAGGTGAGATTGACAGGAACAGTTTTGTCAACTTGGTTGTCGCACCCGCACTGCGGGTGATCGTTCATCAAAAATAATACTCGGAGGAGTAAGAAATGTCTAAACGCTTGTTTGTTTTGATTTCTGTACTGATTGCTGCCAGCATGTTATTGGCAGCTTGCGGCGGAGCTGCAACTGCTGCGCCCACCTCAGCACCTGCACCCACAACCGCACCCGCTGCTACGTCAGCTATGCCTGCTGCTACGTCAGCTATGCCTGCTGCTACGTCAGCTATGCCTGCTGCTACGTCAGCGCCAGCCGCTACGTCGGCCATGCCCGCCGCGACAGCGGCAGTAAATCCGGCTTGGACGGGAGCACCCGTCGCAACTCTTAAAATCGTTTCCGATCTGCCGATGACTGGCGCCTCTCTCACCCAGACCCAGACCATTGTCAATGCTGAACAGCTTCGTCTGGCAGAAGCCAATAACTTAGCTTGCGGCGGCAAATATACGCTGGCCTATGAAATAGATGATGATGCTACAGCCGCTACTGGTGCATGGGATGGCGCAACTGAGACTCAGAACGCCACCAAAGCCGCAGCCGATAAAACTGTAATTGCCTATCTCGGTACCTTCAACTCTGGCGCTGCCAAACTGTCGATTCCGATCACCAATCAGGCTAACGACCTGCTGATGTTCTCGCCCGCCAATACCTATCCCGGTTTGACTCACGCGGCCGCAGGCATTACTGCTGCCAATGAACCGAATGTTTACTATCCTAGCGGCATGCGCAACTACGCCCGCGTCGCAGCCACTGATGATTTGCAAGGCCCCGTCGATGTGAACTTCTTGGTTTCTCTGGGCATCAAATCGTTATATGTTCTGAACGACACGCAAGCATACGGCCTAGGTATAGCTACTTCAGTCGCTCAGGCCGCAACAAAAGCAGGCATCAACGTGATCGCTAATGAAGGCTATGATCCAAAGGCATCTAACTATCAAGCCCTGATGACCAAGATCTCCACCAGCAACAACGGTAACCCGCCGGACGCGATCTTCCTTGGTGCAGTCGTAGATAGCAATACCGCCCAGGTCATGAAAGACAAAGTCTCCATCATGGGCGATAACACTAAAGTTAAATTCATGGGCCCGGATGGCCTCTATACTCAGGCCTTCATCGATGGATCTGGTGCTTCAGTGGCCGAAGGCGCTTACGCTAGCACGCCTGGTGTGGCCAAGAAGGACTTAAACGCAATTGGTCAGAAGTTCTATACGGATTACGCTGCGAAGTATGGTCCGACCAATGAACCGTACGCGGTTTATGGTTATGATCTGATGAACGGCCTGCTGGCCGCAATTGAGAACGTCTGTGCTTCAGGCGGTGATCCCACCGACCGACCAACCGTGACCAAGGCTGTCTTTGCCCTCAAAGATTTCCAGGGTGCGCTTGGAACCTGGTCGATTGATCAGAACGGCGATATTTCACTGCCGTACTTCCTGATTGGCCAAGCCCAAAGCGGCAAGTTCGTCGGCATTGGCACCTTCTCACTCAACAAGTAAGAGTAGTTACAGAATAGGGGACAGCCGTTAAGCTGTCCCCTACCTTCTCTTATTTTATTTAATTTTGGCCGTCACAAGAATAGGATGCTCGGTTCTGTAAACAAAACGAGCAACGGAGGCAGTCAAGAATGAACGAGAAATTACAGCGAGCCTTACGTCCCCTCATCGTCATTTTAGCGATTTATCTGGTCCTGCTCATCGGGCCGGTGGCTTCTTTGGATATTCCATCCATTGCAGCTGCGGCTGCCAAGAATCCACTGCAATTAGTCCAGTTTCTAATCATTGGAATCGCAAATGGCGCAATTATGGCCATTATTGCCCTCGGATATACGTTGGTGTACGGCATCATTGAATTGATCAACTTTGCGCATGGTGATGTTGTCATGGTGGGCACATTCACTTCCCTGACCGTATTATCGCTGACAGGCACGCTCGACACAAAAAATCCAGTACACATTATTCTTGGGCTTATATTGGCTTTGGTTTTAGCCGTCGTGGTCTGCGCAGTTCTGAACGCAACCGTCGAACGGCTGGCCTATCGGCGCCTTCGCAATGCCCCACGCTTGGCGCCTCTCATCTCCGCCATCGGCATGTCCTTTATAATCGAAAACTTCGGTTTGATGTGGGCCGGACAGAGCTGGTTGGTGCCATCCTTTGGTACAAGCGGAGGTGCCTCACAAAAAAACTTCCCTGATTTGCTGGTTAACATGTTCACCAATCTCGGGCTAAACGTGAACATACTGGCGTCCACCGGAGTTCACCTACGCCTTACGATCACAGGACTCGTGGTTATTGTCCTGGCAGCGATCCTCATGCTCGGCCTCCGGTTCTTTATTCAAAGCACAACTTTGGGAAAAGCCATGCGCGCCACCGCTCAAAACCGCGATGCTGCCAAAATGCTGGGCATCAATATCGATAATGTCATCAGTGCCACTTTTCTCATCGGCGGTGGTTTGGCGGGAGCAGCTGGCATCATGACGGGGCTTTACAACAATACAGCCTGGTGGTTCATGGGCTTCCGCGCCGGTTTATTTGCATTTACGGCTGCCGTGCTGGGAGGAATTGGGAATATCACCGGTGCGATGCTTGGAGGATTTATCATTGGCATAGTCGCCTCCTTTAGCGACGGTATTCTGGATGCGCGCTGGACAGAAGCTTGGGTTTTTGCGATTCTTGTTCTTATCCTGATGTTCCGACCCAGCGGCTTGCTTGGTGAGCAAGTGGGAGACAAGGCTTAAGGAAAGCCTGGAGAGGTGGCCACATGAAAAATATAAGAACGGGCTTGATCTTTGGAATCATCGGGGGTGTATTCACCATTACCTTTGGGGGTTGGGGCGTCGCTGTCCTAGGGGTTGCGATGGGTATAGGCCTTGGACTGTCACTCTGTGGACGATTGGCACCGAAGGAACCGTCCAAGTTGGTGATTGAAGCCCTGCCAGCGGCGGTTGCCGCGGGCGTGGTTCTTCTTATCATGAGCCTGCTCGATAACTATTTTATCGAGAGTGCGATCGGCAATACTCCTGCCTCTCTAAAACTGGTGATTCCTGCCAACCTGATCGGCGTATTAGGCGGCATCGTCCTGTCACTGGTTATAGTTGCGCTCCATGGCTTATCGCAAGGTCGGGAGCGTATCGGCAGGCTGGTCCTGCTGGCCGCGGTGGTCATTGTCTTTCCTTTTTCGGATAACTTGACTGGGTTAGGTTGGACATCGTTAATTATCTTTGCTTTAATCTACGTTATTCTGGCCATGGGGCTGAACATTGTGGTAGGCTACGCTGGATTGCTCGACTTGGGTTATGCTGCATTCTTTGCCATTGGCGCTTACACAACCGGCATCCTATCATCTGCACAGGACAATATCACCCTAAACTTCTGGCTGGTCATCTGGATCGCCGCGGCGGTGGCTGCTGTCGCTGGTATTTTGCTGGGCGCGCCCACGTTACGCCTGCGCGGTGATTACCTCGCCATCGTGACTCTCGGATTCGGAGAGATTATCCCGGTCGTGTTCAACAATTTGACATCCGTAACAATCGAAGAACCACTTACATGCTGGATCATTCCGGGGTTACAACGATTGTTCGGCGCAACACCTCTGAACTCCTGCATTGTCCTAGCCAATAAAGTAAACGTGACGAACGGCGACTTGGGCATCAACCCTATTGGACGGCCAGCCTTGCCTTTTATAGGCACTTTCGTTTCAAACAATCCCATCCCATGGTATTTCTTGATTATTGTGATTATCCTATTCTCGATTTTCCTGATCAATCGTCTGCGCGAAAGCCGCCTCGGCCGAGCCTGGATGGCGATCCGCGAAGACGAACTGGCCGCTTCCCAAATGGGCATTGATCCCGTCCGGACCAAACTGCTGGCTTTCTCGATGGGCGCCACTTTCTCCGGATTCGCCGGAGCTTTCTTCGCTGCATATATCGCAGGAATCTTCCCAAGCGCATTTCAATTCAGCACTTCCATCATCATCCTGTGCGCTGTCATTTTGGGCGGCATCGGCAATGTTTACGGCGTGATCGTTGGCGGTCTGGCTATAGAATTGGCGGACCGCCTGTTCCTGCCGGCACTTAAGGACTTTTTATCTGGTTTGATGAATCATACGGTGTTGCCGTCTCTAGCCTCAAATCGCACCCTGCATGATATTGTTGCCCAGAACGCGAACCCCATCTTATATCGTTACCTTTTATTTGGCGCAACGCTCGTTATCATGATGGCCGTGCGACCCGAGGGCCTAATGCCAAGTGCCCAGCGGCGATTGGAGTTGCATGAGGCGGAGGATGCGCCGAACGAAGCTGCATCGAAGAAGAATTAGGAGACCAGCCGTGAACCTCTTTGAAGCTAAAAAAGTTACCAAGTCGTTTGGCGGCTTGACCGCCGTCAACAACGTAGATTTCGTGATCGAGAAAGGTATGATTGCCGGTCTGATCGGCCCAAACGGCGCCGGAAAGACAACCTTCTTCAACGGGATGACTGGCATCTATCACATTACGAGTGGTCAGATGTCCTTTGACGGGAAAGACATCACAAAACTTAAACCTTTTGAAATCACTGCTCTGGGCATTGCCCGCACCTTTCAGAATATCCGTTTGTTTGCCAACATGACCGCCATCGAAAACGTGCTGGTTGGGGAACATGTGCGCCTGCACTCAAATTTAATTGGGCAGATAATCCGTGACCCGGGCACCATGAAAGAAGAAGCGAACGCTCGCTCGAAAGCGTTGGATTTATTGGAGTTCGTTGGACTTAAACGTTCCGATGCAGAAGTGACTGCCAAGAATCTTCCTTACGGCCTCCAACGCCGACTTGAAATCGCCCGCGCATTAGGCACGGATCCAAAGCTTCTTCTATTGGATGAGCCGACGGCGGGCATGAACCCCAATGAAACAATCGATCTGACGAATTTCATTCAACGCCTGCGCAAGGAATTAAGCCTGACCATACTGTTGATCGAACATCACATGCGCGTGGTCATGGGAATTTCGGATCGTGTTTCCGTATTGGATTATGGAGAAAAAATTGCCGAGGGCAGTCCTGCTGAGGTCCAGAAGAATCAACGTGTGATCGAAGCGTACCTCGGTAAAGGCACATCTACCAAGTAAAGGCAAGGAATCATTATGCTTGAACTAAAAGAAGTTCATACTTACTACGGCAATATCCATGCCTTGAAAGGTATCTCGCTAAAAGTGGAAGATGGCGAGATCGTCACCCTCATCGGGTCGAATGGCGCAGGGAAAAGCACTACGCTTCGCACCATCCAAGGCATCAATCGTCCGCGCTCGGGCACCATTCTGCTCGATGGCACAGCATTGGAAACACTCCCGCCGCATGAAATCGCCATGAGAGGCGTGGCGCAAAGCCCTGAAGGCCGACTCATTTTTCCACGCATGACCGTGCTGGAAAATTTAGAGATGGGCGCATATGCGCGGAAAGATAAAACAGGGTTAAACGATGATCTTGAGCGAGTCTTCACCATGTTCCCGCGCTTGAAGGAACGCATCAGCCAAAAGGGCGGAACGCTTTCCGGTGGTGAACAGCAGATGCTGGCGATGGGCCGGGCCCTCATGGCGCGGCCGCGCATTCTTTTGCTGGACGAGCCTTCAATGGGACTCTCCCCCATCCTGGTCGAATTGATCTTTGATACCATCGTAACCATCAACAAAGAAGGCACCACGGTATTGTTGGTGGAACAGAATGCATTGATGGCTCTCTCGATTGCCAACCGGGGCTACGTCATTCAAACTGGCGAGATCCTTCTCACGGATACGGCGGCCAATCTTAAGCAGAACGAGATGGTGCGCAAATCTTATCTAGGCATCGAATAAATTGGAGATAAGCCAATCCGTTTTGAGACCCGTGGCAGGCCACGGGTCTTTTATGAAGTAGGACGAGCGATTACCTTATTAAATCAGTTATAATGATTCCTGAAATCTTATGAATGAAATTAGAGATGCAGAAATCCATCATCTAATTGGGGGGGAATTGTGCATGGATTTTGCAAACACTCTCTACGGACATGCCAACGCTCCCATCCATGAATACCTGTTGGATTACCACGATCTCGTCCTCTGGAGTCGCCACGCTGGTATCTTAACGGAGAAAGAAACACAAGGACTGCTCCAAAAGGCGCATCACCATGCAAATGAGGCCAAAGCGGCCTTTCGCCGCGCTACTGCTCTTCGTGAAGTGATCTATCGCGTCTTCGCCAGCCTCGCTCGGACGCGCCCGCCCAAAGCGGACGATCTGACTGTATTGCATACAGCGTGGCTGGAAGCACTAGCCCATTCGCACTTGTCTAAGACATCCACGGGCTTCCGCTTGGGTTGGAAAAACGAGTATCCGCTGGATCGGCTGCTGTGGCCAATTGTTGACTCGGCGAACAAGTTGTTGATATCGGAAGAAGTACAACAAGTAAAGCAGTGCAGTGGATGTGATTGGTTGTTTGTGGATAGAAGCCGCAACCACCTGCGCCGCTGGTGTTCCATGAAAGCATGTGGAAATCGTGCCAAAATGCGCCGCCACCACGCACGTCGCAAGCTTGGATTTAAATAAATGTCTGGGCACGCTTGCCCGGACTTTTTGTTGGCCGCTTTCTATCTTGACAGTCCTTAGGGGTCTCCGATATAATGACACCAGTATAATGAATTTTAAAGGTGTCTTCTTTAGGCGGCAACTTGCAGTGGGAGTTTCGATCATCCGAATGGAAACGCGTTGTTCAGAGCGCCAAATAGTTTGTTAAGTCTCTATTGTCGGCCAATTTTCTTGCCTAGGACTGCATATCGTTATGTCTCGTCAATGGATATTTATTGTTCTTCTAGCCTCTGCCTCGCTCCTCACGGCATGTTCGACTGCGGGGAAATATTCATCAGTCCGTCCCACGCCTACACCTGGCAAATATGACGGCAGCTGGCAAGCTCATATCATTACCGCGAATGGGCTCGAGATAAACCTATTCTTTAGGGTCAGCGATTCTGTCCTTAGCTGGATGACGTACACATACCCAGGCCAGGCGAATCAGACTTGTACAGCTCTTATTCCCTCCGAATCTCTTCCCGCTATTTCAGATAACGAGTTTATCGTCAAGGCGACCTCTGCAAACTCAACGGACACAACATCGATCAGCGGTAAGTTCGATTCGACTACGAGCGCATCGGGAAATATTTCCTTTGCAGAAGCAAATGGAGCGAGAGCCTATAATTGCGTGGCGAACGTCAATGCTTCGTGGTCTGCAACAAAGGAACAAGAATCGGCAATAACACTCGCATCGGTAACAACTGCGTGGTGCGGAAAGAATGTCAATTGCAGTAATCTGCTGATCCAACTTCTGATCTTTGGCTTGGTCAATGGCGCAATCTTGGCCCTGAACGCCATCGGCGTAACGGTCATCTACAGCACGGTCCGCACGATCAATCTGGCGCACGGCGATGTGTTTGCATTAACCACTGTACTGATCACTTCCACCATCAACGTAATTGGCCTCAACCCAGATTGGCCGATGGAGTCGCGTTTGTTGATATTAGCCGGCGTCCTAGTTGCAGCAGTCCTGTTCGGTGCATTGCTCAGCCTGGGCGTAGAGGAAACAGCATTTCGTCCCTTCCGAGGGCGCTCGCGACTGGCTCCAGTGATTGCTTCGCTTGGCATTTCATTTATTCTTTATCAAGGCTCGCTCGTCTGGCGCGCTTATCAGGAATCCTTTGTGCGAGGTGAACACCGCAGCGTGCCCGGCCTTAACGAAGTTCCGACCGATGGCATTCCGAACTTCCTGCCAGCTGGAAATTTACTTCCGGGCAAAGTCGTTATGCAGTTCGGCGACCTGTTTGTATTCGTTGCGGCGATTTTATTTGTGGTTGTAGTCACCTATATTTTGCTTCGCACCAAACTTGGACTCTCCATTCGCGCAATTGCTCAAAATGAAGAGTTGGCTGAAGTCGTGGGCGTAAACCGCGACGGTGCCATTCGTCGCGCATTTGTTTTAGGCGGTGCATTGGCAGGCGTAGCGGCATTTGTTTTTGCGCTCTATTATTCGCGTCCGTTTGGGCAGGCAGGCCAGGAAAGCGGTCTCATGGCTTTTGCAGCCGCATTGCTTGGAGGCATTGGCAGCCCAATCGGCGCAATGTTCAGCGGACTTCTCCTTAGCGTGGCAGGTTCATTGAGTGATTATTTTCTCAGCGCACAATGGACTCCCGTGCTGGTGCTCGGCTTGCTGACTTTAGTATTGCTCTGGAGACGCGGCGGGTTGACCGGCGCGGAAGAAGTGGATGAAAGTACAGTTCGCGATTCGGTTGTTTTAACGGCGGCCGCTAAAAATCCGCGCGAGAAACGATGGTTGATCCTGCTTTTCGTCTCAGCTACAATCCTCCCCATCCTTTCCGATAAGTTCAATTGGGGCGATGAAATCCTCCTACGCGCTGCAGGCATCTTTATCCTGCTCGCGCTCGGGTTAAACATTCTGCTGGGGCTGGCCGGCGTGCTCGATTTTGGTTATGCCATGAGCTATGCGGTTGGCGCATATACTGCGGCTATATTGACTAGCCGCTTCGGGGCGTTCGATTTCATGCTGGTGTTATTGCTGAGCGCAAGCACAGGCGCATTGTCCGGCTTGCTTAAGGGAGGGCTTGCGGCGCGCATGCGTGGCGACTATCTGGCAGTGGGCACACTCGCATTGGGCTTGATGGCACAGGAAGTAATAATAAATTTGAATGTGACCGGCGGACCAAATGGATTCAGCAGCCTGCCTCCTCCGCATCTGTTTGGATTTACGCTGGCCGCGCCATCTGCAGAATATTATCTGGTCCTCGTGTTTGTCATCTTCGCCGCGTTATTGAGCCTGAGGCTGATCTCGTCCCGCACCGGCCGCGCCTGGATCGCTTCCTCCGAAGATGAAACCGCGGCGATTTCCTTTGGCGTGGACGCAGCACGCTATCGCCTATTGGCTTTTGTATTTAGTTCCGCACTGGCGGGAATTGCCGGCGCGTTGTACGCTAGCACATTCACCTATATCGATCCAAGCATCGCGGCTTTTGATGTCTCCTCGCTGATTCTAGCCATGGTCATCCTCGGCGGCGCAGGGAGCGTAGGCGGAGCCATGCTGGGAACAGCGTTGGTTTATTTTTATGACAAGATATTCGTGCCACAATTATTTGCATGGCTGGCATTGCTCTGGCCAAAGGGCGCCTACATAGGCATGGTGCCTGATATTCGCGGCACGAACTTTTTCAACTTCGGCATTGTGCTATATTTGACCATACTGTGGAGGGCAAGGAAAAAGTAGAGAAAGCTGGCAAATTCATACCCACTGATGTTTCGATGCTTGACTTGACGCGTTTTCACGAGGGAAGATTGATTCAAGAGTACAATGTGGTTTAATCTTCCGCAATCCACAAAGCGATCAAGATCCATGATGAGTTATGTTATATTGAAGAATGCCTTCTGCAGAAATCATTACCATCGGAACCGAGATATTGCTCGGTGAAATTGTAGATACCAACACGCGTCACATCGCGTTGACTTTGCGCGATCTGGGCGTTGATCTCTATCGCACCATCACGATCGGCGATAACGTGGAACGTATCGCTTCCGCCATCCGTGACTCAATGGAACACGCCGACATCATCATCACTACCGGCGGCCTTGGCCCAACAGTGGATGATCCAACTCGTGAAGCAGTTGCAAAAGCCCTTGGCGTCGAAACCGAATTCCGGGAAGAACTCTGGGAACAAGTGGTTGCGACGATTTCCAAATATGGTCGAAGGCCTGCAGAAAATCAGAAGCGGCAGGCCATTGTTCCGAAGGGTGCGCTCGGCGTATTCAACCCCGTTGGCACCGCCCCATCGTTTATCATGGAGAGCGAACAAAACGTAATCATCTCGTTACCGGGCGTTCCCAATGAAATGGAACATATCCTGCATGAGTCAATTGTTCCTTACCTGCAAAAAAGATTCAACCTGCACGAAGTCATCAAAGTTCGCGTGCTTCACACCTCGGGACTCGGCGAGGGAACGGTTGATGAAAAGATTGGTGACCTTGAGATGCTCGCCAATCCAACGGTTGGTCTTGCGGCACATACCGGCGTAGTGGATATTCGCATCGCGGCAAAAGCGATAAGTGAAGCCGATGCAAACGCGATGATTGCCGATATTGAATTACAAATCCGTGAGCGGCTCGGCAATACAGTCTTCGGCGCAGATGAAGACAAACTGGAAGAAGTGGTTTTAAACTTGCTAACTCAGCACGGTTGGACTATGGTTGCAGTTGAATCTGGTTTGGATGGCTTACTGGCACGCAAAATTCCTCACGCCGCATCATTCTCCGGGCTGACAGCAACTTCCCTTATGGATGCTTTGCGCGCCGCCCGTGCCGACTCCAAGGCAGATGTCGCACTCGGGGTCACTGTTCACATGGAAGATCATTCAGCGGATATGGCCCTCATCACACCGCGTGGCGAAAAGACTCATCGCATTACTTATGGCGGGCCGCCGCGCAGCCTACCTCGTTGGGCCATGAACCTGGCTTTGAACTGGCTGCGGACAGTTGCACAGGAATCGGATTAAGATGCCCGCTCCAAGTCGAAAAAAAGACTCGGCGTGGATGATTGTAGTTTTGGTAATCAATATCATCGGCGGCATCAGTCTGCTCACTGTGCTAATTATCTATTGGTCACAACCATCAGCAAAAGCATCCCAAAATAAATCAGCAGATCCACAAGGCACACCTTATCCCACATTGACAATGGCACCAACGCGATATTATCTGCCATCTGTGACACCCAACCCGCTTTCAACTATGGTTCTCGAAACAACCGCAACGCCTTTCTTTTTGCCCGATGGCACCAAACCTTTCGCGATCGGTTTTTCCGTCGAAGGCCGGCCGCTGGAAGTTTATACCTTTGGTCAGGGCGAAATCCAAGATATGATCGTTGGCGGCATCCACGGCGGCTATGAATGGAATACAATTGCATTAGCGGATCAGTTGATCAAGTACGTCAACGAAAACCCGGCAGTGATCCCCAGCGATGTGAAACTTTATATTTTGCCTGACCTGAATCCTGATGGTGACGCACGCAGTCACGATGAATGGGGACGAGTTAACGCAAATGGCGTGGATTTGAATCGGAATTTCCCAATCGGTTGGGCGCCAACTTGGAATCGCAGTGGCTGTTATGATCTGTCGTTAACAACCAGTGGCAGGGGCCCAGGCTCCGAACCAGAAACGCGATTGGTTATGAATTTTATCGCTACGCATAGACTCAATGCGTTAATTGATTATCATTCCGCCGGATTGGGTATCTTCCCCGGCGGCACGCCCTGGGATGCAGCCTCGCTCCGGCTTGCCCAGGCACTGGCTTCGGTAACGACTTACCCATTTCCACCCATTAGCACTGGCTGTGTGTACTCGGGCACGCTTCCCGATTATGCAGTTTCAGAGGGGGCGGCAGCAGTGGATATGGAATTGACGAATCATCAAGATACCGACTTCTCGATGAATTTGCGCGTATTGAATGTGCTATCGAGCTTTACGAAATAGAATGCTATTGACATAGAAACGCGGAGAAAGAATGACAAAGATTGTTGATTTTTTATTCACCAACGCCCACGTCCTGACGATGGATGAGAAATTGAATCAATACAACCCCGGCACAGTAGCTGTCAATGGCGATAGCATCGTTGCAGTGGGACCTGAGTTTGAAATCAGTGAAGAATATTCCGGCAAAGAGACAATCGATTGTGGACGCAAAATATTGATGCCCGGCCTCATCAACGCCCACACGCACGTGCCAATGACCCTTCTGCGCGGCCTGGCCGACGACTTGCGACTCGATGTGTGGCTGATGGGTTACATGATGCCCGTCGAACGCCAATTTGTATCGCCGGAATTCGTCCGGCTTGGAACATCCATCGCCTGCGCTGAATTGATTCGGAGCGGGGTCACCACATTTAACGACATGTATTATTTCGAAGAAGATGTTGCCAGGGCGACAGCAGAAGTAGGTATGCGCGCCGTCTGCGGACAATCGATTCTGAAGTTTTCATCGCCCGACGCGGCTTCCTATGAAGACTCCATGGAAATGGCCCGCGATTATATCCGACGCTGGAAAGATCATCCACTCATCGTTCCGTCCATCGCACCCCACGCGCCTTTTACAACTACGCCTGAAATCCTGCATGAGGCTGCGGCACTCGCCCAAGAATTCGATGTGCCGCTTCACATCCACATTGCAGAGACGGCATTTGAAGTCGAAAACATGCGCCGCGACAATGGCATGCCGGTTGTGCCTTATGTCAAGAAACAGGGCTTGCTGGAAGCCAAAGTCATCGCCGCGCATTGCGTCCATATTGATACCGGCGAGATGCGTACGCTTCTTCACGCCGGGGCAGGCGTGGCGCACAACCCTTCCTCGAATCTTAAACTGGCATCTGGTTTTGCACCTGTGACAAAAATGCTCGAAACCGGACTCAATGTAGGTATCGGCACGGATGGCCCTGCATCGAACAATGATCTCGATATGTTTGAAGAAGTACGTCTCGCTGCTTTCGTCGCCAAAGCCGTGACAAATGATCCGACTTCCTTGCCTGCCTCCACCGCGCTGACCATGGCAACTCGTCTCGGCGCACAGGCGCTTCATATCGGACATTTGACGGGCTCGCTGACTCCGGGCCGCCGCGCCGACCTGATCCTGATCGACCTCTCGCCCCTCCATAATTCACCGTCCTTCCGACGCATTCACGACAATGCGTACGCTCAAATCGTTTATGCCAGCAAATCCACGGACGTGAGCGACGTAATGGTCAATGGCAAATGGCTGATGAGAAATCACAAACTCCTTACGGTTCATGAAGAAGAGTTGATCGCGCAGGCCGCCGATATCGCCAAGAAGATTGATTCGTTCCTGATCGAACGCGAGCAGTCGGTGTTGTCAAAGTTGATCGCACTAGGCGGCTCAATGGAAGAAGAATCGTTCGAGGTGCAGGTCAAGGTCAAGATAACGGACAGCTGGCCCATCGTCGAGGCATTGAAGCGGGATGAAATCGAAATTGTGCGTTATCGGCATTACAAGGAACACGACGCCTACTTCACCTTCGACGATCCGACCCAAGGACGATTGCGCTACCGTGAAGATGACTTTCTCAACGAACAAGGCAATGCCACAATGACGCGCGCACGTTTGACTTTGCTGGGCCAAAAACGCGAAGGCGCTCTTGCACAAAATGTGTTATTGTCGCGCAGCCGCTTTCTGGCGCCTGCCACGCAAAGCCTGCGCTTTTATCGCGAATACTTCAAACCAAATCAAGAGACTTCGATTACAAAGGACCGCGAACGCTGGCTTATTAAATTCAAAGACACCGAATTTTTCGTCAACTTAGATACTATGCTTGAACCCGCCATTGGACATTACATTGAAATAAAATCACGAACCTGGAGCCGCAGAGACGCCGAGCACAAAGCAGGTCTTGCGAATGAATTGTTGACCACGCTAGGGATTTCAAATGCTGAGATCATGACCAGCGATTATATTGAGGTTAAGAAATCAGAATGAAGCATCTCTTGAACATCTGCGCCAAGATCATAGCGATCCTATGTGTGATACTTTTTATTGCGGCGACACTGGCCGCGCTGTTTCTTTATAACTTGGAACAGCGTGCATTCAACCCGAATACGTATAAAGAGGCTTTAGTCAATGAGAACTTCTATGAAAGCCTGCCATCCCTATTGGGTCAAGAATTGGCAAAAGACTCTAGTGAAAGCAATACGCCTTTTGTAAAACAGTTGACCAGTGAAAATTGGGCGACAATCATTCAGACATTATTGCCGCCTGAACAATTGCAGACCATGACCGAGGAAGCCGTTACACAAATCTTTGCATATCTCAATAATGAGACAAGCAATCCCCGCATTTCGCTTTTGCTGCTCAAGCAGAGGCTCGCCGGTCCTGCGGGCATGGATGCTGCCATTGGCCTGATCCACGCCCAGCCCAACTGTACCGCCAAACAGGACGCGCAAATGATCTCCACACTCGGGCCGGTTCTCTGCAATCCGCCGCAGGATGTGCTCAATTGGGCGAAACCGATTCTACAAACACAATTGAATTTGATTGCGGCGAATATTCCCGATCAAATATCAATCCTAGGAACAAACGTTCAATCACCAAGAGTAAGAAACCTCAGAGTCGTTCGATTGATTATGCAGCTCAGTCCACTGCTTCCATTAGCATTTTTATTCGCGGTGACAATCTTCGCAGTGAGAACATTCAAAGGCTGGTTAACGTGGTGGGGTTGGCCGTTTCTCACCGCAGGTGTAATCGGTGCAATCGCTGGATTCAGCGGCGCACCGTTGTTCCGTCTAGCTCTTGAAAACT
>Ga0209039_10000892_pt1 | contig 28769 bp, 23 predicted proteins | sample BogFormECP12_OM1_FD_188238 | JGI IMG/M metagenome (GOLD analysis project Ga0209039, IMG submission 188238) | Bog forest soil microbial communities from Calvert Island, British Columbia, Canada - ECP12_OM1 (SPAdes) (version 2) | ecosystem: Environmental > Aquatic > Freshwater > Wetlands > Bog ... | reverse complement strand
TAACGGTCCTGGTGACGCGGTAACTGGCGAACATGCTGACGGTGTGGCGCTGGTCGTAGTCGCCATCGAAAGAGAGGCCGGAGGCGGCGTCGTGGTAGCGGGCGTGGCCGTAACCGTAGGACAGCCAGCCCGACAAACGGTTGGCGCTCACGCGTTGCAAGGACACCTCGACGCCGCGCGAGTAGCCTCGCACCGAATTGGCCAACACCGGGCCGTAGACCGGGCCGGCGGCGACGCCGTTCACCAGGCGCCACTCGGTTTCGACCGAGTAGGGCGCCTGGCGGTCTTCGCGGTCGTACAACTCGGCCTTGAAGCGCACGCGTTCGCCGATGCGCCGGTCGAAGCCGAGAGTGGCATGGGTGGACCGTTGCGCCAGGAGAGCCGGGTTACGGAACTCGCTCAACAATTGCGGCAGCGTGGGAAGCTGCGAGTACTGGCCCCAGGCCGCGGCGATGCGGGTGGCGGGCGTGATGCGGAGAGAAGCGCCGGCGCGGGGCGACCAGACATCCTGGCCGGTGAAACTGAGGCGGTCGAAGCGGCCGCCGGCGTTCAGCAGAAGGCGGCCGCCGAAGGCGTTCCAGGCGTTCTGGAGGTATGCGCCGGAGCGCCAGTCGCGGGCCAGGAACCGCCCTACGGGCGCAAGCGTCTGAGAAGGCTGCCAATTCACCACATCCCAGCGGTAGTAGCTGCCGTAGTCCTGGCGGGTCTCGCGCGCCTCGGCGCCGGCTTCCAGGGTGTCGTGCGGCCCAAGAGAGATCGAGGTGTCGTGCCGGGAGGCGAACTCGCGGGCTTCGGAGCGTCCCAGCAGCGCGATGTGGTTCAAATCGGTGCGGTCGGTCTGGTGGGTGTAGTTGAAGGCGGTCCGCAGGAGCGCGGCGGCGGAGGGCGTGTACTGCCAGGCCGCCTGGACGACGTCTTCCCGGGTGTCGCCATACAAGATGGTCTGCCCCCTATTGTAGGCGCCCCCCACATTCATGGGGCCGTCGATCACCAGCAGACTCAGACGGTGGCGCGGAGCCGGGTCCCAGGTGAGTTTTCCCTCGACATCGTAGAAGCCGAGCGACAGCCCCTGGGTACCCAGACGGTTCAACAGATACTCGAAATAGCTTTTTCTCAAGGCCACCAGCCAGGATGCCTTCTTCCTGCGGCCAAGCGGACCTTCGAGGGTCAGAGATACGCCCATGAGATCGGCGTTCATGCGCGCGGAAACGGCGTCGCGCCCGGGCTCGCGGGTCTGGACAGTCAGGACCGCCGCGGAGGGGTCGCCGTACCTGGCCGGAAACGCGCCCGGCAGGAGGGTGACGGAGTCGACGATGTCGCCGTTCAGGATGGAGAGCGAGCCCAGGTCGGTAATCTGCTGCAACTCGTGGAACGGATCGCGCATCAACACGCCGTCGAGGTAGAAACCGATGTTGTCGATGCCCGCGCCGCGAACGGCGAAGCTGGCGTAGTAGTCGTCGGCGGCAGCCACTCCGGGAAGGCTCTGCACACTTCGCAGGGCGTCGGAGAACATGCCCGAGAGGTTCTTCAAGTCGGCGGATTCGAGGGCGTGTTCCTGGGGGGCGGCGGGCTCGACGGTGTCGAAGGGGCCGGCGGTGACGGTGATGTGCTCGCTGCGCTTGAGCACGCCCTGGCCGAGTTCGATCTCGAGTTGCATGTCGGCGCCGGGCGGGACCTCGACGGATTCTTTCAGCAGCCCGTAGTTCACGGTGCTGACGTACAGCTCGACGGTTCCAGGCTGCACGCCGGGGAGTTCGAAGCGGCCGTCATCGCCGGTAGTGGCCTCGAGGTTCTGGCTGCGAATCGAGACCAGGGCTTTGCCGATCGGCTCGCGGGTTTTGGAGTCCACGACGGCGCCGTGGATGGTGACAGCCTGGGCGGCTAGAGCGCCCATCAGGAACAGTGCCAGTTTGCGCATCGAGGATCGAGTGTAGGGCGGACCCGCCCGATTCGCCAACGGATTCCGGAAGGGTGGCGGGCGGGGCGGATGAGTGGCGGGGGGCGGTGGCTGGGCGGCGAGATCAGGATCGGTGAAGTGGGGAGGATATTGATGGTGTGAGGCCCCGGTCCCATGCTGCTAGCGCGGATCGGATCTCGTCACATGCATAAACCCACCGAACTGGTCGATTTCAAAGACCAGGTACTTTCCGTTTGTCCCTGGCGCTTCAAATTCATAGTAGAGGTACAGACAATGCAAGCGGCTAACGCCGATCCTGAACTTCGGAAACGGTGGCGGCAGGTCCTTGCGGACCTCACGTTCCTTTCTAACGATTTCCGTCAGTTCAGCTTTGCTCAACACCCTCCCGGGACAGCCCTTGCCCATCTGGGTATCGACAGAGTTGCCGACCTGGACGTCAACAATGACGCCGTATTGATTCAATGTAAATATGTTGTCCGCATCCACTACTACCATGTTGTCATCACCCGGCGATTCCGAGAGTTTCGCCTCGATGGCGATGTAGTAACAGCCATCCTTTCGCACTGTCCAAAGCGGTTTCGGGTGTGCAGGAGGCAGGTCCTTTCTCCTGGCCCTCTCCTTGCCGATGATCTCCCGCACTTGCCGATCGGATAAGTCAGGCGCTACGCATTTAGGTTGCGAGTACGCGCACGTGGAGATTGCCGTTAGCGCATAGAACGTGGCTGCCACCGTCTGAATTCGCATCTCAACGCACCTCGCTGGGTCAATTCGGGAAGCACCGCACTTGGTGTCCGTTGCCAGTGGTTCTTTTCCCGGATGCTACTGCCCCGGAATGCCCATTTCGGACTTCCAAATCCCATTCAGTATACGCCCAGCCATCATCCCTGGGTGAATGGCTCGCCGATCCAGTACCGTTTCCCGGTTTCCTCGAATCCGGTTCCGGCGCCGCCGCACTTGGATGGGCCGGGCGCGGGCCGCGACGGCGTCGCTCGTGAGGTCAGGCGTCTTGCCCCTGGTTCAGCGAGTCTGCAGGAACCCCCGCAGCCCCTCGAACGAGATGGCCCAGACGGGGCGCGGGGAATCGTAGCCCTTCAACTCCACCTCGCGGCGCGTAAAAGGGGAATTGCCGGGGACGTGAAGTTCGGAGTAGGTGCGGTCACCCAGGACGACGCCCATGCCCAGTCCCTTGCTGGCGCTCTCCAGGCGGAAGGCGGCGTTCACGGTTTCCCCGAGGGCGGTGTTGTCGCCGCCGCCGACAATGGCGGTTCCGGTATTGACTCCAGCGCCAATGCGCAGGGGCGCGGGGAGGGGCAGTTGGCTGTGGATCGCGGCGGTGGCGATTTGAATTTCGTCGACGGCTCGCAGGACGCGGGCGATCTCGGCGGCGAGGCGGCCCGGGGCGTCGTGGAGCCAGACGGCCATGACGGCGTCGCCGATGTATTTCCGCGCCCAGCTTCCCTGGCGTTCGGCGATTTGGCCGACATGCAGGAACCAGGTTCCCACGGTTTGCGCCAGCACGGCCTCGGGCACGGAGCGCGTGAGGCGGGAGAAATCGCGAAGGTCCACCACCAGGATGGTGGCGAGGCTATGCATGTGCATGGCCGCGGTGGGGGCATTGCGGGTGGAGGCGTCCGGCGGCGCGGCTTCGGACGGGCGGCCGCGCGCGGAGCGGAAGAGCAACTCCTGATCGCCGAAGACCAGGCGGTCGCCGTCGCCGAGGATTCGGGGCAGGCTGACGCGCTGGCCATTCACGAAGCAGCCATTGCGGCTGCCGAGATCCACCAGGGAATAGTCGCCGCCCTCGCGCCGTTGAATGAGGGCGTGGAGGCGGGACACGGAACGGCTGTCGAGCATCACGGCGCAGCCGTCGCCGCGGCCGATGGTCCAGGACTGTCCGGCGTTCAGCGGGAAGCGGCGGCCTGCGCGTTCCAACAGCAGGAAGGCCTCTGGCTCGGCGGGAATCACCGACCTCCAATGTAGCAGACGCGGCGGGACCGGGGGCGGGGCGAACGGCGCGGGGCGCAGCCGGGAGAGCACCGTTGGTCCCGGGCCGCGCTTCCCAACGGATCGATTCGAGTGAATGGGCGAACTCGACGGCCTTGGCACGGTCGCCAGCGAATGAGAAGGAGCCGGCGCATTTCAGCTTGCAGTATTTCATATGGGTTGACGCCGCGGGACAGTGGCGCGCGGCGAGAGCACCGCGGACGGAGCCGTGAGTCCCCCGGCCACAAATAAATGCGTCTGACCCCTTTTTCCGAATGTAAATAGTGCGTGAAAAAGGTCAATATCGGGCTGCCGACCACTAAAATAGTTGGCAGATGGCGCCGATAGATGAGCAGGCGCCAGTAACCGCAGGATGGAGCGCGCCGAAAAACGAAAGGCAAGGAACGTCCGATGAACGTCGTCGCGATCTTCATATATTTGCAGTTGCTGGACATACTGACCACATTGCTGGGCTTCGGCATGGGAGCGGGAGAGGTAAGCCCATTCATCCGCCTGCTGATGCATGTAGGGCCGGCAGCGGGAGTGGTGCTGTCCAAACTACTGGCCCTGGGGCTGGGGGCGCTGTGTGTCCGCTGGAAGCGATTCCAGGTGATTCGTTGGGCCAGCTACTGGTACGGCTGCCTGATCGTCTGGAACCTGATGGTGGCGCTGGCGGCTCAGCGCGGGATCGCCGGCTGAGGGCGGGGCGATGAGGTCAGCTCCTGGGCGGCGCGCCCGCCAAGGTATCCCAGAACTTCATCCCACAGGGGAGTCCGGCCGGTAGGGAACGAATCACCAGCCGGTCGTCCTCCAGGTCCACCTTGTAGAGGGGCAGGTCGCGGGGCTTGACGACGTAGCGGCCGAGTTGAATGTCAATCGAGTCGCCGTAGCGGAAGACCACGTAGGGGTTGAAGGCGGTAGCACGCACGCGGAACTGGCCGGTGGAGGCTTCGTAATTGCCGTAGCTGAAACAGCGGCCCAGGCAAACGCGGTCGATCATGTGGCCGACGGCAAAGGGAGTGCGCAGATGGCCGTCATCGACGCCGGTCACCACACGCAAGCCGGGTTGGAGCCGCGCCACGGTGTCCTCCATGCGGTCCTCGAAGGAATTCAGCTTCCGCTCGTCGCGGAAGAGGAAGCCGAAGAACACCAGCGCCAGCAACGCCAGCCCATAGCGCACGAAGACCCGGGCGCGGGCGGCGCCGAGCAGGGCGCAAACGCAGATTCCCACGCCCAGGGACATGCGCTCGGCGATATAGACCAGGGAGTGCTGGAAGCCGGGAATACGAACCGCGCTGGGCATGACGAAGACACCCGTGGCACTGACGATGCAGATCTGGAAGGCCATGCTGGAGGCGACCCGGCGCGGCCCCAGGCGGTGCATCAGTTCCAGAAACAGCAATCCCCACACGAGCAACAGCCCCACCAGCACAAAGTAGTACTTGAGGTCGAAGACCCAGACCTGGTCGACGCCGGTGGTGCTGACGATCTGCAGCGGCGACCACTGCGTGAGGGTGCCGAGGGCCAGTGCCCAGTGGATGAAGACCATGAACAGAAGCGACCCGGCGGCGAGAAATGCGTGGTGGCGCGGCGGGATGCGCCGCGCAAGCCAGAGGTAGGCCAGCAGGCAGGCCGTCCAGGCCACCGGCAGCCCGTGAGCCACGTAGGCCAGGGCGAGAAGTGGCAGGGCCAGGAGCCAGCGGCGCCCGGCGGGATCCCAAGCCAGGGACAACGCCCAGAAGCACAGCCCCAGGCTGAGATAGAAATTGAAGAAGCCCATGTGGAAGACCCAGCCATAGGCCAGCATGGCGATGCACAGCAGCAGGTGCCACGGCCGGGTGCCGGCCACCCTGGAGACGAAGGCAAATGCCCCCCAGACAAATATCAGGACGGCAAGCGAGACGGCGATGCGCTGGGCCGCCTCGGCTCCCACCAGACGGTACAACCCGCCGAGCATCACATCGAACAGCAGGTTGGTGGTCTGGCTGGCAAGGGTCAGGCCGTGTATGCGCCCGGTGTCGATCAACTCGGCCAGCCAGGCGTTGTAGATGTGGCTGGAGAGATCGCCCGCCTGGAGGCGGGGCTGCCAATAGCAGGGGACGAGCAGCAGTATGGAGAGCGCCGCGTAGAGCAGGGCGATCCCGCCCCGGAAATGGGACTTGGGGGCGGCCTGGGTGGGGGCGCCCTCGGCGGGGCCGGTTGGCCCGGGGCTGCGAAATAACCGCTTAATATCCATCGAAATTTACCGTGGGTCTTTCACCATGTGTTTTTGCGCGCTGGCGGGGAGTTGCCTCCACGCGGCCGTGGCCCGGTATTGAGCCGGACACAGGGGACGCCCCGTCAACGAGCGGTTCAGCGGCAGCACCGAATCTCGTGGTCATGTCACAAGCCTCAGGTGCTGGAACTCGGGGATGAGCTTGAAGGGAGCGGCCACCGCGGCGATGGTCTCCCCAGTCTGGACAATGCTCTGCTCCGCGATGCGGGTGAGATCCGCGGCGGCCAGGCGCAGATAGCCAATGCGGAAGGGATCGATTCCCATGATGCGGCAGCAGGTGGCGTCCACGGCCAGGGAATCGCGCCCCGAAACCACTACGCCCGCCGCCTTGGGGTCGCCCTGAATGGGACCGTTGCCGTCCATGCCGACGATGCCGTCGACGATGGCGAACTTGCGCGGGTATACGGCATGGAGGTCGGCGATGGACTCGGGGATGCCCGCCCAGTGCAGGGCGTTCTTCGGCCAGCCGTAGATGCCGCCGGGGACTGTGCCGAAGAGGTTCTTCATGGAAAGCGTGGCGCCGACCAGGTGATGGGTTTTCATCTTGGGCATGGACACCAGCAGACCGGCGCCCAAGATGGTGTTGGTAAGGTACAGTTTCTGGATACCGGAGAACTGGATCAGGGGTCGCACGCGGGTGACGTCGTCGAAGTTCAGATCGACGAACACATCCTCGAACTTGGGGATGGTGCGGAAGTATCCGGCGGCATCGGCGAGATCCAGGGTGTTGCGGCGGTGCCCGGGACCTTCGGCGATTTGAACGCTGGCCGCACCAGCCGCCAGGAAGGCCTCGCGGGCGGCGTGGACCAGAAGGGGATGGGTATTGATGGTGCTCTGGGGCTCGAACTCCACCAGGTTGGGCTTGAGAACCACGGTGCGGCCGCGAACGTCGAGGCCGTGGCCGGCCAGAATCCCCCGCATGGTGGCGTAGAGGCTCTGATCGTAGGCAGGCGCGCGCACGATAGAAACCCGGGGAGGGTCGGCGGGTGCGGCCGGGGGAAGGTTGGTCTTGCAGCCGGACAGGAATGCGGCGCCGGCCGATCCTGCAATCCATTGGCGCCTGGTCAGATTCGGGTGCATGCGTCAACCCCAGAAGAAATCGCGGCCCTGTTCGGCCGCGGTCATAACGAGATCCAGCGAGGCTTCCGGAACGGTCCGGAACTCCACGCCGGACGGAGTGCAGTACCCGGCGGGAAGGCGGCCATGGACACGGAGGCCGAAGCGGAGCCAGTTCAAAGCGTCGGCGGACCGGCATTCCGCCAAAAAGCGCTCGGCGGCCACCAGGGCCCGGTCGACCCGGCGCGAGCGGACGCCGCGCAAAGCTGCCAGGGCCAGGCCGGTAGTTTCCGGGTAGGCATGCGAGGGGTATCCGAGGGGGTGCGAGGATCCGTAATTCCACCCGCCATCATCGCAGGTGCGGCGCAGGAGAAACTGGCGGCCGGCATCGACGCGGCGGCGGACCCGATCGGAAGGCTGGCGGCGGTCTTCCTTATCCAAGGCCAGAATAGCGATCGAAGTAGGCACTACCCAGCCGGCGTTTGAGGGAACCCACGGCCAGCCTGGGAACCTGCCATCGTCCTCGGGCGTGGAGTTGCCGAGCAGCCATTCCCGCAAGCGGTAGACAAAGGCGGATTCCTCGCCGATGGTATCCAGGAGCCAGTGGATGGCGCGCCGATAGGGGGCGTCGCCGATGTTGCGGGGACCGAGGATGGCGACGAGGGCGGTCACCCAGGTGCTCATATCTACGCCGGCGCGCGGAGGCCAACCGCCGTCACGCCTGGCGATCGAGCCGAGCCACGCCAATCCACGTTGAACGGACTTGGATTCGTCCACCGACAGCAAGCCCATGATGGCGTAAACCGTGGGCTCCGTCCACGACCCTCCGCGCGAATAGGGCCAGCCACCATCGGGATTTTGCCTGCCGATCAGAGCCTCGATGGACATAGGATGGCAAGGCTGGCGGGGCGCCGCGCTCGCCTCTGGTGGTACGCCAGCCTTCATGGAGTCGTTATTGCCGCGGGGTCCGCCGATTGCGGCGGCGCGCCAGCAGCATGACAAGCGAGATGCCAGCCCCCAGCCAGATGGCCGCCGGAATTGCGATATTCATTGGTGTTCTCCTTTCCGAACTTGCGCCGTCCGGTGGTGACGCGCGGACCGCAACCGGTCCACAGTCCCTTATCGTTGGGTACGCCTGGCCTTCCGGCGCTTCAGGAACAGAAACATCAGCAGTCCGGCCAAAACCCAGATCACTACTTGTGCCCAAGTGCTCGTGATATCCATCGTCTGTAGGACTCCTCTCATTATTTACCAGCACCCGCCATTAACGGGAACAAATACTTCACAATCTGCAAAATGCCGGGTCCAGCAGCAACAATCAGCATGGACGGGAGAATGAAAAAGAAAATGGGGAAGACCAGTTTGACGCCGACCTTTCCGGCGCGCTCTTCGGCTTCCTGGCGCCGCCGGGTGCGGAGGAAATCGGAATGGGTACGCAACGACTCACCCATGCTGGTGCCGAACCGGTCGTTCTGAATGAGAATGGCGGTGAGTTTGCCGATTTCGGGTTCGCCGGTGCGCTCGGCGAGGTTGCGCAAGGCGTCGGCGCGGCGTTTGCCGGCGCGCATTTCGAGGGTGACAAGCGAGAGCTCCTCGCTCAAGGCCGGGTGGCTGACTTGCAGCTCGCGGGCGACGTGCTGGATGGCCTGATCGAGGCCGAGTCCGGCTTCGATGGAGACCACCAGCAGATCCAGGGCGTCGGGCAGCGACAGGCGCAGGAGCAGTTCCCGCTTGGCCACCTTCTTTTCGAGCACGAACCGCGGCAGAATCCAGCCGGCGGAGCAACCGGAAACCATGAGGGCAATGCGCAAGACGGGGTTGGGCGGCATCTTGGGCTCGAGGGCCATGCTGATGATCAGGAGGACCAAAACGGATACGATGCGGATGCCGTAGAACACCGCCAGGGCGTTTTCGGCGCGGATGCCGGCGCGCAGCAGATCGGTCTTCAGAGAGGCGACTTCGGCGTCGGAGGACGGCACCTTGGAGCCGATCTGGTGGAGGACGGTGACGATGGTGCTGGTGCCCGGTTCGGCCTCGGCATCGATCACGCGCTGCCTGGCGTCCGCAGTGATAACGGGCGCGCCGAGTTGGCGCATGAACTTGCCGGGCTTATAGAAGAACCGGTAGCCGATGCCGGTAATGGCAGTTGCCAGCATCAAGAACGCGACAATCGAAAGCATTAAGGGATGTTGCATCTCACACCCTAATATTAATAATCTTCTTGATGAAGAAATTCCCGAGAACCTGGGCCACGATGGCGCCGCCGATCATCCACTTGCCGTCGCTGTCCGCGGCCATGCCTTGCAGGTAGCCCGGGGCCACCAGCAGCAGGCCCACCATGGTAGCCACGGGCATGAGGGTCAGGATGCTGGCGGTGAGGCGCCCGTGGGCGCTGGCGGCTTTCACCTGGCCCTTGAGGCGGAAGCGCTCGCGGATGACGTACGCCAGGCGGGACAGGATTTCGCTCAAGTTACCGCCGGTCTGCTTCTGCAGCAGCACGGAGGAGGTGAAGAAGCGGATATCCAGGAGGGGGACGCGGTTGGCGAAGTTGCGCATGGCGATATCCAGCGGCGCTCCCAGATTCTGCTCGTTGAACAAGGTCCGGAACTCCTGGCCAAGCGGGTCGACGATCTCCTCGCCGACCATCTCCAGGGTAATGGTGAAGGCGTGGCCGGCCCGCATGGATCGCGCCAGGAAGTCCAGGGCTTCGGGAAGCTGCTCTTCCATGCGGTCCATGCGCACCTTGCGTTTGTGACGCACGAACAGGTAGGGCGAAGCTCCCAGGACGCTGGCCAGGGCCACGGCGGTGACCGGACCATTGATCAGAAGGGGCCACAGGAATCCCAGCGCCAAACCGGGAATCGTCATCAAGGCCATGGCGGTGAGCAGGCGGGTGGACGACCACGTCATGCCGGCCTGCATCAGTTGGTCCTGGGCATGGCGGGTGAACTCAAACGACCGCAAAATGGCCTTGAAGCCGGTGGGCTTATCGCTTTCGATCTCCTTCAGCAGAGTAGTGACGCTGAGGTTGGTTTCGCCGGAGGCGGTCTCGAGCATGTCGACCACCTGCTTCTTGCGGCGGGCGTCGAAGAACTTGAGGCCGACGTTGACCGCAAACAGGATTATGGCGAACAACACGAGGAAGCAGATAAGCAGGGCGATCATTAGCGGATCTCCACGACCGTCTGGAACAACTGCGTTGGCAGAACGATTCCACTGGCCTTCAAACGCTCATAGAACTTGGGCCGGATACCGGTAGCGCGGAAACGGCCCAAGACCTTTCCGGTCTCGGAAAGGCCGGTCTTCTCAAACAGGAAAATGTCCTGAAGGGTGATAATGTCCTGTTCCATGCCGACCACTTCGGTGACGTGGGTAATGCGGCGGGTACCATCGCTGAATCGCGAAGTCTGGATAAAGAGGTCGACGGCGGAAGAGATCTGCTGGCGGATGGAGCGGATACCCATGTTGGCGTTGGCCATGCCGACCATAACTTCGAGGCGTCCCAGAGAGTCGCGGGGGGTGTTGGCGTGGATGGTGGTGAGCGACCCGTCGTGACCGGTGTTCATGGCCTGCAACATGTCGAGGGCCTCTTCGCCGCGGACCTCGCCGACGATGATGCGGTCGGGACGCATACGGAGAGAATTGATTACGAGTTGCCGGATATGGATGGCGCCGGTGCCCTCGACGTTGGCGGGGCGGGTTTCCAGGCGGGCCACGTGGGTCTGCTGGAGGCGCAATTCGGCGGCGTCCTCGATGGTGACGATGCGTTCGTCCTCGGGAATGTATGAAGAGAGGGCGTTGAGAAGGGTGGTCTTACCGGAGCCGGTGCCGCCGGAGATGAGGATATTGAGCCGGGCCTTGACGCAGCCCTTGAGCAGGTCCAGCATGCCTTCGGTGAGGGCGAGTTTGGCGACCAGGTCTTCGCCCTTCAGGGCGTGGCGGCCGAAACGGCGGATGGAGAGCAGCGGCCCGTCGACGGCGACGGGCGGAATGGCGGCGTTGACGCGCGAGCCGTCGGGCAGGCGGGCGTCCACCAGGGGCGAGGATTCATCGACGCGGCGGCCGACGCGGGAGACCACTTTTTCGATGATGCGCAGCAGGTGGGCGTCGTCCTTGAACTCCACCGGGGTACGGTACAGTTTGCCGGCGCGTTCGACGTAGACGAGGCGGGGCGTGGTGACCAGGATGTCGCTTACGGTGGGATCCTGCAGGAGGGGTTCGAGGGGACCGAGGCCGAAGACTTCGTCCAGGATTTCCTCGATGACGCGGTCCTTCTCGACCAGGCTGAGAGGGGTCTTCTCTTCCTCGACAAGTTTGGCGACGGCAGCGCGGATCTCGGCGCGCACCCGTTCACCGGCCATGGAGGACAGGGCTTCCAGATTGATCCGGTCCAGCAGTTTCCGGTGGAGAGTAAACTTCAGCTCCTGGTATTCCGGGGTGTAGCCCTCGCGATTGAACAGCCGGTTAACCCAGCCACTCTCGCGGGATTCCGCGTGCCGCGCACCGACGTCCAACATGGGAGGCATTGACGTTTATCCTTTCGCGTTACCCAAAAAGCCCGAAGCGTTTCTTGTCCTTGTCCTTCGACTTGTCGTCCTCAAGGCTGCCCAGCTTCATAGCCAGCCTGGCGATCTGTTTGCCGAGTTCGGAGTTGCGGTTGATCATCCGGCCTTCGGCGTAGGTTTCGTACAACTCGGGATAGTCGTTAAGAACGGTGTGGAAGATGGGAACTCCCAGCATTCTTTCCAACTCATCGGGAGAAATATCCAGCCGTTTCGGCGCGCGGTTGAGGATCAGCTTGATGCGGTTCTTGCCGTAGCCGCTATCGATGAGAGTCTGAACGATCTGCTTGGACTGATGCAGCGCGGGAACTTCCAGGGTAGTCACGAGGCAGGCCTCGTCGATCTCTTCCAAGGCGGCCATGGCCATGTGGCTGAGGCTGCGGCCCAGGTCGACCAGCGTCCAGTCGTAGTGCGGACGGGCAAAGGCAAGGACGTGGCGGACCTGTTCGTCCTTGGGCTCCTGCTTGGATGCCAGGGCCAGGGGCGAGGACACGATTTCCACGCCCGGAATGCCGTTGGAAACGAGCGCCTTCCAGTAATGAATGTCCAGGCGGTGCAGGTTGGTGACGGCGTCGAGGATGGAATAGACGGACTTGGTCTTGGTGATAAAGGCCACCATGCCCGCGTCCAGATCGAGATCGACCAGCAGGACCTTCTGGTTGTGGCGGCCCAGTTCGGCGGCCACGTGAGTGACCAGGGTAGTGGCGCCGCAGCCGCCCTTGGAGGAGAAGAACCCGTAAGCCTTACCGCCGCTCTTGCTGGCTCCGTCGCGCCGCCGGCTTCGTTCGGTGGAGCGTCTCTCGAGAGCCCGCCGGAGGGGCTCGCGCAGAGGGGGATAGAGGTACTCGTTGACGCCGGCGCGCAGGGCCGAGAGGATGGAGTCGGCCTGGGCGGTGGTATTGAGGGCGATGATCATCGGGTCGCCGATGGCTCCCCGAATGGAGGCGACCAGACCTTCGAGGGGTTCGCGCCAGTTGCTGATGTCCACCAGGACGACGTCCGGCCGCATGCGCTCCAGCCGGTCGAGGAAACTGCTCAGGTCGCCGATATCCTGATGTTCCACGATGAGGCGGAACGGCAGGTCGGCCAGGCAGGACTGCGTTTGCGCACGCAAATCGCGGTTCTCAATCGCCAGACCGATGGTCAGCGGATACATGACTTCACCCCTGGGTCAATCCTCATCAACGGCCGCCGGATCCCGCCCCGCTGCCCGACATGGGGGCGGGCGCCACTCCCATATTGATACTGGGTGGAGCGGGCGCGACGGGAACGATCTGGACGGTCTGAGTGGTCGGAGTGGGAGCTTGTTGCCCCATTCTCTGCTGTTGAATCAGTTCCTCCACCGGGACGGAGGTGGCGGGCGGATGCACGGGCACCGGCCCGGTCTTGCCAATGCCGGGCTGACCCATCGGGAGATCGGTGTTCCTGGGCATGAAGGGCTCCTTGAAACTCAACGCCGGAATGGGTTGGTCGGCCGGTACGGGCCGCACGATCTCGGGGGTGATGAGGATCAGCAGTTCGGTACTGGATTTCTTCATCTGGCGGGTCTTGAAGAGGTTGCCAAGGACGGGGATACTGCCGATTCCCGGCACCTTCGACCAGCTATCGGTGGTCTCGTTATCCAGCAGGCCGGCGATGACGAAGCTCTGGCCGCTTTCGAGTTCGACTTCGGTCTGGACACGGCGCGTCGTAATGGCGGGAACGGAGAATCCCTGAATGGTGATGGCGTTGCCAAAATCGAGCGCGCTCACTTCGGGCGCCACCTGGAGGCGGATGGTGCCACGGGGCGTGACGGTGGGAATAAAGTTGAGGCGAATACCGTACTCCTTGAACGCAATGGTAACAGAGGTCGCTCCAGCTCCGGGCTGGACCTGCGGGTAGGGCATTTCGCCGCCAGCCAGGAAGCTGGCCGGCTTACCATTGATCGCCATGACGTTGGGTTCCGCCAGAGTCTGGGCGAGGTTCTTGCCCTCCAGCGCCTGGATAGCGGCGATCAAGTTGATGTCCTTGCGAAACAGGAGCAGGTCGACGGCGCTGGACAAGGAGAAGGACTGAGTGCCGTCCGTACTGACGGGAAAGGAGGTGCCGAGAGCGGATACGGTATTGAAGGCGCCGGAGGCGATGTTGACGCCCAGTTGCCTGGAGACGCCGCGGTCGATGTCGGTGAAGCGCACGTGGAGCACAATCTGCGGGTCCTCGGCGGGGACGTCGACGCGCAAGAGGTTGACGACCTTGCCGAGCGTGGCGGCGATGTTCTGAACGCGGTCGGCGGCCGAAACGTCCTTCACGGTGCCGCGAATGAAGGCGGTCTCGTTGTCGTAGGTGACATTGATATCGGCGTCGGGGAAGTCGCGAGCGATCTGCTGCCGCACGGCATCCAACTTGACGGAACTGGGCCGCACGGTGAGTTCGAAGACGTTGCGGGCGCCGTTCTTCTGCCAGATGATCAGGGAGGTTTCCCCGGGCGCCTTTCCGTTGACCAGGACCTCTCTGAAATTAATCGGCACGGCATCCACCAAGCCGTCATTGGCAATGGCGATGCGCTGAATATCCAGGGGGCTGTCGACGATCAGCGACTTACCCACGGTAACCAGCAAAGACTCCGGCTTGGCGGGCGCAGGCGGCGGTGGGGCGGCGGCGTCGGGCTGTTGGGCCGGTCTGGCAGGCTCGGCTGCCGGAAGCATTACGGAGAACGCCAGGATCAGAGCGAGGCTGGCGGACGGGATGGCGATGCGACGGATCGGTAACAATTATTTGCCCTCCCCGGAGAACTTAATCTCGGTTTTATGGGTCCCGCTGACGATTTCCATGGTGGCCGGCGGCTCCGGTTTGGGAGGCGGCGCGACTTCCTGAGCCACCGGGCGATATACTCTGGCCACCGTTCTGGCGGGACGGGGCTCCGCCGGCGGCGTGTCGGCGCCGCTGGCACGCATGTCGAGGCGGCCGCCATCGAACAGGTTCTTGGTGGCGGCGCCGGACGTGTGAGCGATCTCACGATCGAGGGGATTGCGCAACACCAGTTGGATATTCATGGCGGACGCGAGGTTGAGTTGCTCGGCCTGTTCGGGCGTCACCAGCAGGTTCACGGTCCCCACCATGACCGGGTGATTTTCGGCGTCCTTCTTGAGTTCCTGGCCGGCCGAAAGCACTTCCAGGTTCTCGAGTGTGGTGACCGTCTTGGCGATCGTGCCCAGGTTGCCGTTGCCGCTGGGGCGTTGGCCGGAGATCATGACGTCGACATGCGCCCCGGTCGACACGAAGCCGGAAACGCTGGACACGTCGTTGATGCGGATAGCCACGGCGCGCATGCCAACGGGAATCTGCGCCATCAGGCCGCCGCCGGCGCCGACCGGCGCCAGGCGCGAGGTCAGCACGGGCTCCTGGGTGACCATTGCGGTCATGACGCCGCGGCCAATGGCGCCGTCTTTCCCGTCAGTCTTCATGATGGCGCCGACGGGAGGCTGGCCGGGCCAATCCGCCAGCTTGACGTCCTCGGGTTTGATCAGCATGCCAACCTCGAGGTCTTTAGCGGCGACAACGATCTGGGTGGTCGCGGGAACTGCCGCGGTGTTAGCGGCCGGCGCGCGCTTGATGAGCAGTTGATACAGCAGGAAGCTGGCCACAGATGCCACCACAAACGCGAAAATCAGTACCCCTAAGAATCTCTTGTTCATTTCAAGTATCCCGTTCCGTTCAAACGGAACTTACGGCCCAGTTCGCCGGAACTCGTGCGGCAACGCGCCGCAAACCGGCCAACGGAGTCACCTCTGGGGAGGAAGCGTCCGGCGCGCCCGCGCGCCCCTCGGCGTACACCGCCGCGGGGTCCAACCTTGTCCGCCCGCCGCGGCGCACCACCTGAAAGCAAGCCGCCCCTCCGCAAATCATGCCCGCCTCCCGAGCGCATTGGCTCTGGAGGGCTGTATCGGGGTAGAGGACCAGATCTCCTAGACGCCGCCGCCGGCGCCGATGCAAACGGCAGCCGATGACAGCGCCGGAAAGTCCAGGAGCAAATTCTACTCGTCAAGATGCCGCTCCCGTCAGCCCTTCCCAAAAGACCCCGATAGGTTCAAAGCGTTCGCTTCCCCGTTGCCGTGTTACTCAATATAGCCCGTTGCACGGGGTAAGCACTGCACGGGGCATGCCGCGAGCGCCTTTGCGCCCTCCGGCATGCCCCGCCGAGAAATCCGGCTTCATCCGCCAAGAGCGGAAAACCGGCTGTTAACACAAACTTCGACCGAACGCCGGGGGGTTAGCTCCCCATCGTGTTGGCGTAAGACAGTTGGCTCGAAGTCGTCGACCAGATACCCTTGATGCTGCCACCGGCGCTGATGAAAAGAGCCGCCGAAGCCAGTGCCACAAAACCGAGGAGCAGTGTGTACTCAATTAAATCCTGCCCCTGTTCGTCCTTCCAAAAATTCCGCAATAACGTCATTGTGTTTGCTCCTATAAACTACGTCTTTGACTCGTGCTCGGTGGTCGCGGGACCACCACCTGAGTTTTCGTGATCTCGCGATCACGGCATTCTCCGTCACCGTTGCGGGTGGCGGACATCGGTTGGCCCCCGATTTTCCGGGTAGAGCGGAATACCAGCGAGACGTGGTCGTCATAGACGACGCGCCAGTGCGCGGATTCCTTCAAAGCGCCAGCCAGCGGGGCGCTCGGGGGCAGTAGGATGGTGTCGACGCGGAAGCGGCCGAGGATCTTCTCCCAGTCGTACGTCACGTACATCACACCCAGATAATCTTTTCCAAAATCGGGGCCGTAGAAATCGCTGCGGCCGTCGGTAAAAACCTTGGTGCCGGGGTAGAGGCGGTAGATGAGGTAGTCGCCCCACTGGTCGGAGGTAAAAATACTGGCAGCCGGATCGCCGCGCAGCAACTCAATGGCGCCCGCGGGAAACGACTTGGGGTCGAACTCGGCGCGGAAGGCCTTGGGCGGGTTGGGCGCGTAGAGCAGGGCGGCGAACAGCGCCACACCGATGACGCTGGTCACGTGCCAGCGGGGGATGCTGTCGGTCTGAGTGGTCTCGGTGGCGACGCTCAAGAACTTCTGCGCCGCCGAACGCGCCCACGCCGCCAGGTTCCAGGCGGGCATGGCGGCGACCCACTCTTCCATGGCGGAGGCCATGATGGGCGCCGCGATGATGGCGAAGAGGGGGATATTGCGGGCCGCCAACAGCGCCGCGTGGCTCCACATGAGAATCAATACGGGCTCGACGTACCGGCCCTTGGAAGCGTGCCAGGCGGCCGCCATGGCTCCGATCAGCAGCATGGCTTCGAAGAAGATCGCCATGGGGTGGTGGAAGCTGATGGAGAAGAACTCCACGATGTGCTGCGACTGGTAGGGGTCGGTGAGATACGTGAAGACGTGCTGGTGCAGGCGCCAGGTATAAGGATTGACGAGGCTGGCCGCCAGGCAGGCGAGTGCGCACAGGAAGTAGCGCCGCGCGCGGACCCACGCCGGCCGGCGCTCTTCGGGGGCGGTAGTGAGCGCGAGTTTCAGCAAGTCGGCCAGACCGTAGGCGGCAAGCATGAGCACACCCACGAAGAAGCCGCCGTGAAGATTGGTCCACACGATGGTGATGAAGGGAAGGATCAGCAGGTAGGGAACCGGGCCGAGATGCGTCTTGCCGGCGCGGACACTTTCCAGAATGCCGTAGAACACCACCAGCAGGAACACGGTGAAGAGGTGAGGGCGCGTCAGCCAGTGAATGGAGGATGTGGCGGCGGCGATCATGGTCACCAGGACGGCGATGATGGCGTTGGATTTTCGCCTGACGAGCCGGAAGAGCAGGAGGAACGTGAGACAGATCAGCACCATCGCAAAAAAGGCGATGGTGCGGAGCCCGCCGTGGGCGTGCAACCAGGCGAAGAGAACGTCGCTCAGCCATTCCCAGGCGTACCACACGCCATTGGGTTTGGTAAACGAGAAGATGTCATGGATTGGAACGCGGTGATGCGCCAGAATCCACTCGCCGGTGCGGATATGCCAGCCGGTGTCGCAGTCGCCCAAAAGGGATTTGATGCCTTCCATCCGCGCAAACACGAACACCAGAGGCATGAGGAACGCCATGTCCGTGAGCGACGGCAGCAACCTGACAGCGAATTGTGGGCGTGGCGCGTCCATAATCACTCAAGCCATCCAGGAATTGGCCTCCGGCATCATGATCTCAACAGCCCGAATGCGGTCGTGAAAGGACCGGAAATCCATGTAGTTGACGCTCAGGGCGATCTGCGGATAATCGCTGCCGCCATCGGAAATGCGAGCCACCACACCCTGGCAATGAATGCACTTTTGTCCAAACCCGTGATTGGCGGGCAGTTCCACTTCGACGGTGAGAATCTGCCCGATCGAGGGCAGCGGAATCGGCGCTCCCTCTCCGCGCCATGCCACCAGCAAACCGCTGCGGCTAATGTTCTCGGTGAACATGGCACTGCGCGTCCACAGTGCCGGCGAGGTCACATGGCAGCGGAGCTTGATTTCGATGCGCGGGCTCTCACGCCGGTTTATATTCTTCATTTTTGGTTACTTCTGTGACACTCGCGAATTTAGCGCTCAAAACGAACCCGAGCAATATGGTAAATGGGCTATAGCGTTCTGTTGCCCAAGGATAGCAACCCGACCTGCCTAGGTTTGGAGGGCGGAAGCGCAGATCGGGGAGACTCCCGGACCGCATCGGACATTTCTGATGGAAGGCGACGTATGCCGGCAGGGTTATTAGCCGTATATTATCGAGGCAACGGTCGGGGTATAGTACCTGATTCGGCACCTTTGTTTTTTCATCTAACTGATTGTTAAATAAACATTTACAGTTTCTCTGGAGAGTGTGAGCGCTTTCCGTGATGGGGAAGTGTTGCCCGATTTTTACCGAGTTTGCGATAATTTCCCATTGACAACGGAAGTAAACAGTCGGAGAATGCAAGTGTAACAACGGTACCGCCTTTCCTAATCAAAACCCCTTAGGGATTGCGAGAAAACGGGGAAGTGCGGGGGATCGGGTGTGCCAAAACCGAGGTAGAGATAATGACGCGAATTCTTCTTTATAGCGATGAACCCATTCTGGCGAAGGGTCTCGAATCGGTATTGCGGCAGGTGGAGGGATTCGATCTACTGCCGACCTGCACTACGGTTGCCTGCCTGCTGGAACAGGTAGCCTACGGGGCACCGGATCTCGTGCTCATGGATCTGACGCCGGAGATTACCTTCGCCGTCCTGAGCGACATGAAGCACGCCATGACGAGTTCGAAGATCGTTCTCTGGGTGAATTCCATCTCTACGGAACTGGCGTTTCAGGCGATGGGACTGGGAGTTCGCGGAATCCTGCGGAAGACCTTGCCGACGGACCTGCAGGTCAAGTGCCTGCAGAAGGTTCAGGCCGGTGAATTGTGGTTCGAGAAGGCCCTGACGGACAGTTTCCTGTGCGCCCGCCGGGTGGCCCTGACGCAGCGCGAAGGCCAGCTTGTCAGTCTGTTGTCGCAAGGGCTGAAGAACAAGGAAATCGCCACCACCTTGATGATCTCAGAGGGCACCGTAAAGGTGTATCTGTCCCGCCTGTTCCAGAAAGTCGGCGTGAAGGACCGGTTCGAGCTGGCATTGTTCGGCTTGAAAAACCTGACCACCGGCCAACTGCCTGTGGGCGAGAAGGGCCAGCGTCCGGGCGCCAGCGCCATGCCCGGCCTGCGGAGTCTGGTTCTGGAGCGGCCGGTGGAGCGGGCTGAGCAATCCAACCGGTTCGCCACGCCTCTGCGGCCAACCGCTTCGCGTTTCTAGCGGCCCGTCGCGGGATGGGGCAGTGGCCGCCGGCTTCCAGCGCGCCCCGTGTCTGTCCACAAACGACTAGTGTCCACGAAATAACTGGACAGGATTTGTTTGCATCCAGGGTGCAGGTGCTACCGGTCCAGAAGGACGCGCTTCCACTCCACTTTGGGTCTTTGGAAATTGATGAGCAGGGCTGCTCGGAGACCGGAGGCCTTCAGGCGAGTTGAGGCACTGCGCCAGATCCTCGTTGGCAAAGCGGTCCGTACACTTCACTTCAATTCCACGATGAGCTTTACCTCAACCACCAGATCGGCCACGTATTCGCCCACCTACTGCCCTTTATGGCAAACCGGAAATGAGATCTGAGCCTTGGCGCTTACGCCACGCAACGCAAGTTCCCGGAGCAAGGCTCGTTCATAGACCTTCTCCAGGAATCCGGCGCCCAGCACATTTGCAACCTCGAAGGCGGAACCAATTGCGGCCTTTGTCAGATCCGATTCCGATCCGTGTGTATCCGTGTCCATCCGTGGCCCTTCCAAGCAGTTCCACAAGCGGCGTAAAGGTCTCCCAAATCGGGATGCGGAACTTGGCCACAGATGGACACGGATGCACACGGATTCCTTTTGTCCAGTTATTTCGTGGACACTACACTGGTAAGTCGATTTAGATTCCCCTCGAGCGGAGAAAGCGCGGCGATTGGGGAACCGGCCCGGCCCGGCTACTGGATGCGGACCAAGTGGTAGTTCTTCTTCCCCGCCCTCAGCAAGATAGCCCCGGGCCAATGGAGATCATCCGGCGAGACGGTCTTCTGCGACTGGTTGTGCCGCTGGTTATTGACGTAGACCCCGCCGGCTTCGATGAGCTTGCGGGCCTCACCCTTGCTGGCCGCCAGGCGCGTGCGCACCAGGAGATCGACCAGGGGGATGCGGGCTTCCAGGTCCGCCATCGTCAAGTTGGTGACGGGCACCTCGCCCGCCAGCATGGCGACTGTTTCGGGCGGGGGGACCTCGGTCGAGGAGGAGAACAGAATGCGGCTGGCGGCTTCCACGGCGCGAACCGTCCCGGCTCCATGGATCATGGCGGTGCACTCGGCCGACAGGACGCGCTGCGCCTCGCGCCGTTCGGGCCGCCCGGCCACCTCGGCTTCGAGGGCGGCGATCCGTTCGGCATCGAGGAAGGTGAACAGCTTCAGGTAGCGCACGGCGTCGGCATCGGCCGTCTGCAGCCAGTATTGGTACATCCGATACGGACTGGTGCGTTGCGCGTCCAGCCAGACTGCGCCCTCTTCGGTCTTGCCGAATTTTTTGCCGGATGAAGTGGTGAGGAGGGGAAAGGTGATGCCCTCGCTGCGAAGCCCCAGGATGCGGCGGATGAGTTCCTTGCCGGCCACGATATTGCCCCACTGATCGCTGCCGCCCATTTGGATGGTGCAATCATGGCGCTGGCAGAGGTACAGGAAATCGTAAGCCTGGAGCAGCATGTAGCTGAATTCGGTGAAGGAGATGCCCTGATCGCGCTCCTCGAGGCGGGTGCGCACGGAATCGCGTTTGATCATTTCGTTGACGGAGAAATGCTTGCCGATATCGCGCAGGAAGTCGACCAGATTGAGGCGGGCCAGCCAGTCGACGTTGTTGAGCATCAGGGCACGGTCGTCGGAGGAAAGATCGAAGAAGCGGCTCAACTGGATGCGGATGGCGGCGGCGTTCTCCTCGGATTTTTCCTTGGTCAACAGGGTTCGCTCGCTGGCCTTGCCGCTGGGATCGCCGATGAGGCCGGTGCCGCCGCCCACCAGCACCAAGGGGCGGTGCCCGCGGCGTTGGGCGTGGGCCAGGGCCATCACCGGGATCAGGCTGCCCAGGTGGAGACTATCGGCCGTGGGGTCGAAGCCCACGTACATTGTGCGGCGGCCGGCGTTCAGGAAGGCATCCAGGCTGTCGCTGGTGACAGCGTCAAGAAAGCCGCGCCAGCGAATCTCATCGAGAAAGGCGGAGGCGGCGCCGCTTACGGCTTGATGTTGCGACATGGGATCTTACATTTTCCCACACCCGGGAGGGCGGGGTGGCTCGCTTCCCGGTTGTCGGGGCGGAGTGCGCAGAGAGCAGTTGCAGCGCGCGAGGCACGGGGAGAAACGGCTGCCCACCGGCGAGATCAGGGCGGACGCGCCACGAGTACGGCGTGGGGTTACTGGATCGGCAATTGGACGGTGTTGCTGACGGCAGCGTCGATGGAGACGGTCAGCGAAGCGCTGGCAGCCGGCGGCAGACCGCTGGGCACGACGAACTGGATCGCGTCGACGCCGGCCGCGCCGGGCCAGGCGCAGGCGCTCACCGGTGCGATGGGAACGCCGCCCACCTGCACAGTGACCGGGTCGGTGAGGACATAGGGCGCCGATGCGGGCACGGCGAATCCTTCGGGACGGGCGGGCAGGGTCGGGCCGAAGCCAGTGCCGAGAAGGGTTAGCGTTTCCCCGGCCTGCGCGGGCGCGGCGGTGGTGACCAGCGACCCATCGGAGTGGGTGACGAAGCCGAACGTCACCCCGTTAGCTATGGACGAGAGGAAGATGCCGGGCGCATCGGCAGCCACCCGGAAGGTCCCCTGCACATCCGGCTGGCCTTGCGAACTGACGGTCAACGTCTGCTGGCCGGGCGGCAGGCCGGGCGGCAACTGGAAATTGATCTGACCAGGAGACACGAAGAAAAGCGGCGCCATCTGAGAGCCGATGCGGACGGTGACGGCACCCAGGGACTGAGCCAAGGGCGACGGGGGTCCGGCGGCGGTGGCGAGGGCCAGATTGGCGCCGAAAACTGAGACCACCGATCCGGGCGCAACCGCGGCTTGGGGAGTGACGCCGGCGCCGTTGACAATTCCGGAAGGCAGGATGTAGGGCACCGGATCGAGCAGCGCGGTAATGGCGCGCGGAACGGCCATCGTGAGCACGCCGGTGGGCGACGAACCACTCAGATCGCCGCTCCAACCGCGGAATTTGAAACCGGGCAGAACCGAGGCGGTGACGGCGACGCTGGCTTGCGAATCGTAGTAGCCGTCGGGCGAGGACGGCTGAAGGCCGAAAGTGGCGCCGGCCGAGGGATTGGAGCTGGTGGCCAGGCTGTTCATTAAATGATAGACCGGGGCGGCAGTGGCGTTGTCAGTGCCGAGCGTGAGGAGCAGGTCGCCGTTGGCGGCGGTGCCGGTAGCGGCAGCGCCAGTGACGGACCACGAAAGGAAGTCCTGGCGGGACCCGGGCGACTGGGGCACGGACACCGGAACGGCGACATCCACCTTCGTGCCTACCGCCTGGTAGACGTCGCAGGGCAAGGCGCAAGGCGAACCATTAACCGTTGCGGTCAAGCCGCCGATAGGAGCGGTCACGGTGAGATGGGCGACCTGGGTATAGGTCGCGGTCATGCTGATGCTGTTGACGGCGGCGCTGGCTGGAATGGTAAAGGTCTGCGTCTGGGAGCCACCGTTGGACCACTTGCTGAAATTCCAGATGTGGCCCTGGGCGTCGGTCTGCTGCGATGGCGCCGACACCGTGTGGGTTTCTCCGACACCCCAGGTGAAATTGTCCGAGGGCCAGTTGCTGCGGCCGTCAACCGTCAGACTCAGGCCCGGAGGATTAGTGAAGAAACCCACCTGGGCGGCGGGAACATATATGGCGGTGAGTGTAACTGGATTAACGACGGATGGGACGGTGTAGGCGTGGGTGGAAGCGCCCCCATCGCTCCAGGAGCTGAACACCCAGTATTGGCCTTGTTGATCCTCCTGCGGAGACACTGCGCCGACGCTGTGGGTGCTACCCATGCCCCACTGCAAGGCTGTGGGAGTGGTAACTGGGGCGCGGTCCGCGAGGACTTGCAGAATGCTCGGCACCGACGCCAGGTTCACGGTGCGGGCCACTTGAAAAATCGGATAAAAGGTCATCGGCTGATTAACGGTGGCGGTCTGCTGAAAGCCCTGGATGACGGTAGTTGAGTTGACGGACCCCCAGCCGGCGAACACAAAGCCGCTGTTGGGAAACGCCTGGAGTTGGACGCTGCTGCCGGCCGTGACATATGTGAGGACGTCGTAGCTGTAGGCGGCGCCGTTCATCAAGATGGTCCCGGGGGACATACAGTTTCCGGAGGGACAAGGGCAAAAATCGAGCCTCACCGAGTAAGCAATGCTGTAGACGGCCTGATAATAAGAGATGGAAGGGTCGGCGGTGACGGTCACCAGGTTGCCGCCGGCGAGCGATCCGCCAGCCCAGATCCAGCCCTGGAAGGCATACTGTATGTCGCCAGATCCCGACAGTTGGAAAGGCGCCGCGAAGAGCGTGTGCTTGCTTCCGGCGGGCCAGTTCGCGCCCGTAGTCTGGGTGAAGAACTGGCCATCGACGCTGAACTGCAAGCCGCCCGGCGTAGTGGATATCTGGGTAACCGAGCCCGACGTTTGGGCCATGCTGAGGGGGGCCAGCGGCGCAAGAATCGCGACCGCCAGGAACAGAACCATAGCTCTCGACAGGATTGACTTCATGACCGCCCGCTTCCGGCCGCCGTGAATTTCGCGCCTGCAGGCGCATCGGCGGATCTGCCGGTACGGTCGAAGTATATTCGTAAACCCGCAGAAATACACGGCTAACTTTGGTAATGCGCCTTCTATTAGCTATATCGATCATTGATTCCAGCCTTTCGAAGCTCTGTAATCGGAACGTCGAAGAATGCCTATGCGCTACAAAGGGTTCCTTATTCCGATTGCGATCGCTGCACTGACTGCGGGCGTCGCCGCTTCCGCCACTGCCGGTTTCGGGACTGTGGTTCCGATCGGGGGCACGGCCGCCGACATCTGCCTGGACGAGAGCCGTGGTGTGCTTTACATCGCCAACCTCGGTGGCAACACGATCCAGGTAATGTCGCTAGCCGACAACACCATCCACACGTCGATCAATGTGGCCGCAAACCCGATATCGATGTCGCTGTCGCCGGACAACCAATGGCTTCTGGTGGCGCACTACGGGAACTGGACGGCCGCGGATCCGAACAAGAACCTGATCACGCTGATCCACTTGGCGGACAACACCACGGTGACGTACAACACGTACGATCCACCGCTGGGAGTGGCTTTCGTCAACACGGGCAAGGCACTGATCGTGACCACGACGACGTTCCTGCTGTTCGATCCGGTCTCGGGCCAGATGTCGGTGATTACGACCATGGCCAACGTGTCCGTGCCGCTGCCGGTGACCGCGGCGACATTCCCGGGGCAGATCTCGGAAGCGGCGCTGACGGTGTCGGCGGACGGTTCGACGGTATGGGGCATCGGTGGAGCGGGCACGGGCACGCAGCCGGTCTTCCAGTATTTCGCGCGGGCCAACGTGGTGGCGGGTGTGACGTGGATCACTTCGCCTGCCCTGCTGCCACGGGTGAGCGTGGCGGCGGACGGTTCCTACGCCATGGTCGGCTGGAGCATGTTTGCCTCGCTGGCTACGCTCAACGGGGGCTATCTGATCGCGCGCTATCCGGCGGTGCTCTCGTCAACCAATATTACGGGCGACGTCATCGATTCGAAGAACGGCCTGGTGTACGGCCAGTTCCCCGACGCATCGCAGCCGACAGGAGTGCCGTTGGCTTCGACCTCCCCCTCGGTTTTGCCGGCAATGCTCATCATGGATTCGGATAATCTGACGGTGCGCGACCGCATCACCATTCCGGAGAACATGGTAGGGCGGGCGATTCTGAATTCGGCGGCGAGCGTCATTTATGCGATTTCCGACAGCGGCGTGATGGTTCTGCCGGTCGGGAAACTGAACCAGTATCATCGCCTGGCGGCCTCGGCGGAAGATGTCCTGGTGCAGACGAACTTCTGCAACACCGGAACCGTCACGCAGAGCCTGACGATCACGGATCCGGGCGGCGGGAACACCGATTTCGTGCTGAGCGCAAGCCAGTCCGGCGTGACCATATCGCCGGCCGGGGGTACGACCCCGGCGACGGTGCAGATCGGCATCGACCCGACGGTGTTCGTGAGCACTGGCGGCACCACCACGGTCACTCTGACGTTGAGCTCGGCTTCGGCCATCAATCAGCCAAGGCCGGTGCGTCTGCTGGTGAACAATCCCGATGTGAACCAGCGTGGCACGATCGTGGATGTGCCCGGCACGCTGACCGATATTCTGCCGGACGTGGCCCGCAGCCGGTTTTACGTCCTGCGGCAGGACAAGAACCAGGTTCAGGTGTACGACGCGAATTCGACCCAGCTCCTGGCCACGTTCCGGACGGCGACTACGCCTTCTTCCATGGGGTTCACAATCGACAATAAGTACCTGCTGGTGGGGAACAACGATTCGGAAATGGTCAACATGTACGACCTGGACGCGTTGAAACCGACGAAGTTCCCGATCATTCTTCCGGGCGGCCACTATGGCCGGTCGATCGCCGCTTCCAACAAGCAGTTGCTGATTCTGTCCCGCAACGAATTCGGCGGCGTTCCGGCGACCATCGACACGGTCACGCTGGCCAATTACACCGCCAGCGCTCTCCCGAGCCTGGGAGACTGGCAGAATTCGGTATCGCCCACGGCAGTGCTCAGCCCGTCTCCCAACGGCGCCAACATCATGGTGGCGGGGCCGGACGGCAGCCTGATGCTATATGACGCCCAGGCGGACAACTTCACGGTTTCGCGCAAGGATTTCACCTCGCTTTCGGGCGCATACGCGTCGTCGGCGTACAACACTTACGTGATCGGGAACACCGTATTGAACGCTTCCCTGGTGCCGCAGGGGACGCTGCTGGTGCCGTCGGGATCGACGGCTTCCGGTTTCTTCTTTGTGAACCAGGGAGGCTACATGGTGACGGCCACGAGTTCCTCGGGTCCGGGAGCCATTCAGAACCTGACCACCCTGCAGAACACCGGGTTGGCGCCCACTGCCATGATCGAGGCCCCGCTGCTGCCCACCGTGGCGGCCAAGTCGACGAGCACCGTGCCCACCGGGGGGAATGGAAGCGGAAGCACCAGTGTGTATACTCAGTTCTCGTTCACGCGGACGATCGCGCCGATGTTGTCGGCCGGGAAGATCGTCGTTCTGACGACTTCGGGCTTCACGGTGCTTTCGGTGAACTATGCCGCCGCCACCGCGCCGCCGCAGATTGCGAGCGTGGTCAATGCCGCCGACGGAAAGCAGCCGGTGGCGCCCGGCGGCCTGATCACCGTGTGGGGCCAGCAGATGGCCCCGATCAACATGGCGACCTCGCAGATTCCGCTGCCCACCGCGCTGGCTCAGAGCTGCCTGGTGGTGAACGGATCGCTGCTGCCGCTGCTGTTCGTATCGCCGACGCAGGTCAACGGGCAACTGCCCACCAACGTGGTGGGCAACGCCTCGATGAAGATTCACACGCCGGCGGGCATCAGCAACAATTACCTGTTCACGGTTCTGCCGACGGCGCCGGCGGTCTTCCAGGCGCCCGCCCAGGACGGGCTGGCCACGGCGACAATCGTGCGCGCGGACAACGGCCTGCTGGTGACGCCCACCAATCCGATTCACCCCAAGGATACGGTGGTGATCTACCTGACGGGCATGGGCGCGACGTTCCCGTCAATCGACGCCGGCCTGCCGGCTCCGTTCAGCCCGCTGGCTACGGCGGTGAGCCAGCCGATTGTCACCCTCGGCGGCGCGGCCCTTGAAGTCCAGTATGCGGGCCTGACACCGGGCACGGTGGGGCTCTATCAGATCAACGCCTACGTCCCCCCGAGCGGCGCGCCGCAGGGATTGAACGTGCCGCTGGAGATCAATCAGGGCGGCTCCGCGACCACTTTGAACGTGCGAGTGGTCAACCCGTAAACGGCTGGCGAGGAGAGACACATGAAGACCCTAGCGATTGGAGTTCTGCTTCTGGCCGCCGCGGCCGTCTGCGCGCAGGCGCAACAATGGGAATTCGGAGGCGTGGGCGGCGGGGCGTTTCTAAATGACGTGTCCGTTACCGCGCCGGCCGGCTCGGCCACGGCCGGATTCCAATCCGGAGGCGTTTTCGGCGCATTTCTCGGGCAGAACATGTCGCCGCACATCGGCGGCGAGATTCGATACGAGTTCTTTCAAAGCAACCTCGAGTTGAAGGCCGGCGGCTCCTCGGCCACCTTCTCGGGCCAGGCGCACGCGATCCATTACGATCTGCTGTTCCACACCCATTCCAAGGCATCGTCGGTGCAGCTTTTCGCGGCCATTGGCGGCGGCATGAAGCTGTTCCGCGGTACCGGGACGGAGGTTGCCACGCAGCCGCTGTACCAGTATGGGTACTTCACCAAGACCCAGACCATCAAACCCATGGGCGATGTGGGCGGCGGGGTGCGCTTCGACATCAGCAAGCACTGGCGTATGCGCATCGAAGTGCGCGATTTCATCACGGGGTTCCCGACGCAGGTGCTCACGCCGCCCGCGGGCGTGAAGTACGGCTCAATCCTGCAGAACATCGTGCCCATGGTGGGACTGTCGTACGCGTTCTAGCGAAGAGCGGGACGGGGGCGTCCCGCGCGGAGCGGGGGGTCCGCCCCACCATCGTTTTGCGTTATCGTAACGTGTGAATGGACGGGGCCTACATCCGCGCTCGGGATCTGACGAAAGTCTACAAGTCGGGGACGTCCGACCTGGTGGTTTTCGCGGATCTTTCCCTCGACGTGCAGCGGGGGGAAATGCTGGCGCTGGTGGGCGAATCCGGCTGCGGCAAGTCCACTCTGCTGCACCTTCTGGGCGGCCTCGACAGGCCAACGAGCGGCACGATACATTACCAGGGCAGGGAGATTTCGGGACTCGCCAACTCAGAACAGGCCGATTTTCGCAACCGGGAAATCGGATTTGTGTGGCAGACTCACTACCTGCTGCCGGAATTCACGGCGCTGGAGAACGCGATGATGCCGCTGCTCATCCGCGGCGTGCCTCATCGGGCGGCGGCGGCGGAAGCACTGGCCAGGCTGGATGAGGTGGAGCTGGGCGCGCGGGCGCTGCACCGCGCCGGGGAGTTGTCGGGAGGCGAACAGCAGCGGGTGGCGCTGGCGCGGGCGCTGGCCGGCGGGCCGCCGGTGCTGCTGGCGGACGAACCGACGGGAAACCTGGACTTCCGGACCGGCGAGACCGTCTTTCAACTGCTGTCGGACCTGCATCGTTGGCACGGGCTCACGTCGGTCATAGTCACTCATAATCCCTATTTCGCGCGGAGATGCGACCGGGTCCTGAGCCTGCAAAGAGAGGGTC
>Ga0209039_10000891_pt1 | contig 28782 bp, 32 predicted proteins | sample BogFormECP12_OM1_FD_188238 | JGI IMG/M metagenome (GOLD analysis project Ga0209039, IMG submission 188238) | Bog forest soil microbial communities from Calvert Island, British Columbia, Canada - ECP12_OM1 (SPAdes) (version 2) | ecosystem: Environmental > Aquatic > Freshwater > Wetlands > Bog ... | reverse complement strand
TGCTCCCAGTTGGGCATCGCCAAGAGATACTCGGTTCTGATGTGTCTGGGAAACTTGTTTCTGATATGGACCTTTATCGTTATGATCAAGAAAATCTTGGTGAAGGACGCTCTCCAATGGCGGGGGACAACCTACAAGAGTCACCTGTACGAGCCCACGGCGTTGGATCCGGTAGTCACCTCACACGGATGCGACGGTTCTCATGGCAAATAGGCGTGAACGGCTGTTTCAATTCGTCAAATACATTTCTTGGCTCATCTGCTAAGTGCCTGGGAGCTTGTCGCTCAACCACACTCATTCTCTCCGTCGTGCTGCGCGGAAGCTCTGTCCTCCGTTCGGGTAAGCTGCCCAGGCTCCTAGACCGGGAAGGAGAAAGCCATGGAATTCGTTGTACACCCGATCGGCATGGTGAAATCTTCCCTGACCGACCGCAGCCAATGCCCGCACCAGGGAAACGAGGGTGCGCCCGAAGCGTGGATCGAAGTGGACCCGAAGTATGCCGCGGCTATCGACGGGCTGGAACCGGGCGCAGAGATAGTGATCTTGACCTGGATGCATCTGGCAGACCGTTCCGTCTTACGCGTCCATCCTAAAGGCGACGTGCGAAATCCAATTACAGGAGTCTTCAGGACGCGGTCGGCTGACCGTCCCAATCCCATCGGGCTTCACAAGGCTACGGTTATGGCCCTTCAGCCACCGAATCGGCTACTGGTAAAGCCTATGGAGGTCGTAGACAAGACTCCGGTAGTAGATATCAAGTGCGTCCTGGATGAGACAAAGTGACTGCTTTTTGCAATAACGTAACGGTTCACCGCGCATTTGATGACCGGCACGGAGGCCGGTCCTACCGGGCTCATGGTAGGGCCGGCGTCCCTGCCGGCCACGTTTCAAACCGGCTAAATCGTTTCCCGATGGACGGTTACCTAAAAACGCTGACTTGCACAAATGAATTGCAGATGGGGGATAGATTGATGAATCTTCAGACGATACGTCGTGCGCTCCTGTGGTGTGCAATAATCAACTATGGATTACTGCTGTGGTGGTGGCTCTACTTCATGCTCGCGCATGATTGGATGCATCGGTTTTTAGGCTCATGGTTTCATCTGTCCGTTGAGCAGTTTGACGCCATCAATTTTGCCGGGATACTGTTTTACAAGATTGCCATTGTCCTGTTCAACATCGTCCCGTGTATTGCCCTGTATATTGTCGGGAGGAGCAAGTCTCGCTAGGGGTAAGGTCCGCATTTGGCTCCTGCTGACTCATGTCAATGCGCGGTCAAACAGTGAATAATCCGCTAAAACAAACACGGATCTGGCAAAGTCCAGATCCGTGGCACGCCATTGGCCGATGCTGCTCTGATGCTGGGTGCCACTGACCTGGGCTTTGCCAGGTCAGTGCAGGTTTTGCTACTAACTGATTCTCACTGTTTGGGAGCGAACTGGTATCAGTGCTCAACGGCCGTACCCTCGCTGAACCATATCACACGGCCCAGAAATGATTGGGGGCCGGCTCGTCCCTTCGATCACAGGCTGCCGCCTCAGGACTATGACTTCTTCCCCACCGTGACCAGGACTATGGGTCGTACATCCTCAGGGAGATTGAGAACGTTGTAAAGCTCTGCGTCTCGGATTCCCCCGACGGTGTTGGTCTCAAACCCGAGCGCTCGCGCCTGGAGCAGGATGTTCTGGTTGGCGTTGCCGACTTCCATCACTCCGAAATTGATCCCTCGCTCGGGTCCTGACGTAGCCTCGGCTCGCTTGAATACCGATCCGACAATCACTGATATAGGCGCCTGCGCTATCCACGACTGCCCCATGCATGCAGCGGACATGGGCTTGCGCTGGTCACCGTCGACGATCCTTTGCAGTGCGTGATGATCCGCATCGTAGTGGTAAACCCCAGCCGGGAGCTTCTCCACGGTCCCTTCCCCGCAAACGAGATATAGCTCGACGGGATATGTTTTCCGCGCGGATGGGATCACCTTTTTAGTGGCCGCGGAGACTGCGTCTGTCGGGATGTTGCCGTTACCCGACCAGAGCACCTGCGCAACTTGAGCAAGCGTGAGCGGAGCGGGCGAGTAGCTTCTGGCTGTTGTGCGGGTAGCCAGGGCCTTTTCTACCGAGACGCTCCCATCCAGGGTGGGTCGCGGAAGGGCCGTCTCATCTGCGCAGGCTTGGTCAAAAGCCCAGCCGAGAACCATCGTCAACGCAAGAAACATGAACACGAGCGTGCGGATTGAGAGTCTATGCATGATCGATACCTCCACCTTGCCTGAAAAAGCAGGTTGTTTTCATTCTATGAGCATAATACTCCGCAGGTTGCTTGGTCAAGGGCGCTCTTCGCCCAAACGTAATGATCCAGTTAAGCAGGCAAAGTCCTCCCGCCCCCTTGCAGTTCATTGGAAGAATTGCGAGGCGGCCTAAAGTATTTTAATATGGCAACCGATTTCGGTTATTGCTAAAAGGAGTGGGTAATGGAAACGACCAGTATAAAAGAAGAGGCCCGCCGTTTAGTGGATCAACTGCCGGACGACTCCACCTGGGATGACCTGGTGCATGAGATTTATGTGCGTCAGTCTATAGAGAAAGGTCTTGCCGACAGCAAAGCCGGCCGGACGACTAGTGTTGAGGAGGTCCCTGCGAAGTTTGGGCTCAACAAGTGAAGGTCGAATGGACTGACAATGTGCTGGAACAGCTCTGGGCCATTCATGAATACATAGCTCAAAGCTCTCCGGAAATGCCAGGCAGCCGACAGGAGACCGCAAATTAGGTCGAACGCACAATCTTATCTCTGAGAAGGAGTAGGCGGAATGGAACGTCCACGACACCTTCTTCAGAAAATATACGAAGTGACGCTGCGAACGAATCTGCCTCTATTAGAGGTTCTCGGTAACGATCATACGTTTTAAAATGCAGCCAGATAGATTCCCATGCCCCTGGCAATAATTCGAAGAGAGGGTCGAATAGCGAAAGCCGTGTACCATCTGGGAGTTGAAAGTGTTTGCCAAAATAGTCTTTTTTACCATACTGTATTACTACTTCACGCCAGGCTGTCTCAACAAAAAGCCCAATTTTGAATTTAGCCGCCCTGACAAGCTTTTCGACAGAGTTATGAACATCTATTTTCAAATCAAAATATGTGCCCGGGGGTTTTGACAGTGGTGTCGTTGTTCGAGTTATTTCTTGCTGATTGGGCAACCGCTGTCCATCAATAAAGAATTGGATACCGTGATGTGATATGGCAGCTTCAGGCTGCTGCAACGCCCACCTGACTCTTGTTTCCAAGTCACCGATGAGGTCAATAATTCTATCACCATAAACAATATGAGAGTAGTGCTTCAGATCGAACGGTATGTCCTCTGCTCTTCGGGTGAGAAGGATCACTTTCTTGCCTAAGGCGTGTGCATATCCGGTCTCATAAAACACATTCGGATTTCTTCCCGTCATGTCAGACACTATTACGTCGGCTTTGGATATCTGGTTGTAGATTCTGTCGAGAATGCTCTCAGCGAAAACTTGTTCATCCACCCTTTCTGCGTAAGCCCCTGCTATGTCACACGCTGGTTTAATGCCTAATTGATAAACATCATCAAATTCGCGATCAAACGGCATTAGGACGAACACAAACGGCTTAGGAGTGGTCGTTTCCATAACCATGCCTCCCTGGAGATCGGAAGACTCAGGTCAAGCGATGAAAGCCTGCGCCGAGGGACAAAGATGGAGAATCTATAATCCTCAGCATGTCAAGAACTACTCCGCCCTTGTCCATCGGTCAAGAAGAATTCCAACGGGTCGAGAGGGCCAACCTGTCTTTGGTCCTTATTGATTCAATGCATAAAGTGACGTAACATGCGCGATCGACATGGCGAAGCGGATAACTGAGCCAAGAGAAGCTTTTCCTCCTTTTCAGCGAGAGACTAATGCCTTCTGTCTTTCCTAATATCAACAGGCCTCCAGCAAAGGGCCTCAAGGCTTTTCCCCTGCTGATCATCCTACTTTTGACGTCGGGCGTTACTACAGCTCAAGCCTCGGAACAGTCAGTCAACCTCGCAGGGATGGATGTGACCGTGTGGTCGCAGGAAACGGACAAGAGCATCAAACAGCCGGTGATAATCTTTTCTCACGGCTTTCATGGTTGCGCCACGCAATCTCGCTTTCTCATGAGAGCTTTTGCATCTGCCGGGTACATCATATTTGCCCCCAATCACCGTGATGCCATCTGTAATGGCGGCAAAGCCAAGTGGATGGACAGACCCGAAGTCCCGTTCCGAAAGGCCCGGATGTGGAGCGAAACCAGCTTCCGAGACCGCGCGGAGGATATCCGACGACTCATCGAGGCCATTCGAACCGATGATCGCTTTCGTGAACGAGCGGATTGGAGCCGCTTCGGTCTTGCGGGGCATTCCCTCGGAGGGTATACGGTCCTGGCATTAGGCGGGGCCTGGCCAGGGTGGAAGCTGAGCAATGTCAAGGCTGTGCTTGCGCTCTCGCCCTATACTCAGCCCTTCCTTCTGCACGGCACGCTCGCGGGCTTGTCAGCTCCGGTGATGTATCAGGGCGGCACGTGGGATTATGGCGTCACACCTGCGCTGCACAGATCCATGGGCGCTTATGATCGGTCGTCGGAACCGAAATACTATGTGGAGTTCGACAGAATGGGGCATTTCGCCTGGACTGACATTGGCCGAAGAAAAGCTCGTAAGGCAATTATCGCATACAGCCTCACCTTCATGAATTACTATGTGAAAGGCGACCCCCCGGCCCCTTCACTGACGCAAGTATTGCCCGGCGTGGCTCTCTTCCGTTATGCGTCGGAACTCGGCAATAGCGGCCGCTCAAATCGGCGACTGCAAGATTAAGAGAGAGCCGCCTTCTCTGCATCCTCATTTTCCGTGTCCCGGACCAGGCTGAACACCTGGACGGGCTCGCTAACATTCTTGAAATGCATCAATCCCCTGGGGAACAGCTTAATATCTTCACGCACTCTTGAAGCTGTCTCCGGGCCGACCAGAATGTCCCCATGCTTTGCCGCGGACGCTATCCGTGCCGCAAGATTGGTTACGGGTCCGGTAGCCGTAAAGGTCATCCTGGTTCCTGAAGTGCCTGTGAATCGACTCATGCCGACGGAGGCCAAACCAGAGTTGATACCCATGTTTACCTCGACCGGCAGAAATCGATTCTTCAATTCTTCGTTGATCTCCAACGTCTTGCCTCGAATCTCCAGCGCTGCTTGAACCGCGCTCAGCGCGGTTTTTTTCCCGGGTTCGCTCTGAAATATAACCATGAGGCCGTCACCAGCCGTCTCGTTTATATCTCCCCCGTGGACATAGATCACATCCAGGAAACTGGAGAAATACTTCTCGATGATGAAAGTTACCTTATCTCTGCTCTGAGTCTCGCTGATATGGGTATAGCCTGCAACATCCAAGAACAGGACTGTAACATCGATGTCCTTTTTTTCCAGGTCAGGGGCTGAGGGGTCTTTGTCCACTATCTTTTGCACGGTGGAAGGAACAAATGGCCGCAGATGGTCCAGGATTCTATCCACGGTCAGCTTCTCCTGGGACATTCTCCAGTGGCTACGCGCATTCTTGATCACGTTATTGGCAAGTTGAACCAGGTCTTGCAACAGCATGAAGTCTTTTTCGCCTAAGCCTGTGCCGGGCCTTGCGATTGCATCCAGGACAGCCAATAGCTGATCCCCCTCATAGATCGGGAACACGATTTCGGAAAATCCCTCTGGAGGAAAACCATCCGCCACCAGATGGCTCCCCAGGTCGTCCGACAGAAAACACATGGCCGAAGAGGTCTGACCGAGCGCACTGCTAACTGTTCCTTTACCTCTTTTGCAGAGCTGGCAATTTATCCGTTGCTTTGCCACGGCACAATGAAGCGGGCGGGTGTAATACTGAGCTTCCGGATCTGTTACCAGGAGGCAAACCTCCTGCAATTGAGATAGGGTTGCTCTCGCTTCGTCTCGAATCATTTCCAGGACTTCGCCAATGTTCAATGACGATGTGAGCTTCTGGGCCACTCGAAAAACATTTTCAAAGCGCTCTCTGAAGATGTTTATGTCGGCGGCAAGCTGTTGCGGCCTGTGATCCCCTAGGTCGAAGTTGTCGTGCTCAAAGTTCGATCTCGGCACCGAGACTTGTAGTTCAAAGACTTCCTTGCCACACCCACAAATAGGGCAGACCCAGGAATCCGGCAGATCCTCGAAAACCAATCCTTGACCCATTTCGATTTCCGGATTGTCCTGGGCAGGATCGTAAATCCAGCCGCAGGTGGAACATTTCCACTTCGTCATATCCGTTCTCCCAAGAAACTATGCTCGACCGGGTTCGGCAAGATTCAGTATACAGGCTCAGGCCGAAGACTGGAAGGAACGGCTTGCTCGAAGCAGATGCCGAAGGTCCGGAAAGAATCCGGTCTCCACATTAGAACTGGACGAGAAGCCTGATGATTTTGACCGAGCTCCAAGTTACGGGAATGTTAAACTGCTGTGAGTAATGCAACTTTTAGTATGGGGCGGCATCTTAATGAGAGAATATTCTAGACTTGGAGGAAACCATAATGAGAACAGATCGGAAATTGTACATGGCCATGGTCGTCAGCTTGATAGTTGGACTTGGTTCCACAGGCGTTGGAGTACCCTTGTCCAACAGTTTGGTATCTACCGCTATTGCTGCGGAAGCTCCAACCACGGTTTTGATCCTGCAACACGGAGAAAGATTGGATTTTACGCAGACGGACAAAGATCCGGAATTGACCCCTGAAGGCAAGCAGCGTGCCCAGGAGCTGGTACACGCTGTAGGTAATGCCGGAATTGCTGCGGTGTTTAGCCCGAACGCGAAACGGATGGTGCAAACCGTACAGCCTCTTCAACAGTTCCTAAAGTTACCGGAACTGAACTACTACGAGCAGGGAAGCCTCAACAAGATGCTTGAGCAAATCAAAGACAAGTACAAGGGCAAGGTAGTTCTAATTGTCGGTGCGGGCGCTCACATGGGCAGCGGTGGAATTCACGAAATAATAAAAGACTTGGGTTGTACAGGCCCCGAGTGCGCGGCCAAGGACGCTTATGACAATTTGTTTGTGGTGACCGTCTATGAGCCCGGCAAGGCCACGGCAGTGAAACTCCGGTATGGCAAGCCAGTGGCGCAGTAGCCATATACGGTTCGGCAAAGCAAAAGGGGGGACAAGCGTCATTACACGTTTGCATCTGTGGAGTATCCTGTCCGCTTGACATATTAAATATGGTATGTGATATATCACCGACAAGGGAGGGCCATGTCCGTGTCCGCCGCACTCCGCTCCATAGAACAACCCCTGCAGCTCACAAGGCTCGCTTATGAAGCACTTAGAGACTCCATCCTCAGCGGACACCTCGCGCCAGGCAACATCGTCAATGAAATGGCATTGGCCAAAGAGTTGGGCATCTCCAGGACTCCAGTCAGAGAGGCCCTCTTGGAACTTTCATCTCAGGGCCTGGTCGAGATCCTCCCCAGGAAAGGCATTCGCATAAAGTACTTCACTGAGCGAGATGTCAATGAAGTTTGTGATATTCGGGAGCTTATTGAGCTTGCAGTTGTAGAAGGACTCGCTCGAAAGGGAGCCGGTCGTTCTCTGAAGCGTCTTGAATCTGTCCTGGAACAGCAGCGGCAAGCCGTGACAGATGGCGACATGGTGGGGTTTCTGGAAGCGGATCGGCGCTTTCACATGGCCCTGACCGGACTCACCGATAATAGGCGATTACGTAAGATCCTCGAGAACCTGGGAGACCTCATTCACGTGATGGGGAACGAGGGTCTCACTCGCGCAGGCCGCGTCGCGGAGGTACTGGAAGAGCATCTGAATGTTGTTGACTGCCTTAAACAAGGAAAGATTGGAGAAGCCAAGGAAGCGATGCGCCTTCATCTGCAAAAGAGCAGGAACGCTATCTTGGAAGGATTGAAGAGAGATTTCCGTGAATGAGGGAGAGATCCGTCGGACTAAGTGTCCGGAATCGCATTGCGAAAGGGAGAAGCGACATGCCTAAACCGGAAATTGAATTCTGTGATCCGGATTTGCGTTTCGGGTGGCAAGGGGTCGAAGGGGATACTCTCGGCATTTGGGAAAAAATCCTCAGCGAAGATACTGAAACCAGGTCATACACTCGCCTGCTGAAATTCCCTCCAGGAATTGAGACCTCCGAGACGTTGGTTCACGATTTTTGGGAAGAGGTTCTTATCCTCCAGGGCGAGCTTATAGACCTTGCCAAGAAAGAAACCTATACAGAAGGCTTTTACGCGTGCCGTCCGCCTGGCATGACTCACGGGCCGTATCGGATTCCCCGCGGGTGCATGACGTTTGAGATCCGTTACTACAAGTGATGTCAACGCAGTGGTAAGGACCGGCGTCCCTGCCGATCCGAATGACCGGTAAGCAGAGGAGACAGGACTTGAACCGGCTGAATTTGACCGTTGAATCCATATTAGGCCCGCGCCATTTGGAATTCAATGTCCGCAGGATGATAAATGCCGGGTACGCGGGTCGGAATCAGGAAGATGTACGAAAACACGTCGAAGAATTGAAACGGGTAGGGATACCTGCTCCGGATTCCACGCCGACGGTCTATCCGGTCATGACTTCCATGATCACGATTGCCGATTCCATCGAAGTGGTGGGAGACAAGACCTCCGGAGAAGGGGAATTCGTTCTGTTCATGGATGGTCAGGACATTTACGTTGGAGTCGGGAGCGATCATACCGACCGGGAACTGGAAGCGGTCAGCATACTAAAATCAAAGCAGTTGTGCTTCAACGTGGCGTCCCGAAAGGTGTGGCCCTTCAAGGAAGTAAGAGAACACTGGGACGAACTTGTGTTGAGCAGTTGGGTTAAAGAAGCCGACAAGAAGGTGCTCTACCAACAAACTCAGCTTTCAGCCATCCTGGCGCCTTCGGATCTCATTGACTTTGTTAAATCCAAAGTTGAGGACAAGAATCTGGATGCAACAATCATATTTTCCGGGACTGTGGCGCTTCTTACTCCTGAAATCAACTATGGAGATTACTTCGAAGCCGCTCTGGAGGATCCCGTCATGAATCGCTCGTTGTCGTGTTCTTACTCGGTCGAACGGCTGGAATACCTCACGGCTTAGGAGGCGGCGTCTAATGCATGTGGCTACGATTCAGATGGAAATGGCCGACCGCAGCAAGGCCGAGAACTGGGATCGAGCCGATCAGTTGCTGGATCGTGCGCGAGGCGCTGATCTTGTTTTAATGCCGGAAATCTGGAACATCGGCTACTTTTCCTTCAACCGCTACAGGGAGGATAGCGAAGACCTGGGCGGAGAAACTGCATCCAGGATGTCCCGGTGGGCCAAGGAACTTGGTGCCTGCCTGTATGCAGGGAGCCTGGTGGAGAGAGATGGTGGAAACTGCTATAACACCGCTCTTTTCTTCGGGCCCAATGGGGAGAGACTAGCGACTTATCGCAAGATCCATTTGTTCGGATACGGCTCCCAGGAATCTCAGATCCTGACCCCCGGACGGAATCCGGTGGTGGTGGAAACTCCTCTCGGGAAGTTCGGAATTACCACCTGTTATGATCTTCGTTTCCCGGAACTCTTTCGCATACTGATGGCAAGAGGAGCACAGATGTTTCTCGTAACTTCTGCCTGGCCATTTCCCCGATTGGAGCACTGGATTATGTTCAACCGTACGAGGGCCATCGAGAATGTGGCTTTCCTGGCATCGTCCAATTGTGTGGGGAAGAATGCCGGAGCCCACTTCTGCGGTCACAGCATGGTTGTGGATCCCTGGGGGGTGGTCATTGCCGGCGCTGGTGACGAGGAATGCGTTGTCCGGGCTGAAGTTGATTTGAACAAAGTGGCGCAAGTTCGGAAGGTGTTTCCTGCATTAGAGGACATAGCTTTTCCGGTGGGGCCATGAGGTGAAAAATGGCTGATCTGAGCGTCGATTTCTGCGGAATAAAGTTCAAGAACCCGATAATTGTGTCGTCCATCGAGCCCACAAACAGTCTCGACAAGCTGAAAAGATGCATCGATGCTGGAGCCGCGGGAGCAGTGGTAAAGACCCTTACCGACACCCCCCAAATGTCGGTCCTTACCGACCATTCCAAATATGCCATTCTGAACGACAACGGGCGTCCTATCCAGGGGAAGATACCCCGCTTTTTTGTCTTCTATTCTCGATCAGGCTATTCCACAACCCCGTACAAAGAATGGATCCCGTATCTGAAAGAAGCCGAGGAATATGCGAAACAGAAAGGCGCCCATATCATCGGGAGCATCGGCGCCGGATCTGTCCAGGGTTGGAAAGATTGCGCGAGGACCGTAGAGGATTGTGGCCTCAAGATGACCGAATTGAATTTCGGGTGTCCGCATCCGTCCCAGATGGAAAAGACCACGGCCGGTATGCTTATCGGGCAAGACCCGGAGATTGCCGCTGAAATAACATCTATCGTGACGGGGAGCATAGACATCCCCGTCGTGGTAAAGCTCACTCCTCAGGTCACGAACTTGATCGAAGTCGCCAGGCGGGTGAAAGAAGCCGGCGCGGCTGCGGTCACGGTAATCAATAGATATGTCGGGTTCGCCGTGGACATAGAAACCGGCAAGCCCTACATAGGCGGAGCCGCGGGTGTGGGAGGTCCTTGGGCGAAGTATCTGGTCTTGCGCTGGGTTCATGAAATTCACTCAAGACTGGGAATCCCCATAGCAGGAACCAATGGAATCTATGACTGGCGCGATGCCATCGAGTTCTTTATGAGCGGCGCCACCATCATGCAGGTGGGCTCAGTCGTCATGCTCAGGGGGTACAATCACCTCGGCAAGATCATAAAAGGCATCAACACATTCCTGGACGAGCACGGGTACTCTGACATACGTTCCATAATCGGGATGGCTTCCAGGCAGGCTATGTCGTACGAGCAGCTTTTTGCGGCCAAACCCATCCACGCGGTTATAAATCTCCAAGAATGCACGGGGTGCGGGAACTGTGCCCGGTCTTGCTTCTATGGCGCTCTTGACGTGGGTGATGACAAGAGGGTGATTACCCACTCGGAAAACTGTGTAGGTTGTGAACTGTGCTACAACGTCTGTCCTGTGGAGGCCATTTCATACGCCTTTACTATGTGAGCGGGAAGCAAACCTTGCTATATACGGGAATTTTCTCATGGGTTTAACCCTTATGGAAGGTAACGAAGTAGTCGCCTGGGCTGCGTATGAGGCTGGATGCCGTTTTTTCGCCGGCTATCCGATTACTCCGGCGACCACCATTTTTAATACCATGCTCCGACTGCTGCCGCCCGCGGGAGGAATTGTGCTCCAGGGCGAGGATGAGATAGCCTCGATGGGATATTGCCTGGGGGCGTCCATGGCCGGTTGGAAGGCCATGACCGCCACTTCTGGACCGGGGATCAGCCTATACAGCGAACACGTCTCTTTTGCCATAGGCTCTGAGATACCGTTGGTGATCGTTGATGTTCAGCGGCTCGGGCCTTCTACCGGATCGGCGACAAGAGGGGCCGACGGCGACATCCAGTTCATGCGATGGGGCAATTCCGGTGGACTCCCGGTGATCGTCCTGGCGCCGGAAGACATAGCCGACTGTTTCCCGATCACCATGCACGCCTTTAATCTGGCTGAACAGTACAGGTGTCCGGTCTTTATAGCCTCAAACAAAGAGATCGGCCTGACCGGTGAGAGCGTGGATTTCGACGCACTGGAGAGAGTTCCAATAGTCAACCGGCTGGGTTCGCCGGACAGGGAACCCTTCGTCCCATTTCGGACTGCGCCAGGATCCGACGTGCCTTATTTTCTGCCAATTGGAGACCAAACCCTGGTGCGGCAGACCTCTTCGACCCACGGTGAAAACGGGTATATAACAACGGATCCTGCCGCCATAAGGGCAGCCAATGAGCGTCTCGAGCGAAAGCTGACGGCAAATATAGACTCGTTCAGCTATTATCATGAAGAACGGGTTGCGAATGCCAAGACACTGGTGGTGACTTACGGCGTGACAGCCAGAGCGGCCCGGCTGGCCTGCCGGCAGCTGAATGATCGCGGCAGAGGCGTGAATCTGTTGGTACTGAAGACCTTGTGGCCGGTACCGGAACTCGTGATCCGCCTAGCGGCCGGAAATGTGAAGAGAGTGCTGGTTGCTGAAATGAATCAAGGACAGTATGCGCTCGAAGTCGATCGAGTTTTGAAGCACCACCAAGTCGAATTTACCGGGGGAATGGATGGACGGCTCATCAGCCCGTCACAGATCGTTGAGGCAATAAGTGGATAGTCTGCTGAACAAAAGCCGGCCTCCTGTCTTCTGTCCGGGCTGCGGACATGACGTCGTTGTGCGGGCCTTGGACCAGGCCTTCCGGAACTTGGGGCTCTCCGGGAACGACACTTGCCTTGTCAGCGATATCGGCTGCTCAGGTCTCTTCGACACGTTCTTTAACACTCACGCGTTTCACGGCCTTCACGGTCGAGCTTTGACGTACGCCACAGGAATAAAGCTATGTCGGCCTGAACTGAACGTGGTTGTGACCATGGGGGACGGCGGTCTCGGGATAGGCGGGGCCCATCTTTTGGCAGCGTGCAGACGAAACGTAAACGTGACTCTGCTCGTGCTCAACAACTTCAACTTCGGAATGACCGGAGGGCAATGTTCAGCCACCACTCCCAGCGAGGCTGAAGTTGCCTCGGGTTTTCTGAACCGGTTGGACAAGGCCCTGGATCTCCATTCAGTTGCCGTGGCTGCGGGTGCGTCGTACATGGCCACGGTATCCGGCTATCAAAAAGGTCTGGACAGGGCCATCGAAGAGGCCATCCGTTTTGACGGTTTTGCCATAATCGACATTCACGGCATCTGTCCCGGTAGGTATACGAGAAGAAACACGTTGACCCCCAAGGCGATTTCGCAGGCATTAGAGCAAAAGGGCCACCACAATGGCCCTGTGGAGGCAAACGCCCGAACCGAGTACGGCCAAGCTTATCGCGAGTTGGCCTACCGTCAGGACAGGGCAAAGCCTCCCAAAGCAATAGAGGCCGTTTTCACTGCGCCGGAGAAGGGCCGGCACGGGATCATTCTATTGGGCTCTGCGGGTCAGCGGGTGATCACAGCGGGTGAACTTCTAGGATTAGCCGGAATGTCAGCGGGCCTGCAAGTGACCCAGAAGAACGATTACGACATCACCGTGCTGCGCGGCCCTTCTATCGCGGAGGTGATCTTGTCTCCAGGGGAAATCGACTACCCTGCCATTGATCGGCCTTCAGTGATTCTTGCTCTTGCGCCGGAAGGTGTGGCGAGGCGCCGGGCGCTCTTTGAGCGCATTGACGAAAAAACTCTGGTCATACAGGCATCTGGAGTGGATATCCCCGATACTAAGGCCGAGATCCGAGTCGTGGACTTCAAGGGCATGGGCTTGAAGGCTCAGGACTGGTCTTTGGCGGCGCTTGCGGTGATGGCCAAAATGAAGAGGGTTCTGGAACCGGCCATGCTGGACGCAGCCTTGGGGCACCGTTTTCGAGGCGAAGCACTTGTCGGCGCAAAGGCCGTAGTCAGCACGGTCATGGCGCCAGGCGCTTGATGCCGTTGCACCATTTAACAATGGATCTCGAAAGCGACCGCGATTCGTTACAAATCGGGATCGGTCAGGCAAAAGATAAAGGTTGACCGAGAGAACCATGATGAAGTATTTTCCAAATAATCAGAAGTCTTTATTGAAAGACAATAATACAATTTTGTCACATCCGGCGTCTGGAACAGAACACGATGCCGGTCGGTTTCCCGTTCGAGACCTAAAGTCCATCCACGGATCGGTCAAGGTCTTGAAAACTGCAGCATAGCTTTGCTGAGAAATAATTCCGACTGGATGTTTCCAGGCTTGAATGTGGAGTGTGAGGAGTTCGAATGGCAAGCATAGATCTCAACTGCGACATGGGTGAAAGTTTCGGCGCTTATGAGCTGGGAAGAGATGAGGACGTCATCAAGCACATCTCATCGGCAAACATAGCCTGCGGCTGGCACGCAGGTGATGCCCTGGTGATGAACCGAAGCGTGCAACTGGCCGCTGCCCACGGCGTGGGAGTGGGGGCACATCCGAGCTACCCGGATCTCATGGGATTCGGACGGCGAAACATGGACTGCACTGCGGAGGAGATCCGCAACTATGTGATGTACCAGATCGGGGCGCTCTCGGGCTTCTGCGCTGCTAACAAAGTCAAGATGCGGCACGTCAAACCTCACGGGAACTTGTACCTGACCGCGGTCGAAAATGAAACCTGCGCGACCGCCATTGCCGAGGCCATTGTCAGCGTTGACCCAAGTCTCATGTACGTTGCCCTAGCCGGTGCCAAAGGCGCTCTCATGACGAGAATAGGCGAGAAATTGGGCCTCAAAGTCTTGTACGAGGCATTTCCGGACCGGGCATACACTCCGGACGGCACGCTCGCGTCGCGTCGCGTGCCCGGGGCGGTGATCTCAGACCCGAACCAGGTTGCCGAACGTGCCCTGAAAATGGCTAAGGAAGGGAAGGTCGTCGCAACAGACGGCACGGAGATCGATCTCCACGTGCATACGCTCTGCGTTCATGGAGACAATCCCACAGCCGTGGACCTGGTTAAGACAATTCGTGCGCTATTGGAATCAAGCGGAATCGAAGTGAAACCCATGGGCCTTTAATGAAGTAATACGAAATAGTTCATAGGTGCACTAATGGGCGGTCTCTTTGACAAAGCAGTTTTTCGCCTCGTCGGCGATAGAGGCGTAATCGTAGAATACGGGGATGCGATCTCTCCCGAGATCAACATCAAGGTCCGTACTATGGCCACGGCCATAAATGAGGAGAAGCCTGCCGGCATCGTAGAGGTCGTCCCGACCTATCGTTCGCTCTTGATAGTTTATGATCCCATGGCAACTGATCTGAAAAGCCTCGAAGATGCCTTGCAGTTCCTGGAAAGTCGGCTGGATCAACTTGAAATCCCTCCGCCAAGGACTGTCGAGATACCGGTTTCGTACGGGGGCGATCTCGGCCCTGACATTGAATTTGTTGCCCAGGCGCACAACTTAACAGTTGAGGATGTGATCAGAATACACACCGGCGCCTTGTATCAGATATACATGATCGGATTCACCCCGGGATTTCCTTTCCTGGGCGGGCTTCCGGAGGAGCTTCACACGCCCAGACTTGAGACCCCTCGCCCATTGGTTCCCGCTGGGTCAGTCGGCATTGCGAACAATCAGACAGGCGTCTACCCAATAGACAGTCCCGGCGGATGGCGCTTGATAGGTCGCACGCCGTTGAGCCTGTTTAATCCGTCGAAAGAAAATCCGTTTCTCTACCGTGCGGGGGACATGATCAAGTTCGTGCGGATCTCAGAAGAGGAATACCGTCGTATCCTATCGGAGGGGAAACCCTGATGGAGGTCTTCAAAGTTCTCGAGCCCGGTCCGTTCACTACCATCCAGGATAGTGGCCGGTACGGCTATCAGCAATTTGGCATACCGATTTCAGGTGCCCTGGACATGTTTTCGTACCAGGCTGCGAACATGCTTGTGGGCAATGGAGAAGACGCGGCGGGGCTGGAAATCACCTTTATGGGGCCTCGACTGGAAGCGCTCTCTGATGCTTTACTGGCTGTAACGGGCGCCACTGTTCCCGTCTCCGTCAACGATCAACCCCAGGCGATGTGGACCGCATTCCGCGTTGCGCGTGGTGACGTCATCAATATCAGAGCTACTTCCAAAGGAGTGCGAGCTTACCTCGCCGTTGCCGGCGGACTGATGGTTCCCAGGGTCATGGGGAGCTGCTCCACGTACACCGCGGGCAAAATCGGCGGTTTGGACGGCAGGCCCCTGACCAAGGGCGACACGCTGCGCGGCAGATCGGCTGATTCCCTGAATCGGATTGTGTCTCTACCCGAGGATTTCAAACCTCATTTCCATACGGAGGTCAATTTGAGGGCTTTACCAGGCCCTCAGGATGACTATTTTGACTCGGGGTTGAAAGTGTTGTTTAGTTCCGAGTTCACGGTCACTTCCAAAGCGGATCGCATGGGCTACCGGCTGGAGGGACCGATGATTGAACTGAAGGAGGGAGTCCCTCGAAGTATCATCTCCGAGCCAAGTCTCTCCGGCGCGGTCCAGATTCCTCCAGACGGCGAGCCTATCATTCTTCTGGTTGAGCAGACCGCGAGCGGATACGCGAAAATCGCGACAATCGTAACTGCTGATCTAGACATCGTGGCACAAGCCAGACCGGGCGACAAGGTGCGGTTCGAGCGCGTGGACCTGAACACGGCCTACCAGCTTCACCGCGATTATCGCTGGAGGCTCAATCGACTCAAAGAGGCCATTAGGGGCTAAGACCTGGCGCGGGCTTTCCAAGGACGTAGGACCGGCATCTTGCCGGTCGTTTCAACCCGATGAACGGGCCCCATGCTCTGAAACCGTTGCTGGAACGCATCATTAGAAGACGGCTTTGTCTTGCTCGTTCTGGCGAGGAGTTATTCATTGACAACGGCAAGCCACTATAATGATCCCAAGGCCATGCGTCTAGCTTGCCGGCAGGGTCAGTGGCGAAACTCCACTTCCGGCCAGTGTCCGGGCTATGTTCAGGCTAAGCGTCTCAAGGCCGGAGAAGTCCCACTGTTTTGGGCTTGCGGAGTGACGCCGCAGGCCGTGGCCAGGGCTTCACGGGTTCCGTTCATGATTACTCACAAACCGGGCCACATGTTCGTGAGCGACCTCACCGTAGATGAGGTTACTAAGGATTAAGCCGTATCAAGCATGATTGACAAAGGGGGTATTACCTTGGGCAACCAAAAGACTGGCACTACGAGAAGACAGTTCATCAAGACGGGCTTACTGGGAGCTGGCGCTCTTTCCATAGGGATTGGATTTCCCGCGATTGTAAGAGGGAAAACAGATCCCATCCGTATCGGCGGTCTTATGGACATGACGGGACAGCTGTACGCTTTCGGGACCTGGGGCCACCGGAGTGTCGAGGCCGCTGTCAAGCGCCTCAACGCCCAGGGAGGGATCGGGGGCCGAGAAGTGGCCTATGTTATGGAGGACTCGGCCACCAATGTCCAGACCGGCTTGCGCAAGCTGCGGAAACTGATCGAGCAAGACGGGTGCGATTTCATAGTCGGCCCCTGTAACTCGGGGATCAACACAGCTTCAGCGCCTATTGTCGAGCAGTTTACCACGCCATCCTTCGCTTGGGGCACCGCCCTCTCCATCACCCAGGACAAAGGGAATCGGTTCGTGTTCCGCGGCATTAACAACATCCGCCACGGCATGGTCGCCCTCGGCAAGATCATGGGATCGGAACTGGGCAAGAGGTATTACTGCCTTGGGGCAGACTATGAGTGGGGCCGCTCTGTCATCAACGAGTTCCGCCGGGTCATGGATCCTATCGGCGGGAAGATGGTGGGGGAGGAGTATTCCCCGGTTGGAACGGAGGATTTCGTGCCTTACCTGAACAAGATCAAGGCCGACGACGTGGACATCCTCGTGGGCGGCTATTTCACCGGGGACATATTGAAGCTGGCGCGGCAGGCCTACGAGAAAGGGCTCCTCAAGAAGATGCAGATCGTTGGGGGCGCCATGCCGACAGGTATCGCTCCGAAGGAGTTCGGACCGGCGGGTAACGCGGTATGGTTTACGTCGTACGGGCCGCAACGGATGGTTGATGTGCCGGATCCGCTGAAGCCGTTTAACAAGGTTTATCGTGATGCCATCGGACTGGACGACGAAGGCAAAGATGCCAAGACTGGTGAAGAAGGCTCTCCCAGTTATTCCTGGACCCCTTGGGAACACGTGTTCTGGATCAAACGCGGAATCGAGAAATCCGGGTGGAAGAGCAAAGATGATGTTGGCAAATTCATCCAGGCACTGGAGGGGATGAAGGTCGAAGCCGGAGATGGGTTCCCTCAAGGCGCTAAAGCCTTGCGGGCTCAAGATCACCAAGTCTTTACCGATCAATACGTGTACAAGATTCAGGACAACCAGTACCAGCTCAAGGGAATTGTGCCGGCCAAGGACCTGGATTACCCGTCCGAAGTGGACTACACCAAGCAGAAGGTGTAAGCCATGATGGAGCTGATCATCTCCCAGGTGGTCAACGGGCTGGTATGGGGACTGATTCTGGCTCTTATTTCCATCGGGCTCACCCTCATTTACGGACAGTTGGAAATCGTGAACGTGGCCCACGGCGCTCTGTACACGGTGGGCGCCGTGGTATCATACTATGCGTTCGCCTCGATGGGAGGGTGGGTGTTCTCTCTCATCGTGTCGCCGGTCGTACTGGCTCTGCTGGGACTTATCATTTACCTGACGACCATTCGGTTTGCCTTGGGCAAGCCACCCATTGTGACTGTTATCATCACCTACGGCATTTTGTTTATCCTGGAACAGACTGTTTTTCTCACCTACGGTGGGGTTCCCAGGAGCATTCCCAATCCGATTCCGTACAACATCCCTTTCATCGGTGGTGATTACCCGCTATATCGTGTCTTTTGCGCAGTTTTCTCGGCATTGGTAATTTTCTGTCTAATGGGGTTCCTGAAATGGACGCGGTACGGGCTTTGGACTAGAGCTACGAAGCAGGACTACGAGACCGCCATGAATATGGGAATCCCGGTTCGCAGGGTCTATGCTTTCGTGTTCTGTCTCGGCTCGGCGCTGGCCGGGTTGGGTGGGGCACTGGCCGCGCCCATCAGTTCGGTCACCTTCACAATGGGACATTCGATCATTATAGATGCTTTTATAGTGGTGATCATGGCCGGATTCGGGTCGGTCATCGGGACGCTTGTAGCGTCTCTGGTAATCGAGGTGGTCATCGGGGTATCAGCAGCATTTGTGAACCCCGTCATGGCAAAGGTCATCGGAATGGCGCTGATGGTAGTAGTTCTATTCATACGGCCCGAAGGCCTGTTCGGGGAGGAATGATGACCACTGAAGGGCAAACTCATTCTTCCCGAATTGGCTGGCTTGTGGTGATAGGAGTGGCAATATGCCTTTTGGTCGCTCCACATGTGTTGGATCGGTACCCGAGGTACATCCTAACCGAGATCATAATCTGGGGCCTGTTCGCCTTGGGGTTCGACATCATCTTCGGCAAGACGGGCCTACTCAATTTCGGCATGTCCTCGTTTTTCGGCCTTGGCGCTTACGGTTTCGTTTTCGCGGTGAAGTACGTCTACCCCTCCGTATGGCTGGGGATCCTTTCCGGAATGGCCTTTGCCATGGTCTTTTCTATAGTCGTCGGATGGATTGTCACCCGTTTCTCATCACATTACTTTGTAGTCTTTACCATCGTCATTTCCATGATCCTCTTTCTCTTGGCCATGAACCTACGAAGCATCACTGGAGCCGATGAGGGGATCAACATCCGGCTGCCGAATCTGCAAGTCATCGCGTGGGAGTTCAGCCTGAGGTCTCCCATCACCAAATACTACCTGATCCTGGGTGTCGCGGCAGTGGCATTCCTGGTCGTATGGCTCTTCTTCGACTCGCCAATGGGGCGAGCCGTGGTAGCTATTCGGGAGAACGAGGCCAGGGCCCAGATGATTGGATACAACACGGCTCACCTTAAGCTCGTGGCATACACCCTGTCCGGAACTGTGGCGGGACTCGCGGGGGCCATGTACCCTTTGCTCAATTCAACTACGAGCGCGGAGCTGTTCTTCTGGATCCTCTCGGGAAAAGCTGTGCTGTGGACCGTCGTTGGAGGCGCGGGAACCCTCTGGGGACCTTTCCTGGGAGCTGCGGTCCTAGTTTCCGCGGAAGACGCCCTTTCGTCCTGGCTCGTCGATTTCTATCCCATCCTGGTGGGCGTTTTGCTTATAGCGATCATCCTGCTGGCGCCCAAGGGCATTCTTGGCACATTGCTCGAATGGGTCGCCGATCGTCGGGCATCGATGGAGCCTGGAGGCAAATCGTGAACAACGACGTCGTCCTGCGCACGGAGCAACTGAGCATCACGTTCGGGGGCCTGAAAGCTCTTAACGGAGTGGACTTCGAGATACGGCAAGGAGAAGTGCTGGCCATCATCGGCCCCAACGGGGCTGGAAAGACGACCTTTTTCAACGTGCTCTCCGGTAACCTTCGCCCCAGTAACGGCAGAGTAATCTTTAAGGGTGAGGACATCACGGCATTGGCCCCCCACGAAATTTGTCGCCGCGGACTTTCCAGGACTTATCAGAAGACCAGTATCTTTCAGGACTTGACCGTGTTCGAGAACGTGCGCCTGGGCGCGCAAATTGGCCACGGCCAGCATAACTCGTGGCTGCGCGGGGCTCTTTCCGACAAGGCGGTCGTGGCAGTGGTGGAAGAGTTGCTGGTGATGGGCGGATTGGATCACCAAGCAAAGCAGCCTGCCGGCACCCTGTCGCACGGTGACCAACGCCTTCTGGAAATCCTCATCGGCATCTCCACGCGACCAGAGCTTTTGCTATTGGATGAACCGTCTGCCGGATTGTCGGCCAAGGAGACTCGAGAAATCACGCGGTGGGTTAAGGAACTGTCTCAGACGACCATTCGCAACGTCATCATTGTGGAGCATGATATGGACGTAATCACGGAATTGGCCTCTGCTATATACGTCTTGAACTATGGTGAGGTCCTGTGCCAAGGCCCGGTGGGCGAAGTGAAATGCAATCCCCAGGTTCAGGAGATTTATCTGGGGAAATCCGTATGATACTGGAACTCAAGGATATCCACGTTTATTACGGCAAGAGCTACATCCTCCACGGCGTGACGCTTGGGGTTCAGACGGGCGAGGTTTTCGGGATGGTCGGACGCAACGGCGTGGGGAAAACCACCACGCTGAGAACGATCTTCGGCCTATCACGGGCTAAGCAGGGGTCTATCACGTTTCAAGGGCAGGAGATCACTCGCATGCCCGCACATCAAATTCCCAGGCTCGGAATCGGCTACGTGCCGCAGGGTCGGCGCATCTTTCCCAAGCTTACCACCTTGGAAAACATCATGACGGCCGTGGTGTCGGGACGCGTGGATCAAGGACTCTTGGAAGAAGTCTATGACTATTTCCCTCGGCTGAGGGAGCGTCCCAAGCAGTTGGGAGGGACCCTCTCCGGAGGGGAACAGCAGATGCTCGCAATGGCCAGGGCCATGATCGCTAATCCCAAGCTCCTCATCCTGGATGAACCCACAGAAGGACTGATGCCGATCATGGTCGATACTATCCGCAACTCTATCCAGCGCCTCAATCGTGAAAAAGGTGTGACCGTGCTGTTGGTGGAGCAGAACCTGGATACAGTTCTGAAAGTTTGCGGCCGCGTCTCTATTCTGGAAAAAGGCGTGCTTAAGTACACCGAAACCGTGGACAAACTGGACAGAACTAAGCTACTGGCCCATTTGGGGGTGTGAAGAAGGGCTCGGTCAGTACCGGCGTGCCTGCCGGTCCGAGCGCCTGAGGCGCTCCCAGTGGTTTTAGCAAGCATTCAATTGTGAGGGCGCACTTCTCCGTCTCTGTCATTGCGAAGAGTGAAACGACGACGCAATCTCCTCTCCCTGGCGGGACGGGGGACTCGCAATGACAACATCTATACCACAAGACTGAATGCACCCCTTCATTGACACCCGAACCGACTTGGGAATCCTCTGTTTTGGACAAGTGAAATTTCCGGTTGACAATTTTGGGCAAATGCTCATAATGCGTCATCGGGGTAATTGCTAATGGCCAGACCGAAATGCTGCAGGAGAGTCAGTGAACAACCTGCTTGCAGAGTTTTCAAGCCTGCTGGCATGCCGATTTCAATCCTGGAAGAGATTGTCCTCTCGATGGACGAATTTGAGGCTATCAGGCTGGCCGACCTGGAGGGGCTTTATCAGGAACAGGCAGCAGAGCGCATGAAGGTGTCACGCCAGACTTTTGGGAGGATTGTCGAGGCTGCGCGACGCAAGGTGGCTCAAGCTTTATGTGATGGTCTTGCTCTTCGGATTGAAGGAGGCGAAGTGGAAATGCCGGATAAGCGAACGTTCAAGTGCGATCAATGCCGGCACATATGGGGCTTGCCGTATGGAACGGGCAGACCTTTGGAATGCCCCGAATGCAAAAGTGAATCTATCAGTCGCTTTGAAGATGACGATGGCCTTGGCAGAAGCGGAGGAAATTGCCAAAGGAAACAGTGCCGCAGACGCGGGTCTTGAGGGGTTCAGTTTATCGGCTTTCAACCCAGCATGGTGCCACGGACGTGCCCCAGGCTGGTCCGTGCCGCACCAATGATGAAAAAACTAAACAAGGAGATTACACGATGAAGATTTGTTTTCCTGCTGAAACTTTACAAGGAATGAACAGCATAGTTTACGAACATTTCGGATCAGCTCCGGGCTTTGTTATTGTGGATACACAGGATATGAGCGCGGAAGAGATTCAAAACGGCGACCTGCACCATGCCCACGGCATGTGCCAACCCTTGAAAGCCTTGGGGGGAAAGGCAGTTGATGCCGTAGTTGTGGCGGGCATCGGAATGGGAGCGCTGAAGGGACTTCTGACCCAAGGAATTACGGTATATCGGGCCGTTCAAGGAACAGTTGGCCAGAATATTGATCTAATCCAGCAGCAGCAACTTCCTCAGTTTGAGGCCAAGTTCACCTGCGCGGGGCATGCAGGCGGGGGATGCAGTCACTCGTGATGTGAGATTGGGTTCAAACGAGGAAGAATTGGGGAGGACTTTCTTGTAAGAACCCCGCGAAACGCGAGGTTCCCGAACTCCAATGTTGGTGACACAGCTGAACCCCATCGGTCACGCAGCAGACGGGATCGTCACCCCGGCGAATCCCGCGTTCCACGCGGGACGGGATCGAGAAGATATTGAAATGCCCGGATTCCGTCCTTCGCCGGAATGGCGGCAATGGCCGGAGCTTCTTGGAAGGGGCTTGGGGGAACCGTCTTTCCAAAAGGAATGTTCCCCCAAGCTTACCATTCTTAATCCAACCTGGCGTCACCCCTTTTTCAACTCTTCGGAGCTAATGGGTAGCCGCCGTATACGCTTGCCTGTGAGTGCGAATATGGCATTTCCTACTGCAGGGGCAATAGGCGGCACTCCCGGTTCTCCTACTCCGGTTGGCGGTTCCTGGCTCGGCACGATGTAAACTTCCACTTTCGGCATCTCGTTTAAGGCCAACATCTGGTAATTGTTAAAATTGCTCTGCTGCACCCGACCGTCTTTCAACGTGATGGCTCCATACAGGGCAGCACTGAGGCCGAAGCCTATTCCTCCCTCCATCTGGGCTTCGATGGTGTTAGGGTTCACCACTGTGCCGCAGTCCACGGCGCACACCACCCTACGGACACGCACCTCTCCGGCTGAGCTTACAGAGACCTCCGCCACGTAGGCCACGAAGCTGCCAAAGGACTTGTGCAGAGCCATGCCACGGCCGCGACCTTCGGGCACTGAGCTGCCCCATCCAGCTTTTTCCGCGACCAGGTCCAAAACAGCTCGGTGCCGGGGCTGTTTTGCAAGAAGCTTGCGACGGAATTCATAGGGGTCTTTGCCAGCCGCATGCGCCAGCTCGTCCATAAAGCTTTCAACTACGAAACCAGTGTGTGAATGGCCGACTGAGCGCCACCATTGCACCGGTACAGCGATTTTCGGACTGTGCAGGTCAACGAGGATGTTAGGGATGTCGTATGGGATTTCTCTCGCCCCCTCGACCGAGGTTTCATCCACGCCGTCCGCGGACAACATGGCTCCCTCAAAAAGTGTCCCAGCCATGATAGACTGGCCGACAATAGTATGCTGCCACCCGACTATGTTCCCGTCGGCGTCGAGCCCTCCGGCGATTCGGTCGTACCACATCGGGCGGTACCAGCCGCCTTTCATGTCATCTTCTCTAGTCCAGATCACTTTGACCGGGTTCTTTGACGCCTTGGCAACATGCACGGCTTGGACAATGAAATCCGATTGGGGATTCGCCCTACGCCCAAAGCCGCCGCCAAGGAGTGTCGTATGAATTTTGACCTGTTCGTGTTTTAGTCCCGCGACCTTAGCGGCAGCGTTTCGATCCGCAGTCTGGAACTGGGTACCGGTCCAAATCTCGCAACTGTCGGCACGCAGATCAACGACACAGTTCAAGGGCTCCATTGTTGCGTGCGCGAGGTACGGGACTTCATATTCAGCTCTCAGTACATTGGCAGCCTTCTGAAGCGCTTGTTGAGCTTCGCCCTCTTTCCTCCCGACCGTTCCTGGTGTTTTGCTCATGTTCGCATACTGTTCCCGCATGCTCTGTGTCGAAAGCGTCGCGTTGGGGCCGCCGTCCCAGACAATGTCGAGTGCGTCCCGCCCAACTTTGGCCGGCCAAAAGCCGCTCGCAACGACCGCCACCCCAGACGGCACTTGCACCACGTCCTTGACACCGGGAACAGCCTTGGCCTTGTCAGCCTTGAAGCTCACTACTTTCCCGCCGAACACAGGGGGTCGAGCGACGACAGCGACGAGCATACCGGGAATGGTTACGTCGATGCCGAACACTCCCTTGCCGTTGGTCTTCTCGGCAGTGTCGAGTCGTTTCACGGGCTTGCCGATGATTTTGAATTTGGAGGGATCTTTCAGCGGGGTGTCTTTCGGCACCGGCATTTTCGCGGCCTTGTCGGCCAATTGGCCGTATGTCATACTCTTGCCGCTGGAATGTATCACCTTGCCGTTCTCAGCCCGGCAACTTGCCTTGTCCACCTTCCACGTGTCGGCGGCCGCGGTGATGAGCATTTCCCGGGCTGTGGCCCCGACTTTTCGTAATCGCTCCCATTCGCTTGCGACGCTGGTGCTGCCACCGGTCGCTTGAATTCCGAATTGCGTGTGGTTGTACGCCGGATCTACCGGGGCCGCTTCCACTACGATCTTGCTCCAATCGCACCCGAGCTCTTCAGCCACAAGCATAGGCAAGGAGGTGTAAACGCCTTGTCCCATTTCCGAATGGTTGACGATAATCGTCACCGCCTCATCACTGGCGATACGAACGAACGAGTTCAACATGGCAGATCCTCCCGGGGGGCCGGCCGTCTGGCTGAACGAATGATGGATAGGCAGGGAGAAGGCAAGTATCAGTCCTCCTCCGATAGTCGCGCTTGTCTTGAAAAAGTCACGACGGCTGACGTTGAGGATATCGCTCATTTCTTCTGCCCTCCTTCAGCCGTCATCTGGGAGGCCCGATGAATGGCGCGACGAATGCGTTGATATGTCCCGCACCGGCAAATGTTGTCAGACATGGCATCGTCGATGTCTTCATCTGTTGGTGTCGGATTCTCTGCCAAAAGCGCCGCGGCGGTCATTATCTGTCCGGAGTGGCAGTAACCGCATTGCGGAGCTTCATCCTCTATCCACGCGTTCTGCACCGGGTGATCTCCACCGATGGAAAGTCCCTCGATTGTGGTGATCTCCTTCCCCGCCACGTCCGAAACAGGAGTGCGGCAAGACCGGACTGCTTCTCCATCCACATGCACGGTACACGCGCCACAGAGCTCTATACCGCAACCGAATTTGGTACCGGTGAGGCCGAGGTTTTCTCGAATTACCCACAAGAGTGGAGTATCGGGCTGGACAGCAATCGTGTATTCTTTGCGGTTGACATTGAGCTTCACCTGCGGGAAGCGCTCCTGATCACTTCTGTCTGCCATGGATTCCCCCTTCTGTCTATCTGTTGTGCAAGTTAGCTGACTAATTTGCGGGCAGAGCCCGTCCCCATTTAATTGTGACGGCCAAGAATAATTTCCGATTGCCCCAAAAACAAAATCGGAACTCTGAAGCGTCTTCGCTTCGGTCTTTCCCAATGGCTTTCAAACTATCATTGCGATGGCATAACCCAGTAGCAATCTCAAATTATGGCAAGAAAAGATTGTTTCGTCGTTTCACTCCTCGCAATGACAGGGCAAGCTAATGGGACAAAGAATTTAGCGACCGATATAACTATGCGCGAATTTGATCGCAAACCCTCACGTCGGGATTTTATTACTACTTATCGGCACAAGCCATCCGACTCACCACTGTTTGACATATTATTAGGGCAGACACATTTAACAATAAAATGTTGCAGATTCAGTTCCTGCTTTCGTAAGAGGCCTCAGAAGGGATTACTTCGATTTCTTCTTTGGCTGCTCGGCGGAGTACAGTTATCTTGACTGGTTGTCCCACCGGCCATTCGGTCAGAAAGCGATGCAGATCATCCAGAGTAGCAACCGGCTGGTCAGCGATTCCGATGATCAGATCGCCTTCACGCATTCCAGCAAGGCCTGCCGGTCCGTCTGCATAGACCCTGATGATCTCGACCGCATACTCATGAGCGAGATTGTGCAGTCGTACCAGACGCCGGTCTAAACGACGTATCCCGCCCACAAGCCCGAGGTGGCCTCGCCTGACGCGCCCCTGGATGATCAACTGGGAGACCACCAGATTTGCGGTATTGGAGGGGATAGCGAAGCCAATTCCCTGGGCCATTGCTATTATTGCGGTATTAATGCCCACCAGGTGGCCACGGGAATTAACAAGTGGCCCGCCCGAGTTGCCCGGATTGAGAGGCGCCGTATGTTGAATGATGTTCTCGATCAACCGCCCATCGCGGCTCCGAAGTGCTCGCCCGAGAGCGCTTATCACCCCTATGGACACGGTGGAGTCAAAGCCTAACGGATTGCCGATGGCGATCACGAGCTGACCAACTTTAAGGCTGCCCGAATCACCAACAGTAGCGTAGGGCAATCCCGACGCGTTGACTCGGATTACTGCAAGGTCGGTAGGAGGGTCCTCGCCCACCAGTGTGGCGTGATGGGTGACCCCGTCTCTGAATTTCACTTCCATCGACTCCGCGCCTGAGACGACGTGGCTATTGGTGAGGACATAACCGTCCGGAGCAATGACGACACCCGAACCGGTCCCGCCCATCGGAAAGGCCTGCCGTTCATCCCGGGACTTTATGCGGACCACAATACTTACAACGGCTGGGGCCACAGCTTCCACAACTGTCTCTACTGCGCGGGAATATGCATCGAGCAACTCTACATCGCTGAATTTTGCTTCCCGCACGTGACAGCGGTGGCCCTCCTGACCTAACTTGCTACCAGTTTCCGATTCACCTTTGGACTGCTCAGACACGTGTCCATCTCCAGTCTAAGTCTGATCTGTGCGGCCGAGTCAGAATAAAGCCCGTTTGTTTCTTGACGTAATTCACAACGCTTTCCTAGATGGTGACGCCGGCTGACTCTCGGCTAGCGCGATCCGGTAAAACTCATATCCGCGTAGCATTCGGCGATTTGCATCCATATAGCGCGCGCGGTATTCCGTGGAGCCGATGTCCTCCACGGGCTTAAACCCATGTTGTTCGAGGTAGCCCGGGAGTCCGGACGGATCGAAACCAAACGTCCAATGCTCCCCTGCGCGCTGAAGTGTGCGGTTCAAGCCGGCTGTGCCTTCAAAGACGCCAGGCACATCAAGCACCGCCTTATGGACATACGTGAACAGTACTAGACTGCGCTCCGTAACGCGGCGCATCGCTCGAAATGTCGCGTCAACCGCGGCTGCCGTGAGATAGTTCGTAACGCCTTCCCAGAGGAAGAATGTCTTACAGAGGCTATCAAATACAGGTGCACTGAGCACATCCTCAAGATCTTCCCGGTTAAAGTCTACCGCTACAAAATGCACATGGTTGGGTGTGCTCCCAAGGATTTGTTGGAGCCGTTCACGTTTTGCTTCGAGGGTATCGGGGTGATCTACCTCAATCACGCGCACTCGATCCATTCCAGGGAGGCGGTAGGCCCTGGAGTCAAAGCCCGCTCCCAAAATGACCACCTGCTGTACCCCGTCGTGCAGCGCTTGAACGAGCACATCATCAATAAATCGCGTGCGTGCAACGCCCGATGTTCGTGCTCCCGGCCACCGGTGATCAATGATCCACGGAATGACCTCGCGGAGCAGCGGGACCTGCGCCATATCTGTAGCGATTCGGAGGGATGGTCGCAGAAACTCACGCGCGAACGGATCTGTAAAGAGTCGGCTTGCACGCGGTCGCACGGACTCAATCGCGCGGAACAAAGCCATGTACTCGGCGGTACGACTAGCTTGATGTGGTCGCATAAGTTTCCCCAGGAAACAGATGGTCACTTTTCAAATAATACCGCGTACGTCAGCGACGTCGCGGAGGAAAAGCGTCCTTCAAATTCCCAAGAACTGACAGGCTACATGTTACCACTATTTTATGGGCGTGCCCGCTCGAATGCGCGAATCCACTTCACAAATTGCGACTTTTCCATTTTTGTCGGCAGCGGCAAGGATCATGCCGTGACTGACGCCGAATCTCATCTTTCTGGGTTTGAGATTGGCCACAACTAGCACGGTTTTGTTTAGCAGTTCTGAAGGCTCATAAGATCCCTTGATGCCGGCCAATACTGTTCGGATTTCGCGGCCCAGATCCACCTCCAGTTTAAGAAGCTTGTCCGAACCCTCGACAATCTCTGCAGACATGACCTTTGCTGCTCTGATATCCATCTCGGCAAAATCTTCGATGGTGATCTCACCTTTGAAGATTGGCACTTCGGGTGCGGGTTGATCCACTTCTTCGATGCCCCCCTGACGGCCTAACTCGACAATTTTTTCGAGGGCCCCAGGTTCGAGGCGTTCCAGTAGTTTATCGAAAGCTCCTATTTCACTATTCTGGAGATCGAACTTAGCGTCCTCCCAAGTGAGGTTTCCCAGCCGTAGAATTTCCTCGACCCGCCGGCAGTAAGAGGGGAGAACGGGCTTCAGAAGCACTGCAATTATTTTTATG
>Ga0209039_10000889_pt1 | contig 28817 bp, 30 predicted proteins | sample BogFormECP12_OM1_FD_188238 | JGI IMG/M metagenome (GOLD analysis project Ga0209039, IMG submission 188238) | Bog forest soil microbial communities from Calvert Island, British Columbia, Canada - ECP12_OM1 (SPAdes) (version 2) | ecosystem: Environmental > Aquatic > Freshwater > Wetlands > Bog ... | reverse complement strand
AGTCCGCCCAGTTTGAGAAAATCGCGGCGGGAAAGATTTTTTGACATCCGGAAGATTGTACTCGAAAATGGTTGGGATTTAAATTTGACTCTTTAAAAGGCCGGCCCTCCAAAGTCGGAGGGCCGGATTCGTTATTCAGTTGTCCGCCTCAAGCTTGGACCGAGGCAGGGATCATTTCCTTGAGCAGGTACTCAAGTGCCATGGTATGTGCACAACGTTGATGGGTGACAAAAAACTCGCAGTCGCATTGAAAGGCCCCCTCATTAAAAGTTACATGATGATTGTTGTTGTCGCCGTGAAAGGTAAGTTCGAATTTGTTGAAGCGAAACCGATTGCGCTCCTCGGCATACCGCTTGGCTTTTTCGCGCTTTCCGATCATTCCAGAATCCATCTTTCAATCTCCTTTCGGATTTGAAATAAAAGACACGCGCACTAACGCGTGTCTTTCCAATTCAAACAACTACTGAATGTCAGTCAAAAATCGCATAGCGGGTTACTCTAAGCACCGAGTATAGCCAGATTCCAAAGACAAGTCAATCGCGATTTGTGAGATTGTTATGAATTCGTATGGATATTGTAGGGTGAACATCAATCAGCGGTTGCCCCGGCCATGATCGGTTCATCACCGTTATACTTCCAAATCCTCGGCCATTTGATAGTGATAAAGCCCAAGCCGATAATACAACCAATTCCGCCGCTGATGATGGCAAACGGTGTGCCAAACAATTGAGCTACCACGCCGGCTTCAAACTCTCCCAATTGCGGTCCGCCATTAAAGAATATTTGATTGACGCTTGTCATCCGGCCGCGCATTTCATCCGGCGTTTGTAATTGCCGGATCGTGTTACGGATAATGGTGCTGACTCCATCCGCTGCGCCGGTGACTGCCAACGCGATCCATGCCACAGCAAAGGAGGTGGCCGCGCCAAAAACAACGGTTGCCAATCCGAAGATTGCAACTGCAACCAAAAAAAGCGGACCTTGTTTCCGCAATTGATGCGCTTGCGAGATCACCACTCCCGCAATCACTGCCCCCACCGATTGCGCCGCGGACAGCCAGCCATACGCAACCACACTCACATGCAGAACATCATTGGCAACAAAAGGCATCAGCGTGTTGGCAGAGGCAAAGAAGGTTGCAATGAAATCCAGGATCATGGATGAAAAAATGATCGGCTTGTTGACGATAAAATGGATGCCTTCGCGAATGGCTTGAAGCGAGATACCCGTTGCTGCGCGGCGATCAAATTTCTGCGGTATATTGCCGATGAGAATCAAGGCCAAGATCACGGCCAAATATGAGACGGCATTAATATAATAAACGCCTGCCAGGCCGCTTGCAGCAATGACGAAACCGGTGATCGCCGGGCCGATGACCGAGCCGGCTTGAAATGCGATTGAATTCAAACTGAACGCGTTGGCCAAATCTTCCGTTGGCACGAGATTTGGAATCAATGCAGCGCGCGCCGGCCCATCAAATGCCATCACAACCGCTTGAATCGCAGTGATCAGATAAATGTACCAGAGGTTGATATGCCCGGATGAGGTCAACAGCGCAAGAATCAATGCCAAAACCATTGCACTGGATTGTGTAATAAAAATAATCGTGCGGCGATTATATGCATCAGCGACCGCGCCACTGACAAGTGAAAATACAATTACAGGCAAAATCCGCGCCAAGCCGACCCCGCTGACAGCAATGGGCTGATCCGTCAGCGTGCGAATGTGCCAGAAGATAGCCCATATTTGCATCTGACTCCCGGCAACCGAGATGAATTGCCCAAGCCAAAGATAAAAGAATCGACGATGTTTTAAAGCAGGAGGGATATGCATTTTTCAAACAACACTAAAATTGGGACGCGAGATTAAGTTCCCCAATCGCGTAAATACAAGAAATCGTATCCAATGGTGCGGTTGCTCAACTTCGCAATCGGCGGCATCATTCGTTTAAATTGACTCCGGCGAATCCGCTCAACAATTTGATTCACAAACTCTTTGCCGAAACCAGCCGTGATGCAATCATCAACACTAAACCGTCTGTCCACCAAAAGATAAAGCAGCTTGTCCACTTCATCATATGTGAAACCTAGTTCGCCCTCGTCGGTTTGACCCATCCATAAATCAGCAGTCGGCGCTTTATCAATCACCGATTGAGGCACATCCATCGCACGCGCGAGTTGGCGCACCTGTGTCTTATACAAATCGCCGATTGGATTGAGCGCTGAAGCCATGTCACCCCACAGGGTCGTATATCCTAAAAGAATTTCAGTCTTATTGCTCGTGCCCACAACCAATCCTTTGAAAACCTCGGATTGATCGTATAAGACAATCATTCGGGCACGCGCCATCAAATTGCCTTTTCGGACATTCGACATTTGCGGATCAAGCTGGATCATCGGCTCGACCATGGGCGTGATCTCAATCGTTTCCACTCGGACCCCGAAGCGGGTCGCCGTTTTTTCGGCATCTTTCAATGAATCAGCTGACGATGTCCTGTAAGGCATCCGCACTGCCAGCACATTATCCGAGCCCAATGCCTCAGCCGCCAGCGCGCACGAAAGCGCAGAATCGATTCCGCCTGAAAGACCGATGACCGCGCGCGTAAAACCTACGCGCGTGATTTCACTTTTAATGAAGCCGGTCAAGATTTTGCGGGCAAGGTCAGTATGGATGCTGATATCGATGTTCATTTGGATAGGATACGATTAAGTTCTTTCTGGACGAGATCTGCTCGTTCATCTCGCATCAACGGCAGGCGCGCCCGCGTGCGGCGAATTTGATTCAAATCAAGAGTCGCAAACGTCAGCGCTTCTTCAAAGTATGGACCATAAGCAAGTCTTTCACCTTTGGGATCATAGGCCGTCGTCCCGCCCCAGAAAACCAGGCCGTCTTCGTAACCAACGCGATTGCTGTGCACCACAAAACTGGTGAATAAATTGGCATACGACTGATTGACGTTTTCCACCCACCACGCCGATTCGAGTTTGTCATGCTCGTTCAGGCCGCGTCCCGGGGATGCGGAAGAGAATATCAAAATATCCGCGCCATCCAGCCACAGAAGATAAGGCGGCGAGGCGTGCCAGAAATCCTCGCAGATCAACATGCCCACGCGCCCAAAACGGGTATCAAAGGCGCGGATCGAATCGCCGTGGGCGAAGAAACGACCTTCGTCAAATAACGCATAAGTGGGCAGATAAACTTTATGATGAACATGAAGCACGCGCCCGGCGGAGAGATAGGCAGAGGCAATGTAGAAGCGGTGACGCGTATCTTCGTCCACGAAGCCGGCCACGATATCCAGATCTTGACTCGCTTCGAGCAACGGCTTGAAGAGAGGATCATCATCTGTCGGTTTATGGGAAACCGTTGAAGCTAGATCCTGCAAGACATATCCGGTGAGAGAAAGTTCAGGAAATACAATCAGGTCAGCTTTCTGGGCTTGGGCCTGCTTGATGTAGTCCAGATGCTTTTCGAGGTTGGCTTGAACGTTTCCCAGTTTGGTCGCGATTTGAGCGAGAGCAAGATTGATTTGCATTGTCTGAATCTTACCACTGAAAATCTGACCCCAAGAGTTCTGAAATCTTTAGGTTTGTGCGTTTGCCTGGATGTAAACTTGCTTCTCAGGATTCAAGTAGTTTTTTCAAGCCATCCAGCATCATTTTCCAATTCCGCTCCGAATCCGCCTTCTCTTCTTCTGAAGCGTTATTATCTTGAGTGAGCGCAACTTGTGTATTGCTACCAAACTGTGAAAGTTCGTATGTAACTGTGTGATAATTTTCAGGGCTATCCGGCACACCTGAAAGAGGTGACCAGTGAGTAGAAGCCAATACTTTCTCCGGCTCATACTTCAGGATTTTACCCTTATCTTCAAACGACTGGCCTTGCCACTCCCCCTTATAAATAATAGGGCTTCCTACTTTCCAGTCCGTGACTACATCAACATCGAAAAAGTATTGCTTGATGATGCTAGGCGTGGTCAGCGCTTCCCACACCGTTGACGTGGATTTGTTAATTGTGATTGTCGCTTTGGCTATAAATGTTTTGTTCATCTTCAGTTTCGCTTTTACTTGGATTATTCTTTTATACCCTAAGGCTTTAAAACTTTAGGGTCTAATTTAGCGGAGAGGGTGGGATTCGAACCCACGGTAGACACGAGGCCCACAACGGTTTTCGAGACCGTCCCATTCAACCACTCTGGCACCTCTCCATGAGCGCGGCGAATTATATCTCAGATTTCCACCCTCGAATGCAGTTCAGGGTAATAGATTTCTTGCAAGCCCGCGTCTTTGATTTTTTCCATCAACGCAGTTGCAGGTTTGGATTCACCGTGCACCAGGAAAATTTTCTTGACCTGTGATTTGACGGCCAAAGCATATTTGAGGAGCAAATCCTGCCCGGCATGGCCCGAGAGTCCGCCAATCGTTTCGACGCGCGCCTTGACGTCATAGGGCTCGCCAAAGATCCGAACGCGTTTCTCACGATCAGCAAGACGGCGGCCCAAGGTATCAGGTGCTGTCCAGCCCACAATTAGAATCGTGTTCTTAGGATCTTCGATGTTATTGCGCAAATGATGCAAAATGCGTCCCGCCTCCGCCATGCCGGAAGCCGAAATAATGATCATCGGATCTTTACGCTCGTTCAACGCTTTCGATTCCTCCACCGAATGAATATACGTTAATTGTTTGAAATCCAGCGCGGGGTGTTTTTCCTTTAGGATGAATTCGCGCGTTTCTTCATCGAGGCACTCAGGATGAGCGCGAAAGATATCAGAGGCATGAACCGCCAAAGGGCTGTCCACATAAACGGGCACCGGCTTGACGCCATCACTGATCATTTCATTCAAATAAAAAACCAATTCCTGGGTGCGCCCAACTGCAAACGCCGGGATGATAATCTTTCCGCCGCGGCTAATCGTTTCCGAAACAACCTTACGAAATTCCTCAAACGCAAGACGCGGGTCAGCGTGAGATTTGTCCCCATAAGTTGATTCCATCAAAAGATAATCGGCCGCCTCCGGCAGAACTGGATCGCGCAACAGCGGTAAATTCGGACGGCCAATATCGCCGGAAAACCAGAAGCGAAACTTTCGTCCTTTTTCTTCAATGTCCAATGAAACGCCAGCCGAGCCGAGAATATGACCTGCATCCCAAAAGCGGACCGTCACGCCGGGAACTGGTTCGAAGGGTTGGTCATAATCCATTGGCTTGAAATGTTCATCCACTTGCTCGGCATCCACCTTGGTGTAAAGCGGCTCGACATGTTTACCGCCGTGGCGCGATTCTTTCTTATTAACGAACTCCGCATCGGCTTCCTGAATGTGACCCGAGTCTCGTAACATCACATCCGCCAGATCGGCGGTGGCGTGCGTGGCATAGATGGGTCCTGTATAACCATTCTTGATCAAATGCGGCAGGTTGCCGCTGTGATCAATATGTGCGTGAGAAAGAATCACCCCGTCGATCTTGCGCGGATCATAAGAAAAATTCTGATTACGAAAATAAGTTTCCTCGCGACTACCTTGATACATGCCGCACTCTAGTAAAAGGGTCGCACCGCTGATCTCCAATAAATGCTGTGAACCAGTCACTGTTTGCGCCGCGCCATGAAAATTGATTCTCATCTTAACCCCCGAGGGCCTTTGCAATCTGCCCACCGAAATGTTCCAATCTCCACGGCGAACATTCCAACACTCTTTCGACATCCTGCGGGCCGCGTTCCGCCAACGCGATCAACAGTGATCTCGGCAAAACGACATCCGATTCGACGTCCATCTCCGCCGCAATTTTCTTTCGCCAGTTCTTCAAATTATCAATGCGCTTGACATACGCATCATTTGGATGTTCGGGCAGAATCCGTTTCACCTGCGGACTCTGGATCCCGCGCTGAATCGCTTCGAGAATCAGCGATCCCCAATTTTGAATCTGCCGCGAGGTCAACTCAACCTCCAACTCATTGACTGTGGCTGGTTTCGTTTTGGCAATCTCGATCAGACGATCATCCTCCAGCACTTTAAACAGAGGGCGGTCTAGGCGCGCGGCGATTTGCTCGCGAAGCGCAAGCAACTCATTCAACACGGTCAGGTCACGCAAAGTTAAATCACGGCGGTTGCTAAAACGAATCCAAGAAGGCGGTTCAGCTTTGGGTTTGGAGCCGTTTGTATGGCAAGCCATCTCAAAATCTTCTTGGGCAAGACGCCAGAGTCCTTTTTCTTCGAGTTCAGCTTTAAGCAGGTCGCGCAGCGGGATGAGAAAATGCGTATCGAGGCGGGCGTACAACATAAGATCGCGCGAGAGCGGACGCGCACCCCAATCCGCTTTTTGGAACCGCTTGTTCACTTTGATATTAAATTTTTCTTCAATCAACCGGTCGAGCCCCGCCTGTTTGCGACCAAGGATGCGCCCCGCTTGCATCGTATCAAAAAGATTTGAAAATTTGAAGCCATAATCTCGCCGCAGGCAAATCAAATCATATTCCAACGCATGAAATACCTTTTCAATTTTAGGATCGGCAAAGATGGATCCTAGAGAATCCAAGTCGTCGAATGCTAGTGGATCAACCAGATAATCTGTTTCGGGTGTGGAAAATTGAATGAGGCAGACGCGCTCTCGATAGGCATGCAAACTATTTGACTCAGTATCCACTGCAATGCGCGGCTGGCGATTCAATTCATCAACAAGTTGATTGAGTTGAATCAAGGATTGAATTAATTCAGGGGGCGCAAGCTGGTCAACAACCATAAGGATGATTATATCTCGCGCGTCTTTTCCATGACGATGGCAGCTTCGCCATCGTTATAGTATGACTGCCAGACATCCACACGATGATAGCCTTCCTGCTCGTACAGCCGGATTGCCCCATCATTAGACGCCCGCACTGATAAGCGCACGCGTGGTGTTTTGAGCTGACTCTCGCAGGCGCACAACAAATCGCGCCCAATGCCGCGGCGGCGAAACTCCGGTGCAACGCCGATGGTCGCAATCCACGAGAATCCATCTGATGGACGCGGATCTCCCGCCACGAAACCAACCATCTTCCCATTTTCGTCGATCGCCTTTAAGCGAATCACATCGGGAAACGTCAAGACCGCGACAAGGTCCAGGAACGGCCAAGCATCTTTTTCAAAGCATGCACGTTCAAGTTTATTGAGCGCGCCGAGATCAAGGAATGAAGCGGTTGTAATTTCCATAAAACAAAAGGCCTCGCGTTCCACGCGAGGCCTTGATTGTATCACCTGACCACTTATTGTTAACTGTCTTTATTCTTGATGAAGTTCTCAATCATGCTGGTGAATTCCATTGGGAAGATATATTTGGTGGACGCGCCTTGACCGAGGGACTTCAATGTGTCAAAGTATTGAAGCGTCATGGTCTTCTGATCAATGGTTTTAGCAGCAGCAAAGATTTTCTCAAGGGCAGCAGAGTAACCTTCTGCTTGCAATAACTGCGCCTGTTTAGAACCCTCGGCCTGCAGGATATTGGCCTGCTTCGCGCCTTCCGCTTTCAAAATAGCGGACTGCTTTTCGCCTTCTGCCACGTTGATGGCCGCTTCGCGTGTACCGGTCGATTCAGTAACTACGGCGCGGCGGATACGTTCAGCTGTCATCTGCCGGTTCATCGCTTCCTGTACTTCCTTGGGCGGGATGATCTCGCGGATTTCCACGTTGGTTACTTTGACGCCCCAACGCTCGGTCACCTCATCCAGCTTGGTACGCAAAGTGGTGTTGATGTTCTCGCGCTGAGACAGAACCTCATCGAGCGCGATCCCACCGATCACGGAACGCAGTGTGGTCGTTGCCATGCCGGCCGCTGAGAGTTCAAAGTTACCCACCGCGACGATGCTCGCAGTCGGCTCAATAACCTTGAAGTACCACAGGAAGTCAATCGAGATCGGTGCATTATCTTTCGTGATGGATACCTGATGCGGCACTTCGCGGATCTGCTCGCGCAAATCCACTTTGACTGGACGGTCTACAACCGGAATGAGAAAAACAATACCGGGTCCTCTGGGCTGACTCATCACGCGTCCAAGGCGAAAAACCACCAGGCGCTGATATTCAGGTACGATTCGAATGGCGTTGATCAGAAGAACAACCACAACGATCACGATTCCGCCGAGGATACAAAGAACAACTTGTGTCATTTATTACTCCTTTCGTTACATTGGGATTATCATGAACTTTCGTTCTCAACGATGAGGACAAAGCCTTCACGGCCAATCACGCGTACCATGCTGCCACGGGGAATCAAACCCTTACTGCGGGCCGACCATAATTCCCCGGCCACTTGAACTGAGCCTTCCATTTCAACGGGAGTCTTTGCGCGGCCGCGCTGGCCGATCAAAGTCGACAGATCCTGCATAGGCTTTGTCTGCGAGATCTGCAGCACCTTGCGTGCAGAAATCCAAGCAAACACGGCAAGCAATGTGGACGTCAGGATTGCGAGCAGAGGGTTGACCAATGGAAAGCCACTTGGATTGGGAAAGAAAAACACGGAACCGACAATCAAGCCAATGATCGAAAGGATCAACCACACCTCGCGGCGCGGTCCGCGGGCCGCCATCACAAAAGGTACAATGCTCAAGAGCAGCAATAACAGCGCCCACCAATTGCAGGAGAGGTGATAAACCGCGTAACCTGCCAGAACTGCACAGAGGATGGCGCCAGTTTCCGCTATTAATGAGCCGGGCGCGATAAGCGCCAGCATGGCCAGAAACGTAGCACCGACCAGCAGGATATAAGCAATGTTCGGGTTTAGTAAGAGATCCATATGGCATCCACGCTGAGCGTCAAATCTATTATACAACAATCATTCAAGATAGCCAGTTTCAACTGGTGGAGTTGAGCCGGTCGTACCCCGCCTTGAGCGATTTATATCAGAACTTATCTTACTATGAATCATCTCCAGCCGTATCCATCGCTCGGGGAGTGTTGACCTCCGCCAGTTGGGGGAGGCTGAACCAGAATTGAAGCACAAGGCACTACAGACATCTCTTGGATGGGCAATTTGCAGGGAAACGCCCAAGACAAAAGTTATGTGCGGTGTATAATGATTACGATTTTTGCATCCCCCTGCCCTCTGGGAACCCTCAGCCATTTTCAAACTGAAAAAGAGGAAGGTCAGGTGAGGATAACAGGAGCCTCCATTGAACTTCAAAAAAATCTGTATTCTTGGCCTTGGCTATATTGGCCTGCCAACCGCCTCCACTTTTGCATCGCACGGCGTCAAAGTGATCGGCGTGGATGTGAACCCGCAAATCGTCGAAACTTTGCAAGGCGGCGGGATTCACATTCATGAGCCGGGTCTGCGCGATGTCGTCAAAGCCGCGTTGACCTCGGGCAATTTCACCGTTTCAACTCAACCCGAAGAAGCCCACGCCTTCATTATCGCAGTGCCCACTCCATTCCATCACAACAAGTTTGGCAACTTTAATGGACAGCAATTCAAATTAGCGGATATGGGTGCAGTGCAATCTGCCACCGAAGCCATTGTCCCATTTTTGCGAAAAGGCAATCTTGTTGTTCTCGAATCGACCTCGCCGCCGCGTACGACGATTGAACTCGTCGCTCCGATCCTCGCTCGTTCGGGACTGGAAGCGGGACGCGATTTCTATCTAGCTTATTCGCCCGAACGGGTTTTACCGGGGCAGATCCTGCGTGAGCTAATCGAGAACGCGCGCGTCATTGGCGGCATCACACCGGAATCCGCGCAAGCAGGCGCTGACCTTTATTCCATCTTCGTCAAAGGCGAAATTATTCAAACCGATGCAACCACCGCGGAAATGGTCAAGCTGATGGAAAATACTTATCGCGATGTGAACATCGCCATTGCCAACGAATTTGCGCGCCTTGCCGACAAATTCGGCGTGGATGTATGGGAGGCCATCTCACTCGCCAATCGTCACCCGCGCGTAAAGATTTTGAGTCCCGGCCCCGGAGTTGGCGGACATTGCATCAGCGTCGACCCGTGGTTCCTTGTTGAGTCCGCGCCGGAATTGACTCCGTTGATTTATACATCGCGCAAAGTCAATGACGCACAACCGAATTATGTAGTCGGCTTGGTGAAGCGGGCACTCGGTTCCCTTAAAGGCAAAAGAATTGCCGCGTTGGGACTCGCCTATAAACCAGATGTGGATGACCTGCGCGAAAGCCCGGCGATTGAAGTTGTTCATCTGCTTCAAGCGGAAGGTGCGCAAGTCAAGGCCTGGGAGCCATTCAAGCCAGATGCAAATATAGAAAGCATTAGCATGGCATCCAACCTCGAGGATGCGCTCAAAAATTCGGATGTGATCCTGTTGCTTGTCCGTCACACTGACTTCATCAACTTGAAGCCTACGGACATTACATCGAAAACCAAGGCCCGTGCAATCATTGATACGGTCAATGGATGGAATGTTAATGAATGGCAAAGAGCGGGATTCACAGTTTCGAGATTAGGTGTGAGAAAGTAATCAACGTCAACATAATTGACGTTATGTTTTGTGATTCATGAAAATCCTCTCTGTCTTTGGCACTCGGCCTGAAGCCGTAAAAATGGCGCCGGTGATTCGCGAGTTGGCGCAAACGCCAAATATCGAATCGCGCGTATGTGTCACTGCACAACACCGGCAAATGCTCGACCAAGTGCTAAATCTATTCAAAATCAAGCCGGAATATGACCTCGATTTGATGCGTGACGATCAATCACTGGCAGAGCTGAGCGCGGCGATTTTCATGCATCTTGATCCCATCCTTTCCGATTTCAAACCGGATTGGGTTTTGGTACAAGGCGATACGACGACGGTGGCGATTACGGCCCTGCTCTCCTATTATCGCCGCATCCGCGTCGGACACGTCGAAGCCGGACTGCGCACACACGATAAATGGCAACCGTTTCCTGAAGAGATCAATCGCCGAGTGGCGGGCGTCATCGCCGACTTGCATTTTGCGCCAACCGAATCAGCAAAACAAAATTTGCTTCGAGAGGGCATATCGGAAAAAGCAATCGCAGTAACAGGAAATCCTGTCATTGATGCTTTGCAATTCGTCGCCAAACAACCGGACCCGAAAGAGATCGTGCGGTTACTCGCTAAGCTGAAAATTGGGAATCAGGAATCAGGCAAGAAACTAATCTTGGTAACGGCCCATCGCAGAGAAAATTTCGGCAAACCGCTTGAAGATATTTGCAACGCGCTCAAAGACTTGGCTACGCGCGGCGATGTGGAAATTATCTATGCAGTCCATCTCAATCCAAATGTGTGGGAACCGGTCCATCGCATCTTGAACGATGTAAATTGCATCACGCTTCTCCCGCCGCTGGATTATCTTCCGCTGGTTAGTTTAATGAAGCATGCAACGCTCATTCTCACTGACTCGGGCGGAATCCAGGAAGAGGCGCCAGCTTTTGGCATTCCAGTCCTTGTTTTGCGTGAAGTGACGGAACGGCCGGAGGGGATCGAGGCGGGGACATTAAAACTCGTTGGAACGGCCACCCAGCGAATCGTCAAAGAAGCGAGGCGGCTTCTGGAGGACGAGTCTGCCTATCGGACAATGGCAAAGGCCGCAAATCCGTTCGGTGATGGACACGCCGCTCAAAACATCGTTCGTGCATTACTGAATTACAAGGCCTTGTAATGCCTGTCTAACCCATTTGTGGGTATAATGAGATTGATGATTTTGTTGCGCCGCGGACTGGCGTTGTTTGTCTTCTGCCTGCTGGCAATCCCCTGGTCTCCTGCAAACGCACAGGACCAGAACAATCAGTATTTTCCAGAGACCGGTCACAATGTTCAAGGGGATTTTCTGAGGTTCTATAACGCCGTCCCCAATCCGACAATATTATACGGTTATCCAATCACAGAAGAATTCACCAGAAAAGACGGGTTGCAAGTTCAATATTTTCAGCGCGCCCGATTCGAATATCACCCTGAGTTGCCCAATGGTCAGCGCGTGGTGCTGACTGATCTCGGCACACAAATGTACACGCCGTCCACTCAATTGAACATTTCCAATCCTTTTGCCTGTCATCTTTATGCAGAAACAAACATTTCTGTATGCTTTGCCTTCCTTGATTTTTATAATCAATACGGCGGACCGCTTCAATTTGGCTATCCCATTTCGCCGTTTGAATATCACGATGGACTCATCGTTCAATATTTTCAGCGGGCGCGCATGGAATGGCAGCCATCCAATCCTGAAAGCGAACGAGTGATCCTCACCGATCTTGGAAGCTTATACTTCGATAAGCTCAGTGAAGACCCTGCCCGAAAAGATCCCATGCAACCGCTGAACGCCAGCATCCAACCTGAGATTACTTCGCTTCAGGTGCGGGCTTCTGTATGGAAAGCTGTCACAGTGGGAAGCGACCAGCAAACAATATTCATTGTTGCAAACGATCAAAGTGGAAAACCCATCGATGACGCGGCTTGCACGGCTACCATTAACTGGCCGAATGAAACGGCGCAAGTGATCGGCACTGCGACAAACAGCAATGGCATCGCAATCCTTCAGCTTTCATTTGCGAACAAAGTAGCTGGGAACTTAGTTCCTATTGCTGTGAACTGTCAGTATCAAAACAATGTAACGGGCCATACAAATACATCGTTCAGAGTTTGGTATTAGCCGCTAATTCAACAACTCTTTCAAATCAAATACAGGTCCATCTTTACAAGCCAGCAAGGGGCCGCGATGACTTTCTACTGTGCAGACCCCACATTCCGCGAGAGCGCCGCACGGCATAGGAATGCGAATCAAAACTTGCGCGTCTTTCCTGATCTTTAGCGGACTGCCCGCCCCGAGCATTTTCTTTAATTCAGGAAATGACTCCCGACTTGCCTCCATAGCAATGTAATCCGCCCAATCGCAAACATCAATCAATGCACTGAGCGGCTGGACTTCAATTTGAAAAGGAAGATCATCCGGCGGAGTCTGGCAAACTAACACAATGGACGCTTCTTGTTTCAAAGCAGAATCAAGCAAGGCCAATAAACGCACCGGAGAATCACTTGCACTCGCCTGTTGAGGATCAAACGCAATCAGCGCAACTCGCCGTGCTTCGTTCGGCAAAATAAATCCATGTCCCAGCGGCCCGCGCAAGTGAAGACGTGTGCCAAGAGTCCACGAAGTCAGCGTGGGAGGCGCGGCGAGAAAGCCATTTGTATAAGATTTGGCAAAGAAAACAGTGTTCGCTAACACTGAAGAACACAGTGCAGGCGGTGAGTCTGAACCGTCCGCATAAGCGAGGAGATATTGTCCGGGTGCGGGAATCAAAGAAGGATCACATTGAATCCGCGCGCTGGGTTTTCCATCAAGCAGAATAAGTTCTTTGATAATTCCTTCACCTTGCATAGCCCCATCTTAACATGGCTTTTGAGGCGCGGCAAGCGGTTATAATATTTCGCATGAACCCAATCAAGCCAAGCGGCCGGCAGATTCGACTCACGAGTCTCTCGGCCTGCGCGGGTTGAGCCTCGAAGCTCAACGCGGAAACGCTGGCGCAGGTTCTGCGCCCCGTGCAGGATATTTTCAAATTGTCCGATTATCCTGATTTATTAGTCGGACTCGAAGGCCCGGACGACGCGGCAGTCTGGAGGCTGGATGATTCGCGCGCGCTGGTTGTGACCACGGATTTTTTCACGCCGGTGGTTGACGATGCGTATGATTACGGCGCGATTGCCGCAACGAATAGCCTCTCGGACATTTATGCGATGGGCGGAACTCCATTCCTTGCTTTGAATGTGGCCGCGCTTCCGCCCGACCTTCCCATCGAAATCTCTACTAATATCTTGCGCGGCGGCGCGGAGAAAGCACGCGAGGCGGGAGTTGTTATCGCGGGCGGACATACGGTTCAGGATAAAGAACCAAAATATGGATTAGTTGTGATCGGATTCGTTGATCCGCAAAAGATGTTGAGCAAGAGCGGCCTCCAAGTTGGTGACGCTTTGGTATTGACCAAGCCGCTTGGCTTCGGTGTGACAACCACGGCACTGAAACGCGAACAAGCCGATGAAAAAGACGTGAAAGAAGTTGTGACATGGATGACACACTTGAATAAAACTGCCGGGCAACTAGCGGTTGAATTTGGTCTGCGCGGCGGCACAGATGTCACCGGATTCAGTCTGCTCGGTCACGGATGGGAAATGGCAAACGCAGCAAATGTTGCATTAGAAATTGAATACAGCAAGATTCCGTTTGTGAGTTGTGCACGCAAATATGCAGACAAGGGCGCCTTTGCCGGAGGCTTGTTCGATAATCGATCTTTCTTTTTATCGCATGTGCAATTCAGTGAATCGCTGGATGAACCATCGCAGATGCTGCTCTTCGATCCACAAACCAGCGGGGGATTGTTGCTGGGTGTGCCGCAGGAAAAGTTGGATGCGTTCACCCTAGGCGCGAAGGAACTCGATCAACCGTTATGGGTAATTGGAAAAGTGAAACAAGGCCAGGGGATTCAGGTAAAATAGAATGGACAGGGGTCGCCTCCCTATCAGGTAATCATGTCAAGTATTTCAATTGATATTCTGATTCTCGTACTTTTACTCCTGCTTAACAGCTTGTTCGTCATGTCGGAGATGGCGGTCGTTTCCGCGCGCAAAGCACGGCTTCAACAACAAGCCAACGAGGGAAACAAACGCGCCGCCACCGCTCTGAATCTTGCACAAAATCCAAACACATTTCTTTCCACAGTTCAGATCGGCATCACATTGGTAAGTGTGTTGCTCGGCGCGCTGGGCGGGCCGGCATTTTCCGGACCATTGGCCGACCTATTGAAACGGTGGCCGGTTTTGATTCCGTATGCGGATTCGCTAGCGCTTGCCATCGTGGTTGTGTTGATTGCCACCCTGTCTCTCGTATTGAGCGAGCTTGTTCCCAAGCGGATCGCACTGCATAATCCGGAAAAAATCGCAGCCGCGATCGCTGGCCCGATGCTCTTTATCTCAAAGTTATTTTCGCCGCTCGTCTGGTTGCTGGGACGCGCCACCGATTCTATTCTCCGGATGATGGGCATCAAGCCGACCAACGAACCCCCTGTAACCGAAGAAGAAATTCAACTGCTCATTGACCAAGGCACCGAGGCCGGCGTTTTTGAAGAGGCCGAACAGGACATGGTGGAAGGCGTATTCAGCCTGAGCGATTCGCGCGTCTATTCATTGATGACGCCGCGCACCGATATTGTTTGGATCGATATTACTGATTCACAAGACGAGATCCGCCGCAAGATTTCTGAAAGTCCTTATTCCCGTTTTCCCGTCTGTCAGGATAGTCTCGACACCGTACTCGGCATTGTCAAGGCACGCGACCTGCTTACGCCTCCAAATCTTTCGAGCGACGATTTCAAGCTCAAAGAAAAATTGCGGCCTGCCATTTATATTCCTGAAACCATGCTGGCTTCGCGCGCTCTCGAAGTGTTCAAAGAAAAGAACGCTGAGATCATGTTTATCATCGACGAGTTTGGAAGCTTGCAGGGCCTGCTCACGCTCAACGATATTATCGAAGAAATTGTCGGCGATATCGAGGTCGAACCACAAGCCACTCAGCGCCAGGACGGCTCGTGGCTGCTGGATGGGATGTTGGAAATGGATAACTTCAAGGAAATCTTCAAAGTCGAGACCATGCCACACGAAGATGAATACGAGACGCTGAGCGGATTCGTGATGATGTCGCTCGGACGCGTGCCGCAAGCGGCTGACCACTTCGAGTGGAACAGCCTGCGCTTCGAAGTCATGGATATGGACGGGCATCGCGTCGACAAGGTGCTGGTCACCACCCTGCCATCTCGTCCTCTCACCCAACCGATTCAAGTTAATAAGAATTAATCAGCTGATTGCGCGGCGAGTCCAAGGTAGGAGTCGACCAATGAAGTTGAAGCATTTCATTGACAGCAATAAAGGCATTACGTTCCTAGTATTGCTTGGAATGATTATTTATTACCGGCAATGGAACAATCCCACCGCGATGATCCTCCTCGCGTTACATGGAACTTATGGATTGATATGGGTCATGAAGTCGCGGCTCTTTCCGGATAAACAATGGGAACAGCGCCCTTCGCTTTGGTTCGGTTTGTTGACCTGGTTTGCGTTGGCTTTGTATTGGCTTCCGGGTTGGCTTATTTTCTCGCGCTCGGTTCAAGCGCCAGCATGGTTATTGACTGTATGTGTCAGCATTTATATATTCGGCGTGTTTTTCCATTTTGCCAGCGACATGCAAAAATATACATCGCTTGAGTTGCAACCTGGAACACTGATTACCAATAAGCTATTCAGCTTGGCGCGTAACATCAACTATTTCGGCGAATTGTTGATCTATGGCGCGATGGCGGCCCTCGCAATGACATGGATTGCATTTTTACCCCTGCTGGCTTTCATCCTTTTTTATTGGATTCCAAATATGATTCGCAAAGAGAAATCTCTTTCACGTTATCCAAACTTCAATGAATATAAACATAAAGTCAAATCGTTTTTCCCGTCTTTGTTCTAGGTGGCGAAAATGTCGGCTTATGTGATTGTAGATATTGATGTAACCGGCCCCGAAGGTTACAAGGAATATGCCAAGCTCGCAGCTGCAACCGTGACCTTATACGGAGGCCGCTATCTTGCGCGCGGCGGACCGAACGAAACTCTCGAAGGCGACTGGCATGCCAAACGTTTAGTGATTCTGGAATTTGAGAATGTTGATAAAGCCAAAGCATGGGTGAATTCGCCGGAGTACGCGCCGGCGCGCAAATTACGTCATCAATACGCAAAAAGCAACATGGTCGTCGTCCAAGGGATATAGCGTGCGAATCGGCGGATGAACGTAATCCAAGCGCTCCCGCCCGCATGGTATAATGTCCGCCCGTATGAGCCCAGATTCTTCATCTCAAAAAACACAAGCCTGCCCCACCTGCGGAACGCGCTTATCGGAAACCGCAACGCGTTGCCCGGTTTGCGGCACCGACCTAATCGGCAAAGCCAAAGCCGGGGTACCAAAAAAATCCGAATCATCCGTCGAGGCCGCGCGCATGCCGGAGGTCACACTTACCTTGCCGATTGCATTGGGCTTTCTCGTATTGTTTCTCGCGGTTGGCGCACTGGTGGTTTATGTGGGATTGAACGTCACCAAACATATTACGAACCCGACTCCAGTTCCCAGCGCCACGGCCACACCAACCAATTCTGCAACCCCGACCGATACATCCTTGCCAACGCTTCAACCTACTTTTACCATTCAACCGCCGTTCAATTACAAGGTCGCGGCAAATGATACATGTGGAGGGATTGCAGTCACATTTGGTATCTCGGTGCAAAGCATCATCATCCTTAACAACCTTGCAGCCACGTGCCCACTCTCGGTGGGACAGACGCTCAAGATTCCATATGCAACTGCCACGCCGCCTCCGCTTCCAACGGATACGCCTCAAGCGGCGGACGCTACAAAAGCCGCATGCGATCATGTAAATTATACTGTTCAGGCAAATGATACACTTTCAAGCATCGCCCTGAATTATGCGGTGCCCATGCAAGCCATTAAAGATTTCAACGGTCTATCCACGGATAATGTTTTCAATGGGAGTACGCTGCTAATCCCTCTGTGCATGCGCGCCGCTACACCTGGGCCCACGCCGACCCCGACCATTCCGCCTCCCTACCCTGCCCCGAATTTACTTCTGCCTGCAGATGGTCAGGCCTTCACCCTGGCCGATGATGTGGTTACGTTGCAATGGGCTTCCATCGGCACACTGCGCCCGAACGAAGAATATCAAGTCACCATAGAAGATGTCACTGTGGATCAAGGACGTCGCATTGTGGATTATGTGACCGATACCAAGTACATTGTCCCGACTTCGTTTCGTCCAAGCGACAACATTGCGCACGTCATGCGCTGGTGGGTGGTACCGGTACGCGATGATGGAACCGACAGCCAGGGACAACCCATTTGGGATACAGCGGGCGCACAAAGCGATCAACGAGTCTTTACATGGGTCGGCGCGGCGGTTGCTGGAACGCCCACTCCCTAAAAGGGTTCTGCAAATCTGATCATAGCGATCGCGAAAGGCGTCCGAGTGATCACTTCGGACGCCTTTCATTTCCTTTATAATCATTCCATGTCATCAAATGATTTCCATATCGGTGACCACGTAAAGATATTCCTGGATTCAAAATATTGGCAAAGCGAAGGCTGGTTTGACGGCACGGTCGTTGGCATTGATCCGTATTCCGAGCATCGCAATTTTTATTGGGTTGAGTTGGATCAGGATGTGGAACCCATTCTTGGAAAAGCCACGAAGTTGATTTCGATTCTAAATCCAAGGAACATCAAGCAACAAAATGGAGAAGAAAATGATTGATCAAAAAGATTTGGCAAAGGCATTTGGACGTAATACAAACATTATCAAGTCCCAAGCCAAAGATTTGACTCACAAAGATAGTTTGGTCCAGCCGCCGTTTCACGGCAATTGTCTGAATTGGGTATTGGGACATCTCGTTGCCAATCATGATGACATTCTCGAAGCATTAGGCGAGCCGCGTTTATTCGAGGGTCGGCTGGACCGCTATAAGCGCGAATCCGAACCGTTGACTCACGAAGACAAAGGCACAATCCGATTCGAAGAATTGGTAGAATGGTTTGAGCGCGGTCAAGTCAAAATTTCCGAATCGCTTACTCATGTCGATGATGCATTTCTCGCGCGCGAAATTCAATCAGACGACCGCAAAGCAAGCATTGCACAGCGAGTTTTCTTTTTATACTTTCATGAAACGTATCATGTGGGTCAGACTGAATTATTCCGCCAGCTTGCCGGAAAGAATGACAAGGTTATATAAAATATCAATGAATTCCTCTTTGGATCGCCGCACATCTATCATCTTCATCATCATCGCCGCCACACTCTGGAGCACAAGCGGCGTGCTGCTTAAAATCATCAGTTGGCAACCAATCGCCATTCTTGCCGGACGCAGTATTTTTTCAAGCATCGTACTTTTCATTTACCTGCGCCGTATTCCCACAAAATGGACGCGCTGGAAATTGCTGGCGTCCGTCGCATACATCTTGACGCAATTCCTTTACATCTGGTCAATCAAGCTGACCACCGCCGCCAACGCCATCTTCCTTCAATATACCGCGCCCGTTTATGTCATCCTGCTTGCGTTATGGTTCCTGCATGAAAGGCCTTCGCGCGTGGATTGGAGTTCGATGTTCATCATTTTCATCGGCATGTTGCTTTTCTTTGGCGACAAGCTCAGCACCGAAGGTTTCTATGGAAACATTTTGGCGGTCATCAGCGGCGTTACTTCCGCGTTGATGACCGTGTCCCTACGCGCGCAAAAGGACGGCGTACCAGCCGAAAGCATTCTGGCTGCAAATATCTTTACAGCAGTCCTCGGCATTCCATTCATCCTTAAAGAATCGTGGACAGTCACGAACTGGCTGATCCTGTTATATCTCGGTACGATTCAAATGGGCGTTTCGTTTATCCTTTTCTCCAATGCCATCAAACATGTACCAGCCCTCGAAGCCAATCTCATCAGCACCCTTGAGCCGGTGCTGAATCCGGTTTGGGTGTTTTTATTCATCGGCGAAGAACCGGGACGCTTCGCATTGATCGGCGGGATCATTGTTCTCGCGGGAGTTGCATGGAATGCAATCAGCGGAGCCCGCACAGCAGAGATAGAGACAGCCCCCGTTAGTTCATGACTCAACCTTTGCTTGTTGAATTGTTGGAAAAAGCGCTCGCTTCACGCGTGACCTTATTCAACGCGCGCTTCGAATCAGCTTTCCGACTCTTCAACGGATTCAGCGAAGGGAATTCGAATCTGGTTGTTGATCTTTATGCAACGACCCTCGTATTCCATAATTACGCCGATGCGCCAGAACAAACGTTATCCTTGATACAAGAAGCTCAGAAGTTTTATCAAAATTGCTTGCCGTGGCTCAAAGTGGGAATCATCAAAACGCGAAATGCAAAATCCATTGAAGAGAAGCGGGGAAAAATATTATTCGGCAATCAAGCAGATCGAAAAATCAATGAACATGGTATCTGGTATGCCATTGACTTGACCTTGAATCAAGATGCCAGCTTTTATCTCGATACGCGCGATCTGAGAAAATGGATTGTCGAAAATGTGAAAGGCAAGACGGTCTTGAACGCGTTCGCATACACTGGCAGCTTGGGAGTCGCCGCGACGGCAGGCGGAGCCAGCCGCGTGGTCCAGCTTGACCGCAATCGACCATTTTTGAACGTCGCGAAAGAATCTTATTCACTGAACAACTTTCCAATCCATAAACAAGATTTCATTGCATCGGATTTCTTTGCACAGGTTGCCAAATTCAAACGAACCGGCGAACACTTCGATTGCGTTTTCATTGACCCTCCGTTTTTCTCAACGTCGCCCCATGGAACCGTGGATCAAGTTAATGAATGCGCACGACTCATCAATAAAGTGCGTCCACTGATCAACGATGGCGGTTTATTGATTGCGATCAACAACGCGCTGTACGTCAGCGGAAAAGATTATTTGCAGACAATCGAAGCGTTATGCGAGGATGGATATTTGAAAATCAAAGAATTGATTCCTGTTCCTGATGATGTTACTGGTTATCCAGAAACGCGAATCGGCAAACCGATTACTGATCCAGCGCCATTCAATCATTCAACAAAGATCGCAATCCTTGAGGTAAAGCGTAAAAACCTCACGCCAAAAGGTGATTGATATTTATTGAAAAATCTAATATCATCTATGACTAATTGTGTTACTCAAACTTTGAACAGCAACAAAGGAGAAAAATGAGAAATATTTTCAAAATGAAAAGCCTTCTGGTCATCGTAATCATATTGGCAATGACCCAATTCGCATGCAGTCTCGCCTCGCGGCTCACGGGTGGAGGCGCTTCGCCTGCATCCAACGCCACACAGGCCCCAAGTGTTACGCAAGCCACACAACCGGCTCCTTCCGAATCTGGAAACTGTGGAACCAACCCGTATCTGCCCGTAAAAGCCGGCGCCACGTATACCTTTGCCGGAACGACAAGCGCTGGAGCATACACACGTACTTCGACATTCGCCAATGTGCATGCCGATGGTTTTCAAGCCGAGGTCGTAACGACGGTCGGCAACAAGAGCATCACTACAACAGAATCATGGCATTGTACAGCCGATGGGCTTGTGGAAATTGGCGGGCCATCGGCTGGAAACTTCCAAAGCGCTCTGGGCGGAACAACAACCATGAAGCTGACATCATCAACCGGCGTGACCATCCCGACGAACCTTGCAGTGGGTCAATCTTGGACACAGTCGACCAAATTTGAAGTTACCACCAGCAAGGGCACGGTGACCGGCACCATCACGTATACACTGCAAGCGCTTGGAACGGAGTCGGTGACGGTTCCTGCTGGAACTTTCAACGCGATGAAGGTTCAAGTCAACGGCACTACACAAGCCAATATGTCAGGCATTACTTTCACAATAACCACAAATGGATTCGAATGGTTCGCAACCGGGGTTGGACATTTGAAATCAACCGAAGATGTGAGCTTCAACGGAAAATCTGTTTCCACCGTGACCGGCGAACTACAGACCTATCACATCCCATAGAAAAATAGGCCTTCCGAGGCTCAAACAGCCTCGGAAGGCTCAACTCAACACGGTCTTATTTGCTCAATGCATCGGCGCCGATCTCATCCCGCGGAAGCGGCACGATCTCAATCTGCTCTGCTAAAAATCAAGCCGTGCGTTTGTCGCCCAGAAAGAAAAGCGCGACAGTTCCCGGTCCCGTGTGCGAACCGATCACTGTTCCAACGCTGTTGATCATGACCTTGCCATTTAATTTTGGGAATTTCTCCTCGACCAGCTCGGCAACCATACACGCATCTTCATAACAGGCAGAATTGGAGATAAAGCACTTACCCGAATAACTCGTGCCATTTTGGGCGTGCTCTTCCATCTTTTGGACGATCTCGGAGATCACACGTTTCTTGCCGCGGATCTTCTCGCGCGGAATCAGTTTTCCCTCCTGGTTCATATTCATCAGCGGGCAAATATTTAACAGGGAACCCATCGTTGCTGAGGCAGCCGATATTCTCCCGCCGCGCTTGTAATGAGTCAGGTCCGTCGAGAAAAACCAGTGATGGACGTTGAGTTTATTGCCTTCCACCCATGAATGCACGTTTTCGAGCGTTCCCCCGCTATCGCGCAGGTCAGCAGCCATATCCACCAGCAACCCATAACCAGAGGATGCTCCCAGCGAATCAACAATCAGCATTTTTCGGTCAGGGTATTTCTGCAAAAGTTGTTCACGCGCCATTACGGCGGAATTATATGTCCCCGACAAACCAGAAGAAAATGAAATATGCAATATGTCTTTCCCTTCTGCCAAATATGAATCAAAGAAGTCAATAAATTGTGCCATGTTCACTTGTGATGTGGTTGGCAGCGCCCCTGCCGCGATCCTCTTATAAAATTCCTCAAAGGACATGCTTTGCCCCAAATCATCAGGGTATTCCTTCCCATCCATATTGAAATGAAAACAAAGAAACGGGATGTTCCTCTTCTGGAAGTATTCAAGCGGCATATCTACGGTGGAACAACAGCTGAGAACATAGTCTGACATTATCGGATTCTCCATAAAAATAACATGGGGAGGGCACTATCATCTATGTGGATAATGCCCTCAATATTGTTTTTCTAACGGTTTAAAGGTTACAACTGCGGGCATTTGGCTTATCCGGCAAGATGTAACAAAGGAAAATGCGGAGTTTTCGAAATATGATACTCTCTACTCTCCCGTCGGCACCCAGATATTTTTCACCTGTGTTGCCTCATGCAAAAACTCGTGACCTTCACCCTGCTCGCGGTTCATCCAATCGCGCGGCAAGCCGTAACCAACCCACGTGCGCTTCATGTTGGCGGCAGATTCATTTTCAACGTGGTAACTGCCTTCGGCTGAGCCAAAGTACCAAACCGAATCCACATCTTCATGCTGGACAAGAGTCTTCATCAGATGATCGCCATCACCGGTGACAATATTGACCACACCCCCAGGCACATCGGATGTATCCAACACTTGATAAAAATCTGTCGCGCTCAACGGATATTTTTGACTCGGTATCATCACGACCGTATTGCCGCGCGCAATCGCTGGAGCCATCAACGACACAAACCCAAGCAAAGGCATTTCATCGGGACAAGCCATGCCGATCACGCCCACCGGCTCATTGATTGCGACCGTGATGCCGCGCAAAGTTGTTTCCTGCACACTGCCGCCGTATTTATCCGACCAAGCCGCATAGGTAAACAATCTTTCGACCGCCGCGTCCACTTCGGCTTGTGCGGACTTTTGCATGCGTCCCGTCATCTCGACGATGCGATGAACAAATTCCGTATTGCGCGCGTCAAGGTTCTCGGCGATGAAATAAAGAATCTGCGAACGGTTATAACCATGCCGCATCGCCCAACCGGGTTTTGCCAAATGCGCTGCGTGAGCCGCTTCGACAGCGTCACGGATGTCTTTGCGATTGCCATCGCCAACTTGACCAATAATCTTTCCATTGGGATCAAGCACCGCCCTCGTGTAAGCGCCATCCGGACGAACTTGCTTGCCGCCGATATACATCTTCGGTGTGCGATCCACGTGCGGCAAGTCGCGTCCATCTGCGCGTTCAGTCGAAGGCATCATCGGACGCGCCGGAATATGTTCGCCCCACTTCATTGATTCATCCAATTTAAATTCCGGACGCGGACGATTCATCCAGCGTGGTCGCACGTATTCAAACAAACCTTCTTTGCCGCCTTCGCGTCCAAAACCGGACTCGCGATATCCACCGAAGCCCGAAGCACCATCGAAAAGATTCGTCGAGTTGACCCACACCGAGCCCGCTTTGATCTTGCTCGCCACATCCAGTGCAAGATTAATGTTGTCGCTCCACACGCTGGCGGCGAGTCCATAACGCGTGTTGTTGGCGAGCTCAATCGCCTCGGCGGGAGTTCGGAATGTTAAAGAAACCAATACGGGTCCGAAGATTTCTTCTTGAACAGTGGACGCCGCCGGATCAAGCCCGGTGAGAAGCGTGGGTTTATAAAAAAGTCCCTTCGATGGCAACTGAATATTCGGCTGATAGCATTCCGCGCCTTCGCTCACGCCCATCTTCACCCAACGATCAATCGTGTCCCATTGAGTCTGGTCAACGATGGCGCCCATATCAATTGCTTTATCGAGCGGATCGCCGACGCGCATGTGTTCCATGCGTGCTTTAAGTTTGCGGATGAATTTATCCACGACATTTTCCTGAACAATAAGACGCGAGCCCGCGCAACAAACCTGGCCTTGATTGAACCAGATCGCATCGACCACGCCTTCAATGGCGCCATCCAAATCGGCATCTTCGAACACCACAAACGGACTCTTGCCTCCGAGTTCAAGCGACAGCTTTTTTCCCGAACCTGCGGTCTGATGACGCAACGTACGACCGACATCCGTCGAGCCGGTGAAAGCAATCTTGTCCACATCGGGATGCGTGACGATCATCGAACCGGCGCCGCTGCTTCCAGTGATGATGTTGATCACGCCCGCAGGCAATCCCGCTTCGGCGACGATTTCAGCAAACAACAACGCGCTGAGACGCGTATAAGATGCAGGCTTGAGCACAACCGTATTGCCCATCGCAATCGCGGGCGCAATCTTCCACGCCAGCATCAACAGCGGAAAGTTCCACGGGATGATCTGCCCCACTACACCGACCGGCTGATAATCGCGCAATTCGGTTTCCATCAATTGCGCCCAACCTGCATAATAATAAAAGTGACGCGCCAGCAAAGGCACATCGATATCGCGCGACTCACGAATGGGTTTGCCATTGTCCATTGATTCAAGCACGGCTAATAAGCGATGATGCTTCTGAATATTGCGCGCAATGGCATACATGTAACGCGCACGGATTACACCGGGAGTCTTGCACCATGATTCGAAAGCCGTCCGCGCCGCGGCAACAGCTTGATCAACCTCTTTTTGTCCGGCTTGAACTGTTTCAGCTAATAACTCGCCGTTCGATGGATTATGCGATGCATAATACTTCGCGCCCTGCGGCGTGACCCATTCATTGTTGATGAACAATCCGAACTTGCGTTCATGTTCATCCAGCCACGCGTTGACCGCAGACGGAGATTCGGGTGCAGGTCCGTATTCCATGGTTTTGAAGATTTCAAGTAAGGTAGACATAATTTTGCTCCAAGTTATTACAAGCAATAGAACACGGATAAACGCCGATCTTAAAGATCAACGCGGATTCTTTTTGCTTTTCTCTGCGTGCATCAGTTTTATCCGTCTCATCCGCGTTCTATTCATTTTTATCCCATCGGCATGTGATGTTTCGCAGCGTAGTGACCCGTGATAAAGTGATACAACTGCCGCTCGAGATCGGTCAGCAAACTGCTCGCGCCAATGCGAAACAACTCATTCATCAGCCATTCATCGCCGAGTTCTTCCTTCATCAGCGATTGCCATGCCAGCGCCTGCTTGGCAGTGCTGATTCCGCCCGCCGGTTTAAAACCAACTTTATGACCAGTCCGTTCCAAATATTCGCGAATAGCGCGTACCATCACGAGACTCACTTCCAAGGTGGCATTGACCGATTCTTTTCCGGTTGATGTCTTAATGAAATCCGAGCCTGCCATCATCGCAACCAAGCTGGCTTGATAAACCTGCTTCAATGTTCCGAGATCACCAGTGGCTAAAATCGTTTTCATGTGCGCTGAGTCACCGCACGTTTTGCGGAACTGTTTGAGTTCATGGTAGAGCGATGCCCAGTCGCCGGTCAAAACGTGATTGCGCGAGATGACCACGTCAATTTCGTGCGCACCGGATTCGATGGCTTGCTCAATTTCCTGAATGCGCTGAGGCAATGGAGTCTGTCCGGCGGGGAAACCTGTCGCAACAGAAGCAACGGGAATGTTCGAGCCATGAAGCGCTTCGACCGCATCTTTGACTCGACCTGAATAAACGCACACCGCACCGACAGTGATCTTCTCATCGCCAACGCCGAGTCTCTCCAACATATCTGGACGAATCGGTTGCTTGGCTTTGGCACAGAGCCGCTTGACGCGTCCGGGCGTATCGTCGCCTGAGAGAGTCGTTAGGTCAATACACGTAACGGCGCGCAACAGCCACGCGGCTTGCCATTCTTTTTTAACAGTGCGCCGCTTGGGGAGAGTTTCGACACGGCGTTCGACCGCGCTTTTGTTAATGTGTGCGCCCATCACCCAATCCAGATCGAGTTCCATGCCAGAGTTGCGTAACTGATGAACAGCGTCCAGAGGTTTTTGAAGGTTAAGAGTTGCCATATTTCGCTCCGCCCTCATTATACAACCTGATGGAAATCCGATTGGGATATAATCATCAAGAGAAATGGATTACATTGCGAAAGACCGCGATGAAAAAACGATGTGGGGATTGATTCTGCTTGCAATCATCGTTGGCGGTTTGTTCCATTTCCTGCACACGTTTACCGGCAATGATGAAGTGGACGGGCTCTTCAGTGTGTTGCTCGGCTTGTATATTTGCTCGAAGCCAGCAACCCATGTTGTGGATCTGATGATCTTGGGGCGCGATATCCGTCATTGGATTTCGACGATCCAGTCGAACATTTGGTGGGTGATGCTCAACTTGCTGGTGATGTTCAGCGGATTGAGTCTCATCATGACAGGAACGACGCGCTTTTTTCGCGGCGGCTGATAACCTTCTTGTTCGTTGTATAATAGTTGAAGATTTGCAATAGGAGCATGGATATGTTTGATAAGACGATTTTGGAACTCAAAGAAAGAGTCGAAAACGCTGATTCCATCAAAGCCGAAGAGAGGTCCGCTTTGTTAAAGTTGATCGGCGAGCTTATGGTCGAGATCACCGCTCTGTCCAAGACACATGACGAGGACGCCAAAAGCATTGCGGGTTTCACTCAAATCGCCGCGCATGAAGCCTTGAGAACGAAGAGGAACGCCGGATTATTTAATATTGCGAAAGATGGCCTGGAAAAATCTGTGGAAGAGCTTGAGTTGACTCATCCCACGTTGGTCAATACGATCCGCGAAATTAGCGACGTCTTATCGAATCTTGGAATATAAAAACATCGAAAGAAAAGCGGCGCATATTGAATGCGCCGCTTTTTGATTCATAAATCTTTTACACTAAGCCGCTTTGGCGACCACGTCTTCGAGCATCTTGGTCGTCAATGACTTCGGACGCTCAATCGGCCAGCCAAGTGCGCGCGCCCAAACATAGTTGGCGGTCACGCCAAGTGCGCGGCCAACGCCAAAGAGCACGGTATAGAAATCGAATTCACGCACGCCGTAGTAATACTGTAACGTGCCGCTGATGGCGTCCACGTTCGGCGCGGGATTCTTGGCTTTGCCTTGTTCCTTCAACACCTGCGGGACAACATCAAAGACCAAATCGGCGAGACGCACCAGTTCATCCTCAGGGAAATATTTCTTGGCAAATTCCATCTGTGCCATATAGCGCGGATCTGGCACGCGCAGAACTGCATGACCATAGCCCGGAATCACATGACCGCCATCCAGCGTATCCCATGCATACTTACGCAACTCTTCGCGGGACGGCACGCCGCCAAATTTATTCTTGACTTCGATCAGCCAGCCGAGACATTCCTGATTGGCGAGTCCGTGCAATGGACCGGCCAGCCCATTCAACGCGGCAGAGAAGGAAAGATACGGATCGGACAAGGCCGAGCCGACCAGATGCATGGTGTGCGCCGAGACATTGCCTGATTCATGATCGCTGTGCAAGATGAAATACAGGCGCGCCAAATCAGCATAGCCTTTTCGATCCGCAACACCTAACATCTTGGAGAAGTTTAGGCCGTAATCCCATTTGGGATTGTATTTTGGTTTCTTGGTTTCGCCGAAATATTTATAACGATAGATAAACGCGGCAATGACCGGAAGCTTGGCGGTCAACTCGAGGCTGTCTTCCAACGCGGCTTCCCAATAGGCATCCTTCTTCATACTGTGATACTTCTGTGCGAAGACGGAATTGTTTTGCAAAGCAAGGACAGCTTGAGAGAACAACGTCATCGGGTGCGTCTCTTTCGGCATGGCCTTGATCATTTTGTAAACATGATCGGGAACCACCGCCCGCTTGCCCCATTCAGCCTCGACTTCCCAGGCCTCTTCTTTGGTCGGGACTTCGCCGACCATCAGCAGGTAATACAATCCGCCGACCAGTGGCATCTTTCCGCCACGCGCCTTGGGAAGTTTCTTTAGGACTTCGGGAATGGACATGCCGCGGAAGCGAATGCCCTCCGCCGGGTCCACAAAAGAGACGTCGGTCAATAACGATTTGATGTCTCGCATCCCGCCGACAATCTGTCCGACCGTGACGTGATCCACAACGACATCCGCGTGATCCTTCGCCAGAACCTTCATGCGTTCACGCCATGCAGGAAGTTGAGCAGAAATTTTTTCGTGCAGAATCATGGTTTCCTCCAAAATTTCCCTCAACCCTTTCCCGCTCCCAATAGGAGAGGGGTTAGAGGTGAGGGAGCGAATTAAATTTTTACCAATTTTTTCAACGCTTCGTGCGTTTCTTTGACCGAGGCGGCAGATTTATCCAACAGTGCCCTCTCGTCGGCATCGAGTTTGTATTCGATGATCTTTTCCATGCCCGTGCGGCCAAGCTGAACCTGCACCCCGAAGAACATATCCTTCAAATCGTATTCGCCATTCATATAAACCGCACAGGGAACGATCAAATGCTTGTCTTTGAGAATCGCTTCCGCCATTTGTGTGACCGCCGCGGCGGGCGCATAATAAGCCGAGCCAGTCTTCAGCAGGTTGACAATCTCACCGCCGCCTTTGCGCGTG